>Ga0187861_10004726_pt1 | contig 11251 bp, 10 predicted proteins | sample June2016WEW_10_1_3_FD_132986 | JGI IMG/M metagenome (GOLD analysis project Ga0187861, IMG submission 132986) | Peatland microbial communities from SPRUCE experiment site at the Marcell Experimental Forest, Minnesota, USA - June2016WEW_10_100 | ecosystem: Environmental > Terrestrial > Soil >...
GATGATCAGGAGGAATGTGATGATTACAACCAGCAGAATGGAGATCATCCGTTGTTTTATATATGAACGGGTCTCGATCGTATGAAAGGTGTTATTAAAAGCTTCCATCAGGCTATTGATGCCATTCGTGGTAAAATAAAGCGACAACACAAACCCTAAGGACAACAATCCACCCCGGGGCCGGGTGATAATATCTTCAACAGTAGCCTGCACTGTTGCATATGCTGTATCAGGAAGAAAATCACGAATGAGATCAAGAAGGGATTGCTGGAAATTTGCGATCGGGATGAATGGAATGATCGTAAAGAAAAAGATCAAAGAAGGAAAGACAGCAAGAAAAAAGTTGAAGGAAATAGCCGAAGCCCTGGATGCGATATATCCATTATAAATTCCTTTCACAAAAAAAACAGTAACATCGTAAAGTGGAATCCCGTCAAAACCAGGCAGAACAATCTTTTTCGAAAGACGGATAAGAAATGCGACAGGCTTCCAACAAAGTATCTTCTCAAAGATCTTCATATAGGTGTTACCAGTCATCTGATAAGATCGGTTTTGTCACCACTTTCAGGTTCATATCCAGGCTTCTGAAATTGTGAGTCAAGGCGCCGACAGATACAAAATCAACGCCGGTTTCAGCATATTTCCGGATATTGGATATTTGGATCCCGCCTGAAGCTTCGGTCTCAAAACGGCCATTGATGATCGCTACTGCATCCGCAAGATCCTCAATCGTGAAATTATCCAGCATGATCCGGTCAACAAGCTCCTCCCCATATTCCATTACCTCCTTCAATTCATCAAAATTGCGTACCTCAATTTCCACCTTAACCGGTGATTTTTTGTGAGTGGCTTTATACTTGTTCAGCGCAATCATCACAGGAATCATCCCACCTGCAAAGTCCACATGGTTGTCTTTGATCAGCATCATGTCATAAAGCCCCATGCGGTGATTCATACCTCCCCCGATCCTGACTGCGTATTTCTCAAGTTCCCTTAGATTTGGTGTCGTTTTACGGGTATCCAGCACACGGGTGTTCAATCCTTTCAGCTTCGCTACCATCTTGGATGTAAACGTAGCGATCCCGCTCAGCCGTTGCATGAAGTTCAGCACCAGTCTTTCTGCAGCAAGGATAGAATGAATGTTCCCTTTCACTTCAAGTACGATGTCTCCGGGTTTTACACGATCCCCATCCTTTTTTAAAAGGATCACATTCAGGGATGGATCGACCTTTTTGAAAATTTTCTCAGCAACCGGGATACCGGCAAGAATACCTCTGTCTTTAACTTTTAACCGGGCTTTTCCGGGAATGTTTTTCCGGAGTATGTAAATAGAAGTGATATCGCCATCCCCGATATCTTCTTTCAGGGCATTTTCAATGATCTCATCCAGATTCATATAATAATCAGTTGCATTATTTCTCTTTCTGGATCTGAAGTTGCTGGATCAGGAATTTTCCCGAGACCTTTTTCAGGAGATAATAAACCCGGAATGTGGTGGTCCCGGACTGCATCTCGCCGATGGAAAATTGGGATCCGTCCGTAGAAGAACCCTGGCGCGTGATCTTGACCGATTTCACCGGATTTTTTACAAAAAAATCTTTCAGAATCTGCGTAGCCTGGGTTTTGCTATAGGTATCCTCATTTCCTGATATTCCAAGATCGACCATGGAATTGAAATAACCGGAAAGTGCCACTGCATTCCCTGTTTTGAGCGCAGCGACAATCTGTTTGTTTGTATCATCCTGGCCAGGTTCCGGGATTGAATGGAAGGGGAGCAGGACCATTGCCAGAAGCAATAACGGCAATATTTTCCACAGGCGTGTCATAATCCTTGCTATTTTACTAAAAATGCACTAATTATGCAAACTTACGAAAAAATGAACAATTCTTGGCGAAATCTTATTTTGATGTGATGGAATTTGAAGGAAGGGAAGAAAAGAAGATTTACGATTAAATGATTTTAGAGTTACGATTGAATTTTAAAATTGACGATCGACGAGTAATTTTTTTGAAAAATCCTGCCTGCGGCAGGCAGGCGTAAATCGTAAATCGTCCAATCGTAAATCAAATCATGTCTCCGGCACTTCAAAAAAAGATATAACCCAATTCTTTATTTCATGGTATGAAATCATAGATTTTATGAAAGTGAAACTGATAGCCCTCGGAAAAACGGATGAACCCTATCTTATCGAAGGCATGAAAGAATATGAGACCAGGATCAGGAGATACATTTCTCTTGAGATTGTCGAAATACCAGGATTGAAAAATGCGTCTCATCTGGGTAAACAGGAATGGAAAGCGAAAGAAGCTGAAAAAATCCTGCCGGTTTTTACCCCTATGGATATCATCATTCTCCTGGACGAGAAAGGTAAGGAAATGAGTTCAGTTGAATTTTCTTCTTTCCTGAACCAGAGGTTCAGCAGCGGATCCAAGAACCTGGTATTTGTAACCGGCGGCCCTTATGGATTTGATGAATCGGTAAAGAAAAAAGCGCATTTTCGCCTTTCATTATCGCAGATGACTTTTTCACATCAAATGGTCCGGCTCTTTTTTCTGGAACAGCTGTATCGTGCCCTGACCATTCTTAGAAACGAGGCTTACCATCATGAATGAACATTCCGGAAATCCTTGTTAATGCTTAACTTTTCTTTAACAACGATTAACAAATATTAACATAAAATTTTTTCTGAGAGTTTTTTCAAATGTATAAATTTGCACCCTCAAAAACATGATTTGCTATGATTGAAACAAATATCAAAGCCTTGAATGATCGCATTCAGAAAGAAAGCGCATTTGTCGATATGGTCACAATGGAGATGCACAAGGTCATCATCGGCCAGAAGCATATGATCGAACGGTTGCTGATCGGGTTGCTTTCCAATGGTCATATCCTCCTCGAAGGAGTTCCAGGCCTTGCAAAGACCCTGGCCATAAAATCTCTTGCACACATCATAGATGCTAAATTCAGCCGGATCCAGTTCACACCCGACCTCTTGCCTGCAGATCTTATTGGTACCCTCATCTACAGCCAGAAAAAGGAAGAGTTCCGGGTGCGGAAAGGCCCCATCTTTGCAAATTTCATACTGGCCGACGAAATCAACCGTTCCCCGGCTAAAGTCCAGAGTGCGCTCCTTGAAGCTATGCAGGAGCGACAGGTGACGATCGGGGAACAAACGTTCATACTACCGGAACCATTTCTGGTTCTTGCAACGGAAAACCCGATCGAAATGGAAGGAACTTACCCATTACCAGAGGCACAAGTCGATCGTTTCATGCTGAAAGTCGTGATCGGATACCCGGATAAAAAAGAAGAAAAACTAATCATCCGTCAAAACATCTCGAACGAATCCGTAAATACCAATACGATCCTGAAAACCGAGGACATTCTCCGTGCAAGAAGCGTTACCCGTGAGGTGTACCTCGATGAAAAGATCGAAAACTATATCACCGATATTGTTTTTGCTTCCAGGTACCCCACCGAATATAAACTGAAAAAATTTGAAGGCCTGATCTCCTATGGCGCCTCACCCCGTGCCAGCATCTACCTCGCCCTGGCTGCAAAAGCTTTTGCCTTTATCAAACGCAGAGGTTATGTGATCCCGGAAGATATCAGGGCTGTTGCCAGCGATGTGATGCGTCATCGTATCGGACTGACGTATGAAGCAGAAGCAGAAAATATCACTACAGAAGATATTATCAATGAGATACTGAATACAGTTGAAGTACCCTAGTTAGCTCACGAGCTCACGAGTTGACGAGCTCACGAGCTTACGAGCTCACGAACTCATCAGCTCACGAACTCATCAGCTCATCAGCTCATCAGCTCATCAAATAATCTATGGAAAGCAGCGAAATTTTTAAGAAAGTCAGGAAAATCGAGATCAAAACCCGGGGGTTGTCCAACCAGATCTTCTCCGGGCAATACCACAGCGTGTTCAAAGGAAGGGGTATGGCTTTCAGTGAAGTCAGGGAATACCAATACGGAGATGATATCCGGAACGTCGACTGGAATGTGACCGCACGCTTCAATCACCCATACATCAAAATATTTGATGAAGAAAGAGAGCTCACGGTTATGTTGCTGATCGATGTAAGCGGATCGAACCTGTTCGGCACGAAACAAACTTTTAAACAGGACCTGATCACAGAAATTGCTGCCGTACTCGCATTCAGCGCCATTAAAAACAATGATAAAGTTGGAGTCATCTTCTTCAGCAACAGGGTGGAAAAATTCATTCCTCCCAAAAAAGGAACCACACATATCCTGCGAATCATACGCGAACTGATCGATTTTCATGCAGCACATACGGAAACGAATATTGCCGAAGCCCTGCGTTATTTTACCAATGCCATTAAAAAAAGATGCATCGCGTTTCTGTTGTCCGATTTCCTGGACCAGGGATTTGAAGATGCGATCAAAATCGCAAACAAAAAGCATGACCTTATTGCCTTGAATGTTTTTGATGAGCGTGAGATGGAGATCCCGGATATGGGTATGATCCGTATCAAAAATGCAGAAACCGGCCAGCGTATGTGGGTTGATTCATCCAGCCGTAAAATCCGTGAAATATTCATGGAAAGATCAATAACCCATGAACGCTACCTTGCTGATACATTCCTGAGAAGTGGCGTGGATGTGGTAAAGATCCGCACCGACCAGGACTATGTCAAACCGCTTATCGGGCTATTTAAGAAGAGAACAGCACGGAAATAATTACGAATAAATAAGTTCATAAAGTTCATAAAGTTTATAAAGTTCATAAAGTAAAAAAACATCAACTCATCAACTCATCAACTCATCAACTCATCAGCTCATCAGCTCATCAACTCATCAGCTCATCAGCTCATCAGCTCATCAACAAAACAACCTTTGAGAGTAAGAAAAACATATAGCCTTCTATTCCTCCTCCTGGTTTCAGGAACGATTGCGTGGGGACAGGGGTACAAAGCAACGGCAAAGCTTGAACCCCATACCATTCTCATTGGCGACCAGGTGAACCTGAGTCTGAATTTCAGCTTTCCTTCCGGAACGCAGATAGTTTGGCCATCGATAAAAGACACCATACTCGGGAACATCCAGGTTATTAGCAGGACTAAAGTCGATACTTCCTGGTCGGCTGATAAGAAAAACCTGCAGCTCACCCAGAAACTTCGTCTTACCTGTTTTGATTCCGGTTTTTATACGATACCCCCGATCCGTTTTTATTATCGCAACCTTCCGGATACCACCATCCGGTTTGAACAAACAGAGATACAGGTCCTGACGGTTCATACGTTAGCAGTCGATACCACGCTGGCCATTAAACCCATTAAAGGCCCTGTAAAGATCCCGTTTTCCATTCTGGAATACATGACCTGGATCATTGCCGGTTTGCTGTTTCTTGCCATCGCAGGTTTTCTGCTCTACTACCTCATAAGAAAAAGAAAAGGTGAACCCATTTTCATTCTTCGCCCCAGCGTTAAATACCAACCCCATGAATGGGCATTGATGGAACTGGAAAAACTTCGTACAAAGAAATTATGGCAGACAGGCAAGATTAAGGAGTATCATACGGAACTGACAGATATCCTGCGAAAATATATCGAAGACAGGTTCCATCTTATGGCTATGGAAAGTACGACAAGCGAGATCCTTGAAGATCTGGAGGAAAAGACCGGGATCCAGAAAGAATGCAGGACGACCCTTGGTAAAATCCTGTCTATGGCCGATCTTGTGAAATTTGCCAAGTATTTGCCCATGCAGGAAGATCATGAAAAAAGCATGGAAGATGCCGTTGATTTTATAAATAAAACCTTTGCCACTCCGGAAATCCCTGAACCATGTTGAAAGGAATCACATTCGCATCACCGAATTACTTCTATCTGCTGCTGCTGGTACCCATCCTGGTAGCCTGGTATTTCTTCAGGCAAAAGATGAATCCTGCAGATATCCAGGTTTCGTCGACCACCGGGTTCGAGGGCGTCAGGAAGGGGATCCGGTTGTACCTCTATCATGGTCTGTATGTCCTGCGAATGTTGGCACTTATCTTCCTGATCCTCGCCATGACACGACCGCAATCAAAAAAAAACCGCCACGATATTACTGTGGAGGGAATCGACATTATATTGGCAATGGATATATCCGGCAGTATGATGGCGATGGATTTCAAACCCAACCGTATTGAAGCATCCAAGAATGTGGCCATAGAATTTATCGATGGAAGACCGAACGACAGGATAGGACTTGTCATCTTCAGCGGAGAGGCTTTTTCTCAATGTCCGCTGACAACCGACCATGCCATTCTAAAGAATCTTTTCCAGGATATCAGAAGCGGGATGATCGAGGATGGAACTGCCATTGGCGACGGGCTGGCCACTGCACTGAACCGGCTTCGCGGCAGCAAAGCCATCTCAAAAGTTATCATTCTGCTGACAGACGGGGTAAACAATATGGGATCCATTGATCCACTCTCCGCGGCGGAAATTGCAAAATTATATGGAGTGAGGATTTATACCATCGGCATCGGCACCACCGGCGTTGCACCTTACCCGGTTCAAACCCCATTCGGAATCCAGATTACCTCTATGGAAGTAAAGATCGATGAAGACCTGCTCCGGCAGATTTCAAAGATGACGGATGGAAAATACTTCCGGGCCACCAATAACACGAAACTGCGCCAGGTTTATCAGGAGATTGATAAACTGGAAAAATCGAAAATCGATGTCACAGAATTTCATAAGAAAAAAGAAGAGTTTTACCCACTGGCATGGATTGCTTTGTTTTTTATTACGCTGGAAATAATTCTCCGGAATACTTATTTTAGAAATACACCGTAATGTTCAGGTTTGCACATATAAGTTTCTTTTATCTTCTGGCGCTGATACTAATATTTACTGTGTCACTGGTTCTGTTCCTGGTATGGAGGAGAAAGGCCCTGAACCGGTTCGGCGAGTTCCAACTTATCCACCGGTTGATGCCTGAATTTTCTACCGGCCGGCTTATCTTTAAATTCGTCCTGATGATGATCGCATTTGTGTTTCTTGTACTGGCTCTCGCTGGCCCTCAAACCGGATCGAAAATGGAAAAAGTCGAGCGAAGAGGCATCGATGTGATGATTGCCCTGGATGTTTCCAACAGTATGCTGGCGGAGGATATCCGCCCCAGCCGGCTTGAACGGGCAAAGCAGGCCATATCCAAACTTATCGACCGTTTGGATGGAGACCGGATCGGCATTATTGTATTTGCAGGCAAGGCTTACAACCAGTTGCCAATTACCACGGATTACGGAGCAGCCAAAATGTTCCTTTCTGCCATAAGTACCGACATTGTCCCGGTGCAGGGAACGGCCATTGCCGATGCCATTGATATGGCCGCCGGTTCATTCGGGCAATCAACCCACAATAAAGCCATCATCGTTATTTCTGACGGCGAAGACCACCAGGGAGACGTACTGGAGAAAACCGAAGCCGCTTCTAAAAAAGGAATAATTGTCTATTCTGTGGGGATAGGAACACCGGAAGGCGGACCGATCCCAGTATATAACGGGAATATCCGGACCGGGTATAAAAAGGACCGGGATGGAACAACCATCATCACCCGCTTAGATGATTCGCTTTTGCAGCGTATTGCATCTGTAGGGAAGGGTATGTATGTCAGGATAACTAATTCGGAGGAGAGTTGGCAAAAAGTTTTTGACGATCTGAATAAGATCCAGAAATCAGAATTGGAAAGCAGACAATTTTCGGATTATGAAGACCGTTTTCAATATTTCATTGGATTTAGCTTGTTATTCCTTATATTTGAACTGTTTGTATTTGACAAGAAAAACCAGTGGTTTAGCAGGTTTAAGCCGTTTTAAGTGGGATGTGAGAAGAAGTGTTAAGTTTTAAGTGTTAAGTGTTAAGTGAATTCATTAAAGATGTTGATCGTTGATAGTCATTTTAAAACCTTATCGTACCGTGTCACGCGTTACGCATTACGTGTCAGGATTTTAGTATTTATATGTCTTTTATCCGCTTCCGCCCTGACTTCCTTTGCCCAGAAAGAAAGGAAACTGATAAGGGAAGGCAATACACTTTATGATAAAGGAAAGTTCAAGGAAGCCGAAATGAATTACAGGAAAGCGCTGGATGCCAATAAAAATTCACCCGGTGGACAATTCAATCTTGGAGATGCCGTTTACCAGCAGAGGAATTTTGAAGAATCCTCAAAAATTTTCGGGAACCTTGCAGAATCAAATCTTTCTTCCACCGACAAGGCCAGTGTTTTTCATAACCTTGGGAATTCCCTTCTTGAAGCCAAGAACTATGAAAAAAGCATCCTTTCTTATAAAAATGCATTGCTGAAAAATCCTTCGGATAAGGATACCAAATACAACCTCGAATATGCAAAGCTGATGATGAAAAAACAACAGCAGCAACAAAAACAACAGCAAAAGAAAGATCAGCAGAATAAGGATAAAAAGGACCAGAAGAAAAACGAACAGAACAAGGATCAGAAACAGGATAAGAAAGATCAGCAGGATCAGTCAAAAAAGATCAGCAAGGAAGATGCAGACCGGATGTTGGAAGCCATGAAAAAAGACGAGAACAAAACCTTGCAAAAGCTGAAGAAAGAAAAAACAAAAGTCCAGCAGGTCCTGATTGAAAAAGATTGGTGATGGATAATAGAAAATACTATATGAATAAGAGGATTTTTTTGGTATTTTGTTCATTCCTTCTTATCGTGACCGTTACGTTGGCCCAGGAGATCCAGTTTACCGGCAATGCCAGATCGGCTGTCGGAGTTGGAGAGACCTTTAACCTGACCTATTCCGTTAATGCACAGGCATCGAATTTTCACGGACCAGCCATAACGGGATTTGATGTGCTTTCAGGTCCTTATACCTCTACCTCTTCGAGTATCCGTGCTGTCAACGGAAGAACCTCCATGTCGATTGCTTCAACTTTTACATATATCCTCCGGGCCAACAAGGAAGGTACCTTTGAAATCCCTGCCGCAACGGTTACAGCTGATAATAAGCAATACCACTCGAATGTCGTGGTCATCAAAGTCGTAAAGAATTCAGGAACCGGGCAGAATACATCGCCCGGGGGTACTACGGGAAAAAATAACAGCCAAAGCAGCGGGGAAATACAGTCTGGTTCAAATGATGTTTTCGTGAAAGCTGTCGTGGACAATAACAATCCCATACAGGGAGAAGGTATCATCTTTACCTATAAAATATTTTTCAAGGTATCCATTTCACAACCCACTATCACAAAACCCTCATCATTTGAGGGATTCTGGTCACATGCGCTCAAGGATAACGTAAAATATAATCAATATACTCAAACCATCGACGGTGAAGTTTACCATGTGGCGGAACTTTTAAAAGTAGTTTTATTTCCATTGAAGAGCGGGAAACTAGTAATCGACCCGTTTGAATTGGAATGCGTCGCCCAGTATAAAAGACAAACAAAAACAAAAACCGGGGATCCTTTCTTCGATGACTTCTTCAACAACAGTTTTTTTAATGAATCTTATGCCAATGTTGAAAAAACGATAAAGTCGAATCCCGTGGTGGTCAATGTCAGACCCCTTCCTACTGCTGAAAAACCGGTGGATTTCAGCGGGGCAGTAGGAACCTTTACATTCAAAACGGATCTTGATAAAACCAAGACAAAAACCAACGAGCCCATTAACCTGAAATGCACCATAACCGGGAAAGGGAATATTCAACTCATCGATAAGCTCAACATCAGCTTCCCACCGGATTTTGAAACCTATGATCCCAAGATCAGTAACAATGTGAGCACAACAGGAACGGGGACTTCAGGAAGCCAGACATTTGAGTACCTGATCATTCCCAGGAAAGCCGGTAAATTTACCATCAAACCCATCCCATTCAGCTATTTTGACCTTGAAAAAAAGAGATATGTAACATTAAGCAGTCCCCTGTACACAGTGGATGTGGAAAAAGGAAACGGCGAGGCAGCTTCAGTTACATACTCAAGTATAGGGAAAGAAGATATCAAATATATCGGCAGCGATATCCGGCATATAAAGAATGAACTTTTCATTCCCGGAAAAGCCGGGATATTTTTCTTTGCTTCAACGGGTTTCTTTTTATGGTTGTTCATTCCGATACTTCTCTTTATAAGTGTTATCATCCTCTGGAAGAAACAGGAAATGAGAAGAAGCGACCTGGCCCTCATGAAAAACAGGAAAGCTACACGAATTGCCATACGACGGCTGAAAAAAGCAAATGCTTTCCTGAAAGAGCAACAACGGGAAGCTTTTTATATTGAAATATCCCAGGCTTTATGGGGTTATCTGAGTGATAAGTTCGGAATCCCGTTGGCTGAGCTTTCTATGGAGTCAGTGCATGAAGCATTGGTGAAAAAGAATGTAAAGGATGAAATCATCCAACAGTTTATTGAAACACTCAACAATACTGAATATGCCCGGTTTGCACCGGGAGAAAAGACCATGATCATGGAAAAAACCTACCAGGAGGCGCTGGAGATTATCACCCGGATCGAACGGGAACTAAGGTAGGGTGAAGAGTATTAAGTGTTAAGTGTTAAGTTTTAAGGGGAAAATAGAGAAGCAAATAGCGAACAGCGAATGGCGAAAAGGGGAAAATTATTATAGGATGATTATGAAGAAAATTCTGATCTTTATTCTATTTCTAATGCCGGGATTGACCTTCGCAGTTGATCCGGAAATCACAATAGCCAAAGCAAACAAAGCCTATGCAGATGGATTTTATGACAATGCTGTCGAGTTGTACAAAAGCGTTATCACGGCCGGGTACGAATCGGTAAATCTTTACTACAACCTTGGCAATGCATGTTATAAACAAAACGACTTTGCTTCTTCGATCCTTTATTATGAAAAAGCCCGGAAACTTGATCCCGGAAATGAAGATGTGAATTTTAATCTCAGGATTGCAAATACGAAAATCACGGATAAGATCGAACCTATTCCGGAACTCTTCTATAAACGCTGGTACAAAAAACTGATTGAATCTTTTTCGGTTGATAAATGGTCCAGGTTGGGACTGGCTTTCTTATGCCTGGGGTTGGTTGCCGGATTGTTCTATGTCATATCAAAGAATTTACTCATCAGGAAAGCCGGTTTCTGGCTTGGGATCTTTTTTGTTTTTGTAAGCCTTTTTTCATTCCTGTTTGCCTGGCAGAGCTATGATGATATCATGCACAGGAAGGAAGCTATTATTTTCACTCCAACGGTGACCATTAAAAGTTCTCCGGATGAAAAAAGCATTGA
>Ga0187861_10004730_pt1 | contig 11245 bp, 10 predicted proteins | sample June2016WEW_10_1_3_FD_132986 | JGI IMG/M metagenome (GOLD analysis project Ga0187861, IMG submission 132986) | Peatland microbial communities from SPRUCE experiment site at the Marcell Experimental Forest, Minnesota, USA - June2016WEW_10_100 | ecosystem: Environmental > Terrestrial > Soil >...
GACACTGCCCGCGGGTCTGGTCGGTTTGCGTGCCGCTGATGACAGCGACGCGGAGATCAAAGCCCTGCGCGAGCAGATCCGGTTGCTTGACCAGCGGCTGCATCAACTCGAGCAGAAACAGCAGCTCAAGGAGCAGGAGGCTGCTGCCGCGGCCAAGACCGCGCCCAAAATTGCCATCTCCGACAAGGGTTTCACGTTCGCCTCCGGCGACGGGGCCAACTCCCTCCGCATCGGCGGCCTCGTGCAGCTTGATTCGCGCCTGTTCTTCGGCGATGGCGGCGGAGTCTACAATAATTCCTTCGTGCTGCGCCGCGCCCGCCTCATTTCCGAGGGCACGCTCGGCAGGATCTATTCCTTCCAAATCATTCCCGAACTGGGAGGCAGCACCGTCAGCATCCTCGATGCCAACGTGACCGTCGCGCCGACCAGCGCCGTGCAGTTCAAGTTGGGCCGCTTCAAGGCCCCCGTCGGACTCGAATTACTGCAGTCCGACTCGGCGACCTTCTTCGTCGAGCGTTCCCTCGTCACGAACCTCGTGCCGAACCGCGACCTCGGTGTGCAGGTCGGCGGCAGCTTCGCGGACAATGCCTTCACCTACGCCGTCGGCCTCTTCAACGGCGTGGCCGACGCCACCAGCACCAGCAACGTGGATTTCGACAACGACAAGGATGTCGTCGCCCGGGTGTTCGCCCAGCCGTTTAAAAATGACAAGGACTCGCCCTGGCAGGGCCTCGGTCTCGGTGTTGCCGCCAGCCTCGGCCGCGAGAAAGGCCCCGCCGCCGTCACGGCCGGCTACAAGACCGACGGGCAGCAGACGTTCTTCAAATACAACAGCACGGTGGTGGCCGACGGACGAATCTGGCGCGTTTCCCCCCAGGCATACTATTACAGCGGCCCCTTTGGGGCGTTGGGCGAATATGTCGTTTCCACCGTCAATGCACGGCCCAGTGCGACGGGCGTGAAGACGGCGTTGCAGAACAAGGCCTGGCAATTGGTCGCCGGCTTCGTGCTCACCGGTGAGGACGCCTCCTTCACCAGCGTCACGCCCCGGCAGCCGTTCAGTTGGAACGATGGCACGTGGGGCGCGTGGCAGATCGTCGCGCGTTACGCGAACCTCAAGCTCGACGACAACATCTTTCCGCTTTTCGCCTCCCCGGCCACCAACGCCGGCGAGGCCACGGCCGCCGGCATCGGGTTGAACTGGTATCTCAGCAGGACGGTCCGCACCTCGCTGGATTACTTCCAGACCCGCTTCAACAACCCCGTGCCGGTGTCAGCCACCCAGATCCTGCGTCAGGATGAGCAGGCGCTGATCACGCGCTTCCAATTATCCTTCTGACCCGGCCAATCGGATCCGCTCCCATGAAACTCCGGTGTTTCCTTCTGCTGCTTCTCTCCGCCGCCGCCGTGCACGCCGAGAAAATCGTGCTGCGGGTTGGCTACTTTCCCAACATCACCCACGCCCAGGGTGTGATCGGCAGTCAGACGACCCGCACCGGCCATGGTTGGTTTGAGCAGCGGCTCGGGCCCGACGTGACGATCCAGTGGTTCGCCTTCAACGCCGGTCCGAGCGCGATGGAGGCGGTGTTCGCCGGCTCCATCGACCTGACCTACGTCGGGCCGAACCCGGCGCTCAACGCCTACATCCGGTCGCGCGGCGACGAGATCCGCGTGCTGGCCGGCGCGGCCGAGGGCGGCGCGGCGCTCGTCGTGGCGGGCGACGGCCGCATCAAGGCGCCGGAGGATTTTCGCGGCAAACGACTCGCGACCCCCCAGTTTGGCAACACCCAGGACGTGGCGGCGCGCGTCTGGCTGAAGAAACAGGGTTTCAAGATCACGCAGACCGGCGGCGATGTGTTCATCCTGCCGACGGCGAACCCCGACCAGCTCGCGCTGTTGAGCACGGGCAAGATCGACGCCGTCTGGACGGTCGAGCCGTGGGTGTCGCGGCTCGAGCAGGAGGCCGGCGGCCGGGTGTTCCTGGAGCAGCGCGACGTCGTCACCACGCTGCTCGTTTCCAGCGTCCGGCTGCTGAAGGAGCATCCGGAGCTCGCGCAAAAATTCCGCGCGGCGCACGTCGAGCTCACCGTGTGGATCAACGCCCACGAGGTCGAGGCGCGCGAACTTGTCCGGGCCGGATTGAGTGCGGAGACCCGGCGCGAGTTTTCCGCCCGCCTTGTGGCGAGCGCCTGGCCGCGGCTGCATTTCACCTCCTCCCTCGTGCCAGCGCAGATCGAGGGGCTGGTGGCCGACGCGCAGGGCGTTGGCTTCCTCCCCGACGCCCTCCCGCTGGACCGCCTTTTTTCCGGAAAACCATGACCCTGCAGCAGGAACTTGCCGTCACGCCCAGCGCCAAGCTGGCCGTGAAAAATGTCTCGAAGACCTTCCGCACCGACCGCGGCAGCGTGCACGCGCTTGACCGCGTCACGCTGAATGTCAGCGACGGCGAGTTCGTCTGCCTGGTGGGTCCGAGCGGCTGCGGCAAGTCGACCCTGCTCAACATCATCGCGGGACTCGAGACGCCCGATGAAGGCGTGGTCCTGACGGACGGTGAGCCGATCCGCGGCCCGGGGCGCGACCGCATGGTCATGTTCCAGGAGGCGGCGCTGTTCCCCTGGCTCGACGTGTTCGACAACGTGATGTTCGGCCTGCGGCTCAAGCCCGGCCTGTCGAAAGCCGAGCGCGAGGAGGTGGCGTACTACTACCTGAAGCTCGTCGGCCTCGAGAAGTTCGCGCGGGCCAACATTCACGAACTGTCCGGCGGCATGAAGCAGCGCGTGACGCTGGCCCGGGCGATGGCCCCCAATCCCCGGGTGCTCCTCATGGACGAGCCGTTTGCGGCGCTCGACGCGCTCACCCGCGAGCAGCTTTACGGCGACCTCCAGCGGATCTGGGAGGAGCGCCGGAAGACCATCGTCTTTGTCACCCACAACGTCCGCGAGGCGGCCTGTCTCGGCAACCGGGTGGCTCTGTTCTCGCCGCATCCCGGCCGCATTCGCGAGGAATTCAAAATACCGCTGCCACGGCCGCGCGACATCAACAGCGTCGATCTCGCGGAGCACGCCACGGAAATCATGCGCGCCCTCAAGGGGCATCTGCGCGCCACGGAGGTCCAGGAATGAAACGCGTCGTCATTGCTCTGGTGTTTTTCGCCGCGCTGATCGCGGCGTGGCAGTTCGCTTTCAATGCCCGCATCTGGTCGCCGGTGCTGGTGCCGTCGCCCCAATCGGTGGCGCTCTATCTCTGGGACTACACCTTCAACCCCGGGAGCGCGAAGGAGCCGAACCCGTATCAGTGGCAGCTGTTTTTCGCCATCGGCATCACGATGAAGCGGCTGCTGGCGGGGTATGTGATCGGCTTGGCCGTGGGCCTCCCGCTGGGCCTGCTCACCGCGCGCTTCCGGCCGGTGCGCGACACGCTGGGCGTGCTGGCGCTGGGCCTGCAGGGGCTGCCGAGCGTGTGCTGGGTGCCGCTCGCGCTGCTGTGGTTCGGCCAGACCGAGGGCGCGATGCTGTTCGTCGTCGTGATGGGCACTTTGTGGTCCGTGGTCCTTGCAACCGAGGCGGGCGTGCGTAACGTCAATCCCATCTATGTCCGGGCGGTACGCACCATGGGCTCGCGCTGGCTGCACATCTGGCTGAAGGTGATCATGCCGGCCTCGCTCCCATTCATCGTCAGCGGCATGAAGCAGGGCTGGGCCTTTGCCTGGCGCTCCCTCATGGCCGCCGAGATCTTCGTCTCAATCCTCACCGGCTTCGGCCTCGGCCAGATGCTGCACAACGGCCGCGAACTCAACGCCATGGACCAGGTGATCGGCATCATGGTGGTGATCGTGCTGATCGGACTGCTCGCGGACAAGGTGCTCTTTTCCCCGTGGGAGAACTTCCTGCACCGGCGCTGGGGCACCTCCAAATAATCTCCGGCGCCGCCTTCCTTTGCCCCTTCTCAACCAAACCCAACCTCAATCCCGAACCCTATGGCCAAGATATACGACACCATCGTTGACACGATCGGCAACACGCCGCTTGTCCGTCTGCACCGCACCGCCAAAGCCCACGGCGCCCTCGCCGACGTGCTGCTGAAGCTCGAGTTCTTCAACCCGCTCAGCAGCGTGAAGGACCGCATCGGCGCCGCTATGATCGACGACGCTCTCAAGTCCGGCAAGATCAACCAGGACACGGTCCTCATCGAGCCGACCAGCGGCAACACCGGCATCGCGCTGGCGTTCGTCGCCGCGGCGCGCGGCCTGCGGATCATCCTGACCATGCCCGAAACCATGAGCCTCGAGCGCCGCAAGCTGCTCAAGGTGCTCGGCGCGCGGCTCGTGCTCACCGAGGGACCCAAGGGCATGAAGGGCGCCATCGCCAAGGCCGAGGAGCTGCAGAAGCAGATCCCCAACAGTGTCATTCTCCAGCAGTTCAACAACCCCTCGAATCCGGAGATCCATCGCAAGACCACGGCCGAGGAGATCTGGCGCGACACCGACGGCAAGGTCGACATCATCGTGTCGGGCATCGGCACGGGCGGCACCATCACGGGGGTGGGCGAGGTGCTCAAGCCGCGCAAGCCCGGCCTCAGGATCGTGGCGGGGAGCCCGACGCCTCGCCGATCCTCTCCGGCGGCCAGCCCGGCCCGCACAAGCTGCAGGGCCTCGGCGCCGGCTTCATCCCGCAGGTGCTCAACACCAAGATCTACGACGAGGTCATCCGCGTGAAGGAGGCCGACTCGGCTCCGATCTCCAAGCAGGTCAACCAGCAGGACGGCATCCCGATCGGCATCTCGTCAGGGGCCGCCGTGTGGGCTGCGCTCCAGCTCGCCAAGCGGCCGGAGAACAAGGGCAAGCAGATCGTCGTCATCATCCCTTCCAGCAGCGAGCGCTACCTGTCGACCTGGCTGTTCGCGGACGTCAACACGGAGAGCGACTCGATCGACGATCTCCTCAAGAAGTGATCCCGCGGCCCGCGCCGCCCACGCTTCCTTCGAGGGCGGACGCCAGTCCGCCCTTTTTCGTGACCACATCACGCCAGGTGATGCGGCACGGCAGACAGAGAAGGCCTTTTACCCCGCAATCCTGTTTGCACAGCAACCGGGCAATAGCGCAAAAAACATGTCAACTAATAGTTGACATGTTCCTCGCGGTCTTGCGGGATCGAATGCGCCATAAGCCAGTAAGTCGGATAAAGCGCGTCCTCGATTAGCGACAGCTTCCCGCGGGAAATCTCAGCATGCGGGTTTGTTCGAGGCTTGGTACCAGCGGTAGAAGCTCACGCCGAAGGCGGTCAGCGGTTGTCTTGATGGAAGCCGATCCTGCGTTTCGGCGGTTCGTCGGGCGGCGCCAGCAACTGGCGGATGGCCTCGAAAAGGTTGCCGATCGCCTGATCGTGTCCCTCCAGGCGTTTTTCCAGTTCGGCGAGCTTGGCAGCCAGCTCGCGGTGACCGGCGAGTATTTCACGCAACTGCACAAAGGCGCGGACAATCGCGATGCTCATCGAGACTGCGCGCGGACTGCGCAGGACGCTAGCGAGCATCGCCACGCCCTGCTCGGTGAAAACCCTGGACGGTTTGCGGACGCCGCCGCGACCTTTCTTTGATGTTCCAAGCTGGAACATCAAAGCCGTGGTCTCCTCTAGAGACAGGCTGAAGGCGAAGTCCTCGGGGAAACGGTCAAGGTTGCGTGTGACGGCCTTGTTGAGATCGCGGGTGCCAACCCCGTAAAATCGGGCGAGGTCGGCATCGAGCATGACGCGCTTACCGTGCATGATCAGAATGCGTCGCTGGATTTGCTCCGCAGGAACAAGACTTGTATGGGATCGGTGAGGCATGGCAGAGCGGTAGATTACCATGACCTATCGTCGTCGGAGAATTTCTGTCATGCGGAAATACCACGGTCAACAGAGCTTCTCAAGCCGGCCGGCACTGCCCGATTGATGCTGGCGGTCCGCCGCAGAAAGGCTGGGTCCGGGAATTGAGATGCCCGGTTCAACCCTGGCTGTGCACAGTTTTGTTCGACGCCTGGTACCAGCGGTAGAAGCTCACGCCGAAGGCGGTCATGGCCACGGCCATGCCGACGATCTTCATGAGCGCCCCGGCGAGGAGCTGGTCGTCGAGCGGGCCGAAATTGGCGATGATCCGCGGTGCGTACTCGTAGGTGGGATAGAGTATGTCGTGGGAGAACGTGATGAAGGCGAAGACGGGCGTCATGCCGATCGCAACCACGACAAGATAGAGCATCTGGCCGGCGTAGCTGATGGGCGGAAACTCGCGCGAGGGGCTGTACAGCGGCCACCAGTAGAGCAGCGCCGCCATTCCCCAGAGCTCGAAGCGGACAGACAACCACGCTGCTCGACGCTGCATCGCAACAATCTATTCATTGCGACGAAGCTACATCAACCCCGATATCGCACAATTCCCCGCGGTGAAATCGATCCGATAGGTCATGCGGCCAGACTTTCGTTGAGGGCGCCCGCTGAACTGTGACGGGCCGAATTAGCATCGTGTTTTGCTCCGATCGGACGTCGTCGGGAAAACCGGCTGTCTTCCACGCTGACATCTGAAAAGTCGCCAGTCCCGGATTGCGGCGGCGGGCTGTTTGCTGCTTAGCGTATGGGCGTGAGCGTGCCACTCGATGTTGCGGAGCCCGGGCTGCAGGCCGACCAGCGGTTGCTCGACCATGCCTGGCTGCGCATCGGGGTGGGGCTGGCGGTGGTCGGTCAGGCCATGGTGTTCAGCCTCGCGGTCAACCTCACGCCTCCCGCCGGCACGGCCTATTGGATCTTGCACGGGGGACTGATTCTGTCGGCGGCGGGCGTGCTGGCGTTTCTCGGCGGCGATCTCGTGGGTTCCTCGATCGCGTCGCTGCGGCAACGCCGGATCAGCATCGACCTGCTGTTTCTTGTGACGCTGGCCGGCGCCTTCAGCGGTTCGTTGGTGGCCACGTTCACGCACACGGGTTCGGTGTACTACGAGGTCGTCGCCATCCTCATCGTCGTGCACACCACGGGCAAGATGCTCGGCGCGCGCAGCCGGGTGGCGGCGCTGCGGGCCGTCGATCAAACCCGCGAACGATTCGACGTGTGCGACGTGCGGCGGGCCGACGGTTCGCGGACCCGCCAGGCGGTGCGCGACCTCGCGGCGGACGCCGTGGTGCTCGTGGCGCCGGGCGGCCCCATCTGCGTCGACGGCGGGATCATGGCGGGCCGGGGTTACGTGCAGGAAACCTCGATGACCGGGGAGTGGCGTCCCGTGCCGCGCGGCCCGGGTGATCGCGTGCTGGCGGGAACATTCTCGGTGGACGGCAGCTTCGAGCTTCGTCCCGCGGCGGGGCCGCGGCGGCTCGACACGGTGCTCGCGGCGGTGACCGAAGCGCGACTTGCGCCAAGCGAGCTGCAGCGGCAGGCGGATCAGTTCGTGACGTGGTTTCTTCCGGTCGTGGCGGGCGTGAGCCTGACGACCTTTGCATTCTGGATCATGCGCGCGCCGTGGGACCGGGCGTTGTTTAACGCGATGGCCGTGCTGCTGGTGGCCTGTCCTTGCGCGGCGGGACTGGCCACGCCCGTGGCAATATGGGGCGGGCTGGCGCGGCTGGCATCCTTCGGCCTGGTGGCGCGCACGGGCGATTTTCTCGACGCGCTCGCCCGCTGCGACTTCGTGTGCCTCGACAAAACGGGGACGCTTTCCACCGAAACGCCCGCGGTGCGCGCCTGGGTCACGGAGCCCCCGTTCCGCGGGCGCGAGGCCTGGCTCAAGGCCGCCGTGGCCGCCGCCGAGGAGGGTCTGGCGCATCCGATCGCCGCCGCCCTCCAGAAGGAATGTAACGTATTACGTTACAAACCGCCGCAGGCTGCCTCCGGGAAAGCAGATGAGATTTGTAACGTATTACGTTACAAACCCGCGGTGGCCACGGAGCGGAGGATTGAGGCGGGGCTGGGCGTGGTGGCGTGGGTGGAGAACGAGGCGGGGCAGTCGGTGGAAATCCGCGTGGGCGAGCGGGAATTGGTCGATGCCGGAGCGAGTTCACTCGCGATGAAAGATGAGCGCCGGGAGCCTGCTCCGACCAGGGAAGAGATCCTCCTTCGCCAAGGCTACGGAGGACAGGTTGCGAGCAGGCCCGCTCCTGCAAAGGAAGTCGCAGGCAAGGAGATTTTCGTATTCGTCGACGGCGCGCCCGCCGCGACGGTCGAACTGGCGGAAACCTGGCGCGAAGGACTGGATGAAGTGTTGCGGGAGTTGCCGGCGCTCGGCGTCGGGGTGGAAATTCTGACCGGCGATGCTTCCGCCTTGGCGGGACGGTTCACGGGAGCAATCGTGCGCGCCGGACTCACTCCCGCCGACAAGCACATCCGGGTGCGCGAGCTGGTCGCCGCCGGCCGCCGGGTGGCGTTCGTGGGCGACGGGATAAATGACGCGGCGGCGATGAGCGCGGCGCAGGCTTCGATCGCGATGCAGGCGGGCGCGGAACTGGCGCGCGCGGCGGCGATGGCAGTGTTTGCGGGCGACGATTTGCGCTTCCTACCGCGGGCGATCCGGGTGGCGCGCGCGGCCCGGCGGAGCATCCGCACGAACCTGCAGTTTGCCGCGGCCTACAACACCGCCGGCATGGCGCTGGCCGCGGCGGGCGCGCTGCATCCGGTGGTGGCGGCGCTGCTCATGGTCGGCTCGAGCGCGTTCGTGTCGGTAAACGCGCTGCGCAGTTCCGCCGCCGGGAACCCATCGACCTAAAACACTTGGAATCAAACCTCGGTGACGTCGTCTCCCATGGGAATGTCAACTAATAGTTGACAAATTTCCCGGCGGGCGGAAGCGGAAGGTCAAACCGGCTCTTTGCGCGGTGGCGGCGCGGCTCATAATCGGGTCGAGCGCGTTCGTGTCGGTAAACGCGCTGCGGGGCGCGGGGCGGTCCGGGCAGGACGCCTCATGACCGGCGATCAGCGCATCAGGATCAGGTAACGACCGACCAGCTCAAAACCCATCCGGTGATAAATGCGGCCGGCCTCGGGATTGTCGTAACACAGGCAGGCGGTGCGACCGGTGGCGAAGAGGAAGCAGCTGAGGCGCGCCATGACAGCGGTGGCAAATCCGCGGCCGCGAAAATCGGGATGGGTCGCCACCCCCACGATCATGGCCGAGCGGCTGTTCTCGGCGGTGGTGCGGGCCACGGCCGCCATCGCGCCGTTTTGTTCAATCCAAAAACCATGGGAGTGGCCGGCGGTCAGTTCACTCCGGGCCAGCTCCGGCTTTTGCGCACTGAACTCCGGAATCCGGGCGTAAAGGTCCATCATCTGTCCGACGTCCTCCGGACGCAGGGGAAGAACCGGCGCGGCGACCGCCCGGGCGTTGATCCGCCGCGCGTCGGCCAGCCGGCAGAGATGGGTCCGCTTGATCTGCCGGAAGGGGAACGCCTCGAGAAACGGCGCGAGGGAGGCTTCCGCCCCCGACAGGGCGCGAAAGGCGAGGGTGCGCATCAGTTTGACGAGTCCCGCCCGATCGCAGTCACCGGGTGCGTAAAGCACGAGGTAATCGTGGTACTGCAGCAGCACGGCAGTCAGCCGGCCGGCGGAGTCGTGCTCGCCCCACAGGCGCTGCACATCGGAGACCATGCCGTTGTTTTCGACGTCGCCGATGATGAATAGATTCACCTCCGGCTCCCGACCGACGAATGCCAGCACCGCCTCCTGATCAGCCTCGGACAACTGCCGGATCATCGGCGCGGCCCTCCGTTACTCAAAACTTCAGGTGCTTGACCGTGAGGCCCTTGTTGATGAGCTGCTTGAGCGAGTCGATGCCGATGCGCAGGTGGCTGGTGACGTATTCCGCATCAACGAGCTCGTCGCTTTCGGCCGTCTTGATGCCTTCGGGCGTCATCGGCTGGTCGGAGACCAGCAGCAGCGCGCCGGTGGGGATCTCGTTGTAGAAGCCGGTCATGAAAATCGTGGCCGTCTCCATGTCGACCGCCATGCAGCGGATCCGCTTGAGGTATTTCTTGAAGGTCTCGTCGTGCTCCCAGACCCGGCGGTTGGTGGTGTAGACGGTGCCGGTCAAGTAGTCGCGGGCGTGATCGCGGATGGTGGTGGAGATGGCCTTCTGCAGCGCGAATGCCGGGAGCGCGGGCACCTCGGGTGGAAAATAGTCGTTGCTCGTGCCCTCGCCACGGATGGCGGCGATGGGAAGGATCAAGTCGCCGATTTCGGCGCGGTGCTTGATGCCGCCGCACTTGCCAAGGAAGAGCACGGCTTTGGGATGGAGGGCGCTGAGCAGATCCATGATGGTGGCGGCGGTGACGCTGCCCATGCCGAAGTTGATGATGGTGATGCGCCCGGCCGTGGCGCTGGGCATGGGCTTGTCGTGGCCCTCGACGGGTACGCGGTGCCACTTCGCAAACAGTTGCACGTAGCGCTGGAAGTTGGTGAGGAGGATGTAGTCGCCGAACTCCTTCAAGGGCACGCCGGTGTAGCGCGGCAGCCAGTTCTGAACGATTTCGCGGCGGGATTTCATGGGGGGAGTCTGCCCAAGAAACACGCGAAATGCACCAAAAAGATGCAGCGATGCGGTGCGGCGCCGCGCCAAGGATCGAGTCCTGCGCCTAGGCGCTGGCCAGCGCGTTCCGTGTGTTGAGGTGCTCCCCGCCGGTGTACTTCTGCGACTGTTCGTCGGCGTGGTAGCTCGAACGGACCAGCGGGCCGCTCTCGACCACGCCGAGGCCGACCGACAGGCCGAACTCTTTCCAGTGCTGGAACTCCTCGGGTGTCACCCAGCGGGCGACGGGCAGGTGCCGCGGCGTGGGTTGCAGGTACTGGCCGATGGTGAGAATCTCGACCCCGTCGCTGACCACGTCGCGCAAGGTCTGCTCGATCTCGTCCGGACGCTCGCCGAGGCCGAGCATGAGGCCGGTCTTCGTGGTGAAACCGCGCGCCTTCGCGTGGCGCAGCACGGCGCGGCTGCGGTCGTAGCGGGCCTGGACGCGCACCGGCTTCTGGAGGCGCTCCACGGTCTCGACGTTGTGGTTGAAAATGTCGGGTTGCGCGCCGAGCACCGTGTCGATGTCTGAAAGGCGGCCCTTGAAGTCGGGCACGAGCACCTCGATGGCGGTCTGCGGATTGCGGTGGCGCACGGCGCGGATGGTCGCGGCCCAGACGCTGGCGCCGCCGTCGGCCAGCTCGTCGCGCGCGACACTGGTGAGGACGACGTGGCGCAGGTTCATCCGGGCGACGGCGTCGGCCACGCGCGCCGGCTCGCCGAGGTCGAGCTC
>Ga0187861_10004736_pt1 | contig 11239 bp, 10 predicted proteins | sample June2016WEW_10_1_3_FD_132986 | JGI IMG/M metagenome (GOLD analysis project Ga0187861, IMG submission 132986) | Peatland microbial communities from SPRUCE experiment site at the Marcell Experimental Forest, Minnesota, USA - June2016WEW_10_100 | ecosystem: Environmental > Terrestrial > Soil >...
CCCGCATGTCCGGTGGTGTGAGAGGGAGGATGGGCGACCCATCCTCCCTACTCGATTATTCCCAGGAGTACGCGGGCCCACAGAACCGTAGACCTCCGGGTTATGAGCCTTCGTCCTGCCGAGGCAGCCTCAGATCGAGTTCCACCTTTCTGAGGGTGCCACTCGTGCTTCGGCATGACTGTGCCTGACGAGGTTGGTGCCTGCGTCTGAACGCGAGGGTACCTCTAGGGTCCGTCCCTTGTAAAGCACGCCGCCGTGTTGCTCGCAGGCGACCGTTCAGGTCAATTGCCACACGGATGGCGTTCTTGGCTAGGACACCGGGTGCCATACGACGAAGAATACTATTTGCGGCAACATGCTTTACGCGTAAGACCCAAATAGTCCTAGACCTTCTGGGCATTCTGGATGTGTGGGTTTGGGTTTGTTCCCCTCGACGTTGAGAGCTGCTCGGGTCAAAACCTGCTTTTGACACTGCCAGTTCTCCATGCCATTCTTGGGGTTTCCCCTCTTGACAAGACGTGTCTTGGTTTCATTCTTGCATTGGCAATGGGCGCGGGAAAATCGTTTTGATCGGCGCAATCTTCGCCACCGAGTTTGCGATGACGCAGCGTTCCACGGGCTCTCTGGTGACCTGGGAAGTAGGCACAACCACTGCCTACGCACTGAAAAGCACCGAGGAGCGCGGCACGCTATTCCATGGTCCCGGCGTGGAGGTCTACGATGGGATAGTGATCGGTGAGAAGGCGCGACCCGGCGGCATCCCGATCAAGGTCTGCCGCAAGAAGCACCTGACCAACGTGCGTTCATCGCACGGTGACATGGAGATCCGCCTGACGCCGCCCCGGCATATGAGCATTGACAAGGCCTTCGAGTATCTGGCCGATAATGAACTGCTCGAAGTGACGCCGCTCTCCTACCGCATCCGCAAGCGCATCCTGAATACCAATAAGAGCGGTAACCAGCCGAAGAGGGAGTTCATAGAAGCGTTGATGGAATAGAGAGAAGTTTCCTGGAGACAGCCAGTCTCCGGGAAACCATTTCATGGTTTGGGATGGGCAGCGAAGAAGTCCCAGATCATTTGACAAATTGGCATTCTATAGAAATCAGGCCAGAGGTGAGCTTGCACGTCATTCGTATACAGTTCAACCGCTGTACCGGCTCGGCAGGAAGCAAAGACGGTATGCGTCACTGCTCCCTGCTTCTTCACTTGCGCAGAGCCGGTACAACCATCCGCATGCACCCAGGCGGCGATGCCTTGCTCAACTGGCGGGAATATTACGTCTGCAACAACCGAAGTACCCCTCCCCCCGGCATACGGGACTACTGTATCCCATAATCCATGCTCCTGCATCACAGAAACCGGCTGCTGCGGCTGGCACGGACTGTACACGAGGGGACCTGACACCGGCGCAATGGCCGCGAACGTGCTGGACATTTCGCAGGCGAGACGATACGAAAACATCGCGCCGTTGGAGAATCCCGCCGCGTAAATGCGTTTGGGATCAATGCGGACGATTGTCCCCAGGTCTGAGAGCATCAGACGAACGAAGGCAATATCGTCGATGTTGTTTGTGACAGCGTGTCCGCAGCAGCCCCCGGCGTTCCATGAGAGCTTGCTAGTGCCATGGTCTGTACCGTTTGGATAGACAACAATAAAGCTGCTTGTATCGGCAATCTCATTGAAGCCCAATCCCCACATATCCATTGCCTTCATTGTGTAACCGTGGAAGACAAATACTACGGGCACGGGTCGAAGACTGTCTAGGCCGGGCGGGATGTGGAGCAGAAAGGTCCGCTCCAGGCTGTCAACCGTCAGGGTGCGTTGGTAGTCGCCTGGTTGAATCGCGGGTGCGGTGGTCGCGCTGGGCAGGGCAGTCGCGGTCGGTGCAGGGGTCGCGCTGGGCAGAGCAGTCGCGGTCGGCGCGGGGGTCGCGCTGGGCAGGGCAGTGGCGGTTGGGGCGGGAGTCGTGGTAGAAGTAGCAACAATCTGTGTGCATGCCGCTGTGCTTGTCAGCAGAGCAGCCGTGATAATGGTAAGGAGACAGTATCCAAGGTTCTTCATTCTTGTTCCCTTCAAGAAAAATGAAGGATCTCTTGGGTGACATATCCTCTCTTTTCCGGCATGCAAGACCGGAAATGAAACTGGCCGTTCAATTAGCTTACAGAATCGATATTTGCTAATTATCAACCTTCAAGACATCGTAGAGAATGTATCGTGTCAGCAAGAGTGGGACAAATTGGAGCTCCGAGTTAAGACAGACTTCATCGGCCTGGGCGGTTATGCGGCCTCCTTGAGTAACTCCGCGTTCTGAAGGCGACGACCCTCGAGCGTTCTGCGCTTGATCTCCTCTCGCCGCGACTGCACCTCCTTGGCTCTCCCGAAGTAGGCGTCCGCCGGCGTGACGTTGCCCAGCGATTCGTGGTAGCGCTGGTGATTGTAGCCTGCCGAGGACGCAGTCCAGGGTAGTCCACGAAGCTGCTGATCTCCCTCTCCAGCTCCCAGGGGTAGGCATAGTTCTGCAGCTGGACTAGGTTCTTCATCGAGCGATGGTAGCGCTCGATCTTACCTTGCGTCATTGGATGATAGGGCGCACCGCGCGTGTGTTCGATCTGCCGGCCTTACGGCCCGTTGTCCGAGAGCAGCCGGGGGGCGGTGCCGAACCCGCACCCGGTCGAGCCTGGCACGCGCCAGGGCCAGCTCGAGCGTTTCCTGGACGTCGGTGGCCGCCATAGTGGGGGTGAGCTTCCAGGCCAGGCTGTAGCGGGAGTAGTCATCGAGCACCTTGGACAGGTAATACCAGCCCCAGCCCTGGATCTTGAAGTAGGTGAAGTCGGTCTGCCAGAGCTCATTCACCCGCCGGGTGGGCTGCCCGCCCTGGGCGCCCGGGCCAGGGGCCAAACCGATCGGCGGCGGTGACCAGCTGAAAGGCAGGACTCTCGACCAGATCGAAGCGCTTCAGGAGCCGAATTACACTTGTTCCGAGACAAAATAGCCTTCCTGGTCCGTGAACAGCCAGGCCAGCTGCCTGGCCGACCTTTCCGGCTGAGCCAGCGCTAGCTGGACGATCTGGTCGCACACCACCTCCGGCAACCGGTTCCAGAACTGCCGGCGCTTCGAAGGCTTGCGGATCCAGCCCCTTCTCCCCTTCCTGCTGGTATTGCTGGTACCAGCGGTAGAAGCTGCTCCGTGGTACGTCCAGCTCGGCCAGAGTGCGGCCGACCGGAAGGGCAGAGTGCTCGACCAGGTCGATGATCTCCCGCTTCTCGGCCGGAGAGCGCCGCATCATTTGTCCCACGGCGGGTCCTTGCCCAGCAAGCTCTTTTTGAGCACGCGGTTCTTCAGCGACAGCTCGGCCACCAGCTGCTTCAGCTGCTCCAGCTCCGCCCGCATCTCGTTCACCTGCCGACTGTCCGCCTGGCGCTCGGCGTCGCCCACCAAGCGTTGCTTCCCCGCCTCGAGGAAGTCCTTGCTCCATCGGTAGTACAGGTTCGACGGGGTCCCCTCCCGCCGGCACAAGGCGGCAATGCTGGTCTCGCCCCGCAGTCCCTCAAGCACGATCCGGACCTTTTCCTCCGCCGAGTACTTCTTCCGGGTTACCCGCCGAATGGTCCGGACGGTGGCTTCGACGCTCTCCTTCTTCTCGGCCATTCTCCCTCCCGTTTCGCCATACTAGGGCCGAGAAGCGTGTCTTAGCAAACAGCTCCTAATGTGCCACTTGGTCTGACGACATACAGACACGATACAGAGGATCGCCATGTTGATCAGTCGCAGCTCACTTTGCGGGTGTCTTGAGAGACTTGGCAATCATGAGAAGCATGTTGTCGAGCCCGTGCGGATTGTTTTCGTCAGGTTCCGGCCACGCACCGTGGAGCGACACAGAGAGGTCGAATGTTCCCTCGCGCCAATCGAGGTGAGCTTCGTTGCCAGCGGCGTTCGTTTGCGTCCAGTAGGTGAAACCAGTCTGCCCACGCACCTGTACTTCTCAAATATCCAATGCGATAAGTTTGAATTGATGCGTGATCGAGTCGAATGTGACGGGCTGATTGGTCTCTGTCATCTGGATGTCAACTGACTTCAGATTCGCATCGAGGGGGTCGCCCGGCGCGGAGTACAAAACGCGGGCATTCTCACTTCCATCGGCATAGTCGGCGATCCAGGCTTTGTAGAATGGTAAATTACCTGGGACATATGTGGACAACCAGACTTGAAACTTTGCAGCCTTTTGCAGGCCGCTCAAATTTGAGAATTCCGAATACCGCGTAGGTAATGAAGGGGGCGTTACAGTTTCAGGTCCCGCAGCTATGGATGCGGATGAGGCAGGTGGAATTTCTGGTGTGGCGATGGGAGTAGCAGGGAGCGGCGTGGCGGGGGTGGGAGTGGGTGCGGAGGCATAGCTGTGCCAGATGTAGTAGACGGTAAAATTCCCTGTCACCGGGGGCCAACTGCAGCAAGGAACACTTTCGACCCCAAAGGCCGAGTAGACAGTTGTGCCAGGCGAGCCTTCGCGATTCCAGTATCCAAGAGGCCGGAGGATGTTGAAAGACTGCCTCAGGAGCGCCGAGGCGAATGTGCATGCAACAGCGTCCTGGCTCAAACCGCTCGTGAGGCAGTACCAACCGGCACCCTGGTCCCAGGCCGAGCTGGCCCCATGCAACGAGGGGTCATAACCAAGGGCGTGCGCATCGGCGAAGAAGTTGCGCACGTAATCACTGTGGACCACGATTCCGGCGAAGGCGGTCTGCCCCGGTTGTCCTTGGCTGAGCACGTGGTGAGCGTACTGTTGGCCCGACGTGGTGGTGATCTTGAACTGAAACGGCCCGGTGATAGAGAACCCCTGGGCGTTTTGCGTGGGGGTGGGAGTGCGGGTTGGCGTCCCACCTGGCAGGGAGGGGGTGGGGGGAATGGAGAGCGTTTGTGTAGCCTGCGAACGGTAGCATCCCGCGAGGAGAAGCAGCGTGGGTACCAGGCCAAGCGTGAGCAGAATCCTCTTCGGCATTCCCGTTCCTGGATCATTGGAGCGGATTTGGGTGCCTGGAAGAAAGACCAGCTGGATTTCAGTATAGCACCAGGATCCGGGGGGAACCTGTTCGCAATCAGATAGTTGCTTCGGAGGCAAGTCTCAGCGAAGTGGACATCATCGAGGTGGGGCTGTGTACGCCTTGCTCTACAAGGGCTTGCCCTCGGGATCGACAAGTCAGGGTTGGAACCAATGACCGCACGGTTACGAGCCCTACGGACTTATCAAGGAAAGGCTGTTGGTGAATCCTCGGCGATTTGGCTGGAGAATGCCTGGCGACATTGTGGTGAGAGAAAACAGAACCGAGGCTCAAAAGGCCTCGGTTTTGCTTTGAGGTAGCGGGGGCTGACTCGCCCGCCCCCTCGGCCCGCACACCGAGGGCAGGCTGGCGATCCGGGCCAAGAAACCAGCGACCTCCGGGTTATGAGCCCTCGTCTGGCAGCGGCACCCTCAGACAGCAGTTCCACCCGGTTGAGGGTGCGCTCTCTTCTCCAGTCCAAATGGGCCTGGCGAGGTTCGCATCCGACAGCAAGCGGGAAGATACCCCCGGCGCTGCCTCACGTCAAGGTTGGTTTTGTTGCATCCACGACCAAAAGAAGGTTCGCGGACTGTGCAACACAAATATCGGGGGTCCCCGCGGCCCCACACCGAGGCAGATAGCGAAGATTACCAGATAGTTGATGCCATAGTCGATACCCAATGGGCCATGACAATTGTCTGCTGGGGGGGTTCTTGGCCACGACAGTCTTGCGCTCTGGATGGCTCGAGGGCAACCGCGGCTACTTGCGCCCGATCACAACCTCGTAGACCGTCACCCGGCTTTGGGAGTACATTGACTTGAGGCGGGGGGAGAGTGCCTTGTGGCCGTCGCTCGCGCGCCAGGCCGCCGCCAGATCCGGGGTCTCGAAGGCAATCACCATTTTGTAGACCGTCGGGGTGTCCGCCTCGCGCAACAAGGACACCCCCAGGAATCCGGCCTGGCGGCACATCGCCGGGGCGTATTCCTGGGAGAAGAACGTCTCAAAGTCCTTCTCCTTGCCCGGAAGGACATCGAAGGTCACATGTCGTTCGATCATGGCTCAGGGCTTCATCTTGCCTGGCTCGCGTCTCTTCCCGAGCGCCACGCGGCTGCCTTAGAAACGCCTAGCGCTGGACTCTGCCTGAAGCCTCCCCTTCCATCAGGCGTCGAGCCTCTTCCACAGAACACAAGTTGAAATCCCCTGGGATGGAATGCTTCAGACACGAGGCCGCTGCGGCGAAGTTCAGCGCTTCCGCTTCAGGCATTCCGGTCATCATCGCGTAGATCAGTCCCGCGGCAAAGGCGTCGCCCGTGCCAACTCGGTCGACGATGTCGGTCACCGTATAGCGCGTGCTCAGGTAGAAGCCCTTGCGGTCATGCAGACAGGCGGACCAGCCGTTGGTGCTTGCGCTGAAGCTCTCGCGGAGCGTAATCGCCTGCATCTTCAGGTTGGGGAACGCCTCCAGGACTCTCTCGCACAATCCCTTGTACCGGGTCGTGTCGATTTCGGCCTTCTCGACTGTCGCCGTGCCCGCGATCTCCAGACCTATCCCCAGCGATTTCTGGCAGTCCTCCTCGTTGGCGATTCCGACATCCGCGTAGCGAACCAGTTCGGACATGACCTCGGGAGCTTTCTTCCCGTATTTCCACAGGTTCTTGCTATAGTTGTAGTCGCAAGAGATCGTCAGTCCCATTTGCTTTGCCGCCTTGGCGGCCTCGATCGCCATCTGGGCGGTGTTGGCGCTCAGGGCGGGCGTGATGCCGGTGAGGTGGAACCACGCCGCGCCCTTGAAGATCCCCGTCCAGTCGAAGACGTCCGGGGCGGCATCCATGAGCGAGGAATGGGCTCGGTCGTAAATCACCACCGACGGACGCTGGTCGGCCCCCGCCTCGAGGTAGTAGATTCCCATCCGCTCGCCGCCGCGCACGATGCGTGAGGTGTCGACCCCCATCCCTCTCAAGGAGGCGATGCAGGCATCCGCGATGGGATTCGGGGGAAGCACGGTGACGTACGACACCTCCAGCCCAAATCGCGCCAGCGACACGGCGACGTTGGCTTCCCCTCCCCCGAAAGTCGCCTCGAAGGCAGGGGATTGGAGGAAGCGCTCAAAGCCGGGCGGCTTCAGGCGCAGCATGATCTCGCCAAAGGCGACCACGCGTCCCCTCATCTGGAGACTCCTGGACCGCGTTCGCTCCTCACGATTTCTACGGCCTCGCGGGTAAGGCGCGTGATTTCGCCGAAGGCTCCTGCGTTCAGGAACTTCCCAGCGACCAGCCAGCTCCCCCCACAGGCGAAGACCATTGCCAGCTTGAGGTAGGCGGCAAGGTTCTGGGCTGTGATCCCGCCTGTCGGGACGAATCTGACACCGGGAAAAGCTGCTGCAATCGCCTCAAGCACGGGCACCCCGCCCAGCGCTTCGGCCGGGAAGAACTTGACCAGATTAATCCCTTTGCCCAGGGCCATCAGGATCTCGGTCGGGGTAGCGACGCCTGGCATGGACGGAATCTTGTGCGCCTGGCACCAGTCGACCACGTTGTCGTCGTAGCCGGGCGACACGATGAAACGTGCGCCGGCCCCGGCCGCCCGCTCAGCTTGTTCGACGTTGATCACCGTTCCCGCGCCCACGATCATGTTGGGATAGGCGCTCGCGATGCGGGCAATGGCCTGTTCAGCCGCAGCCGTACGAAAGGTGATCTCCGCGCACGGAAGCCCGCCCGCCTGCAGCGCCTCAGCCAGTTTCTCGGCCTGATCGGCCCGCTCAACCTTCACAACAGGGACCACGCCAAGTTGGCCCAAGGCTTGGATGACATCCGACATTGTGGCTCCTTGGGAGCGGACCTGAGCAAGCGGGACCGCCCCTGCAAGACAGGACGAAGACTCCGGTGCCTGGCCTCGCCCGGCTACCAAACCCGGGAGGGTGGAGGAGCCGCGCGCGGCCAATGGTTCCTTGCGCGGCCGAGGCGCCGCCCTTCCCCGGGTCACGGGACGTATCTTGACCACCATCTCGATCTCAACCGGAATGTGGCCGGGCAGGGTGCTCACACCAATGGAGGTCCTCGCGTGCCTGCCTCGTTCTCCGAATAGCGCCTCCAGGAGGTCGGAGGCGCCGTTGATGACGGAAGGCTGCTGGTCAAACTCGGCCGCGCTGTTCACGTACCCAGTGACTCTTACCACCTGCTCAACTCGGTTGAGACTCCCAAGTTCGGCCCTGATCACCGCCAGCAAGTTAAGCATCGTCTGCCGTGCGGCAGAATAGCCCTCCTCGAGGCTGAGTTCCGCACCGACTCTTCCCACAAAGAGAGGTCGGCCATCCTTGTAGCAGGTTGTGCCCGACAGATACAGCAGGTCCCCCGCGATCACCGCGGGCGCATAGGCGCCTACGGGGTGCGGAGGATCAGGCAGTTCCAGTCCCAGTTCCTTCAATCGGGTTTCAGGATCGGCGGTCACGTCAGGGCGATGAAAATGCTGCGACAGTGAGGTTTCCGATGGGCCCCCTCGGCTTGCTTCCAGTCCGCACGAGGGGGCCCGGTTGAATGGTTACTCCTTTCGGCAAGCGGGCAAGATCACCGCCTGCGCACTCTAGAAGATGGCGTTCGGGTCGTAGAACTTCGCGACGTTGTCGATGGTGATGAGCGGCGAGGGCAGAATGGTGTCATGGACAGACTGACCTCCCGCCAAGATGCCCATCAACCGGTTGAACCCGTCCGCGCCAATCGTGCCCGAGTTGTTGAGCCCTGTGGCTTTATAGTTGCTTCCGTTCTTGATCTGGAGCAGGGCTTCTTTCTGTCCATCCACAGCCACCAGGAACATCTCGGACGATCGATTCGCATTGGCGATGGCCTGTTGCGCACCCAGGCACATTGAGTCATTCTCGCAGAAGACAGCTGCAATCTTCGGATTTTTGGTGAGCGCGTCCTCCATCACCGTCAGGCCATCGTTCGTGTCCCAGTTGCCCCAGCCCGCGGCATAGACAACATTGATATTTGACACCGGTTTGACGATGCTGAGCATGCCGTTGGTGCGGTCCAGGCCGATCGTGTTGTCTGCCGGTCCGCCACGAATGTCAACCACCGTGCCGCCCTGGCCCTTCAGTTGATCGACGATAAACTGGCCGTCCTCCTGCCCGATCGTGTAGTTCTCCGGGCCCACGTAGGCTGTGTAGTCGCCGCCCTTGAATTGCCGGTCGACCAAGACCACAGGGATGCCCGCCTTCTTGATTGCAGCGAGCGCTTCTGGAGCGGACTCGAGCGGGCCTCCGCTGATGATGATGCCGCTCACTCCCTTGGCAACCAGGTCCTCGGTGTCGGAGGTGAGTTTCGCGGCGTCCCCGCCTGCATCGGTCGAGAGCACCGTAACGTTGGAGTAGTTCGCGGCCTCAGCGTGTACGGCCTTGTCCATCCCGACGAAGTACGCAGCCGAAAGAGTATAGTTGACCATGCCGATCTTGATTTGCTTCGGGACCGGGGTCCCTGCGGGGGCTGCAGTCGACGCGGCCGGGGCGCACGCCGCCAGGATCATTGCTGCAGCAAGCAAAACGCTAAGAACTGGAAGCCGTTTCATTGTATTTCCTCCTCGCGATCTACATTTGGCGGATGGATTCAATCGAGAGCGTGGATGTCTTCCGACTCACCTCCTTCCTGGCACACCACCCTGCCCAGACGCACGGCCCCTACCTCTCCCTGCGGCGCGCCAGGACCGCAAACAGGATGATCAGACCCTTGATGATCTGCTGGTAGTAGGACTGCACATTGAAGAGATTTAGGAGGTTATTGATCAGGCCCAGGATCAAGACGCCGCCAAATGTACCGACAACGCTGCCCCCTCCGCCTGCTCCCAGGGCGGCGCCTCCAATCACGCAGGCAGCAATGGCGTCGAGCTCGAATCCCGCCCCCATACTGGGCTGCGAAATCCCGAGCCTGGCGGCAAGCAGCACACCGGCCAGGGCTGCGCAGACCCCGGAGATCAGGTAGGCCAAGACAATGTGCCCTCGCACGTTGATCCCCGCCAGCCGAACTGCCTCATCATTCCCCCCGATTGCGAAGATCGCCCGCCCGGAGGTCGTGCGATTCAGGAAAAGCCAAAAAATGGGATAGGCCACAAGCATGATTAGGACTGAGGAGGTGAGAGGACCAAGGACCTCTGTGCCGAAGATCAAGCCAAACATGGGATTCGAGGGGGTGATCGCGGTTTCGTGGTAGACATAGACAAATCCCCGAATCGCCTCCACGGTCGCCAGGGTCACGATGAAGGGCTGCAGCTTGAAGCGCGAGATAAGGAACCCATTGATGGCGCCACAGAAGGCGCCCACGACCAGCACGATGAGGATGGCCACCGGAAGGGGCATGTAGGCCTGGAACCCTGAGACCATTATCCCGGCCAGGGCAACTATGGCGCCCACCGAAAGATCGATGCCGCCCGTTACGATCACCACCAGCTGCCCCAGGCTGATCAGGCCATTCGTGACGATCTGGCGGAACAGGTTACCGATGTTCTGGTTGGTGAAAAACACGCTCGAAGTCGAGGCCGCGATCAAAATGAGCAGGATGAACGAGGCATAGAAAACGTAGTCCACCCAGCCGTGGCTTAACCGCTCGCGGCCGCTGGCCCAAAACCCGCCCAGGCGTGCGGCCAAGCTTGGTGAAGAGGTGGGCCTGTCAAGCGTACTTCGCGTCATGGGTTCACTCCCGCCGCGGCGGCCAGCACACTTTGCTCACTCGCCTCGGCGCGTGGAAACTCCCCGGCGATGTGTCCATCCCGCATCACGAGCACCCGATCGCTCATCCCCAGGATCTCGGGCAGCTCGGAGGAAATGAGCAGGATCCCGATGCCCTGCTCGGCCAGCTGGCTGATGATCTGGTAAACCTCGACCTTGGTTGCCACGTCCACCCCGCGCGTGGGCTCGTCGAGCAGCAGGACTTTGGCCTGCGTCATCAGCCACTTGGCCAGCACCACCTTCTGCTGGTTGCCGCCCCTGAGTTGATGAACCAGCCGATCGATCAGCGGCGGGCGGATGTCCAGATCCGCCACCAGCTTCGAGACCCGCTGCCCCTGGCGGCGGCGATCCAGGATCAGCAACCGGCTGATCTGACCCAGAGAAGCCAGACTCACGTTGTCGCGGATTGAACAGGTCAGGACTAGACCATCACGTTTCCGATCCTCGGTGAGCAAGGCAATTCCCTCGCGCAAGGCATCCCGGGGAGA
>Ga0187861_10004746_pt1 | contig 11223 bp, 16 predicted proteins | sample June2016WEW_10_1_3_FD_132986 | JGI IMG/M metagenome (GOLD analysis project Ga0187861, IMG submission 132986) | Peatland microbial communities from SPRUCE experiment site at the Marcell Experimental Forest, Minnesota, USA - June2016WEW_10_100 | ecosystem: Environmental > Terrestrial > Soil >...
CCCGCCCTTACCCGTGCAAGTCTGCCACGACAGCGTTTGACAGATCGTTGAGATGAGACGGTTTCTGCACGAAGTATGCGCCATTGCCTTCAACCAGGTCCTGCACGCGGCCGTCAACCTCATCTTTCTTCGCAAATGGTCTTGACGGATAGTTCCATAGCAGGGCGCAAGGACCGTTCGTTGTCCTGGTCCGGGGGCACGGAGCTCCGGCCCTTGCCGGGGCCTCGGCCCCGGCTACCATCCTCGGCCCCTCCGGGGCCATCCGCAGACCGACCAAAGATGTGGGTAAAGAAAAGCCCGCAATGGGAAGCGGAAAAACCGCGCAATCTGTCACACGCCCCCCCTGAAACGTGGTCAGTTACCGATTTCTCATAGGTGAACTATCAATCTGCCGCATAGCCTTCGGGCTCTTGTCCATTTCCATCACCCCGATGTCGGACTCCTTGAACCGGTTGGCGGCCCCGAAGTAACAGATGGCCATGAGGAGCGCGTCGTCGGCATATCCGTTGGCAAACCAGCCGGCCTGCAGCATCATGGTCTGTGCCAGGTTAACAGCGATGGGCTTTGTTGCTGTCTCAAGCTGCTCGGTGACAGCCTGGTCGGACTCAAGGGCCTCCAGGTCGCCCAACACCATCTTCTTCTTGGCCCAGTAGAGGCAGGAGTTTACCTCCGCGCTCTCACTGTCCCGACCCTGTTCCGCGTACAGCGCCGCCGCCTCGGCCAGAAGCTTCAAGGCTGGCACCAGCGCCCCATGATCGCTCTGAGAAGCTCGCAGTCTCTCCAGTCCTTGATGGCGGGCGATCCCGGCGTCATCCTGTGCCAGAAGTCCAGTGACCACCAGGATAGCGCAGGCCAGAAGGCCGTTTCTCAGCGTCAACATTGATATCCTCCCTCAGTTTCTCTGTGGCCGAAGTTGATGGTTGCTGTACAGCGGGCCATCAAGAGGCCAGGATTGCGCTCGTCACGTGCCATTCGGCGAGCAGTCGCGCGAACGGGGCGGGAAGCTGCGTCGTCACTCCGCGTCGCCCCGCCTCACTTTCAGCCCACCAGGCGCCCGGTACAATGGGCTTGTTTTCGGACTACTTGTTGCTGAACTTGGCGGCCACATCCTCGTAGAGTTCCCGCGCCTTCCGCAGGGCGGTCTCGAGTCCGGGTTTGACGTCCCGCTGCCAAGCGTCCGCGCTGGCGTCCTTCGCTTGGACGAGCTTTACTTTGGCATCGGCGAGGATCTCGGCCATCTTATCCTTGGCCTTCTGGAGATCGGCCTTCGCCTCGTCGGTGGTCGGCACGGCCTTGGCGTGCAACTCCTGCCACTTCTTCTCGATCCAGTTGACCGCCTCCTCGGCGTTCTTGACGGCCGTGTCCTTCGACCCGCTCAGGTATTCGCCCGTGGCCTTTGCAGCATCGCCAACGGCCGCGCCGGTGGCCTTGGCGGCGTCGCTAACAGCTTGTTCAGCCGACTTCGCATTCTCGGATGGCGTCTTATTCCCGCAGGCAGTCGTGCCGAACGCCAGCACCATCACGACTGCGAAGGTCATCAGTGCATTGTTCATGAGATTCTTCCCAATCTACGAAGTGAAGGGCCATTTCAGCGGGCACCTACGCCCGCCTGCCGCGCGCCAGTGAAATCACAAACAACACCAGAAAAACGACGAGCAGAATTTTTGCGATCGAAGCCGCCGTGCCCGCGATGCCGGTAAATCCCAGGACGCCGGCCAAAAGGGCCACGAGCAGGAAGAGCAATACGTAGTACAGCATGGTTGTATTCCTTTCAGATGATTGATCGTGATCCGCGCAATACCCCCGCCAGTCCGACGACGAACATCACCCCCCCGCCGACCAGCAGCCACATTGACTTGTCGGTGGGCGAACCAGTGAAGAACCGGGAAATGTCCGAGGCACGTGACTGCGATGCGCCGATCCCGTAGATCACGAGTGCGACACCTGCAACGAGAAGTGCCAGAAACAATGCTTTGTACATGGAAAAGTCCTCCTTCAAATTGCATTCATTCCAAATTCCCGCGTAAAGCAAGACCGCGCCTGTCTGGCGGGCAACCTTGCAAGCCTGTGCCCTGTGCAAGGACCCAGCGCCGGCTACTTATTCAGGAAAATCAGCACTCCGTCTGCGATTGCCAGGCAGCCCATGATTATCGGCATGCCATCGAAAGTAAGGCGCAAAACGCTTGCGGCGCCATACACAAGCAGCCAAATCGCCAACACTATGAGCCACATCTTCATAAAGCCTCCTTAGAACTTGAACTGGTACTCCCCAACAATGGGCGGCCCGGACTCATCTGAGCCGCCCGAGCAGAAAACACGCCGAGATGCGTTAGTCATCTTCGTTCTTGCGGAGCTTGAGCAACTTCCAATCGTCCTCCAGTTTTTCGAGGCTCGCCTTGTAAGTGGCGCCTGTTTTGAGCTTGGTCTCGATCAGTTCTTTGGTCTTGTCGTCCAGGTCCGCAAACACCACCTTGATCTTGAACGCATCCTCGCCATCCTTGCGGTGCCCATGGAGCTTTGTCACGGCCTTGCCATCGTCGTCTTTGACGATCTTGTCAATAACGATCTTCAATTCCTCGGTGGACCCTTTTGTATGCATGTGAACTGGACCTGCGTCCACACTCACCGCGAAGGCTTTTCCGCAAAAGACAAGAGTTGCCAGCAGCATCCCGGTCACTATTTTATTCATTGCAGTTCCTCCCAAAAGTTCACTGCGGACGCTCTTCGCGGTTCCGCTTAGGCTGACCGCCAAGCGGAAAGCCTGCCAGGTTTAACGCACTCGTCGTGCCACAACCTGCAATTTGTCCGAGAAATGCTTCTTCCTCTTATAGCGCAGGAAGCACGTGAACGAAGTTGTTTGAGCGGAGCCTGGCAAGTTCTGCTTCGTCCGAAAGACGGTCGCTGCCAACCGAAAATCATGCACTTTATCCACTTGACCACCCCGGCAGACAACGCTATACGGGAAGTGGGGGATTCCGGCTCTTGTCGGCGGGCTCAAAAGACCAAAGAGTCCCAAGAGGCACGAAAAAGCCGAGATTCAGGCTGTGCACGGCACAGATTTGATTGTGTGTGCGATCACTGTGTTTCGGCCATTTCGGCTCGCTAATTGCCCTAAGCAGAAGAGATTCCCATGGCAGCTACACCGAAATCAGTTCCTGCGACCATAGGCGATGCCGGCCAGGACAGTTCTGCCTTGCTGACGAGGCGCATGGCTGCGCACTGCGCGATCGCTCTAGTGCTGTCCGAAGCCAACAGCCTGAAGGATGCCACGCCGAAGATTCTTCGCGAAATCGGAGAGGCGTTCGGGTGGGATATTGGCATTCTGTGGCGCGTTGATGACGAGGCCAATGCGATGGTCTGTGAGGATATTTGGGGTCATCCCGCACTCAAGGCCGAGAAACATATGGCGGAGACCCGAAGCGCGAGGTGGCCGCAAGCACAGGGGCTGCCCGGCCAGGTTTGGAGCACAGGACAACTGGCCTGGGTTGACGATTATTCTACTGCGCATCCTTCGCTCGCCCCCATTCTGGTCAAAGAGAAAATGCACTGTGCCGCGTGTATTCCCATCACACTGAAAAACCAGGTCCTGGGCGCGATGGAGTTCATCACCCGGAATAGAAGCCTGCCGGGTCAGAGCATTCAGGAAGCGATGATGGGCCTCGCCATCGAAGTCGCTCTTTTTATGGAACGCATCCGCATGGCAGATGCGCTGCGTGAGAGCGAAGATCGTTATCGTCTTCTAGCCGATACTGACTCAGACGTGCTCATTACATTCGACGAGGATGGCGCCATTTTGTTTGCGAATAGGTCTGCGGAGCACGTCTTTGGATACGCATCAGCCGAGCTTTTGCGGAAAAACCTGGCGATCCTCATTCCGGATTATTCCAAGTACAAGTCCACCTTGAGCCCAAAGGGAGCGTCCCTGCCAGCGAAATACATAGAGTTACCGGGATTGCACAAGAACGGCAGAGCGATAAGCGTCGAAGCCACCTTCGCGGTGTTCCTCGGAAAAGGCAAGAAATACTCCACGGCAATTATCCGTGACATCAGTGATCGCAAACGCGCTCAGAGCGCCCTGCTGGAAACCGAACGGAAGCTGCAGAGCGTTCTGGCCAGCAGTCCAGGTGGCCAAGTTGTCGCGAAGGCACCCGCCATGATAGCGCTTTTCGACCGTGTAAAGAAAGCCGCCGCGACCTACGCGGGGATACTCATACAAGGTGAAACTGGCACCGGGAAGGAGTACATTGCAATATCGCTTCATCAGCAGTCGCCGCGGGCGGGCAAGGCGTTTGTGGCGCGAAACTGTGCGGCGATTCCGGCGAGTTTGTTCGAGTCCGAAATGTTTGGCCACAAAAAGGGCTCGTTCACCGGCGCCGACCGGGATCGCAAGGGCGCTTTTGTGGAGGCGGACGGAGGCACGCTGTTTCTCGATGAAATAGGCGATCTGGAGTATAGCCTCCAAACGAAGCTTCTGCGCGCGATTCAAGAGAAGGTCATCCGGCCCGTGGGCTACGATCACGATGTGGCAGTTGATCCGCGCATCATTTGCGCCTCGAACAAAGACTTGCGGGAGCGCTGCAAAGCCAATGAATTCCGTGAAGACCTCTACTTCAGGCTGGTGACGGTGGTGCTGCTGGTCCCGCCGCTAAGGGAGCGGAAGGAAGATATTATTCCACTGGCGCGCCACTTCCTTGGGCTGGCGACCAAATGGGTGCGCACGCTGGCCCCCGAAGCAGAGGAGCGCTTGCTGCAGTACAATTGGCCTGGAAACGTGAGGGAACTGCGCTCCGTGATGGAACAGGCCGCCATCTTTGCCGTGGCCAATGAAGTCCAAGCCGAGGAACTGGACTTTCTGGGAATGTCCACCAAAGGGACCGGTCAGGCGTCGCAGGCATTGGCGGACATCGAACGCCACCACATTCTGCAAGTGTTGACAAATTGCAAGGGAAACAGAACCACCGCAGCCAAAGTGCTCGGGTTGGCCCGCAGCACTCTATTGATCAAGCTTAAATGTTACCAGATTGACTCGGATGCCGACGCCTGATTGTGGTGCAGGCATCCGTGGGGTGGCTCGCGCCACGAGATCGGGCGAGATGAAAGCTGACTCACGCCTCTCCGTATCCCGGTGCCGCCGAAGTTGCCGCCTGCCAGGTTAGAAGTCAGTCTTCTCGATAACCTGGCCGTTCAAAGCCGAGACGGTTACGATTGACGGATCCTGGCCGGTTACGGAAACCTGGACGGCCTGGTCATAATCACGTTCCAGTGTCTTGGTGCCTTTGGTGACAACCACGTGAGTCTTGCCGTTCAGCGTCGTAGTGCGCGCACTCACGCCCGAGCCGTAGGAGACGCCGGATGCCATCGCCGCCTTCGCCGCCTTCGCGCCATCTTTAAACTTCCTGGCGGCGTCACGGTACGTCTGCTTCAAGTGCTGGGCCAGACCCGCTCCCGGCGCGCCCGTGGGCTCATCCGCTTCCCTCTGGTCGCTCTCTGTGATTGTGATTTTACGGTTGCCAACGGAAACGTTCATTGCCATAACGACTCTCCTTCTGCCAAAAGCCCCTTGTCCACGGCACACTTGCCGGCGCAAGCACCTGAGACGCACGCCGGAACTGGCGTGCGCCGCTGCACCAAGCTACGTTCAGGCGGGATCACGACCAACGCACCATGCGGCTCCTGCAACACTGTCGCATCCGAGCGCGACATGCCCTACTTGTTCAGGAAAATGAGTATCCCGTCTGCAATCGCCAGGATGCCCATGAGTATCGGCATTCCCTCGAAACTAAGGTGCAAGACGCCCGCGGCGCCTGACACAAGCAAAAAAATCGCTAACAGTATGAGCCAGAACTTCATAAAGCCTCCTTGAACCTAAGCAGGTACTCCCCAACAATGGGCGGCCCAGACCTGTCTGGACCGCAAAGACTGCCCAAACTAGATACGAAAGCCGAAACGTTCGGCCTTGATTAGCACTGCTCCGGAGACTACCCCGAAGAAGCATGTTACGTGCTGCACATATTATGCCACGCGCTGCAATACCCACGGTTTACCTGTGGTCCGAGAGCAAACGCAGGTAGCGTTGTGGTCCAGAGACCTTTTGTTGCTGACCGAAAGTCATCGCCGTCGCCTTGTTTTGCTGTGACTGGCACATCAGGTGCTTGTCCCTGTCCTGGGCGTCGGTTGATGACGAGTAGCCGCACCGTTGCGCAGCGCGCTTCAGGGTTTCGTGGTCAGGGGATTGGCGGCGACAGTCGCGTTTTCCATTGCTTGGGCAATCCGGTGCACTCCAAGAAACAAAGCGGCGTTCGATCAGAGGGTTACGGGGGACACACCATGGACCCCAATCATCCAAGCCCAGCGACCCATTCGCAGAACGCGCCCCCTCCAGTCGCTGTTTGTGCGTTGGATGACCCAGCCATACTCCAAAAGACATTGGCCGCACAGAAGGACGATTACCTGCGCCTTGCCGCCGACTTCGACAACTTCAGGAAGCGAACGCGGCGCGATTCCGAGCAACAAGCCGCGGCAGAAAAGGAATCCTTCATCCGCGACCTGCTGCCCGTTCTCGACAATCTCGAACGCGCCTTGGCTTCCGAGCAATCCACTTCATCCGAGCCATTGCATCAAGGTGTCGAGATGACCTGGCAACAGTTCAGCCAGGTTCTCCACCGCCACGGCATCGAGGCCGTCGAGGACCTTGGCCGGCCCTTCGATCCTCAACGGCAGGAAGCTATTGCTTTGCGGTGCGCCCCCGACCGGCCCGATCATACCGTTCTCGAAGTCCTCCAGCGCGGCTACTGCCGCGGCGATAAGCTCTTTCGTCCGGCCAAGGTCATTGTGAATGATCTGGGCCACTCCCCCGGAGCCCGCCATGCCGGTTGAATTCAAGGACTACTACGACGTCCTCGGCGTGGCTCGAGACGCGAGCGACGCTGAGATCAAGCAGGCTTTCCGGAATTTGGCACGCAAGTATCACCCCGACGTCGCCAAGGACAAGGCTACTGCGGAAGACAAATTCAAAGAAATCAACGAAGCCAACGAGGTTCTCAGCGACCCGGATAATCGGCGCAAGTATGATGAATTGGGGGCAAACTGGAACCATCCCGACCGGCAGGCGGCACAGTGGGCCGACGGATTCCGCGGAGGCAGCGGCGAGGGTTCCGAATTCCATTTCGATGGCACGGGCTTCAGCGATTTCTTCGATCAGTTCTTTGGCAGTCGCGGCCGCCCATTTGGTGGTTTCGGCAGAACGGGAGCGTCTGGCAGAGGCGGCACACAATTCGCCCAACATGGCCAGGACATCGAGGGCGACATCCTGGTGACGCTTGGCGAAGTCCTGCACGGTTCGACGCGCACGATCAACCTGCAGCGGATCGATCCGCGCACCGGGCAATCGTCCACGCAGACCTTGCGGGTGAACATTCCGCCCGGTGTACGGGAGGCGCAGCTCATCCGTCTCGCGGGCAAAGGCCAGGAAGGCATCGGCGGGGGCGACTCGGGTAACCTCTACTTGCGCGTGAAGTTCGCCAAGCACCCCGATTTCCGTGTGCGGGGTGCGGACCTGTATTACGATTTGGAGTTGGCGCCATGGGAAGCGGTTACAGGTTCCGCTGTTCACATCCACATTCTGGATGGTACGGTGTCCTTGACAATTCCGGCGGGCACCATGGCTGAGCGGCAATTTCGTTTACGCGGGAAGGGGTTGCCCACGGGGGACGGAACGCGGGGCGACCTGTTTGCCGTTGTGTCCATCCAGGTCCCATCGCATGTTACACCGGATGAAAAAGCCCTTTGGGACAAGTTGGCCGCACAATCCACGTTCAACCCGAGGAAAGTCTCATGAGCACACGACTTGATCCGGACATCTCATCGTCCTTGGCGCTAGATTTGTACCAGCCGAAGCCAAATGTCTTGTACAGCCTCGATGCGGCCGCTCATCTCGCGGGAGTCCCCCGCCGTTCCATTCTGATCTATTGTCGCGCTGGCTTGGTGCGGCCGGTCGTTCAGCCACCGTATGGGGTGCTGGAATTCACGGAAGAGGCGATTTATACCGTGCGGCGCATCGAGCACTTCCGAACCGTTCATGGCCTCGATATGGCCTTGCTCAAAACCATGTTCGATCTATTCGATGAGGTCAAGCACCTGCGCGCCGAGTTGCGCTTCTTGCGTAACATTTGAAGAGGCGACGACGCTGCAGAGGCATGTATGGCAATCTCAAGACAGGCCCTGAGCGCATCTCTGCGCCCTGGTGACCCTTCTGGCGGCGACGGGGCGCATTGTTCCGTTCAACTGTCTTCTTGATTCATGCCACTGTGAAGATGCACATGCAAGCGCGGTGCAACGTCTACTGCCGGTACTGGTCCGGCAGTAAACGTTGGCAAGCCGCGAATTACCAACCGATGTGTACAAACGGCACGTCGATGTGGCTGTGCGGATGCTCAACATAGACTTCGCGGACCACGACCGGCCGTTGAACCACGACCGGATGTTCCACCACGACCACCTTTTCACCCTTCAAGCGCGTGATGTCGTTGGAATACAAGAACAGGTACGGCTTCTTGTCAGCGACTTCTTCGATATGGAGCACGCCAGTAACCTTGACCTGGTCGCCTCCCAGGCCGGTATAGAACTTATGCATATCGGCTTTGCTTTCGTCATTGATGCGGATGTCGTAGATAACGTCATCAACCGCAATGAAAAAGCCATTCTTGTCCTCCTGCAGGATGCCTTTGACGGTGATTGTCGCGCCATCCTTATCTGTAGGCGTCGCCGCAAAAGCAGAGACCCCCAAGCCTACGGCCAGCACTAAGGCCAAAACACATCTATTCGCCATGATCGCTCTCCTTATTTATCTTCTCAACATCCCAGATTGGGACGTTACAATTGGCTTTGAGCAAGTATCGTTCCAGACAACAGAACAACGTAGCACGCGCCAGCCAAACCGACTGCATCAGGCGCAGACATGGCGGATCTGTCGTATGCAATCGCGCAATCTCCCGGCAGGATTGCCGCGTCATCAAGAATCTTAACTGTGTTGTTTCACGAGCTGCCGTTGACGCTAAGGCAATGATACTGCAAGCGCCTGAATGAAAATCATCGGGGAGTGTCTGATAATGAATGGAAGTGTTGTTCCGAATCGTCTGAAATCCTCAGTCCGACAATTTTGGCCCCAAAGTAGCACTACAACGACTGTGCTCGACGAGCACCTGGACGCACAATGTGCAATCGTCGCCGCCAGCGACGTGCATGTGTGGATGTGCGTTGTAATTCTAGATTGCCACAGTACTTATCAGGGACATAGTACAAGCCGCTCAAAAATTACGGTCGCAAGCACGTGAGACCCCGCGATAGCAGTTCCAGACCGGATTTGGAGCTAATCTCCTGACCGCACTTTTGGAGGTGGCTAACTGGCACATCAGGTGCTTGTTCCAGTCCTGTGCACCGTTCATCTACGTTGATGACGAGGAAGCACCGCATTGCGTGGGAATTCATCTTTCAAAGGAGAAAGCACATGAAACCCAGATTCATCTTGCCATTGCTACCGATCTTGCTGGCGATGTTCATGGTCGCGGGCAGCAACAAGGCTCAGGCAGAAGTAAGTGTCGGGGTTGGAATAGGAATAGGTGGCGGCCATCACTACTATCGTGGCGGTGGTGTCGAATATACCACGGTGGACCCGGGCTACAGCAATTGGGCTCCGGTCACTGACCCGGTATATGTTGCTCCCGTTATCGTAGAGGATCCCTATGTATACGCGAGCCCTTCGATTGAGTTCGGCGGCTGGTACGGCGGCGGGTACGGAGGCGGCGGGCACTCCAGGTATACTGGCAGCGGGCATTCTGGCGGCGGGCGTTCTGGCGGCGGTGGCCACCGGCGGTAAGTGCCATGTGCAGGCGGCATGCGGTGCGTGACCGCAGCCGCCCTCGCTCGTGGATTAACATTTCTTGGGATAAAGGAGCCACACATGAGAATTTTGAGTATCATCGCCATCGCTGCATTGGTTGTTTCAGTAACGTCGAAGGCGGCGGATAACGACACGGCGAAACCTTATGCACCGGCGGTAGCCGCCGGCCAGGTGGACAATCAAGCGTTGCAGGTGGGTGCGCGCACAGAGACCTCTGGCAAGGTCGTCAGCCTGCATACCTGCCAATTGGTCGGCATGTCAGACCCTCACCTCCTGGTGAAGATCAAAACAGAGGAAGGGGAGTTGGATATCGCCGATCTGGGGTCGGCCGCGGACCTCAAGAGCGACGGAATCGAGCCGAAAGAGGGACAGCAATTGTGGATTAGCGGAAAAGTCGGCAAAATTAACGATAAGCCGCTAATTGTCGCCGAAAACCTGAGCGAGTCCAAATTGGTGACTATTGCCCGTACGGCTCCTTTGCGCGAAGAATCGGAGAAACACGCCGCTGCCCGAAGTGAAGGGAAGGACGCCGCCTCCGGCAAAGATGCCAAGACGGAAAAAGTTGACGCGGGCATGCAGGTGCGGACCATCGAGGGCACCGTGATTCACACCCGCAATCTGAAGATTGAAGGCGAGCCGGAAGAGCACGTCCTTGTCAAACTGCAGACCGAGAGCGGGATCGTCGTGGTTGATCTGGGCACCACCACTACGACGCCGAAGGTCAACCTCAGCGAAGGCCAAGTGCTCGCCGCAACTGGGTTCGTCGGGCACATGAACAACAAGCCCATTATAGTGGCGGATTATGTCGGCAACCTGAGCAGCATTCAGCGCCCGGCTAAGGGCGAAGCCGCCCCGGCCGCCGCCAAATAGCCAGTATCGTAAGAGTAAAGAACACCGGACAGGCGCGATCCGCGAAATCAGGCGGATCGCGCCTTTGTCCGTGCACCCGGCAAGTAGCAGGGTGTCATTCAGTGGACATGGGAACTTGTTCAAGACCTGGCCTGTTCAAAGTGCAGCCCTTTAGCAAGGAGCCTGGAATGTATAGGATCGCGCGAGTTCTCCCGGTGTTCGTGGTTTGCCTCGTGCTTGCCGGATGTGGCGACATCAGTATTGAGTCCAAACCCAACCCCGCCCCGGGGCCTGCCGTAATCATCGAACAGCCCAGTCCGCCGATCGTTGAAAAGGAAACTGTGGTCATCGAAAGGCCGAGTGCGCCGATTGTTGAAAAGGAAACCGTGGTCATCGAAAGGCCGAGTGCGCCGATTGTTGAAAAGGAAACCGTGGTCATCGAAAGGCCGAGTGCGCCGATTGTTGAAAAGGAAACC
>Ga0187861_10004751_pt1 | contig 11215 bp, 10 predicted proteins | sample June2016WEW_10_1_3_FD_132986 | JGI IMG/M metagenome (GOLD analysis project Ga0187861, IMG submission 132986) | Peatland microbial communities from SPRUCE experiment site at the Marcell Experimental Forest, Minnesota, USA - June2016WEW_10_100 | ecosystem: Environmental > Terrestrial > Soil >...
ATTCCCCATGCCATCCCTTCGACTCCAGCGAGTGCGCGAACTTTTGAAGCGCGAAATCGGCGAGGCCGTCCGCCGCGAATTTCACGTCAGCGAGGCCGGCCTGATCACGGTCAACGACGTGGACGTGGCCGGCGACCTCAAGTCCGCGACCGTCTTCATCAGCATCCTCGGCAATCCCGACCAGCAAAAACGCGGCTTTCAATTGCTTAACGAACACCGCGTGCGCATCCAGGGATTCGTCGGCAGGGCCGTCGTCCTGAAATACACGCCGAAGCTGAAATTTGCCTTCGATGATTCCATCGTGCGCGGCAACCGTGTGCTCCAGATCATTGAGGAACTGGAAAAAACCCTGCCGGCGGACGCGGATGAAATTCAACCGTGAAAAGCTATCCCAAAATCATTGATCGCATTCTGGATGCGGTCCGCGAAAGCAAAACCTTTTGCGTCGTCGGCCACATCCGGCCCGACGGCGATTGCGTGGGTTCACAGCTCGGCCTCACGCTGGCGCTGCAAAGCGAGGGTAAAAAAGTCGTCTGTTGGAACGAGGACTGCCTGCCGCAGAAATACAAGTTCCTCGACCCGGACAGATTGTTTCAAAAGCCAAAGGCCGGCCAAAAATTCGACTGTGTCATCGCCGCCGATTGCGCGAGCCTTGAGCGTTTTGGCAAGGTTGGCAGGCATATCGCGCGCCGGAAAATTTTCATCAACATTGACCATCACGAAAGCAATACGCGCTATGCCGACGTGAACTGGGTCTCCGCGCGCGAGCCTTCCACCGGCGAATTGATTTTTCGACTGCTCAAGGTCGCGCGCTGGCCGATTACCAAGCAAATCGCCGACTGTCTGTTCACCGCCGTGTCCACCGATACCGGCTCGTTCCAATACTCCACGACGCGGCCCGGCACGTTTCACACCGGGGCGGAACTCGTCACGCGCGGCGCGAACCTCGCTAAAATTTGCGACGAGGTTTACCAATCCTATCCGCTCTCCCGCGCACGACTGCTCAAACACATTTACAGCCGTTTTCGTCTGACCCATGGCGACCGCATCGGGTGGTTTTGGCTCAAGAAAATTGATTTCGCCCGCACCGGCGCGGAAAGCGCGGACACCGAGGGACTTATTGACCACATTCGCGCCATCGAGCCGGTCGTCATCGCGTGCGTCTTTGAGGAGATTGAACCGGAACTGACCCGTATCAGCCTCCGCTCCAAAAGCGACCGGGTGAACGTGAACGAAATCGCCGCACAATTTGGCGGCGGCGGCCATCCGGCGGCGGCGGGCGCGCGCATCGCCGGCAAACCGCTGTCAGTTCAACGCCGGGTGATTGCTGCCATCAAACGTGCGTTGAATGCTGCGAAATAAAACTCAAACTGCTTGTCTTGAAAGTTTCAGTCAAAACTAAAAACAAGATTCGCGGAAAACTTGTGCGAAAGGCTGGCTTGCTTGTCTGGACGGGAAAAGTCCCACCTATTCCGCTTGACGAAGCAGTTAAAAGAGCCGGATACCGTCAAATCCGAAATAATTTGTGACATGGTTTCGGACGCATCAAAGCAACCATTCAGCAAAGCTCCTTGAAATTACCATGCAAGAATTTTCCCCGCTCGACGGCGCCATTCTCATTGACAAGCTCTCCGGCCCCACGTCGCACGATGTGGTGGACGTGATTCGCCGCCGGTTTGGCATCAAAAAAGTCGGCCATTGCGGCACGCTCGACCCCAATGCCACCGGCCTGCTCATCATCGTGCTCGGCCGCGGCACCAAGCTTTCCGAAAAATTGATGGGCGACGACAAGGTTTATGAAGGCACCATCAAATTCGGCGAGGCGACCAACAGTTACGATTGCGACGGTGAGATTATTTCGACCGCGCCGGTGCCGCCGTTGACGCTCGAGCAGTTGAACGGAGCCGCCGCCACATTCGTCGGCGACCAGATGCAGACACCGCCGATGGTTTCGGCCATCAAAATAAAAGGGGTGCCGCTTTACAAGCTCGCCCGCAAAGGCATCGAGGTGGCGCGCGAACCGCGGCTGGTTCACATCTACACTTGCCGTTTCACGAATTACGAGCCGCCGCTCGGCCAGTTTAAAGTCGCCTGCACCAAAGGCACTTACGTCCGCAGCATCGCGCATGAACTCGGCCAGAAACTTGGTTGTGGCGCGCATCTGGCCGCGCTCCGCCGCACCGTTTCCGGCAAATTTGACGTGGCCGACGCGACGAAGCTGGATGACATATTGAAATTGACGACGGCGGAACTGGAGAAGAAGGTGATACCGTTTTTGAAACTGGCTGGTGGTTCGTAACAACGTGCTTCCGGCATCTTGCCGGAAGCTCTAAACTTGTTTGCCTTGAGCCATGCAAAAGATTTGGTCTGCCGGCAGGATGCCGGCAGCACGTTGAGAAATATGAAAATCATCCACGCCGCAAATAAATTGAAGCCGGCCGGGCGCAAGGTCTGCCTGGCCATCGGCTTTTTTGACGGCGTCCACCTCGGCCATCAGCAAATCATCCGCCAGACCGTCGCCGATGCACGTCAGCACGACGCCATTGCGCTGGTAATCACGTTTGACCGGCACCCGAACGTCGTCGTTTTGCCCGAACGCGTGCCGCCGCTGATTTATTCGCTGCCGCAAAAACTGGGCGCGATTGAATCGCTGGGCGCGGACACGCTGTTGCTGATTCATTTCGACGAAAAATTCAGCGGCCAGACGGGCGAAAATTTCATTCGCAGCCTGGCGCGCGACCTCGGAAAAATCCAAAGCCTCTGCGTTGGCGCGGATTTTGTTTTCGGCCACCAACGCAGCGGCAATGTCGCGTTGCTCAAACAACTTGGCGGCGAACTCGGGTTCACCGTTCACGGACTGGCCGCCGTGTCGCTCGACCGTCAAATCGTCAGCAGCACGCGCATTCGCGAAACCATTCGCTCCGGCGATCTCGATGACGCGAGCCAGATGCTCGGACGGCCTTACGCGATTTCGGGCCGCGTGATTGAGGGCGATGGCGTGGGCCGTAAACTCGGGTTTCCGACCGCGAACCTCGACGCGGGAGGCCTGGTTCTGCCACCCAACGGCGTTTACCTCGGTCTCGCCAAAATCAGAAAAAAATCGCGACCAGTTGCGCTCAACATCGGCTTCCGTCCGACGCTGGCGACCGGCGGCCCACAGCTCCGCGTCGAGGCGCACCTGCTTGATTTCACCGGCGACCTTTACGGCCAGGAATTGGAAATTGAAATCGGCGAAAAGCTGCGCGACGAGCGGAAATTTGGTACGCTCGAAGAACTGAAAGCCCAGATTGCGCGGGACGTTGCCGGGGCGAAGAAACGATTTTAGACACGGATTTCACAGATTTTCACAAGTTTTGGCGGGTTGGAATCCGTGTTAGTCCGTGGAATCCGTGTCTCGGTTTTCGTTTGAACACAGAAGCTGGATTCATTGTCCATCAGTCAATAAAATCTCAAAATGAATACTGGAATTAGTGCCATCAACGACGCAGTCAAGGAAGCGGGCGCCTTCACGCACCCGCTGTTCAACGAACTCGGCAAAGTCATCGTCGGCCAGAATTATCTGACCGAACGGCTGGTCATCGGCCTGCTCGCCAACGGCCACGTCCTCCTCGAAGGCGTGCCGGGGCTGGCAAAAACTTTGGCGGTGAAATCCTTGGCCGCATGCATCCACGTCAAATTCTCCCGGCTGCAATTCACGCCGGACATGCTGCCCGCCGACGTCATCGGCACACAGATTTACAATCCGCAGTCCGGCGGCTTCACCACGCGCAAAGGCCCCATCTTCGCCAATCTCGTCCTCGCCGACGAAATCAATCGCGCGCCCGCCAAGGTGCAAAGCGCCCTGCTCGAAGCCATGCAGGAAAAGCAGGTCACCATCGGTGAACAGACATTCAAGCTTGAAGAACCGTTCCTCGTGCTCGCCACACAGAATCCGATTGAGCACGAAGGCACCTATCCGCTGCCCGAGGCGCAGGTTGACCGCTTCATGCTCAAATTGAAAATCGGCTACCCGTCGCGCGCCGAGGAGCGGCAGATTCTCGACCTCATGGCGCGCACCAGCGGCACACCCACCGCGAGTGCCGTCGTCGAGGCGAAACAAATTCTCAAGGCCCGCGAAGTCATCAACGACATTTACGTGGACGACAAGGTGAAGGAATACATCGTGGACCTTGTCTGCGCCACGCGCGACCCGGACCACTACAAAATCGCGGTGAAGGAGTTCATCCAGCTTGGCGCGTCGCCGCGCGCGACCATCAACCTGACGCTGGCGGCCAAGGCTTATGCGTTTCTGAAAGGCCGCGGCTACGTCACGCCGCAGGACGTGAAAAGCATCGGCATGGACGTGCTGCGCCACCGCGTCGCCATCACCTACGAAGCCGAAGCCGAGGAAAAGACGAGCGAAATCGTCATACAGAAAATCTTTGATGAACTGCCTGTTCCATAAATGACACCAAGTCATCCACTTTACAAAGAACCTGCGGAAGCTGAATTGGTTGTAGTGGGCAAATATCGGCAAACGGGCCGTGAAGTTAAGTTGCGTGCAGACGCCGCTGAGGCCTTGCTCAACTTAATGACTCAAGCTCGTGCCGTGGGCGTGGCGATTACTCCAATTTCCGGCCTTCGCACAATTGCGTATCAGGAAACGCTTTTCCGGAAAGCTGTGGCGAAATACGGTTCGGAAGATGCCGCCGTTGGTTGGGTGGCGCGTCCCGGACATTCGGAACATCACACTGGTTTGGTTGTGGACTTGGGAGATGAAGACGACCCGGCTTGCGATGTTGAACCGCCTTTTGAGAAAACACAGGCATTCCTTTGGCTGCAAGGCAACGCGGCGCGTTTCGGCTTTGAATTATCTTTTCCGCGCAACAATCCACGCGGAGTGAATTACGAACCGTGGCACTGGCGTTTTGTCGGCACGCCGGAGGCAAAACAAATCTTCCAGAAATGATTCCCCGCGAGATTCTCAAAAAAATCCGGCAGATCGAACTGCGCACGGACCGCGTCGTGACCGAGTTTGCGGTCGGTGCGCGGGCTTCAGCCCGCTTCATCGCGAGAGTTGTTGGGGCGATTGAAATGAATTGTTCGTTCAACCCAGTTCGTATGTTGAAGCGGCGTGAACGCCGCGCTCCCGCCGCCTCGGAGCCCGGCTGTGTGCGAATCCCAACGGGATTCCGTCTCAAAGCCCAGGGTTGCGCCGCAGGCACTACCCTGGGTCATCTTCCCGCAAATATCATCAACCGCAACGCGGTTGCTGATTTGTTTTCGTTTTCCCAGGGTAGCTCGTTCCTCGCAACCCCGGGCTGGAGGACACAATCCCTTTGGGATTGCCCGAATCGCGCGAATTCATCATTCAACCTTCATCCTTCATCCTTTTCCCCCGCATGATTCCCCGCGAGATTCTAAAAAAAATCCGGCAGATCGAAATTCGCACGAACCGCGTCGTGACCGAAACGCTCGCGGGCCAGTACCACTCCGTCTTCAAGGGGCAGGGCATGAACTTCGACGAGGTGCGCGAATACCAGCCCGGCGACGACGTGCGCGCGATTGACTGGAACGTCACTGCGCGGATGAACCATCCATTCATCAAAAAATTCGTCGAGGAACGCGAGTTGACGCTCATGCTGGTCGTGGACGTGAGCGGCTCCGGGCTGTTCGGCTCGCGTGCGCAATCCAAACGCGAACTCGCCGCCGAGATCGCTTCGGTGCTGGCTTTCTCTGCCATTCGCAACAACGACAAGGTCGGTCTGCTGCTGTTCACCGATGAAGTTGAGAAATTCATCCCGCCGCGCAAAGGCCGCAGCCACGTCCTGCGCGTCATCCGCGAAGTTTTGTTTTTTGAGCCGAAACGGCGCGGAACGGATTTGGTCCAGGCACTGGAATTCATGGGTCGCGTTTTGCCGCATCGTGCCATCGCCGTCGTCATTTCGGATTTTATCACGCCGCCGCAACGTACCGCCAACGTCTCATCGGCAGCGCGTTCACAAAACCCCTTGCCGCCCGAACTCCAAACCGCGCTGCGGATTGCGAATCGCAAGCACGACGTCGTTGCCGTGCAAATCACGGACCGCTACGAACTCGAACTGCCCGCGCTCGGCCGTCTGACTTTGGAAGACGCCGAGACGGGCGAAATTGTGGAACTCAACACGGGTCACGCCAGCAGCCGCGATGCCTTTGCTTTGCGGCAGGAAAAACAGCGCAACGACCTCGCGCGGCAGTTTCGCTCGTCGGGCGTGGACACGATTCAACTCCGCACGGACGAACCTTACTCGGCGGCCTTGGGCAAATTTTTTGAAAACCGGGAAAAACGGAGGTTGCGCGGATGAAATTTGAACTTTCTTATCCTAAAATTATCGCACGAACTTCCGCAAGGTTTTGGAGTGCGCCAGTCCTCTGGCGCTTTTCAAAGGATGAAAGCGGCAGAGGGCTGCCGCAGTCCAAGACGCTACCGCGATGAAGTGAGTTGAATTACTGACCATGCTGACAAACCAAACATCGTCACTGCACGTTGCCAACGACATCCGCGACATCAAACCACCGGTGGAAATTCCGAGCGGCTGGGAGTGGCTGTGGTGGACACTTGGCGGGCTGGCGGTTGCGGCAATTGTGTTCGCGCTCTGGAAATGGTGGCGGAAACGGCGGTCGCAAATCCCATTGGAACCGCCGGTTCCAGCGCACGCCCGCGCAAAGCAGATGTTGGAAAAGGCGCTCGAACTCATCGCTCAGCCGAAGCCATTTTGCATCCTGGTTTCGGACACAATCCGCGTTTACCTCGAAGAACGATTTGATTTCCACGCGCCGGAACGCACGACCGAGGAATTTCTGCACGAACTGCAGGGCACGGATTTGTTGTCGGCGGAACAAAAGGAAAAGTTGGGCGAATTCCTGGAGCGCTGCGACCTGGTGAAATTTGCCAAATACGAGCCGGGTGAACCGGAACTACGAGATCTGCATGGCTCGGCCCTGCGGTTGGTCGAGGAAACAGAGCCGGTGGAAGTCCAAAGTCCAGAGTCCAAAGTCCAAAGTCAAATGGTGTCAGCATGACCTTCGCCCATCCATATTTTTTAATGCTGCTGCTGCTGCTGCCGCTGCTGGCATGGCTGAAGGGCCGGCGCGGCCAGCCGCCCGCGTTTCTTTATTCGGCGGTGCGATTGGTGGAAGGATTGACGCGGGCGCGGCGTTCGCGCGCCGGCGCATTTTTGGCGGCGCTGCGCTGGCTGGTGCTGGCGCTGTTCATTGTGGCGCTGGCACAACCGCGTTTGATGAAAAGCCGGACGGAGGTCAAGGCCAGCGGCATTGACATCGTCTGCGCGCTCGATTTGTCGGGCAGCATGATTTCGGAGGACTTCGTCGTGCGCGGCGGGCGCGTGAACCGCGTCAACATGGCCCGTTCGGTCTTGAAAAGCTTCATTGACCAGCGGCCGAACGACCGCATCGGACTGGTGGTGTTCGCGGCACGGGCGTTCATCGCCGCGCCGTTGACGCTTGACCACGATTATTTGCAGGAAAATCTGGACCGGCTTGAAATTGGCACGATCAATTCCGACGCGACAGCCATCGGCGACGCGCTGACCACGGCCATCAACCGGCTGCGCGACCTGAAATCGAAAAGCAAAATTATCATCCTTGCGACCGACGGACAAAATAACTCCGGCAAAATCCAACCACTCATGGCGGCGGACGCGGCGGCGGCGCTGGGCGTGAAAATTTACACGGTCGGCATCGGCGAACAAGGCACGGCGCCGATGCCGGTGTTCATGGGCGGTCGGAAAGTCGGCTATCGAAACGTGCCGGTGGACGTGGACGAGGAGACGCTCCAAAAAATCGCCGATAAAACCGGCGGAAAATATTATCGTGCCGACAATGCGGAACGGTTCCAGCAAATTTACGCGGAAATTGACAAACTGGAAAAAACTGAGGCGGTCATCAATAAATTCGCCCAATTCGATGAGCTGTTTCCGTGGTTTGTGTCGTTCGGATTGGTGCTGCTGCTGGTCGAAGTGGCGCTGGGACAAACCGTGTTTCGGAGGCTGCCGTGATGACATTGCCGATTGAAACACCGCCAGGTTTTGGCGTGCGCCAGTCCTCTGGCGCTTTTCCAAAGACTGGTTGCACCCAGAGCGGCAGGGGGCTGCCGCAGTCCAAGACGCTGTCGCGCCGAACGGACGGCCAAGAATTTTCACATGAGATTTGAGCATCCACAAATTTTATGGTTGCTGCTGGTGGTTCCGCCGGCGCTGGTACTGTTCTTCTGGTGGGCATCACGCCAGCGACAAAAACTGCTGGAGCAATTCATTCAAGCGCGATTGCTTTCGACACTGACCGTCGGCATTTCTCCGGCGCGGAAAAAAATCCGGTTCGGTTGTCTGGTGTTCGCGGTTGCCTTGTTGGTTATCACGCTGGCCCGGCCGCAACGCGGATTTGATTTGCAGGAGGTCGAGCAACACGGATTGGACATCGTTGTGGCGGTGGACACTTCCAAGAGCATGCTGGCGACCGACATCGCGCCGAACCGCCTCACGCGTGCCAGACTCGCCGCTTTGGAATTGATGCAAAAGGCCGGGACGGACCGAATGGGGCTGGTCGCGTTCGCCGGGGACGCATTTTTGGAATGTCCGCTGACGATTGACAACACGGCGTTTCAACAGTGCGTGCAAGCATTGGACGTGAACGCGATTCCGCAGGGCGGCACGGCCATCGCCGCCGCCATCAACACCGCATTGACCGCCTTCAAGGAAGGCAATCATCACAAGGTGCTCGTGCTGTTCACCGACGGCGAGGACAACGACACCGGCGCACTCGAAGCGGCGCAGAACGCGGCGAAAGCCGGGTTGAAAATTTTCACCATCGGCATCGGCACGGCCGGGGGCGATTTGCTGCGGGTGACGGACGCGAACGGCAATTCGGATTATGTCCGCGACGAGCAGGGCAATGTTGTGAAGTCGCATCTCAACGAGGCGTTGCTCCAGCAAATTGCCGGCGCGACGGACGGTTTTTATCTGCCATTGCGCGGGGCAAACACGATTGACACGCTTTATGAGCGTGGTCTCGCGCCGTTGCCGAAATCGGAGGGCAGAGAACGGCTGGTGCGGCGCTATCATGAGCAATTTCACTGGCCGCTGGCGTTGGCGATGCTGTTGCTGCTGGCGGAAATGTTTCTGCCGGAGCGCCGGTCCCTGCCGCGCCGACTCGTCTCGACGAAGCAAAGCGAAGGTGGAAGCTTCCGAGCGAAGGCTGGTCCGACCCGGCGCGAGCCCGATGGCGGATTAAAACGAGCCGGGCCGGAGGCCGGCGTTCCGATCGCAATGCTGGTGGCATTGCTGGGGTTGGCGGTTTGCGGAAACGCGTCCGCGTCGCCATCAAGCGCGTTGCGCGAATACAAATCGGGTTATTACACGAACGCCCTGCAGGAATTTGAGCGACTCGCACAAGCGAACACGAACGACTTGCGCCTGATCTTCAACGCGGGCACGGCGGCGTATCGCGCGACAAATTTTGACACGGCGTTGAACGACTTTCAGGCGGCGACATTGTCGCCGGATTTGAAGTTGCAGCAGCAGGCTTATTACAATCTGGGCAACACGCAATACCGTGCCGGTACCACGGCCGAGGATTTGGACGGTTTGCAAGAAGCTTGGGAGGCTGCGACCAACAGCTTTAACCGTGCGGTTAAACTGGATAAAAACGATTTAGATGCCACGAATAACTTGGGGTTCGTGACGAAACAGATTGGATTGATTGCCAAGCTTCGCGAAGCGGCACGTCGGGCCAAAGAGGCGGCGGATGAAGCCACGCGTAGACGTAATTATCACCAAGCATTGGAAATAATGACCGAACTCTTCCAAAAAAATCCCACTGCGAAACAATTTGAAGAATTCGCCAAAAGACTAAAAGAAATTGATGAGATTGCCCCTTCACCTCAGCCTTAGCCTGCTGCTGTTGTCATGGCAGGCTGCTTGCGCGCAACTCGCGCCCGCTGATGATTTTTTTCACAGCGGCGCGCAATCTTATATTACCAACAACATTGCCGGAGCGCGGCAGGCGGTGGATGCCGGACTGGCAGCTTATCCTGATGACATCAAGCTGAAAAAGCTGGATGAATTGCTCAAACAACAGAGCCAGCAGCAACAGCAACAACAAAACCAGCAGAATCAGCAGAACCAACAGAACCAGCAATCGCAACAGAATCAAAAGCAACAGCAGCAGTCCAAGCAAAATCAGTCGCAGCAGCAATCGCAGCAGAACCAGCAGCAACAACAGAATCAGCAGGCGCAAAATCAATCGAGCCAGCAGAATGACAAACAACAGCAGCAGGCAAAATCGGCAGGCAAGCAATCCGACGGAAAGCAGGATGGCCAAACTGGGCAGGCCCAAGCTGTGGCGGCTCAAGAAATGTCGCCGGAACAAGCGCAACGGTTGTTGGATGCCCAAAAGGGCGATGAGCAATTTCTCCAATTAAAACCAAAAAATCCGCCGGAAAGCCAAAAAAGACCAATAAAAGATTGGTAATCAGAATTGCTAATTATAGCAAGCAATTGATTCTCAAAATGTTGTAGGTTTGTTCCGACAACGGTTTCTTCTTGAGTTTTATCCAAAAGGGGCTAATATGAAGCCGCGTCGGTCTTCTGGTGTGGGCGCTCTCCCGAAGTTCAATGGGTGAGTGCACGTTTGTATCCAGAACCGGCGTGGCTCGCGGGGCAAGGGCAGATAAGTGAGTTTTTCTGAACCAAAATGAGCCGTAGCAGGTCTAATTATAATTTATGTTGAAGCGAAAAACAACGGCGCGGGGCAGTGGGGCGCGCAAACATCGAAGTGGCAGCCGACGAAGCGCCGGAGTGAAACTGGCGCCGCCGCGCCGGCGTTTTGTCATTTCCAGAGCGCGAAGGGACGCCTCAAAGCCGCAGAAAACCAGGCCGCACACAACTGGCGCAATTATTGCCACGGAAAAATCGTCGCAGAAAACGCCACAGAATGGCCATGTGAACGCCGCGGCTTCGGCGCCCATTCAATCATCCGTGGACCTGACCGAGACGATCCAGACGCTCCTGCATCTCGCGCAGGAGCACGGCTACATCACCTACGATGACGTCAATGACGTTTTGCCGGACAATAATCTCAGTCCCGAAGACCTTGATGCGCTGTTGACCAAGCTGCGGAGTCTCGACGTGGAAATCGTCATGGACCAGGCCGAGGCCGAACGCGCGGCCAAGCCGGCCGA
>Ga0187861_10004752_pt1 | contig 11213 bp, 5 predicted proteins | sample June2016WEW_10_1_3_FD_132986 | JGI IMG/M metagenome (GOLD analysis project Ga0187861, IMG submission 132986) | Peatland microbial communities from SPRUCE experiment site at the Marcell Experimental Forest, Minnesota, USA - June2016WEW_10_100 | ecosystem: Environmental > Terrestrial > Soil >...
GGCGTCGAGGCGCTACAGGCTGGTCAATTCGACGCGGCGGAAGAAGCCTTTCTAAAGGTGCTGAAGCAGGGAGGCCGGGTGGCTTTTGTCTACAATAATCTCGGGATTGTTTACGAACAGCGCGGAGAGCGCGAGCGAGCCCTTGCGCAGTTCCGGGAAGCCATTCGTCTCGAACCCGATTACGCAGCACCGCACGTCTTGATGGGGTCAACCCTGCTCGCCATGGGCAGGTTCCCGGAGGCGGCACGCGAACTCGAGACGGCCGTGAAGCTGCAGCCCAAAGACCCCTTGGTGCGTTTGCAGTTGGCGAAAGCCTATGGGCGTGAAGAAGACTTTCCGCGAGTCATAGAGCAGTTTCAGGTGCTGCAGCAACTCGAACCGCAGGAGCCGGAGTATATCTATCAGGCGGGCAAGGCTTACCTGGACCTCTCGGCATGGTGCTACCAGCAGATTGTTCGCCTTCACCCCACCTCCGCTCGAGCCTACCAAGCCCTCGCTGAGAATTTCCTGGCCGAGGGGAGACCCGAAATCGCCCTTCCGGTTTTCCAGCGTGCCGCGCAGGCTGACCCGACCTTGCCCGAAATCCATCTGGCATTAGCGGAGATCTATTCTGAGCAAGGGAAGAAAGCTGAGGCCCGGAAGGAAATTGAGCAGGAACTCGCCATCGTCCCCGAAAGCGCGGCCGCGGCAGCGCTGAAGAAGAAACTCGACACGCCCTGACGCTGTGCTTTCTGTGTTCCCTGGGGTGAACTGTTTTGAGAGCACCGGATCGAGGAGCTTTTTGCCACAGAGGTCACGGAGAACATGGAGAACACGGAGACACATCGCTACCTGGAAATTCCCCAGCGCACACTCGGCGCTTGTCCCGGAGTCAGTTCAGGGCAGGCGGGAGGCCAGGGCTCGGGCGAGGGCGAAGGCTTCGGGGGCATTCGTCAGGTTGGCGTAGCCGGCAAGGTAGCGGCCTTTGCGGAAAAGGCACAAGGTGCCGAGGTATGGGTCCTTGGCCTGTAAAGCCTCGTCAGCGATTGGGGCGGAGGTGGTTTCAGCAAAACGGGCTCGCAACTGGTTGAAGACGGCCGCGGCGGATGCGGGGGACTCGTCCATCACAATGAAAGCCTTTCCCTCCACGTATTGCGCCACGTAGCCACGCTTGAGCGCGCGCAAACCGAGAACGCTTTCAGGAACCAGGCGCAGAGAAACCAGCTTCTCAGTTGGGAACCACGAAACCGCTTCCGGTGGCGTGCTGCGGCCGCTGATTTGCTTCGCGATTGCTGTTACAAAGGCCTGGAGCGCCGGGGTGTGGTTCTTCTCGGGAGTGGCGCTCAATTCCACGTAGTACGTACCCTTGCAGAAGGCGGCGTGCTGCGACTGGATCTGGCCGCCCATGCCGATAGGTGCGACAGGCTGGTGCGGATCGAGACGAGCCAAGAAGAGGCCGTAAGCTCCTTCCGAGTCGGACATCTGCGAGACGTCGACCACGAGCGTGTCATCGCCCGACTTGCAGGTCAGGTTCTGCATCTGGAGGAAGTCGTAGATCAAGTATCCCTCCGCATCCCCATCCACGTACTCAAAAAGATTGTCCGCCTGGAAGGTGCGTGACGCTCCGTTCTGTTCCCATCCCGCCACCAAGCGACAGTCGGCCACCTCCGCCGCCAAGGCGGCGGAGGCTGCGACTAGGATGAGGAGAAGGCTTTTCGCTGCCTTCACGCAAACAGCTCCTGGGCGCGGCTGAGGCGTGCGGAGACGTGTACGCCGAAGGGGCATTTCACCGTGCAATGCCCGCAGTCGCCGCAGCGTACCGCCACGACGTCCGCTCCCAGCTTCAGGAACTCCTCGCGGCCTAGAGCGAACTGGCCGTAACCTTCTGCGTAACTGAGATGGCGCAGGATGTCGGCAACCGGCAAGCCCTTCACGCAAGTCCCCGCGCATTCCCCGCACATCCGGCAATAGAGGGGAGAGATGTACTCGAGTTGGCGGGCCAGGAGCCTTTCTTCGGCTGGTCCGTAGGGTTCGGCCATGGCCTTGAGGTTCTGATCCAGTTGCTCCATGTCGGTCATGCCGGGGATGGTGGTGTGGACGTTCGGATTCTTGAGCACCCACTTGAGGGCCGCCAACATGGCGCCTTCCCGCTGCAACTGCGATGGGGGACCGGGAGGAGGGCCACCGGGAGGCGGGCCTGGACGGGCGCCTTGGCCTGGGGGCGGAGGGCCGGGTGGCCTTCTTCGGAAGCCTCCCGCCATCACCTTCATTCCCACCACGCCCATGCCCGCCTTGCTGGCTTGTTCGATGGCCGCACCCACGCCTTCGTCCATGCTGAAATTGTAGGTTACGAGCACGACATCGATCCCGCCCTTCTGGACCAATGCCGGGATGAGCTCTTTGGGAGCATGGGTGCTCACGCCGCTGAAGCGGATTTTCCCCTGCTGCTTGGCGAGCTGCTGCGTCTCGATCAGCTCATCCGTCACCGCTTCCGGGCTGTCCTTGTGGTGGAGGTACCAGATGTCAAGGTGATCGGTACCGAGTTCCCGCAAGCTCGTCTCCAGGTCCGCCAACGCGCCCTGCTTGTCGCCCGTCGGCGATTTACTGGAGAGAATGATATCCTTGCGCTTGCCTTTGAGGGCTGCTCCGACCATGCGCTCGTTGTTCCCGCCCTGATAGCCGCGCGCGGTGTCGAAGTAATTGATGCCCAGGTCCGCGGCGCGTTCGACCACGCTGGCGTCGGAAGTAGTCATGCAACCGAAGCCCACCGTCGTGACCCGCAGGCCGGTCTTGCCCAGCACCCGATAACTGAGGCGAGCTGCTGAACCGGACTCGGTCGTTGCCGCACGTCCGTTTTGCGTCCAGAGGCCAGCGACGCCGGCCAGCGGGAGCGCGACCCCGGTGGTTAAAAAGCTCCTTCGTGAAGAATTGCAACTCATAAGAACGCCTCCCAAGCTTCCGAATGGAATGCCGCGCTGCATTATAGGTTTTCTTGGCAGCGGCGGCCAGCGAATTCCGGGCACAAAAAAAGCGGCCGGCGCTTTGGCGCCGGCCGCGGTAAGGCAGGACTGAGTGTTGCGTGTTAGCCTACCAATATAGCTTCAAGCCGAAGTCAATGTGTCTCGGCTGGTTGCACGTTCCGGTCACCTGTCCGAAGCTCCCACTGTCCCAGCTGGTGTTCGGAGTGCAGAACCAATGCCGGTTAAAGGCGTTGCCAAATTGCGTCTCGAACCGGAGTTTAACGTCCTCATGTCTAATGGGGAATTCTTTGAAGACGTTGAGATCCTCATTGTACGAGGGGAAGTCGCGGAGGGAGTTGTCGGTCCGGGGGGCATTGCCGAAAGTAAGCCCGTTCCCGCCCGGATCTGCCCAACCGCTCGTGCTGTAGTAGCGATCGACGGCGGGGTCGAACTTACCACCTCCCCAGCCGCCCCCGCTGAGCCGGTTAGGACGATGTTGATTGTTGAAGGTTATCGCACCCAGGGTCCCGTTGTCCATAGTAACGTCGATCGGGCGTCCACTGGAGTACCGGTGAATCCCTGCCACATGCCAGCCGCCGACGACTTGGTTCGCCACGCCGCCTTGGTTGACCCAACGCCGGCCCTTCCCGAAGGGTAAGGCATACGTGTAGGTCACGGTGACGACGTGAGGAACGTCATCCGCACTCAGGCCGCGTTCGGCGGCCATGTTGACAGGGTTCTGAACAACGACGCCCCAGAGCAGGCCGTTTTCCGCCCCGTTGTTGATGAGTCTGGACCAAGTATAAGCGACGCGGAACTGGAGTCCGTTCGAGAATCGCCTGTCCAGCTTTGCCTGAACCGAGTGGTAGGTGCTGTAACCGCCCGGGAAGCCGCTGCGCCAGTAAACGCTCGAATATTGCGGGTACGGTCGCAATGCCTGGGCTACACTCGGGTGGCCGGGAAAGTAAAGGGCCTCAAAACCCGGGAAGGGCGCGAGACGGTTGGTTGCGGGATCGGTGGTGGTCATCCCCTCAGCCGCCAGCGCGGCTTGACCCTCAGTGGTGTCGACGGCCGCGGTCAGTGCGGCGACCCCCGGGGTCAGGTCGGGACTACTCTTATTCGCAAGCAGCCCCAGCCCCTCGCCGTTCATCCCTAGACGGGTTCCCCGATTGCCGACGTACGCAACTTCAAACGACATGTTATCAGAAATCTGGCGCTCGTAGGCCAAAGTAAAGTTCTGATATCGGGGCAAGTTGAGGGCATCCGGGCGGACACCCCTCGCCTGTCCGCCATTAGCAATCGTAGGATCGATGACAGGTGGGGGGACCATGGCCGACGACGGGAAGCCGCAAGACACACCAGTCTGCGCGCAAGTAGTCGCATAATCCCAGTAGAACGAGGGGAAGATTCCACCGGTTAAGTTAGGTGCCTGGGGATAGGTGGATGAGGCACCCACGTCGGGATAGCCTTGACTGTAGTTGAAAGAAATGCCCGCATAGTACATCCCGTAGCCACCGCGAATAACGTCTTTGTTCGTGAGTCGGTAGGCGAAGCCAATACGCGGCCCCCAGTCGTTGGTCACGGGATTCTCAAAGGTCCTCTTGCCCGTGCGACCCGTGCCGGTTCCGGCGAAGGCCATAGCCCCGAGCACGCCCGGCGAACCAGGATTAACAAGCGTAGGATCAAAGGAGGAGTAGCGGTCGGCCGCCTCGTGCCTCGCGAACATGTAGTCGTACCGCAGGCCGAAGGTCATACTGAGTTTGGAGGTTACCTTGAATTCATCATTGATAAACGCAGCGGTATAAGCTTCGTACCAAGTATTAGGCTGGAACAGCGTAGTATTGGCATTGTCGACTTGGCCTAAAAGGAACGAAGCATAGGAATCGCCGGTCTTGTCGCCGAGGATTTGCCCGGCCCCAGTGATGCCGGCAGTCTCTGCTGACGCGAAATTCCAAACGCCCATTACTTGCCGACCCCATCCGTCTTGTGGGGTCTGGTGGTGCCGGTACTCAGCGCCCGCCTTGATGGTGTGTCGGCCTTTAATCCAGGAGATGTCATCAAGGAATTGCCAGCGGTTGGTGGTCTCAAAGCCTCGGACCCAGCCGGTGCCGTCATAAAAGACTCCCGGAGCCAGACCGTTGCCATAGTTGACCGCCGGGAAACCACCTGCCTTGCCATCCGCGCCGTAGAGAGGCATGGAGTCTCCATTCGACTGCTTCAGCCCCAGAACCTGATTCCAACCCACGCCCTCGGACAAGCTATGTTGGCCCATAAACCAACGGTCGAACCCGATCGTGGTGTGGTTGAAGAGATTGGGCTTGATCACCCAGTCGAATTGTTGATGAAGCACCCTGACGGAGATGCGTTGGTAGAAACCCGGCCCGATGTAGTCACTGTTGGATGCGGAATCGGAAATGGGATCGTGGGTCGTGTCGCATGCTTGTGGCCCGTTACAGTTGCGAATAGCAGGCCGCGAGTTTTGATACCAAGTGGTGTACATCTTGACGTTGGTTGAGATTTGATGGTCAACGCGGAGAAGAAACGTCTTGGGATCCAGTTTCCCATTGGGGTCCCCGAAAGAGGTTCCGAGGTGGTTGTTCCCGACCCCCGCTATCTGCGGTAGAGGCTGGATCGCATTGATCTTGCCAGCTATGCTGCTAAGCAGGGCATAAGCGCTGGGTGTGGTCGTGTCAATGATGTTCTTGTGCCCTGTGATTTCTAGACCGGTTGCAGGATCATAGCCGATCCCATCACGAACGTACCCCGAGGCCGTTGGCGTGCGGCCCGATTTCTCATCCAGTACGTCCGCCGTAACAAGCCTGGTACTGCTGGGGTCGAAGATTTCTCCCTGGTAGATGGGCCGCCCCAGGATGTCGGTTCCGACGTTCGCTCCGGGGTTAGTCCCGTAGGCGAGCAGTTCGCTGAAATTAGCACTCCTCATAAGGGTGGTTGGAACCGTATTGTCATAGTTGGTCGCCACGCCGGTTCTGAGGTTCGTGATGTCCAAATTGCCGAAGACGTAAGTTCGGTTCTTGCCGTTGTAGAGGCCCGGGATCACGACCGGCCCGCCCGCCGTAATACCATAGGAATTGTTCTGGAAAGGTACTCGGCTCGGGGGGTAGAATCCACGAGCGTTGAGTGCCTTGTTGCCCACATACTCGTAGATGCTGCCGTGAAATTGATTCGTGCCCGACTTGGTGGTGTACTCAATAAAGCCCCCACTGGTGTGCCCGTACTGGGCCGAGAAACTCCCAGTATCAACCCGCATTTCGGCAATGGCTTCAACCGGCGGGGTGCTTTCGTGTGTCTCATTGTGGCCATTGACGTACCCAAAGGCCGCGCCGTCGATGAAGCTTTCCGTCGACATGGTCTGGCCGCCGTTCAGCCGCGAGTTGAACCCGCTGCCACGAAACATCGGGTCGCCAGAGGTCGTGGGGACGAAGCCTGGCTGCGCATACAGCATGCTTTCTGCCAAGCGGATATCCGTTCCCATGACAATTGGAAGGTCCTGGTAATACCTCTGGTTGAGGGTGTGGGAGACGTCAGCGGTCTGAACGTTAATCATTTCGGATGCCGCCTTCACCTCCACGGTTTGTGTCACAGCGCCGAGTTCGAGCACAACGTCTTGCCGGTACGTGGCGCCGCTGGTAATATTAATCCCATCGCGGATGTAAGTTTTGAAACCTGCTTTCTCCACTTGCACCCTATACGTGCCGATGGCCAGCAGAGGTGTCCCGTAGTTGCCGTCGGATGACGAGTTAACAACGGTTTTGAATTGCGTCACTTGGTCGGTTACTGTGACGGTGGCGTCGGGAACAGCGGCACCCGCGGGGTCAGTAATGAGTCCCGTGATGATGCCGCGACCGGCGCGTTGGCCATAGAGCAGGCCTGCAAAGGCAAAGCTCAGTATGAAACCTAGTAAAAGGTTCAAACTGCGCCATCGCATTGTACCCCTCCTCAAAAGCAGAATTACGCGCAGCCCCTTCCGCAACACCGGATTCCCACTTGGCGAGGTCAGACAGGGCCGTCCGCTTTTTGCTATTATTTGCTCTCGAGCTTTGACCAGACCCCACGAAGACGAAGGAGAAGCTCTTGAGCTGACTACTCGGTGAGATCTAGGTACTCCGAGCTTCTCAGAAGTGTAACCGCTTACAATCGGCTTAACTTTTAACCCAAGAAAGGTGCCTTGTCAAGAGAAAAATAGTGTCCTTTTCTGGCTGGATACGATATTTCCTTTAGGGGGCACCTAGTAGAAAGGCATTACGCTCAGGACGGGAGCGCACCGTTGAACCCGCCCTGTCAAGCCATTTACAAGCGAAGGCCCAAGACATTCGCTTGAAACCATACTCTGCACTTGATAGCCTTTAAGCGGCTGAGAGAGGTGCAATCTTCGGCCCGAGATTGTCTTTCTCTCTCGAAGCTTGAATGCTGTGATTCCATCTGTGAGGAGCTCAGTCATGAGACAGACGTCGGGTGCGCCGTCAGCGGCGGCGGAGGCCTGCTTGGTTACGTTCGACACCAACCGGCTCGATCGAATGAAAAGCCGGGTGCGAGACGGCGAACACAAGCGGTTCCGGACAGACACAGTTCCGGAGGTGCTATCTGAATGCGACCGGGAAGGGCTCTCGTGGCCTCGGCGCGCAGCGCGGCTCATTGGCCGTATATGCGAGGCGGAGGGGCAACATCCAGTTATCGAGTCCGACGACCGCATTGTCTTTCTGCGCACCATCAGGACGGTTCCACCGATCTATGAGCCGCAAACTTGGTCTCAACTGACAAAGGACCGAACCCTCCACGAGCTGGGGCCGATCAGCAACATTTGTGCGGATTGGGGGATGGTGTTGTCGCAGGGCCTCGAGGGTCGAAGGCAGGCGGCAGCGAAGGCCCGGGAGTCAATCCAGGACGACCCGGACAGCCTGGAATTTCTCGACTGCGCAATTGAAACGATCGACGCGGTCTTGGCGCTGGCGAACAGCTACGCCCAGGAAGCCCGTAGATTGGGCCGAAACGATCTTGCCGATACCCTGGCGCATGTTCCGGCCCAGCGCCCGCGTTGCTTCTACGAGGCCTTGCAAGCGTTGCGGATACTCCACGCTGTCGTCTGGATGGGCGGGCACTATCACGTGGGACTGGGTAGGTTCGACCAATACATGTGGCCGTATCTCAAGCAGGACCTCGATAGTGGGCGCCTGACGCTTGCTGCGGCCGAGGAACTGCTTGCCGAGTTTTTCATAAGCCTCAACAAAGACAGCGACCTCTATCCCGGCGTCCAGCAAGGTGACAACGGGCAATCCCTGATGCTGGGAGGTGCGAGCAGAGATGGCGCCGATGCCGTGAATGAGTTGACCTGGATGGCGATCAGGGTTGCTCATTATACGAACATGATCGATCCGAAAATCAATCTTCGAATCACTCCCCACACGGACTTGGCGCTGCTGACCTTGGCGACGGAGCTCACCCGCAAGGGACTCGGCTTCCCGCAATACTCGAATGATGCCGTAGTCATCCCCGCCCTAGTCGAGCACGGCTATGAACTGGAGGACGCGCGGGACTATGCTGTAGCTGCGTGCTGGGAATTCTTGATTCCGGGGAAGGGTATGGAGGTAGTCAACATCGGCGCGGTGTCGATGCCTGCCGCGGTTGATGCCGGCATCCGGAAGGGGCTCGGTCAGGGCGAGAATTTTGAGCAAATCTGCCAGAGAATCGCGGAGGATATTCGTCAGCAGTTGCAGCAGGTTGTCGACGCTTACCGCAAGCTGTTTCTTCCGCCTGCTCCTTATTACTCGGTGTTGATGGACGGCTGCCTGGAACGGGCACGTGACCTCGCTCACGGCCTCAAGTACAACAACTTCGGCGTGCACGGAGCGGGCTCGGCAAACGCCGTTGATGCGCTGGCGGCAGTCCGCCGGTTCGTCTTCGAAGACAAGTCGGTGCAGCCGCAGGAACTGCTCGCGGCGCTGGAGGCGAACTTCGAGGGATATGAGCCGCTTCGCCGCAAGCTCGCCGAGGACGGGCCGAAGGTCGGCAATAATGATGCAGCGGCTGATGCCCTGATGACCAAGTTGTTTGAGTGGTTCGCCGATGCATGCGAGGCGATCCAGGACAACGGCCGAGGAGGGCGCGTGCGACCCGGCACCGGTTCGGCGATGTATTACGTGTGGCTGGCCCGCGGCAAGGAAGGCATGCGGGAGCCGACCGTCGGAGCGACGGCCGAGGGGAGGAAGAAGGGCGAGTTTTTGAGCGCGAATCTCGCACCATCGAACAATGCCCCGATACGAGGACCTATAAGTGTCCTACAATCCTTCGCGAAAATTCCCTACCGCCGAGTGTTCAATGGCGGGCCGATCACCATGGAGCTCTCCGGGAGTGTCTTCAGTGATGCTGAGGCGGTCGGCAAAGTCGCAATGTTGGTACGGACCTTCGCACAGCTCGGGTGTCAACAACTCCAGCTCAACACAGTAAATCTCGAGACGCTACTCGACGCCAAGAAGCATCCCGAAAAGCACAAAAACCTGATTGTGCGCGTCTGGGGTTGGAGCGGCTATTTCTGTGAACTTGGGCCGGAATATCAGGATCACGTTATCGCCCGCCATCTCTACGCGATGTAGTATTTCAAATCCCGATTTACCGGCTGCTGGAATACGCGCCCGGGAGAGTTGGGAGCGCGGGTTTACCTAGGCGAACCATGAAATCCGGCGTGGTGTTCGACATCAGGGAATTTGCCCTTCATGACGGGCCAGGAATCCGCACCAGCGTATTCCTCAAAGGATGTCCGCTTCGCTGTTCGTGGTGCCACAACCCCGAGGGCTGGATTCGAGATCCGCAGATCATCCACGGGCAGGCAGGCGATCGGCTTATCGGGAAGGACTACACTTCGGAAGAGCTTGCGGCTCTCCTGAACGAGCAAGCAGACATACTTCGTGCCAACGAAGGTGGCGTCACGTTTTCAGGTGGAGAGCCCTTGGAACAGGCGGAATTCGTCACGGAGGTGTGTGGCCGGCTCGATAACCTCCACATAGTTTTAGATACCTCAGGGGATGGAACCGAGACGGCACTTCGTCTGGTGGCAGAGAAGGTTGATCTCTTCTATTACGACGTCAAACTGATTGACAGTACCGCGCACAAGCATTTCACGGGTGCAGACAACGCGCTGATTCTTTCGAATCTGCGGATGTTAAGTTCTCTGGGAGCGTCCTTCGTCATCCGAGTTCCCCTTGTGCCGGGGGTGACAGATACCGATGAGAACCTGAACGCAATTGCTGAGACGGTCCGCAACCTGCCGGGCCTGGTGCGTGTTGACCTGTTGCCTTACAACCGGGCTGCTGGAGGCAAATACAGTAACCTGGGCCTCAAATTCTGCCCATTGTATGACGAGCAACGCGAACTTCGGCTGAACGCTGAACCTTTCGAGAGACATAGGGTGCCCGTGCGCATCGCCGCATCGGATATGCCTATCCGAAAGCCGGTTCCGGCGTGAATGATCAGAGGGCATGCAAGCGGGTCCGAGGAAGCCGCCGGTTTCAGTCTGGATCATTTAATTCGTTCTTCATGGCGGCCACATCGGGACGGCCTTAGTCTTGCGCAGCGAGCACTCTGTTGAATGCGCTACGCAGGTTTACGCAAGCGCGGCGCCACGATTCAATCACGCGCAACGGGATTCCTGCTAATCAGTTCGCAACCGCGGAATGGCGGGAGTCTGCCAGGCACGCCGGCCGCGCCTGGTTGGGACATCCTGTTGGCGGAAACAAAGCCAAGTGTTGTAGATGACCAAATCTAGCTGCGAAGAGGAGTTCCAAAATGGCCGAGGGCTCTCTTAGAATCGGATTGATACTCATCATCCTGGGCGGAGTCATGGAGGGCGGCTACTCTCTGCTTCTAAAGTACACACCCAAGTGGCAATGGGAGAATGCCTGGGGAGCGGGCTCGCTGATGGCGCTTCTTCTTGTGCCCTGGCCGCTGGCGATCATCACGGTGCCGGGCCTGTTTAACGTTTACGGACATGCGTCCTCGACGGCGATCATCAACGCCATTCTTTTTGGTGCAGGTTGGGGAATTGGCGGAGTGTTCTTCGGGTTGGGCATCGCCGCTGTCGGAATGTCTCTGGGCCTCTCCCTGATCATGGGCATCGTCGCGATTGGCGGCTCCATTGTGCCTCTCTTGATGAAATACCCCGAGCAGTTGTTGCGACCCGCCGGGCGTGTTCTGATGGCCGGGATTGTGCTCATGATTTTGGGACTTTGGGCGTGCGCCAGAGCAGGAAGCCTCAAGGAAGAA
>Ga0187861_10004753_pt1 | contig 11212 bp, 3 predicted proteins | sample June2016WEW_10_1_3_FD_132986 | JGI IMG/M metagenome (GOLD analysis project Ga0187861, IMG submission 132986) | Peatland microbial communities from SPRUCE experiment site at the Marcell Experimental Forest, Minnesota, USA - June2016WEW_10_100 | ecosystem: Environmental > Terrestrial > Soil >...
ATATAATCAACAGCGAGTTCGGCCACCTGAAAGCTCAATGCTGTCTCTATTCAATTGTCAAAGAGCCATGGTCCAAACGTGATTTGGACGAGAACAGTATCTAATAAGCAAGTGCCGTGCCAAAGGCAAGAACTTTCGTCCAAATACTTCTTGGCCAATGATGTCCTGGGGCCGCTACGCAGGTTGCAACCCCTGAACCATAGAAAAGGTGGCTGGCCGTCATTTGAGTCACCTCCGGTCATTAGAACAGGTCATCTTGGCCCTGCACTGCCAGTCTACGGCGAGGGTCGCGAGGCCGGGGAAGCAACGCGCCGTTGACCTGAACCCCAAACGTCAAGCCGCTTTCCTTCCGCCGTAGAGGTTGTCTGTTCTCTTAGCTTCCTACCCCCGCCCGCGAGGGGAGGGGGCAATGGTGGAACGGGCTTGACGACTGCAACCATTCCTACCCCCGCCCGCGAGGGGAGGGGAAACGCAAGAGCCGCTTTTTCGAACAAATCAACCTTGCATTCCAGCCCCAAACGCCTAGACCTTTAACATGAGAAGTTATCGTCGGTACGCAGGCCAGGTGGATGGGGCCATGTTGACGTCCAGTTTGCCGGAGGAGGGTTCTCAGACATGATCAGCACTACCTTGCGTAAGCAGAACGGAACGTGTCTCGCGGCATGGGTGTTCGTCACTGCGGCGGCGGCACTGGCCACCTTGGCCCCAGCGTTCGCTGCTGGGAGCGCCGTAGGCGATCCCGAGATCAAGACCGATCACCCGTATTATCAGGGGGAGTTGGCGTACTCGAACCTGTCCAACCTCGTGGCGTCGGCGCTGGCCACCACGGGCCGGCCGACGACCGGCGATCCGGTGAAGGACCAGATTATCAAGCTGTGGTATTGGCGCATTGAACACTACTACCATCAATGGAGCCCCCAGGAATACAACCTCCCCGGCGTCGTGCCCAATCCGCCCAACGACAATCCACTGATGATTGACCGCGACTGTCTCTCGCAGCAATTCAGTTTCGGTTATGGTGTGTGCGGCACGAATCACAGCATGTGCCGGCCGATTTTCGAGACCGCCGGTTTCAAATCGCGCTGCCGCAGCATTAATGGCGACACCACGCATGAGGTATACTACGGCACGCGCTGGGCAATGATCAACGCGGACAGCGCCAGCATCATCTCGATGACCAACAATGCAGCGGCGGAGTTCGCCGGCGTTGACGACCTCATCGGCAATATCAATCTGCTGCTCAACTACCCCCTAGCCATCCCCCAATATCCGTTCGGGAACCAGCAGGGCGGAGCAGAGGGTACGCATTCGGGCGACTGGTACGGCTACTACACCGGCGGATTTACAGGTCTTACGCCGGCCACGTCGGCGCCTTTGGACGGCTATGGCTACCAGGCCCGCCCGATCGCGTACGTGCTGAAGCGCGGCGAGACCTTCACGCGCTTTGCGGACCGCGACGGCCTGCCGAATTACCTGGGCGCTCCCGGCGTCTACCGCTGGTGGGGCTTCGTCGGGAGCGGCGGGCCGTTCCGCGACTGGTCGTACGTCGGTCTTGCTCCGGCGCAGCAGCCGCCCGCATCTACCGCACTGGCCAACACACGCTTCGGCAACGGCATCTTCGAGTGGACGCCGACGCTCCCAGCCGGCGACACGGATGACGCCGTGGTCGCCAAGGATGCGGCGATTGTCTACTCGGCGACCTCGCCGCACCTGGCGGCATCGAGCGGCACGGCCCAGATCACGCTGGCGTTCTTCAGCCCTTACTGCCTCACCGGCATTCCCTCCGACGGCTCCGATCCGGCGCAGAGCGGCGCGACGGGCGGCGCTTGGATCGTCCCCACCGCTGTCGGCTCGGTGCCCTTCGAGATCTCGACCAACAACGGCGCTTCGTGGACGAGTGCGGGAACACTGAGCGGCACGACCCCGCTGGATTTCACCGATCTCGTCAAAGGCCATCACGCGTACCTCATGCGTTTCACGGTCTCCACCAGCGCCGGGCTCGACGCGTTCACGCTGAAGAACTGCGTGCAAGTCGCCGTCGCGGTCTTTCCAACGCTCAACGCGGGCGGCAGCCTCGTGACCTACAACGCGGGCAACAAGGGCGTGGTTGAGCAGAACCCCGATTTCAGCAGCCTCGCCAACGCCAATGTGTTCAAGGTTGCCGATAGCGGCGCCAACGTTTCCTTTTCGGCGTTGCCCAATGGGAACGACATGGCGTATTCGAGCAATAACAATCAGCCGATCTGGGTGAGTTATCGCATCAGCGCGCCGCCCGGAACGACTTTGAAACAAATTGACGCGGCAGCGGACATCCAGTCGCGCGTTCCACCGGCGGGAGGATATGCGCAGTTGGCCGTCTCCACCGACGGCGGCACGAGCTTCACCACGTTCTCCAACCAGTCGCCCGACAGCGACAACCAGGGATCCGACTTCTGGGGCTACGGCTCGGTAGACATATCCTCGGCCGGCGTGAACCAGGCCATTGTCAAGGTCATCAGCTACAACGGCGGTTACACGGCCGGAATCCGTTACGTGCGCCTGTACGGCGAATACGCTACGCCATCTCCCGGCGCGCTGTCAATTACCCACGTCTGGGACGATTCCGGCGGCACGGGCAAGACCTGCACCCAGAATCTCGCCGCCGGAACGACGTCAACGACGTACAGCGTTCCGACGGCTAACAGCCCGGTGAGCCGCAGCGTCGCGTTCAGCGTGGCCGCCTCATCGAACCCGCCGGTTCTTACAACCATTACCGTGACCCCCACGCCGGCCACGGTTGCGGCGGGGGCAAGCATGCAGTTCACGGCTGTGGCACTGGATCAGTTCGGCGTTGCGCTGGCGTCACAGCCGGCGATGACCTGGGGCGCTACGGGCGGCGCGGTCAACGCTTCGGGGCTTTTCACGGCGGGAAGTTCAGCCGGCCCCGCTACCGTTACCGCCACGTCCGGAACCATCAACGGCTCGGCAACGGTGACGGTCTTGTTTCCGCTCACGGTGACGGTGGATGGCAAGAGCAAGGTTTATGGCGCGGCTGTGCCCGCGTTGACCTTCACCTACACGGGCTTGGAGAATGGAGACACCTCGGCCTCGTTTACGGGCGCCTTGGCAACTGCCGCGACGGCGGGCTCGGGGGTGGGGACCTACCCCATCACACAGGGCACGCTCGCTGCCTCCGGCAACTATATGATCGGCACGTTCAACAGCGCGAACCTGACGGTAGCGCAGGCGCCCCTGACCGTGACGGTGGCCGCGAAGAGCAAGGTCTATGGCGCAGCGAATCCGCCACTCACCTATACATACAACGGTCTGGTAAATGGAGACACGTCAGCCGCGTTCACGGGCGCGCTGGCCACCAGCGCAACAACCGGTTCGGGTGTGGGGACGTACCCGATCTCGCAGAACACGCTGGCGGGGGCCGGGAATTACACGCTCAGCACGTTCAACGGGGCGAACCTTACCGTAACTGCGGCTCCTTTGACCGTGACTGCCGACGCGCAGAGCAAGGTTTACGGCGCGGCCCTGCCTGCGCTGACCTGCACGATTACGGGCTACCGGAACGGAGAGAATGCCTCATCGGCCAACGTGACGGGAACACCAACACTGTCCACGACAGCGGCGGCCGGCTCAGCGGTGGCCGGCAGTCCCTACACGATTGCCTGCGGTGCAGGGACGCTGGCCGCGCCGAACTACACCTTCACCCCGGCCAACGGACAGCTCACCGTGACACCGGCAGCCCTCACTGTGACGGCAGATGCCAAGAGCAAGGTCTATGGGCCAACGAATCCGCCATTCACCTATACATACAACGGTCTGGTAAATGGAGACACGTCAGCCACGTTCACGGGCTGCTTGGCGGCAAGCACGGCGGCAGGTTCCGGTGTGGGGACATACTCCATCACACAGAATACACTGGCGGCGGCGGGGAACTACGCCATCGGCACGTTCAACGGCGCGAACCTGACCGTGACTGCGGCTCCCTTGACTCTGAGTGCCGACGCCAAGAGCAAGGTCTACGGCGCGGCCAACCCCGCCCTGACATACACGTGCACAGGGTTGGTGAATGGGGACACCGCGGCCAAGTTCACGGGCGTCTTGGCCACGAGCGCAACAACCGGTTCCGGCGTGGGGGCGTACCCGATCACGCAGGGCACCCTGGCTGCAACGGGCAACTACAGCGTTAACTATGTGGCCGCGACGCTGACCATTACCAAGGCCACCGCCACGGTAACGCTGACCAACCCGCCGCAAACCTACGACGGCACGCCCAAGAACGTTGTGGCCTCGACCACACCGGCGGGACTGAGCCTGGTTTTCACTTTCAACGGTTCGCCCGCTGCGCCCACGAACGCGGGCAACTACAACGTGGTGGCCACGGTCAATGACCCCAACTACCAAGGCTCGGCGGTCGGCCTGCTGTCCATCGCCCCGGCCGCCGCGACGGTGACGCTGGGCAGCCTGACCCAGACTTATGACGGCACACCCAAGTCCGCCACCGCCACGACGGCGCCGGCAGGGCTGCAGGTGACATTCACTTATGACGGCTCTGCCACACCACCCACCAACGTGGGCAGCTACGCGGTCGTGGGCACGATCTCCGACAGCAACAGCTCCGGCAGCGCCAGCGCCAGCGGCACGCTGACGATCGTTGCCCCTGTTCCTGTCGCTGTGCCCACCTTCAGCCCCGCCGCCGGAGGCTACGCCGGGGCGCAGTCCGTGACGATTTCCTGTGCGACCAGCGGCGCAACAATCTACTACACGCTCGACGGCAGCGCGCCGACGGCCTCGTCCCCGCAGTACGCGGCGGCAATCAACGTGTCCGCGCCGACCACAATCAAGGCTTACGCAGTGCAAACAGGTATGACAGACAGTGCCGTGGCCAGCGCGGCCTACACAGTGTTGCTCCCGAATTCCAGCGGCGCCGGGCAGTCCACTCCGAACACCGGCGCCACGGCCTCCAACCCAGTTGACGGAACTTCGGTCACGGTTTCGGCCACGGACGGCGGCGTGGTGGTCTTACAGGCGGGCCAGAACGGCGGCGCTTTGCCTGCCGGCTATGCCATCAGCACGACGTTCTACGACGCTGATGGCAACGTCCTCGCGACAGACCAGGGCGCGCAGCCTGCATACGGGTTCACGGACGCGGGCCTGTACCTGGCGGTTGTTACAGTGACGGACACGCAAGGAAACGCCAGCACGACGGATCTCGCGCTGCCCATCAGCGCGGCTGAAACCGGAACGGCTCAGGGGACGACGCCCCCAAGCAGCATGGCGATCAGCGGGGTGGTGTTGAAGGGCAAGCTGCTCTTCAGTGCGAGCAAGGCGGACACAGTTTCCTTCAAAGGCACGCTCGAATTGCCTGCGGGCCTGGACCTCTCGGCAGCTCAGACGCTCGCTGTGTCCCTCGGCAATGTGGTTGACACGGCGAAGCTCAACGCCAAGGGCACGGTGAAGGCGGGCGTCAAGAAGCTGCTCAAGAGCGTGGCGGTCAAGTATCCAAAGCTTCGGAAGGTGAACAAGAAGGCCGTCACGATCACCACCGTGGGGCTAATGGCCACGGTATCGTTTACGCTCAGTGCGTATCAACTGGACAAGCTCGGTTTCGGCGCGGAAGGCATCTCGAAGGCAGGCGGAACTGCGGGACAATCCGTGCCGCGAACCATTACGGCGGCCCTCCTCCTCGGCGGGACGGCCTACCGTCAGGACATACCGGTGAATTGGAAGCTCTCAAAAAAGGGAGACAACGGGCAACTGACCACCAGCGGGCATTGAAGGCGCAGAAGCAGGAAGGGGCGAGGGGCGAGGGGTAAGGGGCAAGGGGCGAGGGCAACCGTTCAGTTGCGCGGCGGCCCGTCTATACTGCACTCATTTACGTCTGCCAGGGTTCTCTGCACGAGAAGAGGGTCCGATTGCCCGGCGCCCCCGCGCCCCCGCCGGGAAGCCGCCGTCCGCCACCAGGTAGTCCACTTTTGGTATATTTTTTTGTAACGCAGACCAATTTTGGTTGTATAGATACTAGAGGGCCCGGCGGAGGGCCGCTGGGCGCCGGACGAATCTCCAATGGCGATGGCGGAGGTGGACCATGAACGGAACAGCTTGGATGTGTCCCATCAGGACCGCACTGCGGGCGGCGCTGCCTGTCCTGGCGCTGGCCGCGCTCTCTTCTGTCTCTGCGGCGGCCGATCCCAAGGGCGCCGAGGCCAAGGCGGCGCCGGCCGAACTCGAACCCTTCGGCCCGTCCGCGCAGGCCCCCGCCAAGCCGGCGCCGCTGGCCCTCAGCGTCACCGCCGCGCTCCAGGATAACGTCTGCGCCGACAAGCGCTGGGAGTACGGTCAGCGTGACGCCGGCACCTTCGACACCCGCCCCAAGCTCGCCGTGGCCCGCGGCGCGTTCAACGGCCAGGATGCGCTGGTAATGGACGTCTGGTACCCGAATTGCAGCCACGAGTTCGTGGACTACCACCTTCCGGACCCGGAGAAATGCGCGGCGTGGACCAAGGCCGGCTGCGAGTACCTCGCCTTCTGGTGCAAGGCGGATGACACGGAAGGCTGGATGGACCTGCATCTCAACCGCGGCAACTGGCGCTGGATGAACGGGCAGCCGACGTGGGGCACGTCCTTCCAGGTCAAGCCCGGCCCTTGGCGCAGGGTCACACTGCCTTTCGAGGCCTTTCCGAACCTGAACCCGTCCACCCTGGCGGGCCTGAACACGATTTCGCTGGGCTATTCGAACAATCGGCTGCAGCGGCCCGGCAAGGTGCTTTTTGCCGGGTTCGAGGCCGGAGCGTTCGATACCTCGCCGGCGGCCGCGCCGGTCAGGCTCGACACGCAACCGTGGCGCTTCCAGAAAGACAACAAGGCCCGCGAGGGCGTTGGCCTGGCGGAAGGTTGGCACAAGCCTGACTTCGACGATTCCGGATGGCGGACGATGCGCGTGGGCAAGACGTGGGACGAGCAGGGCCTGTCCTACCTGGGGATCGCCTGGTTCCGCCAGAAGGCCATGATCCCCGCCGCCTGGGAAGGCTGCCCGCTCGTCCTGGACCTGGGGCAGCCGGACGACTGCGGCGCGATCTTCCTCAACGGGGAGAAAGTGTTCGAGCTGACGACCTACGGCCCGGTCTTTCACACGGTCGTATCTCCGGACAAGATCAAGTACGGGCAGCTCAACACGCTCGCCGTCCGCATACCCAATTGGTACATGAGCGGCGGCATCTACGGCTCGCCGTTTCAGATCAAGCCGCAGGCGCTCCGCGTCACGCTGCGCGGCGCGGACGGACGGGAATCCCCGCCCGCTGAGTTCGAGATGGGCGCCAAGCCCGGCAAGCGCGTGGAAGTCGTCCTGCGCTTCCCGCGCCTGCTGTTTCCGCAGGCAGGCCTGAAAGCCGAGTACCGGATCACAAGCTGCTTCCATCGCGTCATCAAGGAAGGCGTTCTGGAGCTCAAAGCGGAGAACGCCAAGGATTTCGCCGGCGTCATCGCGCTCGATCCGGCGGAGGGCCGCGAGCTGTACTACTCGGAGAAGTTCCTGCTGGACTGTCTCCTGACCGGCGGCGGCGGCCCGCTGGCGGCCTTTGCCGAGCACCAACTGCAGATGAAGTACGAGGAACGCGACCAGATGGCGCTCCCGCCCCTGCCCGAGACCTGGGAGGAGACGCCGTACGGCAAGCTCAGGCTCGTGGACGCGGTGGAGTGCGCCGCTGACGACATGAAGGACGAGCAGCATCCCTACAAGGAAGGCGGCATCCGCGACAGTTGGGTCGGCTTGCGGGCCTACTCCACCTGGGTCAAGGGCATCGTCATCAACGAGTACAAGGGCAAGCGTTATCGCGAGTGCAACAATAACGAGTGGTTCGGGTATCGCGTCGGGCGCGGCAAGCTGACACCGCACACGGCTTACCTCGTACGCATCGAGTACCCGGAGGACAAGACGCGCTATTGCCCCTTGAACCAGGACGCCGGCCGCAATTACAGCGGCAAGGGCTTCAAGACGGGCGTCTCGCCGAACGATCCGGTGGACAACTATCCGCTCTCCGGAGACTACGAGTGGTACGACCAGCTTGTGCTGCTCGACGACAAAGGCTACGGCTACAAAGGCAGCCGCACGGCCCCGGGCGAGAACGGCATCTGGCTCTTCTTCCACGACGACGGCCGCTGTTACCACAGCCAGTACGAGGCCGGTTCGGCCGCGAGCCGGATTCGCGTCTACGAAGTCCAGGATATCCAAAAATCCTGCCCCAAGATCACCTATCCCGAAGGCCACGGACTCCGCGTGCTGATGATGGACTGGGAACACGAGCCGGAAGCCCCGCCGCTGGACGTGGCACGCTACGCCCGCTTCCTGGGCTTCAATGCCATTGCCCCCGAGGTCCTGAAATGGGGCGGCTGTTCCTACTGGCCCTCGAAGCTGGGCTTCAGGCAGGAGGACCCCTGCGTTCCCTTCCAGGGGCTGCCCCCGGGCAAGAAGCTGAACACCTATGAGGAATTCCTGAAAGCGGCCCAGGCCGCGGGGATCGCCATCATGCCGCGCCTGGAGTATGGCGGCAGCGGCAAGCTCCCGCAGGAGGCCTACGCCAAGAAACCCGACGGCGGCAACGCGCCGGTCGGACGCTACGCTTCCTGGGGCGCGAACCTGCTCCATCCCGCCACCTGGGACGAATTCTCCGCGCTTCTGGATGAGACCGTCGGGGCGTACCACGCGCAGTACCCGCAGCTCATCGGGGTTCTTTGGCGCATGCGCTGCGATCGCGTGATAATGAGCCAGGGGCCGAAAGATATCGCGCTGTTCAAGAAGGAGACCGGCGCCACGGATCTCGCCGGCTACGAAGCGTGGTGGCACAAGAAGCGGCTCGAATTCCACCTCAAGATTCGCGACAAATTACGGTCCTATCGCCCCGACATGAAGCTCTACTATTACAACTGGGACGGCGATGGCTGGAGCTTGGGCGACTACTTCAATTCGGCCCGGGACTGGACCGACTTCTACGACGTTCACAAAGCACGCTCGTACTACGAGCGCACGCAAGCGGCCAGGCTCAGGTGGAAGCCTGAGGACTACCTGAATATGCTCAAGCGTGGACACGGCCACAACCGGCCGCTGATGGAGCTGTACCGCGACGTGGACGGCATCGCCTTCTTCGCGCCCATCCACTGGCGCTATCTGGCGGACAACGAGCCCTACATCAACTACTTCCGTACCGGCGACGGCCTGGCCATGTGCAATATGTTCAACTATGAGGAGAAGGGCCGCAACAACGTTCACAACGACGCGTACGAAACCAGCGAGATGACCCCCGGCGGCCCGGCCTTCGCGATGGCCGAGGAGGTGCTGGCGTCCTTCCACGGCGACCCGAACGTGATCACCTGCACGACGTACACCTGCGGCCGCGGCTTCATCAACTCGCATCGCCGCTTCGCGCAGGCGTTCCTCGCGCTTCCGTCGCTCCGGGGAACGGTCGTGCCCGACGCGCTGGTCGCGCCCGATCCCGACGTCCGGGTGCGCACCTACACCGCGCCGCGAGGCCTTTACGTGGGTGTGGTGAGCCGTGCCGTGCTGGCCAAGGAACTGACGCTGCGCATTCCCGGAAAATGGACCCCAGCCCCGAAGGTCACGGACCTCGTCACGGGCGCCGCGCTGCCGGCGGAGTGCGTGGAGGACCGCGTGCAGTTCCTCATACACAGCGGGCCCATGGAACTGAACAGCTTCCTGGTGGAGTGAACGGAGAGTGTGCTGCGAACGGCCGTGTGGCTGTTTGCGCGAGCTGCCTGGCTCGAAATCTCCAAACAGGCGCTGGAGTCACAACCGGCTTTTTGTGAAAGGAGCAATCCATGAGAGCACGAACGAGCATGTTTTCGCTTTTGGGCGCGCTGATACTCCCTTGCCTTGCCGTATGGCCTGCTGAAACGCCACCAGGCGGAAAACCGGAGCGGATTGCCTGCGTCGGTGACAGCATCACGTTCGGTGACGGCATTGTGGATCGCGACCACAATTCCTATCCGGCCCAGTTGGCCAAGCTGCTGGGGCCGAACTGGCGCGTGGGGAACTTCGGGGTGTGCGGCACAACCCTCCTGAACCACGGCCATCATCCTTACTGGGGCGAGCCAGCCCTGAGGGCCGCACAGGAGTTCGAGCCGAGCGTTGTGGTAATCGCTCTCGGCACCAACGACTCCATGCCCCAGAACTGGAAGACGCACAAGAATGAATTCCAGACGGACTACGCCAACCTGATTGCGCGGTTCAAGGCCCTGAAGAGCAAGCCGGCAGTACTTGTCTGCGTGCCGCCGCCGGCCTACTCCTCGCAGTGGGGCATCTCCGACGAGGTCATCCGCCTTGAGATCGGCCCGGCGGTGCGCAGCGTCGCGCAGAAAGCGGGAGCGGCTGCTGTGGACCTCTACACGGCGTTGGTCGGCAAAGGCAGTCTGTTCTCTGACACGATCCATCCGAACAAGGAAGGAGCACGGCTCATCGCCGAGACCGTGCTGGCGGCGGTGCGCGCACACGGAGCGGCCAAAGAGGCGGCAGCAGCAGATTCCATAGACTTGGGCAACTTCGAAAAGGGTCTGGACGAATGGTACACGTACCTGGGCTACGAGTTTCCCGGCGCCAGCGCGGAACTGGCGCGCGACGAGACCCAGGCGGCTGAGGGCAAGGCCAGCCTGAAACTGATCGCGGATCTCACCGCTGGAGGCAAGTATGTGGCGCTCTGCCGGAATCTGGACGTGAAGGAAGGACAAGTGAAAGCGGTCAAGTTCAGTGCCCGCTCCAGCGATGTACCGTCGTTCAGCGTGCGCTTTGTTGACGCCACCGAGCAGGTCCATCAACAACCAGTGAAGCTTGAGGGTGGCGAGTGGAACAAGATCACGATAACCAAGTTCGAAGGCGAGGCCCACTGGAACGGCGCCGACGACGGCCAGGTCCACTACCCTCTGAAAATGATGCAGATTTGTGTTGGGGGTGGCGATGGTTCAAAGGCGCAGTTCTGGATTGATGATGTGCGTCTTCTGCTTGCCGAGCTGCCGAATACCGGGAAGCGCTGAGCGCTTGAAGGTGGCAAGCGGCTTTTCGGACCTGGCCGTCCGGCGCAACACTTGCAAGGCGGTCGGGTGCATGTCAGCAAATGTACCGCGGGCGTCCCGCCCGCCCGTGGCAGGCCGGCAGGGCGCGAGGACGAAGGCGGGCGGGACGCCCGCGGTACGCTCTGGGCCACGCATTTACTGA
>Ga0187861_10004754_pt1 | contig 11211 bp, 9 predicted proteins | sample June2016WEW_10_1_3_FD_132986 | JGI IMG/M metagenome (GOLD analysis project Ga0187861, IMG submission 132986) | Peatland microbial communities from SPRUCE experiment site at the Marcell Experimental Forest, Minnesota, USA - June2016WEW_10_100 | ecosystem: Environmental > Terrestrial > Soil >...
AAGGATGCAGGAGTACACCGTTGTTCAACCTGACATCTCCGGCATGGCCTACGGCCTCGAGATTCGTGCCCCTTTTCTGGATCACGAGCTGATACAATTTGCAGGCGGGCTTGCGCCCGACCTTAAGATCAAACAAGGACGGATTACGAAATACTTATTACGTCGTGCTTTGGATGGCCTGATTCCTGATGAGATTGTGAACCGTCATGACAAAACAGGTTTCAGCGGAGTAACCTACGCACACCTCATTGGACTAGCGCAAGGACGTTGGAGGCGTTACTTTGAAGACTCGCTCTTCGCCGGAACTCTTCAGGCGTGCGGTTATTTTCATCCAAAGTTCATTGAGCATAGCTGGCAGGAACTGCTCGTTGCCAAGCCTCGAAGCGCCGATGCCACCTTGCTCTTTCAAACCATCTGGTCGCTTGTGGTGTTCGAGCACTGGTGGCGCGAAATGGTTACATCATAAATGATTTGTATTTTCAGATTGATCGACGCTGTTCTACAGAGCGAGTACGAACGAGAAAAGGAATAAAATGAACCGGTTTTGGATTGAATACTTGGTAGATCCCATCTCGGGAGGCACATTAAAGCTCATAGCTTTTGAAGAACAGGGAGACGAGGTGAAGAGTGGTTACCTGCTGGACTTGTCCGGGGCATGGTATCCCATTGTGAACGGAATTCCGATATTCGTTCCCAATGCAATGGAACTCTACCCAGACTTTTTCCATCAATTCAAAGTTGGATTGCCTGCATTTAGCGGAGATGATGAACGAATACAAAGCTTCAGAAAAAAACACGGGCGAATACAAGACAGTTTCAGCTACGAATGGGAAAGATACAATCGGTTTCTTCTGACCTACGATTCAACATACGTCTTCGAACCAGATCTGACACCTACAGACTTTGCAGGCAAGTTGATACTCGACGCCGGATGTGGCTACGGTCGTCACTTGAAAATCATTGCAGATATCCCGGGTACGATGGTGATTGGAATTGACCTGAGCATGGCGGTACACAATGCCCGTGAGATTTTGAGGGATTATAAAAACGTTCTCATCGTGCAGGGAGATCTTCATCACCCGCCGTTCAAGTCCGGGATTTTCGATTGGGTGTACTCCTGGGGAGTTTTACACCATACGCCCGATACGCGACGCGCATTCGAGGGCTTGGTCCATTACTGCAAAGTCGGAGGGACAATCTCAATCAAAGTATACCAGAACTGGTTTACTCCGGCGCACGTAATTCAACAACTCATCAGGCGCATTACATGCCGGCTGCCGAGGGGATTTCTGTATTTTCTCTGCTACGGTGCGGTGCCAGTGAACAGCTTCTATCAGTTCATCGGCAGATATATTCCCGGACTGCGCGAGCTCATTCGGTTATTCATCAAACCAAATCCCGATTGGCGCATTTGTCACACCGATACTTTTGATTGGTGGCATCCGTACTACAATCACTATCATAAGCATGAGGAAGTGATCAACTGGTTTCGAGAAATTGAAATCTCCAACCTGAGGACATATAAGCCAAACAACGTCGTACGGGGGACTGTCACGGCCAACTCGACAGGTCTTGCAGCAGAACATCTCGCCAGTGGCAGATTGGGGAGCAAATGGCTGTGATGCCGACAGTCTCTTTTTTCTGTTTCTATTATCCGCCAATGGCTCGTTCGCGCAGCAGGCAGATCTTTGCCCACGGACTTGCTGCACAGGGATTTTCGGTGAAAGTACTGTCGATCGCGAATCCTCATGGGTTCTTCAACAAGTTCATGATGGATACTTCAATGCCTCAGGATCCTCCGGGAGTGATTGTTGATCGGGTCCACGCACCGAATTGGTGGGCACTCGGTGAAGTCCTGGCGCAGGTTGGCTTAATTCCTGACGCTCAGATAAATTGGGTCAGGGCGGTTAAGCTGCATTGGAAGGAAATCCTCAAGGACCAAAAGAGCATCTTGTTCGGAGTCTATCCTCCATTCGCCGATATTCTGCTGGCGTGCTGGGCCAAGGAGTCCACTGGATGGCCGCTTGTCATCGACTACAGGGATGAATTTCTTAGTGCCTCGGAAAAGCATCCAAGCCGGCAGCAGAGGAAGTTGTTCGCGTTGGAGCGGTCTGCCTTGGAGGCGGCCGATATTATTTCCGTGGCTTCGGCAACAATTAAGCAACGACTTCAAGCTCGGTACGGGATTGCTGAGGAGCGGTTCTGCATTACGTATAACGGATATGACCTAGAATTTGATATGAGTGATGTGGGCGGCGAATTGGATCACGAGGGACGAAGTGACGATTCTGTGTTGAACGTCGTCTATGCGGGTGCGATTTCGCAACACCAAAGGCCGGAAGTACTTTGCGAAGCGTACCGGTTCCTGATGTCAAAGCACCCTGAGTTGCAGGGCAGGATCAACATCACCTTCTATGGACCGGATAATTATTATTACCGTCATTTTTTTCGGCGCTATTTAGGACAAGGAATGCAGTACGCGGGATTTCTTCCATATGGAAAAATGCAACAACTTCTACCTTCATTCGATGTTGGTTTCTTCTCTCTTGCCAGTGACTCCTACGACTATGCGATGCCCCGCAAGCTATTTGATTATATGATCGCCGGACTACCAATCCTGGCAGCGCTTCCGGATGGCGAAGCGAGCCAGCTCGTCAGGCAACTCAATATCGGAAAGGTGTCGCATTACTCAGATGTTGATGCGCTCGCTGATAATCTCTACAGGTACGCCGTTGATAGGAACGAGATCAGCAAAATAAGGCAGAAGATCCGAAGCGTGAGAGATCGATACAGTCTCCAGAAGCAGGTTGAAGCACTTTCCATTCGTATGAAGGAGCTTGTTCGTTGAAAGATAAATTCGCATCAAATCTCATGAGAACAATAAGCATCTCCAGGAACCCTCTCTGGTCTTACGGGATTTCGCTCCTGTGCCCTTTGACGTTCACACGTAAGCTTCATCAACTTGCGGGCAGAAATGCAACTCTATGGGAAGGGAAGCAAAGTTGCTTTTCACTTTCATTCGATGTCGACTTCTTTGCTGATGTCAAGGTGCTCCCGATGCTGGTCGCAATACTTGACGAGTACTCGATCAAGGCGAGTTTTGCCGTTATAGGCATGATGGTGGAACAATATCCCGCAGAGCACAAGCTCCTCGTAGGAGCGGGGCACGAGATCGTCAACCACACTTACAGCCATCCGAATCATCTTGAGCTCACTCCGAGTCGGTTTTTCGATAGGATCAGTCTCGAAGAGCAAGAGGAGGAGATCAGGAGATGCGATGAAGTGATCAGAAATGTTCTTGGTGTCAAACCGATCGGTTTCCGCACACCGCATTTTGGCAACCAGTATGCGTCGTCGGTGTATGGCATTCTCCGGAAGCTTGGCTATCTATATTCGTCATCGACCGTAGCGCCCCACACGCCAAGTTTCGGTTATCCGTTCAAGGAACGGCAGGGTATCTGGGAGTTTCCAGTGAGCACATGTCCGATGCATCCGTTCACCACGTTCGACACGTGGCATGCGTTCCATAAATCACCGCCATTCATGAAACAAGCCGGATGGCACGGGGATAAGACTGAGTTCTTCAGACTCTTCAAGCAATTGATCAGTGTGGGAATCGAGAATGGTTCGTATGTTAATCTCTATTTTGACCCTCAGGATGTCCTGCAAGCCGATCTAAAAAGTCTACTCTTATATTTAATTGGTAAGGCGGATGAGGTTTGCGTTATGAATTATCAACAAATAGTTGCGGATTTTTCCAGAAAGCGCTCAGGCAATGTATAAACTGGCGGTGTTCCCGAATGATCCGTTGTATCTTTACTTCCAGAAAGGAGAGGTGAAAGATAGGTACTGGAACCCGCAGAATCTATTCAATGAGGTACACATCATTTCTTTGTGTGAACGAGATATCGAGCCGGAGAAGATGCAACGGGTAGCCGGGCAAGCGAAACTCTTTATCCATTCCATAGGCAGGCCGAGCATCGTTACCCTTCCCTTGTACTTCAATAGGGCTTTTCGCATAATGAACGAGGTAAAACCAGATCTCGTGAAAGCACACCATCCATGGCATGCGGGTTCACTGGGAGTGTACTGCGCAAGAAAGTTGGGAATCCCGTCGGTGATATCAATCCACAATCCAATTGATGAACAGAGAATCAGAGAGAGAAGATTGGTTCTCTATTTGGCGAAACTTTTAGAATACTATTGTTTTCCACGCGTAGACGTTGTTGTAGCTATGACTGAATATTTGAAGAGATATTCTGTGAGAATGGGTGCCAGAAGGAACGTTGTCATTTTCAATCGTGTTTACCTTGAACAGTTCCGGCCCAAGAGCAACCATCGATTGAATGGAGTCCCGAAGATCCTCTCTGTCGGACGACTGGATGGCCAAAAGTATCAGGAATGCTTAATCAGGGCGGTTGTAGATCTTAATGTGACCTTAACTCTAATTGGTCAAGGTGAAATGAAGCGATACCTTAAAGATTTGGTAAAAGAGCTGGGCATTAAAAACAAGGTGACGTTTATTGATTCCGTAGTGAACAAGGATATTGATCGATATTATCAAAACACGGACATCTTTGCCATTGCCACGCACTATGAGGGTTTTTGTATACCAATACTGGAAGCGATGGCATCATGCCTTCCTATTGTAGCGAGTAACATCCCCTCGATTTCTGAGATTCTGGGAGGCACCGGTTTCCTTGTGGACAATGAGGCCGCTTCATTTAGAGAAAAGTTAATTAAGTTGATCGAGTCAGAAGATCTTCGATCCGAGCTCGGTAGAAGAGCTCGCGCCAGAGCAGAGACAATCGACGGTGACAAGATGGAAGGACTAGAGGCTGATCTATACAGGGAGTTACTAGCTAAATGAGACTCTGACTTTACGACGGGAGGAAAAGTGGACAGTCACAAGAAGGGGCATTCTTGGTTACAGCGTTTCCAGTGCCCTTCGTGCAAAGTTGGACCGCAGGTAAGAAGAAGAACTTTATTGCTAATGGCTTCAAGATTAAGTACACTAAATTTTTTTCCCCTTTCATCTTCGTCGATAAAATGCTGAAATTAAGAGAAAACGTATGTGGTACATTGAACAAATCTATTAATGAGTACTGGGAATCTCAAAGCAATGCACTATACTTTCTTTGCCCAAAAGTGCCATCTGCGATCTGATCTGAATGGATATCTACAGCCGATACGCAAGGTTTGATGATGAATACGATTAGTCAAACGGATCAGTACTATCAGATTCCGCTGCCAACTATCATCAAAGTCCCCTTACTTACTCCATGGTGGACTGCAAACGATCTCTGGGCAGCTGTGAATGCGATACTCAGTGGCAATTCGCGGAGCCGCGAGCTTTCAAATTTGGCGAAACAGATTTTTGGAGTCAAATATGTCATCGCAACGGGGCGCGCATCATCTGCGCTTACGCTCGGCCTCAATGCATTGGGGTATGGCCGAGGAGACGAGGTCATTATCCAATCAATGATTTGTCGCAGCGTTGTTCAGGGGATCATCAATGCTGAATGCAACCCAGTCTTGGCCGATGTTGGAGACGATTACAATTTGGATCCTGCTAAAATTGAAGAGTGCATTTCTCCTTCGACCAAAGCTATCGTGATGGCAAATATGTTTGGCAAGATTGCGGATGTAGAGGCCATCGAGGATCTCGCTCGGCGACACAACCTGCTGCTCATCGACGATGCCGCAGTCTCTGCCGGAGCGCGGCGTAATAGTAAGATGAGCGGTTCATTCGGTGATTTCGGAATTGTCAGTTTCAATACCGGGAAGAATATGATTGCCGGTGGTGGTGGGCTCTTTCTGACTGGCGACCGACCGTTGTATGAGAGTGCAGCATCTGTGAAACTTCCTCATATCGGTCGGTTGAGAATGTGGCGACATCTTTTTTACTTGATTGGATATCATCGATACAAGAAACAGTTGGCACCAATTGCAAAGTTGATGCGCGAAATCCGTAGGGAAACGGAGATCCCGGTAAATGAGATTTATGGAGTGACGGTTCCTCAATTGGAGTTGGAAGAGATTAGTCCACTTCTGTGTGCCCTTGCGCTGGGGCAGATGAGGCGACTGCCCGAAATTCTCGAGCGCTGTCGGAAGCACGCCCACATTCTTTCCGAGATGCTCGCCGATATTGAAGAGATCGAGCTACCTTCCGGGTCTTTCCCGGAACATGTTTTCACGTATTATGCTATTTCGGTGCGAGTCGATTCACGGTTCGAGTTGGGTCAATATCTGCGAGGGAAAGGAATCGAGACAAAGTGGAGTTATTATCCGCTCCACCTCCAGGAGGCGTATCGTCACTACAGGCATGGGAATCTTGAAAACACCGAGAGACTGTGGCCTCGTTTGTTGTACCTTCCAGCCGATGCCAACTTGTCCGAAAGACAGGTGATCTCTGTAGGGCACGCTGTCCAAGACTACTATGAGCAAAAGAAGTGGAAGAAATGAAAACAGAACTCATCAAGAAGCTCAGATGTCCTCGTTGTTTGCATGGCGACTTTAAACTGCATACCGAAATCTCAGACACAAACGAAGTGCGTAATGGAAAGGTAACATGCCTCAATTGCTTACAGGAATTCTCAATATGTTCTGGAATCTTAGATGCATTGTGCCAGGCTGACGACCCGATCCGATCTGAGCAAAAAGGTTGGGAGAGATTCGCAGGAATCGAAGGATGGTTGATTCCACCAACTCAGTACCTATTGGAACTCCCGCGTCCGAGCACACCGATACCCTCGGAGACACTACATTGGGATGTGCACGCGGACAATTTCGAGATGGTAATGGGGAATCTTTCCCTCGAGGGAAAAGATATCCTCGATGTCGGAGCCGGTAGGTGCTGGTCAACCAAACACCTGGCACTTGGTGGAGCAAATTGTGTCGCAATGGATATCCTGGCGCATTCCGGAATCGGATTAGGTGTAGCAGACGTACTCATACATCACGAAAATATTTTTTTTGAACGAGTGCTGGGAGATATGAATAACATGCCATTTGCCAACAAATCCTTCGATATCGTTTTCTTTACCGGAGCTCTGCATCACTCGACGGATCTCGAAAAAACTATCGCGGAGTGTCAGAGAGTGCTGAAACCGGGTGGCATGCTCGCACTAACAAATGAAGCATGTGGAGGCATCGTTTCGAATGAAAATGTTGTCCTGACAGATGGGCAAGCTGGCATCAATGAACATAACTACCGATACACGCATTATGTGCGAGCCTTCAGAAACTCTGGGTTCTGCAGTATCAGGCTTCTTCCCGATGTTGCGTTCAAGAGGGGAAGGGGATTTGGAAAACATCGACTGCTGAATCCAGTGTTTTCTCGTCTGCCGTTCGAATCGTATGCATACTCTTGCATGATATTTATCTTCGGCAGCACATTGAATCTTCTTGTGCGAAAGAAACATGATGATTCGCGTTGAAGCATTCGCCAAGATGCCGCTTGAGAACTGGAACGAACTGGTTTCGAGTGTTCCAGAAGGGACGATCTATCAGACGAGTTCCTGGGGTGACTACTTGGAGAGAACTGAGCGGAGACCGTACTACATGGTTGCTCACGATGAGAAGGGAACAGTTGTAGCGTCACTGCTAGCCCATATTGAAGGGTTGGGGCAAGGAGCATTACGAGAGAAACCCCTTGGTCAACTAATGGTCCCGATCATACGGCGATTTCTTCCATTCTTGGCTTGGTACCATGGTCCGCTCATCTTTGACAAGTCTCGGGAGATCGCGATCTTTGGGGCATTTGGAGTAGCAATAGACAAACTGTGTAAAACCGAGCGGATCTATCAAATCAAACATGGCAGCCTACCGCTACATTATCCCATTGAGCGCACATATGGTGCTTTTTCCTTCCCCGCGGAATCTGGTTTTGCAACTACTCGGTGGGGCACCTTCCTGATAGACCTTACTCGTCCTGAAGAGACTCTCTGGAATGGAATAAAACGAGAATCGAGAAAGTCGATCAAGGAAGGGCGGACACAAGGCATCGAGGTCGAGCGGCTGACCGACAAGGAGGGACTAAATAGATATCTTTATCTGCTTGAAGAGACAAGAGAGAGACTAGGATTGGCTCTTCCCCCCAACTACCCCGATGAAGCGATGTGGGAATTGCTCTGGCCAAGTGGGGAATTGCAAATCTTTGTTGCAAAAGCCGGCAATAGATTATGTGGCGGGCTTGGTGTATTGGTGTTCAACAGGGTGATATTCGAGATTGCAGCGGCTCGCTCTTCTAACATCCCGGGGAGTGAACATGCCGGTGATCTTATAAAGTGGGCGATCATCTCCTGGGGTGCCTCGACAGGTCAGAGAGTGTACGATCTCTCTGGTGTATCCCCGTCCCCAACTGACTCCAAGGAGGAAGGGATCAGGAGATTCAAGAGCAAGTTCGGTGGAAATTACGTCGAGTACGACATTTGCACAAAAACGTATTCCCGTGTGAAAGACAAAATGGTACAATGGCTGAAACGGAGTATGAAGTGATCGAAGAATCAAAATACAAAGAAAAGGTCAAAAAGTATTATGCCGACAAAGTGGAGTCGATGACCTCTGAGAACCCGTTCTTTGATGTCAAGTTACGGATCTTGAAGGAGAGTTGTCGGCCTTGGTATGATGTCCTTGATGCAGGATGCGGAAACGGGAATTTTGGACTGGAGATCGCACAGGGAGTTAAAACCCTTTGCGGATGTGATCTCACTATTGAGATGTTGGAATACTTTGCGCGGCGGGCAAGACAGCGTGGTACGGCCAATCTCACTTTAGCGACCGCGGATTTAACTAATTTGCCATTCAAGAATTCACAATTCGATCTGATTTATTCTTACAGCACGCTCTACTATATACGAGAGATAGAAGAGGTTCTCTCCGAGTTTCACCGTGTCACTAAGCCGGGCGGCAATGTGATTCTTGAGCTTGCGACAAATTACAACATCCAAGCGTGGCATTCTCGCTTACGTTTCGACTGCCCCCATTTCTTTCTCGCTCCGGTTGAAATCGACAGACTCGTATGTTCCGCAGGATTCCGTATTACCGGGAAACGGTACTTCAATTTAGTACCAACTTTTCTGCGGAAGGGCTTTCTAGAACACTTGTACTTTAAGCCTGTGCAGGGAAGAACCTTTGACGAGTGGATCAGCTCGAAATTCATCTTCAAGAACTTTGCATTTAAAGTTATTCTCTTTGGGACGAAAGCGTGATGAAGAAGAATCACGCATATAGTGAGTAGAGTGGATTTAGATCCGTTCCGGCCCATTTTGTTAACAAGAATAATACCCAACAGATCGAGCCATGAGTAAATCGAAAACGACTGAGATGGATCTCCGCGAACTTCTGCGCAAGTTACCTGATGAAAAGAAATGCATCATTACGAACATCCCGATAGATTCCAGAAATATTATCGATATGGGGTGCGGGACTGGTTTTTTTGCCTATTGCATAAGCGAGATGTTCCCAACCGCTCAAGTAACCGCGATCGACGGAGATGTTCAATATGTGGAGGAAGCTTTGCAACAGTATAGGAATCCGAATCTCCATTTTTATCATTACAACTTCACAAACTTACACCTAGCAAGCCGGTTCGACGTTGTGATTTTTTCCGAAGTCATCGAGCACCTGCCGAACGTCGGCACGAATCTTGACATGATCAACTCACTATCTGTGGAGGATGGGACATTGTTCGTCAGCACTGATAACGCATTCTTCGGAGAATTTCTTCTGGCCAATATCTACTACTCACTTACGAAACGAAGACCAAGCTTCTACCTCTGGCATCAGCAGGACAGATACTATGACTGGAACCACCATATCTATAGCTGGACGTTGTCGACCCTTTCGACTTTAATGAAGCTGTATGGATACGATTTGCAGCGATATTGGTTCACGAATCACAGCCATATATCAACGCTGAAAGACATGACCTTTGATGCAATCGGAATGCTTTTTCCGGCGTTTCGAAGGAAAATCGTTCTTGAACTGAAGAGAACAAGCGAGCCGATGAGGCAAACAATTTCACAAGACCCGAAAACGAGCAGCGGGCGATCGTGAAAGAAAGAAGTCATTATGGCAGGAAGGTCCTAATCTATTCCTGCACGACATTGGGTCTCTATCTCCTCAAATTCCTCATGGTTCCCGTTGTCGCACGAAACCTTGGGCTCGAAGCATATGGAATCTGGTCCCAAATCTCAATTGCGGTCGATTTTCTAGTACCGTTTTGCTTGCTTGCATTGCCGGATGCATTTGTCAGGTTTACGGCGCACAAGAAAGATAGGATCGAGGTCGCTTCCAACTACTACACGATTTTGTTCGCCATCATGGCTGTGGGACTCCTTATCTCGTTACTGTTTTTCTCTTTCTCAGCATTCATTAGCCGGGATTTTATTCGGACGGACAGGCCGGTAGTTTCGTTGGTGCAGCTTTCAGCCCTCCTGTTATTTTTTAGTTGCCTTAGTCAATATGCAACGAACTATTTCCGGACCTTTCAGCGCGAAGTCATGTTCTCATTTCTCCAGCTGGCTCAGGCGGCAAGCGCGATTTTCTTCACCCTGATTTTCATCCACTGGGGCTATGGATTGTTTCAGATCATTCTTGTCTTGAGCCTGGTTCAACTTTCAGTATTCGTGATAGCGCAATTTTTCATTCAGAGAGAAGTTGGATGGAGACTACCGAGCCTCAAATTATTGAGGCCGTTTCTTTGTTATAGTCTTCCGCTTTTTCCATTCGCGGTTTTGGATTGGCTGACTAATGTGTCGGATAGGTATGTCATCGGTTACTTCCTGCCTATCACTGAGGTCGCGAAGTATTCTGCATGCTACACACTTTCTCTGATTATCGTACTCTTTTATGCCCCGTTCTATGTCCTCGTGTCACCAAAGCTCGTCGAGTTGTGGGAGAACAAAGATGATGCGACTCTTAAAAAGGTGCTCGAGTACTCAAATAAATTTCCACTGATCCTCAGTATTCCCACCGTATTCGGATATGCAATTATGTACCAGGAAATACTGAGAGTCATCATCGGCAGAAATGTTGAGGTTTTTTACTGGATAATCCCAAGCATCTGTCTGGGGTACGTATTCTATTACATAGGGTGGTACCACGTGCAGGTATTCATTCTCGTGAAAAGAACAAAATACACGACCATTGGATATATTATTGCGGCCTTCATCAATCTGACTGGTAATATTGCACTTGTACCGCTGA
>Ga0187861_10004755_pt1 | contig 11210 bp, 13 predicted proteins | sample June2016WEW_10_1_3_FD_132986 | JGI IMG/M metagenome (GOLD analysis project Ga0187861, IMG submission 132986) | Peatland microbial communities from SPRUCE experiment site at the Marcell Experimental Forest, Minnesota, USA - June2016WEW_10_100 | ecosystem: Environmental > Terrestrial > Soil >...
CGACATCCTTCTCCTGCGCTTCCGCGAGCAGTTCATCCGGGTGCTGCTCAACATATTCGCGGAAGAGGGGAGTAACCGGCTTCCCGTACCAGGCTTCGAGTTCCTCGCGGGATGTACCTGCGAGGCGCGAGGTATAACTCTCAAGATAGATACAGTCAGCAGCCCGGATGTGCCGGAGCCCTTTTTCCGAGACGTCGGTTTTATCAAAGAGCCCGAGGCCGATGAACGTCAGCATACCTGCCTCATGACATCACCATGCACCCGCAGTCCCATCGATTTCCGGCTCCCGCCAATAACTGAAATACCGGGTGTGGAACTTTTGGTGATGGCATCAATAACGCCGATAAACCGCTTGTCTGCGCCGGCCAGTTTGAAGGCATCAACAACTTCTGCTGTCCGTTCGTTGGTAGAGAGAACGATGGCGTATTCTCCCTGGAGTGGTTTTGTAAGAGCATATGCAATCTGGTCGGCATACCTCATGGGAGGAGCACGGATGAGGATCTTGGTCCCTGCCTCAAAACCACCGGAGACCCGGTCAATCTGTGCAACTCCTGTCTTATATGAATACATTTATTGGTTGTTCATTTCATCAGAATGTTTATAATCTCTCCTGTCTTGCCGACTGGAACTCCGGACACCGGTTTTACCGGTCGCGGACCAATCCTGACCGTTCGGCTGCCCGTTCCCCGGTAACGGTTGTTCTCCCCGGCCTTCCCGTCGTGAACGGTGTGGTGATTGTCTTTTGTCATCCTCCCGGAAAGAGATGACCCTTCCCTCCCTTGCAACACTCTTCGGGACCACGTTTCTCATCGCTGTGCAAAGGATCGTGTTTGCGCTCGTGACCCTGCTGTATATCCTCTGCCTCTTCATCACCCTCAAGGATATTTACCTGTGACCGGCAATAATAGGTAATAAATGATCTACTGGCTTTACGCACAGCTGCTCAAGCGGCAGATTACAGAACTGCCTGCGCACGTCTGCTTCATGATCAGCGGGCAGGATCTTGCGGATGCACCGGGCAATCTCTATACGGTCACGGCATGGTGCAACGAGATATCCGCGTACGGTTCCCGGCACACGTCCCTGCCACCTGCCAGGATACGCAGTCTCGTGTTCCATATTGCCACACCGGCTCCCGAAACCATGGAGCAGTACCTGCCGGAGATCCGGAAGATCAGCACGATTGCCCGCCTTGTCCTCCACGTCGGTGACCGGCAGGAAATTTCCGGCACAGGCATGGACGTTATCGTTGCGATCGGTAAAAGCGGGAGGGAGGAGATCACCGCGTGCATCCGGAAGATGGCAAAAGACCATGTATCTCCCGCTTCCGTGGATGAAAAACTGCTCGAGTCCTACCTGACCTTCCATTATACACCGGATGTTGTGATCAAGAGCGGGGGTGATTATCTCACCGACTTCCTCATCTGGCAATCGGTCTATTCAGAGCTCTTCTTCTCCGATGTGAACTGGAAACTGTTCCGGAAGGTCGACTTCCTGCGGGTGCTGCGGGACTACCAGTCACGGGTACGGCGTTTCGGGAAATAACGGTTTATTTGAGGCGGACGTTCACCCACGACGCTTCACCGTTGATCGTCTTTTCTTTCAGGGCGAACTGGTTCTTGAGGGTGACGGTAATGGCTCTCCGGTCCGGGACCGGTGTGATCCTGAGCTCACGGCACCACCGGGCAAAGGCCTGGTACAGGATATCTTTCGTCACATGACTCTCTTCCGCATCCTCGCGAACGATGGCCTCTGCGACGAATTTTTTTATTGCCGATCCCTTTCCCTTCTTTTCAGGCATTTTCTCCGGTTTTCTGGGTTTTTCAACATGTGGAGCGGTTGCCGGAACGGCCGGGGCCTTCGGCGTCTTTTCCAGTGAAGAGACCCGCCCGGGCAATGTGGCAGGCGCTTTTTGTGCCGGGGGCCGCGGCACCCGTTTCACCGTGGTGACCGCTTGGGGATCATCCGCATTGATGACGGGGTGGATACCAGCAGCCGAGTTCACGGGTAGGATTACATCCCCGGCAGCGGCTGCACCATTATGCGCGATGATGACGGGTGCCGTAGCCGGTACACCGACGGGCATCTGCGGGATATAGCGGATGCCGGCTGCGCTGGCAAGTGCCCGGTTGCAGAGGTCGTTGATGTCCAGGCCGGATGCCTGTGCCTGTGCCAAGATGTCCTCCCTCAGGACTACCGTGGTCTCGTGCCATTTCAGACTCTGTTCCATCTTTGCCGTCATGACCGATCAACTGTTGATCTGGCGCTCAAAAGAAATATAGTAAGCGATTGTATACCGGGATATCTAGGACAGACGTTCAGCATTTCTGTGCGGCAATCCTCTGGTCGTAGATGCGGATGGCACGCAGGAGATCGATCTTCCGGAACAGCGGCCAGTATGGGGCGCAGAAATAGACCGCCGATTCATGCCCGTTTGCAAGCCACGGCAGGAAGTTCGAGGTGCGGCATTCATTGCCGGTCCTGATGATCAGGTCGACGGGAGGTATCCCCTTTCCCTGGTGCAGGTGCTCCTCGACCATGCGGACATCGATGCTGTCCGGATCGGCGCCGTTCTTCCGGACTTCATCGAGGATCTCCCGGGCGGCGAGGACGATCTCATTTCTCCCTCCATAGGCAAGCGCGATGTTGAGGTGGAAACCCGTATGGTCTTTCGTTGCCTCTTCTGCTGCACGGACCGCCTGAAGGAGGTCTTCCGGCAGCATCGACGGGTCCCCGACCATCTGGACACGAATCTTATACCGTGTAACCCGCTCATCGGTGAGCACGCTGATGAACTTCTCTTTAAAAAGGGCGAACAGGTCGCCCACCTCATCCTGCTGCCGGGAGAAATTCTCCGTTGAAAACGTGTACAGCGTAATATGCCGGACACCCAGCTCGTGCGCCCAGTCGAGCATCCGCTCGGTCTTGTCCGCACCGGCCCGGTGGCCATCAGCAGTGTCGAGTCCGAACATCTTTGCATAACGGCGGTTGCCGTCCATGATGATGGCGATGTGGTTGGGGATATGCCGGCACTGCCGTACGAGATGCTGTTCATAGAGCGGTTCGATCAGATCCCTTACGATCAAAGCGGGGTCATCTCCACGACCATACCTCCGTGCGGGTAACGCTCGATCACATATTTTTTCCCGGGCAGTTCGTCGGAATATTTCTCAAGGAGCCACCATGCCATCGCGATGCTGTCGCCACAGTCTTCGAAACTATCTGGTTCCAGCCTCTCCCTGCAGAACCGGGCAAGGGCGTCTTTTTGTCCCGGCAGGGGTTCAAGGACACCGTAGACGATGGTGCCGTCGTCCGTGATCTCATCGAACGGGCGGGCCGTGTTCTGTGCGATCCGCTTCAGGCGTTCCCGGAGCTGGACGGAGTCCTTGAAGCCCGAGGAGCACCAGTGCACCTTGTCGTGCCGGCACAACTCAGCGGCCCACCCCTTTGCACCGTCGATGGCGTTGTGCAGTTCGTCGGCCAGCTCGTAGCCTCTCTTCCTCATCTCGTAGGCATTGGTCTCGCCCCACTCAAGTTCGTTGACGTTGAGGAAATCGAGGTACGGGAGTGCAGGTATCAGGAGTTCAAGCCCGGGGAGCGCTGGCACCTCGATCCCAATGTCAAAGCCCATCTCCTTGGCTCTTTTCGCCGAGCGCAGGAAATCGGTTTCGAGAAAGGTGTCCCAGCATTCCCGGGGTGGGTGGAGGCGGATCTCATCGAGAAGACCCTGCATCCTTTCGAGTTCCTCATCCGTCGGTGCTTGTGCGGTATACAAGTGGATTTGGTGGTCAGGGCCGAAATGGTCCTTGAGCATCCGGCAGTATTCCATCACCTTGTCGAGGCAGAGGAGAGGTTCGCCTCCCGTGACCCCGGTTCCGAGTGCGCTCATGCTCTCCGCCACCTCGATGATCTGAGACGGGACATCGATGGGGACCTCGTTGGCAAAGACCGTGTCCGTCCCCTTCCGCTCCGAAGAGAGGGGGCAGTACCAGCAGGAGCGGTGGCAGCGTCCCGTAACAAAGAGCACCATCTTTGCGCCCTGGTAGCAGAGCACACAGCCTTTAGCCAGCGTCACGGTTTGCACCTGTTCCCGGACCGGAAGGGGCCCGGTTGTGAAAGTAATCATACTATTTGGTGCGTGTGATTCAAAACTCTTCTTCTGCCAGTACTCCCTTCCGGGAAGAACCGTGCTGGAACCTGGCATTACCGGGTTGTACCGGATGCTTCCGGAGGACCCGTCCATCCCTCCCGGCTTGGTGGATAAAGATGAGGTCGGTTTCCCGCATTGTCCCATCCGGTGATCTGACGGTGAGAGTAATTACCGGCTCGCGCAGTGCGTTCGTTCCTGATGCAGCGAGTACTTACTCCTTGTCGCGCATTTCAGGGATCGTGACTGAGGTGTTCCTGTTCACGAGCAGGTTGTAGGCATCATGCGCCTTGTTGTACCGGACCAGCACGCCCAGCATCTCCAGCACCGTGCCGTACGGTGCCGTTCTGATCGCCTCGTTCCCGGACGTCAGATGGAATGAGTGGATGACGGCATAGACCGGGGTCTTTGCCGTCCCGTCGCAGATCTTGAAGAGACGATTTTTTGCATCCCCCAGCTCACCGCTCATCTTCACTACCGCTACATTGACCCGGTTTCCCACGTGCAGGTGCAGTTTCGAGAGCCGAAGGAACTTGGAGTCGGGGGCGACCCGGTACGCCGACCTGCGCTTCCCGTCCCTGCGCAGAACGGCATAACTGTACTTGATATCGGTATTCATGTACCGGTACGACTCATCGCACCGGGCGAGGGTCTCCATCAGCCGGGTCGGCCGAATGGCAGGAGCCGTTGCAAAGCTCCAGCACCGGGGTGCCGTGCAGGGCATCCCCCGGATGAACGAACAGGGAGCATACATCATGAGCCCTCGTTTCTCCAGCTCGGCAGTGATGGTCCGCATGCGGGTGGCATTCTCCTGATCGGCAGGTTCGATGATGACGATGGATCCGTCCGGTTTCAACCGGTCTGCGATCCTCTCCACAATCCCGGCCTGTGTGTCCACAGAACTTTCCGGCAGTTCATTGAGTACATTGGAGAAGATGACGAGATCGACCTTTTCCGGGATTGCTGGAGGGAGCGGTTCCCGTATATCTGCCTTTATGGGCGGCTTGACTGAAACATTTCCCCCGCGGGGCACAAACGCGTCCCGCAGGGAGAGGAATGCCTCGATATGCTCTTCCGAGCGTTCGAGGGAGTAGACCGCAGCCCGGGCATCATCGAGCCGGGACCAGAGATCAGCGATGGCAAGCGGGACTACTCCCGGGCCAGTGCCCACGTCGAGGATGGTCATCGATTTTTTCAGCAGGCCGTCCCGGGCAAGCCCGGCAAGCAGGTGCTCCGTCTGCATGAAATAGACCGGGAAGTGGTACGCAAGGTAGCCGAGCACGCTGTATCCTTTCGTGTACTGCAGGGATCGCCGGTGCGACGGTTTCCAGTAGTCATCCTTCTGGGCGACGATTGCCCTGCGAAGCCGCTCGATTATTACAGGATCATGCCATTCTTTCCCTGCCTTACGGGTGATGTACCGTTCGATCGCTTCGGCAAGGGTAAATGGCATCTCCCGGCGGGCGATGAATGTTTCAAGGCGTTCCCGCTCCCCGTCATTCAGGATATATGATGGGGTCGGAAGAGCCCGTGAGATCTCAAAATCCCCGTCAAGCTTTTTTGCGGTGAGCCCGAAGCGGGATAATTCCGGGGAGATGGTGCGATATATCTCATCGACCGACACCGGTTCATCAAGATAGGGAATGATCTCGGAGAGGCGAAAGACCGGTCTCGTGCCGGCAACATATTTTACGGTAGAAATCAACGGTTTTCCGGCCATAACCTGCCGGATACTTGGTGACCTGCCCTCTTACGTCTTTCGTCTGAACACGGCCCCTGTATCGGCCACGGGCCGGTTGGCATCTGTCCCGGTGAAGGATGGATACCTGGCTGTTTACCGGGCTCTCTTCCCGCCCGGAACGCATACGCAATCTCGGCCCAGGCCCGCTCCAGCAGCTGCCGGTAGTACGGGACATCGAAGCGCTCCGCACACCATGACGGGTCCACCCGGTAGTTCCGGGCATCCCTCACGACATAACGGATCTTCATGCCCGGGGCAATATCCGTGCCGCTCCTGCGGTACGCATCGACTGCCGCCCCCTCAATGCAGCGGTGGGCATAGTTCAGTCGGCTGATCCTCCGGCTGATGACCATCTCGTGTACCGGCGCCGACGCGAGCCGTGCAGCAGTATCCGTGTAGATCCCGCGGACCAGGTCCCACGCTGCGTCCAGTTCTGCGATCGCCCCCGCCCGGCCCATCACGCTCAGCATCCCCGCCTGCATCTTTCGGATATAGTCCGGCGTGTCGTGCCGGCGTGCGGCAATGCCCCGCACCTTCACGCTGCCGTTAGGGAGCCGGCCGTAGTAACGGGTGTATGCCCCGGACCCGTCGCTCTGCGGGAGGAAGACGATCCAGTCGAAGTGTTCGATCTCGATACGGAGCCCGGTCCCGCGGTTGACCCTCTCCTGTAATGCGGTGACCGGGGTGCCCTGCACCCAGAGGCAGTCCACGTTCCCGTGCAGCACGGTAAACCCCATCGCGTCGGCAATCTCTTTTGTCTGCAGCAGGATCTCGCGCGACCTCGCGGTGATTGCCTCGTGCACCTCGATCCTGCCGAACTTCGCGTTCTTGTAGCCGGTGTAGCCGAAGCAGGTGACGAGCATCCACTTGAGGATCGCATCGATGCCGGCGACCGCAGGATCGGTTTTTTTCCGTTGTTTTGTTGCGATCCTCATCTCGAGCAGGGGTTCGAGGGCAATGGGGAGGAATCCCCTCCTCTCCTCATTCCCGATGATCTCCGGGGAGAGGTTCGCCTTCACGATGATGGAGGGGTACATCGAGGTAAAATCGATCTCGTCCACGTTTTCATAGATACCGGGCTCCGGCTGGAACAGCATCCCGCCCCGGTCCCCGGTCCTGAGCGAGGCACATTTCCGCAGGGCTTCTGCATCGCTCTTGCGGAATGGCACCGCGATTCCCCGTCTCACCGCCTCGTAGGTCTCGTACGCGGAGATGAGCGTGCCCGGGGTGAACCGGGAGACGAGGTTTGGGGAGAGCCCCGAGAGCCGGGCGCCCATGAGCACACCGGCAAGACCCCCCTCGCGGTACACGAACGACTGCTCCGTATCGATCAGGACCCTGCCGTCCGGGATGAGCGCCGCCCCCTTGTGCTCGACCCTTCCGTAGCTCCAGTAGGACCGGGAGCTCATGGTGCGGCACTTCCCGTTCCGGCTGAACGGCATGGCGAGCCCGTTCTCCCGGGCCTTCTCCTGCAGGAGGTGCATCCAGCGGTCGGCATGGGCCATGAGAATCACGTCCGGGTCGCACGCGGCAACAAGCGCGAAGAGATCGGACAGCACCTCCCGCTCGTTTCCGGCGAGGCGTTCGGCACGCTCGTGAACTACCGAGATCTCTGAGCAGGTACGGGTCAGGGCCGGGTCCCCGCGGATCCGTATCTCCATCTGGTGCAGGTCGTGGGTGAACTCCGGCGAGAACCTCAAACCCATATCGCTGCTGCAGGGAATGATCCCGTGCTCGGCCATGAAGCGCTGATCCTGCCTCACGTCCACGTTGAAGAGTTCTGCCGCATACTGCGTCTGCCGCTCGATCGCCTCTGCCACCGTGCGCCCGGCAAAGACCCTGTACCCCTTGCATTCGCCAAAGATAGTTTTGAATATGCAGGGCTCTGCACGGTACTCCTCCTCCAGTGCGGTGATCATCGCGTGGTGTGCGTCCGGGTCCGGGAGGCGGAGGTAGAACGGCGGATCATACTCGTGGTGGATCCTCTGCACCGCCCCGTCTTTGCTCCACAGGTCAACGCCCCCCCGGAATGCCGAGTCAAGGATCCACAACCGGTTCACTCCCGTCCCGGGACAGTTCCTCCTGCCGCCGGGTTATTTCGACCAGCGCCGAGAAGATTGCCGCTTCCAGCGGGTCGTCGCAGCCATAGAACGCCTCGCTCGAATGCTTTCTGGCGAAAGCCACGAGCCGTTCTGAGTATGGCCGGTCTTCTGTCATGAGTGCCCGCTGGGACCCGGCCCAGCGCCCCGTCATGCCGTTCACTCCCTGCCGTATACTCACGAAACTCCTGCCCATTCAGGACACCTCCAGCGTCCTCTGGGCCCCGGGAGCCCCGCTGCCCTCCCGGCAGGATCCCCGTGCGTGGAAGCCGTGCCCGTCCGGGGCCGGGTCCTCAGGAATAATCTCGATGATCCGGTCTGCCTGCCGGGCCAGTGCGGCAAATGACCGTTCGCTCACCGGTGTCCAGAGGATCACCAGCGCCTCCCGCCCGGCCTGCCGGAGTGCCGATGCGACCGGGTCAAGGAGCCGTTCCGCCCCGTCAAAAAGGGTCGGGTCGTGCTCGACAAAGACGATGGTGTGGCCAGATTCGTGGATCACGTTCAGGAGCTGATCGGCGGTAAACGGCCTCCTGACCTCAAAATTGACCGACGTGCGGCTGATGCCGGAAAGAATGCGCGAGTAGTTGCCGCTGACGTAAAGGAAGAGGAACCGCTGGAGATCCGGGTTGCTGTTGAGTGCGGAGAGGATCTTCTTCTCCGGTGCGATCACGGCAGTGAACGTGCCCGGGTGGATAGTGACCCCTCGCGAGAGTTCGATCAGCATGGCACCGGATCCCTGCTGCACCGTGGCGGATAATGCTCAGGCTGGCGGGGTGTGAAAGTGCGTGGCGCCTATCGCAAGATTGATGAACGGGGGAGGAGAGGTGAAGTGTGATGTGCGGCAGGTACTCGCTCGTGTGCATCGATGAGCTCGGCAACCGGTTCCGGGTGCACAACCCGATGATCGGCACCCACTCACGGTTCAATGTCGCCCCGGGGAACGAGATGCCGGTGATCGCCCGTGACGGGGGAAAGAATGAGATTGCCGTCATGAAATGGGGGCTGGTCTCTTGCCGGGCAGAGGACCCCGCATCCTCCCCGCGGCCGATCAATGCCCGGGCGGAGGGGCTGGCGGAAAAGCCCATGTTCCGCCCGCTTCTCGAGGACCGGCGATGTCTCGTGCCGGCTTCCGGGTTCTTCGAGTGGAAGAAGGAAGGGAAGCGGAAGTTCCCGTTCTGGTTCCGGCTTCTTGGAGAACCGCTCTTCTCCTTTGCCGGTCTCTGCAATACCTGGCAGGGCCCGGGCGGGCAGCGCCACTCCAGCTACGCGATCATCACCTGCAGGCCCAATGCACTGGTAGGGAAGATCCACGACCGGATGCCCGTGATCCTGACCCGGGAGAACGAGGAACGCTGGCTCGCGGATGGTTCCGTTACTCCCGCAGCCCTCGGGGACCTGCTCGGACCTTGGCCAGCCGGCGACATGGAGATGGTTCCGGTAACGGCTCTCGTCAACAACCCTAACATTGATGACGAGCGGGTTGTACGACCGCTGGCTTCTCATGCCCGGGCGCAGACATTGTTGCCGGAGTAGCCTCATGCTTGACCATTGTCCGGGTGCCGCGAACCTGCGCACCCCCACACTCGCGATCAAGAAATGCCCCCAGTGCGGGGAAGAAGTCGAACTATTCTCGAATGACATATCGGTGAAGTGCAGTAACTGCGGTTTTGTGGTCTACAACGACACCATATCCTGCGTCCAGTGGTGCAAGTATGCAAAGGAGTGCGTGGGCGAGGAGATGTACAACCGGCTCATGGCGCAAAAAGATACCGATGAGAAGAAATAGGCTGTGGGTGAGGCGATATACGCCGAAGTTTCCAGTAGGGGCCCCGATGGCGGATGAAGTTATCCTCATCAGGTAATCGGATATTTTTTCGTCAGATACGAGTGAGACCCCCTCTCTCCCCCAGAGGGGGAGGCAACACAAGGGGAGCACCCCTTGACCCCCTGTTTTTCCCCCATCCTATACTTCTCCTAGTTTTCAGAGTTTTTCACTAACCTTCTGGGGGAACATCGGATTGCGGGGGATGCCCAAGCGGCGGGGGCGGAGGCATCATATGCCGAAGCCCCCAAGAGCGTTAAGAAAATTTATAACGATCTTTCTGGGAAGGACCGGTCTGGCACGGACCTCTCACGGCAGGGAGAGCATCCGCTCGATCGCACGCCGGGCACGGCCGGCGACCTCTTCCGGCACGGTGATACGGGGCTGCAGAGTTGCGAGCGAGTTCCGCACCTTCTCGAGGCTCGTCTTTTTCATGTTCCGGCAGATTGCGTCTGACAATAGGGAATAACATGTTTTATCCGGGCACTGCTTTGCGATACGGTGGAGGATCCCGACTTCCGTCCCGATAATGAACTCCTTCTTTTCTGAAGTGCAGACATGCCGGATGATGCCGGATGTACTGGCAACGTAATCAGCGAGATCGATCACATCCGGCCGGCACTCGGGATGCACCAGCACCACGGCATCCGGGTGGATTGCCCGTGCCTCCTTCACCTGTGCCGGCGTGATCCGGTCGTGTACGATGCAGAACCCTTCCCACGGCAGGATCGTCTTCTTCGTGAAGCGCTGGGCGTACTGCCCGAGGTTTCGGTCCGGGACAAAGATGATGGTGTCCTGCCCCACAGAGTTGACGACCTTCACCGCGTTTGAGGAGGTGCAGCAGATGTCGCTCTCGGCCTTCACGTCCGCGGTCGTATTCACGTAGCAGACCACGGCCGCGTCCGGGTGCCTCTCCTTTGCGAGCCTGAGTTCGTCCGCAGTGATCATCTGCGCCATCGGGCAGCAGGCATCTTCCGCGGGCAGCAGGACGGTCTTTTGGGGAGAGAGGATCGCCGCGGTTTCGGCCATGAAGTCCACGCCGCAGAAGACGATCACTCCCCCTTGCATGGTGGCCGCAGCCCGGGATAGTTCAAGGGAATCACCGGTGAGGTCCGCGATGTCCTGGATCTCCGCCGGCTGGTAATTGTGGGCGAGAAGGATCGCGTTACGCTCCTCCTTGAGCTTCACGATCTCCTCAACAATGTGCGCAGAGTCAGCCATCCTGTCCATAATCCAGTATCCTGTTCATCGCAGGTTTTTATTAAACCGTCGCTGCAAAAAGAGCGCCCTCCAACCGGATGTTTATGCATAAAGCCCTCCCAGTACCACATCAGGCTATGAAGATCATCCTTCCGGACAAGAGCTGCCGTCAAGCCGGCTCTGATCCGGTGACGGTTGAAG
>Ga0187861_10004757_pt1 | contig 11206 bp, 7 predicted proteins | sample June2016WEW_10_1_3_FD_132986 | JGI IMG/M metagenome (GOLD analysis project Ga0187861, IMG submission 132986) | Peatland microbial communities from SPRUCE experiment site at the Marcell Experimental Forest, Minnesota, USA - June2016WEW_10_100 | ecosystem: Environmental > Terrestrial > Soil >...
CAGCGAAGGCTGCCGCCGTGCAATACCAGGCAGTCAAGCTGTCTTACGATCAGTGCGTGACTACGCCTGACGGCAGGCCAGGAGCCGGGTACTTCGACAATCAGGGCCATGCCATCCCCGCGGAGATGCTGCCCAGTGAAATAGCCTATGGCGCAATCCGTTTTCTTCTTGCACCCTCGGGGTACGGAAGACACAACGCGGTGATTCCGCGAGGCCAGACGATTTCCCTTCCCTCGGGCAATTTCACACGTCTGTACCTGCTGGCGGCCTCCGCATCCGGCGATGCGAAGGCCTCATTCCGAATCGGCGACAAGCCGGTCGATCTCACGATTCAGGATTGGAGCGGCTACATCGGCCAGTGGGACAATCGTATCTGGAAGAGCCACGAGGAACCTGTGCCGCCGCCGACACCGGAACAGCAAGCCAGGGCTGGAGGAGCGGGACGCGGTGGAGCGGGCGCGCAAAGCCAACAGCCCAGAATGCGGACGGTGGAGGAGATGGTGGGATTGACGCCAGGCTACATCAAGCCATCGTCCGTCGCCTGGTTCGCCTCCCATCGCCACGCATCGGACGGCAGCAATGAGCCCTACGCATATTCGTATCTGTATGCATACGCCATCGACATCCCGACCGGGGCGACTACGTTGACGCTGCCCAACGCGGGCAACATCCGGATTCTGGCAATCACCGTTTCGGATGAAGCTGCCCAGGTTCGACCCGTACAGATCCTGACGGACTACCTTGCGCGCTAGTAACTGTTTGGCTTTTTTCTGAGATTCGGATCGCACGATCGAAAGGCAGGACAAACCTCGAAAACTCAAAGACTCTAAGAGCCTCAAAGATGCGCCGGCTGCGTCGGCCCTGTAAGGGCTGGCGCCTGGAGTTTCTACATTTTCCGGGAGGCCCGAAGGCGGAAGCCCTAGGACTGGAGTTCCTACATTTCCGAGAAGCCCGAAGGGCCGCCAGTGAATAGGCCCGGCCGTGAGGCCGGGAGTTTCACGCGCCTCCGGAATGAGCGCCGAAGGTGCGGCACCTTGCGCCAGTATTTTCTTAGCCACCATCATGTTGATCTTTACACCTCCATGCCGCAAACGATCTCCATTGCCGATTTGATCATCGCACTCTTCTTGACCTGCTAGGTCGCCACGGGATCGAGTATGAACTACGATGTGTATTTGATAAAGTGCCGCGCCTTCGGCGCTCGTTGTTTTCTCGACCCATATCCCGGCCTGACGGCCGGGCCTATTGACTGCCGGCCCTTCGGGCCTCGCCCATAATCGGAAAGTCTAGGAGCTGCCTCTCCAAATCTCCGCGTAAATGTAGAAACTCCAGGCGTCGGCCCTGTAAGGGCTGGCACTCCTCGCCCGCGTTTATTGACGGAGGCTGGGGTCAGAAAAGAATCTTGGCGGCCAATACAAGAGGGACCGCAATCAAGGCAAGAACAATCCCCACGATGACGAGCGGGATTGCGGCGGCAAAGATAAAGCCAAGGATTAAGAGCGGAACTCCGACGAGAGCAACCAGCAGGACCTTGGCCAGGCCGAAGCCGATTCTGAGTGGAAGAAACACCAGCGAAAACACTAACTTCGCCGCGAGGACTCCAATCCCGACGATCAGAAACAGCAGCCCTAGTGCGATCATGTAGCCACCTCCCGGTTTCCCTGAGATGTATACGCCTCAGCCCCGACTTTTGTTCAATCCGGTTCCAAATTCGGCATCGGAATCGGGATCGTGACCGGTTTTTTGTTACTGCTCGGGGTTTTCCGGGACCCAAAAGACCGACCACGATCACTGCCACGGCCACGACGACAACTGATCATTTGGCAATGGAGGTTGGGCCCGCATTTGCTGACTGGCAACCATGCGATTCGCTTGCTAGAATTCTAGCGGGTGTTGGCGGATGACTGGTATTCAGCGTAAGTTTTCCCTGAAATGCGCGGCTTGGATCGTTGCGGGCATCCTGATTTTTGTCGGCATGGGATTGTGGTCTGATTCCGGCGTGAAATCAGGGAAAAACCTACCAGGTTTGGAGAGGGAGATGAATTCACAAGGTGAAGGCACTGGACTCAAAACTGCCACGTTCGGCGAAGGGTGCTTCTGGTGCACGGAAGCAATCTTCCAACGGCTGCAAGGCGTGGTGAAGGTGGTATCAGGATACTCCGGCGGGCACGAGGCCAACCCCACGTACGAGCAGGTTTGCACAGGGAATACTGGCCATGCGGAAGTAAGTCAGATCACCTACGATCCGGCCAGAATCTCTTACGATGAACTCCTGGAAGTATTCTGGAAAACCCACGACCCAACCACCCTCAATCGCCAGGGAGACGACGTCGGCACGCAATACCGTTCCGTGATTTTCTATCACGATGGTGAGCAGCGGCAGCTTGCGGAGAGTTACAAGGCGAAACTGGCATCCGAGCATATCTGGAACAGGCCGATCGTGACCGAGATTGCGCGCTTCGAAAAGTTCTGGCCAGGCGAGGCCTATCACAAGGACTACTACAATAACAACCCCGACCAGGGCTACTGCCGATTGGTCATTACCCCCAAACTCGAGAAGTTTGAGAAGATCTTCAAAGACCGGCTCAAACAGAAGTGATGCAATCGCGAGCCGCTCCAGCGCGGCTGCCACGGCTCTTCGTTAATGAGCTTGTCGCGATTCAGCGGGTGTAAACGGCTCTTACACTGCAGTGGACATTTGTTTAGCCGTTCTCAAATGTGATCGCTGCAAGGACCGCACACGGGTTTTGGCCGCAATCCATCCTTCGGATGCGAACTGGAAAACTCTGGCCTGTCTCGGCCTGCCTTCGAGACCGCCACCGATTGCAGTCGCCTCTCCTAATCTCGATGCAGACGGAACATGACTCCGCGAGCGAATGGCATCGCGGCATTCCGTCCTGGCGCACCTGGGAAAGGTATCCACAAAACTCGGGCAGGGCAGCTGTTTCGGTGCATCATCCACTACCTTGACGCTGCCACGGACTATCAATACGGAGGCACGTGGGGAAGCAACTTAGCCACCTACAATCTGAATCATTAGGCTACAACAAAAACCGGCCGGGTTCGGAATTCCAAACCCGGCCGGTTTTAAAGCAAACAGAAAGAAGAGCAGTTACTTAGCGAGTCACCTTCGGAGTCGCGCTCGCCTGATTGGACTGGCAGTTCTCGTTGCCGTTGAGGGCAGCCGGTCGAACCACGTAGTAGTACGTCGTGCCGTTCGAGACCGTGTAATCAAGGTACAAGTTCTGCGGAGCCGTACCAATAAATGTGTACGGCCCACCGCTCGTCAAGCTCCGATAGACGTTGTAATGATCGGCGCCCGCAGACTTGGTCCAACTCAGCTGTACTTGCTTATTCTTGGCCAGCGCTGTCAGGCTGCTGACGCAGGCGCAGCTGGGATCCGTCACAGCCAGAAGGAATACTTGAGCTGAAGCTATGCTGGATAGATCACCCAAGCCGGAGGCAGGGAAGGACGCGGCGGTGTTATCTGTGACCTTGAGAGAGATGAGATGAGCTCCCAGACCCAAAGCGCTAAGGAAAGCTGTTGCGTTGGGCTGCGCCCCCGCAACATCGCCGAATACACCGTCACCGTTGAGGTCCCATAAATAGGACTTAATGAAATCGCCCGGATAGGGACCTGTCTGATGTTTTCCATCGTCCGGATTGACGGATTTCGTCCCATCCAGGTACCACGGTATGACATTCGGGCAGAAATTATACGGCCCACCGGCGTTTGCAGTCGGAGGAATTGGAGGAGTATTGATAAGCACCGTAATTGTAGCAGTCGCAGTCTTTGCTGGGCTGCTGTTGTCCGTAACCGTAAGGGTAACGGGGTAGCTACCCACGGCTGGCCAGAAATAAGTTGCTGATGGTCCGGTCGCGTCGGTGATGCCATCGCCGTTGAAATCCCATTCCCACTTAACGATACTCTTGGTGCTGTCCTGTTGGTATGATCCTGACCCATCGAAATTGATCGGCTGAAATCCTATCCCCGGGTTGGGGGTGGCAGTGGCGACGGCCACCGGCGAGCCGGCCTCGAACAAAGTCTGGCCGAGCATCATGACGGCCCATGCGGTTTCGAAAGGGTCTTGACCATAGGTGTAATAGTGGCCTTCCCAGCTTCCGTCTCCATTTTGGGCAGTAACCAGCGTTCTGGCCACACCATCCGTCCAATCTCCTTTTGATACTTCAGCGCCATACCAATCAATCTGAGGCATTGGAGATCCCGTATAGTCTCGGAGGAACTTTATGGCAGGCTTGGTAAGGCGCATGGCCTTCACAAAGGAGAACATACCATAGTAGTACGCCTTCACTGAACCGCCTGCGCCCAAGCTAGGGGGGTTGCCGAAATTCTGATACATGAATCTCTCTGCTTTATCCCAGCTGGGCATTCCGAAAGCGGGCGAGCCTAAATCGCCACGGCCTATGCCGTCCATGACCATTTGGACCAATCCGGAATTGGTCACTGCATAAGGCCCCCAGATTGGGTACATACTCTGATACCCGAAATTCCCATTGGTTGAATCCTGACTATAATAAAGCCAATTCGGATTCAGCTTTATAACATACGGTGGCAGTTTTGCCCAGCCATTTTTGGTGGCAGCAATTATACCAATCGCGGACCATTGGCTGATGGAGTTGTCGCCCCAAGCTCCCCACGAATAATACCAGCCACCGCCATAGGTGGGATTGCCATATTGTCCATTGGACAACGCGTCGACCATATCCTGAATAATAGCCTGATATGATCTGCCAACAACGCCAGTACCGCCGGTCTGGGCAATCGCCCCCGGTGTGCCACTGGCAATGATGGCATCCATAAGCATGCCATGCTGATAATAATTCGTATCACTATTGGTAATGGCCAAGTCGTTTCCACCGTCATTCCAAATGCCGTCGCCATCGTAATCCTCTGGAATGGCGCCGTAGCTATTGGCGTGGTTAGTGTCGCCGGATATATCGTAACTATACAAGTAAGTGAAAACGGTCTTTAAGCCTCTGGCGACGGTCTCTTTATATGGGTCATTATCTCCAGTGAGGCTCTCGGTGTGCCCATTCACTTCAAATGCATTTACACAAGCTCCGGCTAAGCCCTGAGTGGACGAGAGGCTTGACCAATCCCCATAGTCGATCGAGGGTGTGCCTGCGGTCCACCGAGTTTGATGTGTGTGCAGAAACCAAAGCCCCTCGTCAATAGCCACGTTAACTTCGACATCCAGCGTTTTGCTACGGATGGTAACATAATACTTTTGAGATCCTTTCTCATCGGTGGTTGTGTTGTGCACCCAAAGGGTAGCGGTCTGGGTTGTCCCTAGACCAGTCGAATAAGCGTGAGTGGCACCCAGGTTGTAATTATCGGTTACGACTGCCGGCGAAGTCGAGTTTCCATCACCAAAGTCCCACCAGAATTCGATATTGCCCCCGCTTACGTCGGTGGTCCCTTTGAAAGTGATAACCTTGCCGATCCATGTGTCATGTGCGATCAGGGGGTTCGTCGAAACCCAAGGTACCGTCTTTACAACCGGTGTCGCAGCCAGCGCCGTACCTGTGCTAACCAGCAGTGCCAGCACAAATGAGGCTATTGCAATAACACTTGCGGATTTGCCGCCTGTTTTGAACATAACTTGCTCCTTTTTCCGATGTCTCAGATAGAATTGTCCCCGAAAACAAACGCCAAGCGAGGAGAACCAAGCCTGGCGTCTTTGGATTCAAAATGTCGCTTCAAAGTAAGATATTCCATACGAGGCGCTAAGGAGATCAGCATTCTAATCCCCCGTTGCTTGAATCATTCCTCAAATTACAGGCGGCTCCGGAATCCTGTGGAAAGGGCGACTACTCCTAAGCCTAAGCCCAGGAGAACCAACGTGCCTGGCTCCGGAATTGTCGGCGGACCCGCAGTGGTCAAACTGCTATCAAAATATATACTCGGCGTGCCGAGAAGACCCGTATCCAACTGGTCTACCTGCCGCAGATAGAATCCGGAAGTCGGTAAGGTCGTCCCAAGGTTGAAAGTCAACATGACCGGATTGGATGCCACGTTAAAACTCCAGCCGATTGCAAATGCGACATCACCGGGCATCGCACCCCAAATTGAATTGGTTAGCGTGCCCGCGAGTGCATCATCCGCGACTTGCGGATTGGGATATACTGACTCGCCAGGTCCAATTTCCCAGCTCTGGCCGGCCGCTGGAAGAGCGACGGAGACAAACCCAACCTCATTATCAAAGGGGTTGGGGGGGGTTGCCAAATAATCCTCAATGTCGAGATCAAAGAATCCAATTACGCTATAGCTACCCGCGGCGGAAAAGGTAGCGGTGATCGTGCCCAGGGTGCTGTTTGGCGTGCTGAAATCGAATCCGCTTGTGTTGAAGTTGGCGAATAATCCAATATTTGAACTATCGATTGTCTGGGTGCCAACCTGGAAAAAAAAGTCGTTAATGTAAATGTTGGCTGCGTTGGCCACGGAGCCGACCAAAACCATTGCAAACATTACAACTGTTAGCTTCTTCATAGCGCCATCCTGTCTCCTATCGGTGCTCAATAATTACCATTCTCGTTTCCGTGTTGTGCACCTCGTCCAAATTACCCCGGAAACGGAGCGGAATGCAGATTCTTGCGCAACATTCTGCGCAGGCACGACATTCCTACTCAAAGATTCAAGAAGGCCACTGGGACAACGAGAGGCGCTAGATGTGGCTCTTCCTCTTCCTGATTCCTTGAATCATCTTCATTAAATAATCGAGCAATTTACGGTCCAGAAACCAGGATTTTGCAAAAACTATGGGGGTAACGACGATAATTAAAAGAAAATACGTTGGTTATTGTTTAGTAAAATATCCTCTCGCTGTTTCTTGTCACGATTATTATGTGGTTGGAATGTAAAGAATTGTAAAATTCTCCGACATGTGACTGCACTCGTCCGGTAAGTATCGTGCGCATATTCCTTTGCAAACACATATAGATAAGCCTGGTTTTGAGGCTGTGTAAAGAAAACCGACACCGGCTGATTGCCTGGACAGGTTTTGGGATGCAACAGGAAGCCATGATTTTTCAGATGAATACCGGGATTTTTGACATTTTTCGATAGCGGTCTTGGAGCGTTAAAGCAATGTGAATGGCAGGAGTTTTTGAAGGGGAATCCTCATGGCTCGGATCCAAACCTCCGTTCCGGGAGTCCTTCCCTCTGGCCAGGACAAAGTGCTGCCATTCGATGAGGCGGCGGGTCCATGATCCGGCAAGATCGGAGGTAAATGCTACGGTCTTGCCCAGCCCGAAACGCAAGCAACCGGGAATCGGGTCGTCGTTGTCGGCGGTGATCAGGACTTTCGAGAGCTTCTTCGGCGTCGTGGCAATGTAGCCGGTCAACTCGGGAGCAATAATGGTCAGCGCCCGTTCCAGCAAGCGCGCCAGCAAAGTCCGGCTTTTCCCACGGCCCGGCTCGTGGGGATTGAATGCGTTCAGAAACACCCTTGCGTCAATGGTATAGCTCGCCATGGCTTGATCCTAACGCCGCATGGAGGAGAGAAGCCCGGCGCTGGTCTACTTCGAACGCCAGCGTTTGCCGATCATGTCGCCCAGACGAAGCAACTCGTCCCAGTTTGAAGTTCCGCCTTCAGCTCCCGGGGCCTGGGCCGGACGCGGTTCATCCAAAGGCAACAGAATCCCTGCCGGCCGCCCATGGTAGGTGATCAAGTATCGCCTCCGCCGCTCCCGTACGGATCGCAGGGTTTCCGATGCCCGCGCCTTTAGCTCCCGGATGCCTATTTCATTCACGATTTGTGACCTCATTTGTGACTACAGGCTGGTATTTCATGTCGACCCTGCCAAGCGAAGCTGTTTAAGTCCTTTTTTGAAAACCGGATCGCACGACCAAATGGCAAGACGAACTTCCAAAGGCTTCTCAAAGTACTCAAAGAATCTCCAAGAGGCGTCAGCTGGTGCGGTTAAACAGTCATGCGGAATCTTCTCTTGCGCACGAACCCTCGTTGGTCCGCAATATCCAAAACAAACAGCAGCAGAGCTGCCAGGACCGCAATTTGCCAGGCGTCAGAATAGCCGGAGGTCCGCGCTGCTTCCAATGCCGGAGTGCCGGTCTGTTCCAGGATTCTGCCGTTGGTCTTGTCAGCAAGCGTGGCGAGAAATGGTCGATCGGAAGTTTGCTGTTTGTCCTCGGGGAATCTCGAAAGATTGAAGCCGAAGTGCAAAGAATCTCCGGCGCCTGGCCCCGGTCCTGAGGCCACGGCTGAAAAGAGATAGGCGCCCTTGCCGCGCAGATCAAATCGGGCTTCATAGCGGCCGGATGCCGTCTGCTTCAGGTCGATGTCTTGCGTTTTTCCGTCGGGAGCCTGCACGCGGGCCGCGAACTTCAGCATATTGAGGAAACGGCCATCGGGGTCAAAGGCGTCGACAACGAGAGTAGCCGCGTCATCTTTCAAAAGCACGGTGGGATGCAAGCGTTCGTTCTGCACGTCACGGCTTGTCCAACGAACCATCTGAGCCCACATCCGGGCGAAATACTCCCAACTGACCAGGACGCGTGTCCACGGCGTGCCAAAATCCGTGGCAAAGACCAACGATTTGCCCAGGCCGTAGCGCCAGCAGGCCAGAATGGGATCGCCGCTGTCAGCGGTCAAGGGGACATCCGCGAGGTTCTTCGGCGTGGTCGCCACATAGCCTGAGAGTTCGGGGAACCCGGCTTGTCCCAGATTCCTGAGGATTTCATGGTCCGCCGTCTGTTTCGGCTTGAAACGCCGGTCGACAAGCCAGCTTCCAGAGATCAACATGGCTTCCCGCTTGAAAATGTCCGGCAGATCCGTGCCCGATTGAGTGAAATAGGAACGTCCGTGCGAACTCTGAGCAAGCTGTTTCATGAAATCCTGATCGACGTCGGCGCCGATGCCGACTGCCGACAGTACGATCGGCGATCCGGACACCATGTCGAGCAGCGGCTTGCGCTCACCGGGCTCCGCCTGTCCATCCGAGAGAAGCAGCACGTACTTTTTTTCCGCCACCGAGGTTCCGAGCCATTGATACGCCATTTTGACGGCAGGCAGAATTGCCGTTCCTCCTCCGGCAACCAGGCGGCGCAGGCTCGCATCGATTCCGTTCCGATCGATGCCCTGGTGCAGTGGCAGCACCGGTTGCGGGACGCGATCGAAAGCGATGATTCCGAGCGCATCCTCAGGCGTCAGCAAATCCGAAAGCCGCAGCACCGCATCCTTGGCCATGTCGAGCTTGGACACCTTGCGCTGCTCCATTCCCATGCTGCCGGACTTGTCAATCACCAGGACGACCGAGAGCGCGGGTTTCTTCTCTCGTTTCCTGAGCGCCATTTCAACGGGCAGAACGCGCTCCACGGGGGTGCCGGAGAAACCTCCCGGACCAAAGCTGGCGGCGCCGCCGGTCATGATCAAGCCTCCGCCCGATTTCTCCACATAGTCGGCAAGCACACGCATCTGATCGTCCGTGAATGATCCCGCCGGAGCATCGTCCAGAATGACGGCATCGTAAGGTTCGGCTTCCTGCGCAGTCTTGGGCGCCGAGCCGGGTACATTGGTCACGACATCAAAACCCTGGCGTTTCAAAATCGCATCGAGAAATGGCGTAGGGTTCAGGGACAGATGCAGGATCCTGGTAGTTCCAAAGGAATAGACCACAAGCCCCGCCTCATCACTGTCACTGGAAAGGGCGTTGTCTGCATTCTGAGCCGTGACGCGATATTGGTGAAGACCCGGACTCGAGAGCCGCTCCTCGATCTGGAATGCTCCCGACCCCGAGGCGCCCATGGTTTCGCCTTGTTCCGCAATCAGGGCGGTGTCTCGATAGAGTTTGAGCTGGACGCGCGCGCCTTCGTCCGCTCGCAAAGCAATCCGAATGTTGAACGGTTCGCCAAGTCTGACGCGATCCGGACCGGACACTTCATCCAGAAAAAGTCTGCGCCCGTCGACTTCCGACGCCGTTCCCAGGGGCAGTACGTCGATGATTATGCCCTGAGCAGCGGCCAGCGCGGCTTCCTGCAGGGCGTCGCCCGCGTTTTGATTGCCGTCCGACAGGAGGATGATGTGCTTGGAAGCATCCGGCCTCCCACCGAGCATCGTGCGCGCCAGACCCAAACCGCGGGCCACGTTGGTGCTGGCTGTCCCGGGAGTCGACTGGATTTCAGAAACCACCAGGTTGCGCCGCAGCGGTTGCTCGATCAGTGCTTCTTTTCCGAAGACTACGACTCCGGCCTCATCTTCCGCCGCCATCCCGTGGGCGGTCCGATTCATAAAATCGAGCGCGGCGGATTCCTCTTTCCGCGAGACGCTTTCCGATCGGTCGAGTACAAATACCAAAGCTGTGCGCCTCCTTCCGAACCGCACCTGGATGCTGCTCAAGGCAACGACGATCAACACCAGCGTCATTGCGCGCAGCACTGGGAACCGGCGCGGCGACGCAGTACGTTCGCTCAAGGCTCCGCCTGCCGACCTTCTCTTCCAAACCAGCCAGAAGACGACGGCCATCGGCAGCAGGAGCACAAGATGGGCGGGTTGCGAAAAGCGCATGAACTCCATCATGGCTCCTTCGACCTGTTGCCAGCGTAAGAAAGGATCCACTCAAAAAACAGGACTGCGAGGGCGGTGTAGAGGAGCAGACGCCAGATTTCAGAGCTATTCCCTGCCAGCGTCGCCTGCCTGGCGACGTTTGCATTAGCACTCCAATCCCTGGATAGGGGAGCAATCCTCGACTCAGCGTCGCTAAATAGGTTTACGGCAAACCTCCCGACAGACTCGCCGCAGCGCACCGTGTAGATTCCCGTGGCCTCTGTCCCGGAAAACGATAAGACTCCCCCGGTGACGGGGGCCGCGACCACGCCTCCTTGCGGCGTCGCAATGGCAGCTTCAGACGAACGGCCGTCAGCGGGTATGCGCCAACCCAAAGGGGCTCCGGCCTCAACCTGGTTGCCGGGATCTCCCGGAGCGCCGCTCAGCCAGTTCAGGATGTTCGAGATCAAAACGGGAAAGGAGACCGTGAGCGGCAGGTTCGAGGCACGAATGTCGAAACCGAGGTTGACGGTTCTGGCAGCGCCATCTTCAGACGCCGTCAACAGCGGCTTCCCCATGCCTTCGATCAGAACGGTACCCAAAGCCGGCACGGCGAGCGGTATGGCTTCGTCGATCACTATGTTTGCAGGATCGACAAAAGCGGCGATCGGATGCTCCGGATG
>Ga0187861_10004761_pt1 | contig 11195 bp, 9 predicted proteins | sample June2016WEW_10_1_3_FD_132986 | JGI IMG/M metagenome (GOLD analysis project Ga0187861, IMG submission 132986) | Peatland microbial communities from SPRUCE experiment site at the Marcell Experimental Forest, Minnesota, USA - June2016WEW_10_100 | ecosystem: Environmental > Terrestrial > Soil >...
CCACAAAAAGATCAAGGTTATTTGCGGGGCAGGTAATAACGGAGGTGATGGCCTTGCCATTGCACGCTTGATGGCATCGAAGGGGTATACTACGGAAGTATTCCTTTTCGGATCCCCAAAAAAACTTTCACCCAATTGCCGGATCAACTTTGACAGGTTATCGGAATCGGCTTCGATCAAGTGTACAGTAATTTCAGAGAAAAGTTCTCTCCCGGTTTTTCATCATGACGAAGATATTATAATCGATGCCTTGTTCGGAAGCGGGCTGAGTAAGCCTGTTACCGGTTTTTTAGCCGGTGTGATCCGATATATCAATGATCGACATTCCATTACCATTTCCATTGATCTTCCTTCGGGATTGTTTTGTGATGAAACGATTGCCGGTCCTCCTGACCCAGCCATCATTCATGCAGATCATACCCTTACTTTTTCGCCCCCAAAGCTTGCGTTATTCTTCCCTGAGAACGACCGTTATATTGGTAACTGGCATCTTTTGGATATCGGCATCCTGCAGGAATATATTGACCAAGCAGAGACCCATTATTATTATATCACCCGTCCGGACTGTAAAAAGATACTGAAAACGCGGAACAAGTTTTCCCATAAGGGGATTTTCGGGCATGCTTATCTTGTTTGCGGAAGCAAGGGAAAGATGGGTGCAGCTGTTTTGGCCGCGAAAGCTTGTTTACGATCAGGGCCGGGGTTGGTGACTACACATGTTCCGCGAAGCGGGAATACCATCCTTCAAACGGCAGTACCGGAAGCCATGCTTTTCCTTGATGCGGATGAAGATATCTTCTCCGGTATCCCTGACCTTTCTGTGTATTCTTCCATTGCCATTGGTCCCGGCATCGGCCAGGCAGATGCAACCCAGCGTGCAATGAAGCACCTGATACAGAATTCAAAATTACCGCTCATCTTCGATGCAGATGCACTTAATATCCTCGGGGAAAACAAAACCTGGATCCCCTTCATTCCAAAAGGAAGTATTTTCACACCTCATCCGAAAGAATTCGAGCGGTTGGTTGGAAAATCTTCCGACGATTTTGAGCGAAACAAGATCCAACGGGAGTTTTCAATAAAACACGGGGTATATGTCGTGTTAAAAGGCGCCCATACAGCCATCACTACTCCCGATGGAAATTGTTATTTCAACACAACCGGTAACCCGGGAATGGCGACCGGAGGAAGCGGAGATGTGCTGACAGGGGTCCTTGCAGGGATCAAAGCACAGGGATATTCATCATTAGAAACATGCCTGCTCAGTGTTTATATTCATGGACTTGCGGGGGATTTTGCTGCAAAAGAAAAAGGCCATGAAGCATTGATCGCAGGTGATATCATTCAAAATTTGGGAAACGCATTTTTATCATTATATGGAGAATTCTGAAAAATCCGAACTGGAGAAAATGGTTCTTGCTCCGTATATTCAAAAAAGCACAGCACTTCGCGGAAAATACCGCTATGTCGGAGGTAACCAATTCCGGCATGCCCTCAGCACTTTTGCCATCCTGCTGGATTACCATTATATGGATCCTGTACTGCTGAAGGCATCGTTCATACATGATGTCTTTGAGGATTCAAAATGTGTTAATGCGGATGAGATCATCCGGCTTGATTCCGACGGACCTGAAGTCTACAAGCTGGTGATGGAAGTCACGCGAGCCCCTGAAGAATCCAAAGACCAGTATCTCGAACGGGTTCTGAATAAAGGGTCAAAAAGAGCTAAGATCCTGAAGTGTGCCGACCGGATCTCCAACCTGACCGATCTCCATTCGGACATCTTCGACAAGCAATTTGTCCATAGGTACATCGAGGAGACAAAAAAATGGGTACTTCCCATGGCACAGGAAGTGAATGAGAATATGCTGATCGAGCTCAAAGACATCATCCGCCGGAGGGAAGCCAATTTGAAGTTGACGGGCCACATCTGGCCATTGACAAGAAAAGGCGAGTGATCAGTTTGCGTGAATCTCGTCAATGAGGTCTTCTTCCACCTTAAGATTATTAATGATAAAACCCTGGCGGTTGGGTGTGTTCTTTCCCATGTAAAACGATAACAAATCATTTACCGGAGAATCTTTGGAAAGGATCACCGGGTCGAGCCGCATGGTAGATCCTATAAAATGCCTGAATTCATCGGGTGAGATTTCTCCGAGTCCTTTAAAACGTGTGATCTCGGGGTTAGGTCCCAGTTTTTCAATGGCATCCTTTCGTTCCTCATCAGAATAACAATAGATGGTTTTCTGTTTGTTGCGTACCCTAAACAAAGGGGTTTGAAGAATATAAAGATGTCCGTTCCGGATCAGGTCGGGATAAAACTGGAGAAAGAAAGTGAGTAAGAGCAGCCGGATGTGCATTCCGTCGACATCTGCATCGGTTGCGATCACTACATAATTGTATCTTAGGTTCTCCAATCCTTCTTCGATGTTCAGAGCCGAATTAAGGAGGTTGAATTCTTCATTCTCATACACCACCCTTTTGCTCAGGCCATAGCAATTCAGGGGCTTCCCTTTCAGGCTGAAAACCGCCTGAGTATTTACATCCCGGGATTTGGTGATGGATCCACTGGCAGAATCACCTTCCGTAATAAAAAGTGTAGATTCATACCGGCGCTCGTCATGATTGTCATAATGCAGGCGGCAATCCCTGAGTTTTTTATTATGCAGACTGACTTTCTTGACACTTTCTCTGGCGATTTTTTTGATGTTTGCCCATTCCTTCCGCTCTTTTTCCGATTGCGTGATCTTGCGAAGCAATGCTTCTGCGGTTTCCGGGTTCATGTGAAGATAATCGTCAAGATATTTCTTCACCATATCCATGACATAGTTTCGGATGGATTGGCCCTCGGGTTCTATGTTCTGTGAGCCCAGTTTAGTTTTTGTTTGTGATTCAAAGACCGGATCCTGTACCTTGATGCTGAGCGCTGCAACCATGGATGCCCGGATATCACCAGTATCAAAATCTTTTTTATAAAAATCGCGGATAGTCTTGACCATGGCTTCCCGGAATGCTGCCTGGTGGGTGCCTCCCTGCGTGGTATGCTGGCCGTTCACAAAGGAATAATATTCCTCGCCATACATCTCGCAATGGGTAAAGGCAAATTCAAAATCTCCATTCTGCAGATGAATGACCGGGTAGATTACCGGTGTATCAATATAGCTAGTCAGCAGATCGAGAAGGCCGTTCTGGGAATGGAAGCGCTCACCATTGAAGATGATGGTAAGGCCTGTATTCAAAAAGGCATAGTTCCAAAGCATCTTCTGGACATATTCGGGTATGAAGTGATATTTCCCGAAAAGATCTTCATCCGGGACGAAAGTGACGATGGTGCCGGTCCTGAGCTCAGATTTTTTCTCCTTTTCTTCGTTGGTCAGTTCACCTCTTCGAAATTCAACGATCTTTGTTATTCCTTCACGTACGCCTTGGACCTTAAAATAAGAAGAAAGTCCGTTAACGGCTTTTGCTCCAACCCCGTTTAACCCTACCGCTTTTTTAAAAACACTGGAATCGTATTTTGCTCCGGTATTGATTTTTGAGACACATTCGACGATCTTTCCGAGCGGCATGCCCCGTCCGTAGTCGCGCACGCATACCTGCTGGTCCTTGATGGTGACTTCAATAGTTTTACCAAATCCCATCACAAACTCATCGATTGAATTATCAAGGATTTCTTTGATCAGGACATAGATTCCGTCGTCGGGTGATGAGCCATCGCCCAGTTTGCCGATATACATCCCTGGCCGGAGACGGATGTGTTCTTTCCAGTCGAGTGAACGGATACTGGCTTCGTTATAGACTTCCGGCAGATTCATAACAGAAAAATTAAGCGGTGCAAAGATAGAAGAAAGAAAACTGCAAAAAACCCGACAGGCAGAAGAGTTATGAATTAATTATTCACAAATGGCAGCTGGCGAGCTGATGAGTTGGAGAGCTGATGAGCTGGCGAGCTGATGAGCTGGCGAGCTGATGAGTTGGCGAGCTGGTGAGTTGGAGAGTTAAGAAATAGTGAAATGGAGAAATAGCGAAATTTGTGAAGAAGCAATTCTATAACCCTGTAGGGGTGACATTATTATGGCGAAATAGCGAAATGGCGAAAAGTGAAAATCGCGTTACGCGTTACGCGTTACAGAATTATCAATTATCAATTTTTTCATTCCTTTAACGATTATCATAATGTCGTCTTTTCTGAGCAGGAAGTCAGCCGGCTTGACCTTGGTCATCTTAATAAAAACAATGAACTGGTAAAGCGTTGCAGCGATATAGGAAAAGGTCGCTGCCAACCCTGCACCGATAAGTCCCAGGCGTGGGATCAGGAAAATGCAAAGGACAATAGTAAATAGCAGTCCGATGGTAGCACTGATGGTATTGTGAATGGGTTTACCCAGTCCGGAAAAATAGGGACTAAGGATGATAGAGATGGAGAAGGTCAGGATACCGGCTGCAAGCGTGTACATGATCACCGGCACCTGTTGGAATTCAGGTTTGAGGATCAGGGAAAAGAAAAGATGGAGAAGAATCATGATCAGTATGAGGGAAATCAGCGTAAGGACAAATGAGATCTTGACGAGGTTGAGTGTCAGCTTTGCTGCATACTTTTCGTCTTTTTCGTTTGAGATCCGGGTATATTGTACCATGTGGATACTCTTGGCGATGAGCCAGATGCTCTCAGAAAGCTGCACTCCTACCGAATAGACTCCCACGGCAGCCCTTTTTAGAAAAAACTCGATGAAATAATAGCTGAGACGGTAATTAAAAAATTGCAGGATGTTGCCCACTTGCATCAGCGAGCCAAGCTGAACCAACTCGCGGATGATCTTGCCGGATCCCAGGATCTCCTTTTTTTTGAAGGAAGGAACAATTAAAACAAGGCTTGAAAGAAATGCGAAGCTATAGGAAATGTATAATCCGTAGAGATACACCATGACTTCCCTTTTCCCCAATCCGAAGAAAAAAAACATAAGTACAGCGAAAAGGATCACAACCTGGAACAAGCTTATGATATTGTATGCCCGGATCCGCTCCTCTCCCATCAGCACCATGAAATTAACCGTGAACAGCGATAAAAGCATAGCGAGGAAAAAAACATGTACGGCATAACCGGTTGGGATCAGATGCAAAGTGTTCAGCAGAAAAGTCCCAATTGCCGAAATCAGAATCGCCCAGCCGCACGATGGAAGGAAGAGTTTCATCAGTTGTGCCCGCGGGACCAGGTAAACAAGCGCTGCGCCTCCAACCAGGTTACTTACCAGTTGTAAAATCGCGATAGCCAATATAATCAGGTTGATTGTGCCTACTTTCTCAGCGCCCAGGTAACGGGCATTGACGAGCACCATGATCAGCGTCAGGAGTGCGACGAGGATGCGAGTGGTAATTGTACTGAGGATGTTCTTGAACATAACTGGTGAAGTGGTGAGCTGGCGAACTGGTGAGTTAATTGATTGATGAATTGACGAGTTATTTTTTTCGATTTGGTTTTATTGCGTTTTGATAGATTCCAAATAGTTGTTTTGCAATTGTTTCGTTGGCGAATTTAGTGAGAACCGTGTTGCGGATCGTTTGTGGGTCATAGGAATTATACTGATCAAGCATAATGTTTATCGCATCCTCGAGTGCGTTGTCATCCCCTGCCGGAATCATAATCCCATTGGTTTCGTTAATAACTTCCGGAACAATGCCGACGTTTGTAGCTACTACCGGGATCCCGCAAGAAAGGCACTCAATCACGACGGTCCCGAAGGTTTCATAGTTGCTCGACAAAACCATAAAATCGGCCGCCTGGATCTCCTTTACAAGTTCTTTTTGTTCTTTCAGTCCGGTAAAAAAAACCGTGTTCCCCAGCAAGTCAAGTTCATCTGCCCTGGTCTTCCATAGATCAAATTCCGGTCCGTCGCCAATGAGAAAACATTCAAAATCCGATCTTTTTCCTGAAAGATTTTTGACAACATTCAGAAATCCAGAGATATTTTTCGACCGGCCCTCGAAACAGGAAATGTGGATAAACCTTTTAATAGTATTCCGCACCGGTCGCGCTCTGATGGTGAACAGATTTGTTTCAACCAGATTGGGAACCACGAAAAAGTTTGTATTTCTAAGACGCAGCTTCAACATCGCTGTTTTAAGGATTTCCGAAACGGCAATTATGGCAGCTGATGACTTCACCACCTGCCGTGTGATCATTTTCCGGAATCCTCCCCGGAAAGTATTATTGGCAGGCAAATACCGCGACCAGTGTTCTGTGATCACATAGGGGGTTCCATTCAGAAGTTTGTTTATCCAGGCAACGATCCCTTCACGCGTAAGAACATGCACATGGATCAGATCGGGCTGAAATGAACTGAGCATCTTAAAACCGAGTCTGTGCGCACGAAAGAACCGGAACATTTTCAGATACCCGGAAATCAGAGATTTACGGGGCTCCCGGTAATATACCCTCACAACCCGGATCCCATTTTCATCGGCAAAATCGATCTCATACCGGTTGGCAGCCTGTTCATCGGAATGGACATAAAGAACAGCCACATCATAATATGAAGAAACCGCTTTGGCCTGCCGCTGAATGAACAGCCCGGTCATGGTATCATAACGGTGTGGATACCAACGGGGCAGGAAAAGAATATTTAAGCGTTTATTCAACAGTCTGGATATTCGATCAGCGAAAAATTAAAAATTCAAAATTATGAATAATTTACAACCTCTTATTTAAATAATTGATCTGGGTTATATCCCGAAAATACCATGACAAAAGCAACCGTATCATAGAGTCCATGAGTTAATATGCCCGGCCATAAATTATGGTTACTATATAAATATATCAAACCAAAACAAAAACCTATTATACCAGTAAGAATCATACCTGTAATTCCTTGATAAGCATGACCAAAGCCGACCAGAATCGAAGTCACAAATAATGACATGCCCCATTTTATGCGATCACTAAAGTAATTGGTTGGGAAAAGTTTATAAAAGGCATTGATTAAGAACCCACGGAAAAGCATTTCCTCGCCAAATGCTCCAAAAGTCCACACTACAACTAATCCAATCAATAATGCTGCAGGATTACCCCCAAGAGCATTAAATACTTCCAGATTTGGGGCCTGATTAGTTACCAAAGTTACAATGTGTCGTAGTATATAAGACAATACAATTAAAGCAACAGTTGCAACTATTACCGTTAATAACACATTTTTTAAATTTGAAGGTCTTTTTAACCCAACATCAGACCAATTCCGTTGTTGTAATCTCAGTCCTACCCATGATAAGAACACACTAAAAAATACTCCCATTAACAATAAACTGCCCGATTTTAAAAATAAAATTGATGGAATGATTACAATAACTATTTGCAATATAATTCCTTTCCGGCTCTTCCAAAAAGATAAGGTTTGTTCATTGTTTTCTTTTTTTGTCATCATTTTTATTACTATTTTATTTTATTAACAAGTACCGTTTCGATGAAGCCGAGGGCATTCATTAATCTTTCCTTGCCGGATCCTGAAACAACTTTAAAGGGAAAACCACGTTCGGTCAGTTCGTTTTGATAAAGATTGAACAGTTTTTCCCTCATGTGAGGATGCTCACGCTGGGGGTCTTCTTTCCAGGGAAGGTCTATATTACATAACAAAAAAAGATCATAATTATTTTCTTCGATCTTCTTCAGGATCCAGGGATCACACATTCCATATTTCACATCGCTCCAAATCTTGGTGACGATCAGTTCGGTGTCGCAGAAAAGCATGCGGGTTGCCTGTTTAATCCACCGGTCTTCTTCATTGATCTGCCCTTTGGCTATTTTAAGAATATCTTCACGGTTGTATGGGCGATCGAGGCGATCAATATATCCCCTTGCATATTCAGGGACAAATACCGTATGGTAATGTTCAGCAAGTTCCTCAGTGAGTAGAGATTTTCCTGTTGATTCAGGTCCGGTAACTGCTATCTTTAGTATGCTTTTCATTCCTGATGCTGGATGCTGGATGCTGGATGCTGGATGCTGGATGCTGGATACTGGATATAGCATTTATTATTCTGCATTCTTCATTCTTCATTTTGACTTCTGATCTCTGAATTCTGAATTAACTTGGTTCTCCACTCAAGGTATCCTAAAACTGCAATCACCGTAAATACCAGGAACTGGAAGCTGCTGAAATAGAGCTTTTCATAGGCAAAGAGGAAAATGGAGATAAAATCGCCGGCGATCCAGAGGATCCAGTTCTCGATCTTTTTCCTGGCGAGGAGCCACATGCCGATGATGTAGATGGCTGTAGTAATGGCATCCCAAACTGGGACCACGCTATCAGTTAATTTTTTGAGCAGGATCCATAAAATAATAAAAAAGACCAGGATGGCAATGCTGTTCCAGATCCTTTCTTTATTCGAACACTCCGTGATCCTGATTTTTTCTTCATTATCACCTGTCCTGAGCCAATTATACCAGCCATAAACACTCATCACAAAATAGAAAATATTGATCCCTGCATAGGCATACAGTTTGGCTGTGAAGCAGATATAGACGTAGATCAAAACGTTGATAATGCCGAATGGAAAAGCAAGGATACTTTCCTTTTTCATCGACCATACACAGAGCAGGCCGAAAAAAACAGCAATGAGTTCAACGGGTGTGGTTTGAACGGGGCCAACCTGGATTATATAGTTCAGGAATATCATCTTAACAACTTAATCCGGCAAATATAAAGGAAATAGCGAAATGGCGAATTGGCGAAAGGCAAATGCCGAATGGCTAATTTCTGAAGATGTATTTCAGCGGTCTTTTAAGCCCAGTCAGTTCGAGAATCCGGACCAGGGTTCTTCTTCGGTTTCCTTTTTTCAGAATAGTACCGATACGCCAGCTGTCTTCCCCGATATAGCAGATCGTTGATTTGGCATTGTAAAGAAAGAATTTATCGGGGATTCCCGAAAAATCTTTCTGTTTCCAATTGAAGCGATGGGTTTCATAAGGATTTCCATATACCTCCTCCTGCGCCGACATGATTTTCGGAACCGAGATCAGGATATTTCTCCCCAATCGCCTGCATTCTTCAAGTACTTTCAAACCATCCTCGTGGGTAAAATGTTCAAGAACATCGATCATCAGGATGAGGTCGTACCGGTCGGATATTGCAGGTAAAATATCCCTTGCATCACCTGTAAAAATTTGGTCATAGATGAGCCGGTGAAGTGGAGTCAGGTATGCTTCGAAGGCTTCGATCCCATCGATTTGCCGTTTGTGTGCACCATAAACCGCACCCGGTTCCCAGAGTTCGAGGTATTCTCTTGAAAGGAAGCCATACTTGCCAAAACCGATCCCGATGTCTAAAAGTTTTCCGGGATTGGTTTCAATGATCAGTTCAAGGATCTCATTCAGCTGGTAATGATGGCTGGAAGGCATCTGTCGGTTCATTTTTTGTTTCCCGACAAAAATAAGGGTTTTATAAATCGTTTGAATAAAAAAATTTATTTTTACATAGCCCGGAACGGTCCATGGAGACCACACATTCATTCATCATAAACCAGGGAAACAAGTTATTTTTCTCCTTGGAATATGAACCCAATTAAAAGTGTATCTTTGCACGTTTTTTCAGGAAATCCGCAAGAGGATGTTGCATCTCCTACATGAACTGATCTATTTTATCCTCCATATTGATACTTTCATGGAAGGATGGATCCATGATTATCAAAACTGGACTTACCTGATCCTTTTTTTAATCATCTTCTGTGAAACTGGGCTTGTTGTAACGCCCTTTCTTCCTGGAGATTCGTTGCTTTTTATTGCCGGGGCATTTGCTGCTAAGGAATCCCATCCCCTGAATATCGTGATCATCGTTTTTCTTCTTATCACTGCTGCTTTCTCAGGAGATAATACCAACTATTTCATTGGACGGTTCCTGGGGATGAAAGTGTATGAAAAAAACTATAAGCTGATAAAAAAAGAATACCTGAACAAGACACATGCATTTTATGAGAAGCACGGAGGAAAGACATTGATCATCGCCCGGTTCATGCCGATCATCCGCACCTTTGCACCTTTTGTTGCCGGTGTCGGGACCATGAGATATGTACGGTTCTTTTCGTTCAGCATCATCGGAAATATCCTTTGGGTCAACCTGTTTGCTGTCGGAGGATATTTCTTCGGCAACATCTCCTATGTAAGGAATAATTTTACATTCGTTATACTGGGGATCATCATCATCTCGCTTCTCCCTGTTATCATTGCTGTTATTAAAAATTTTACAGAACGCAGAAAAACGCAAACACCGGTATGAGAAGATTTTCCCATAAAAGTCCTATTTCAACTGTATCTGCGGCCGGTTTGCTAATCACCCTGGGGATCGTTTATGGTGATATCGGAACCTCTCCGTTGTACGTGATGAAAGCTATCGTTTCGGGAGCTGACACCATCAGTACGAACTTCATCCTGGGGGGATTATCCTGTATCTTCTGGACTCTGACGCTGCAGACCACAGTGAAGTACATCATGATCACCCTGCAGGCCGACAATAAAGGGGAAGGAGGGATCTTCTCCCTGTTTGCCCTGATCCGCAAAAGAGCAAAATGGGCATTCATTTTTGCCATCATCGGTGGTTGCTTCCTGTTGGCCGATGGTGTGATCACACCTTCCATTACCATTGTTTCTGCAGTTGAAGGGCTTATCAACATCAACCCGCGGATACCGGTTGTTCCCATTGCCCTTATCATTATCACTCTATTGTTTTTTATTCAGAAATTCGGGACCAAGGCAGTTGGCGAATCATTTGGCCCGATCATGTTCCTGTGGTTTTTTATGCTGGGAACGCTTGGATTAATACAGATCCTGCAATACCCGTCGATCATCAAGGCACTGGATCCTCATTATGCTTACCTCTTTCTGACGAAATCACCACATGGATTCATACTGCTGGGAGCGGTATTCCTTTGTACTACCGGTGCTGAAGCATTGTATTCCGACCTGGGACATTGCGGACTTAAGAACATTCGTATCACCTGGATCTATGTAAAATCAGCTCTTTTGCTGAATTATTTAGGGCAGGGAGCATGGGTGTTGAAACATACCGATCAGGTTTATGATTGGACCAACCCTTTCTTCTCTATCATGCCATCTTGGTTCCTGGTTACCGGCATTATAATAGCAACGCTTGCAGCTATTATTGCCAGCCAGGCGCTCATCAGCGGTTCATACACCCTGATCAGCGAAGCCA
>Ga0187861_10004766_pt1 | contig 11192 bp, 10 predicted proteins | sample June2016WEW_10_1_3_FD_132986 | JGI IMG/M metagenome (GOLD analysis project Ga0187861, IMG submission 132986) | Peatland microbial communities from SPRUCE experiment site at the Marcell Experimental Forest, Minnesota, USA - June2016WEW_10_100 | ecosystem: Environmental > Terrestrial > Soil >...
AGCCCGTCTTGGATCAGCTTTTTGGCCTGGTGCCAGGCGGAATCGGACATACCCTGCGTGCCAAGCTGAAAAACACGGCCGGACTTTTTGACTTCCTCCGCCAACTGCTTGATCAATTCAAACTGCCGCCAGTGCGTGACGGGCTTCTCGCAGTAGACGTCCTTGCCGGCCTTGAGGGCGTCGAGCGCCTGGTAAGCATGATGGTGGTCCGGCGTCGCGATGGCGACCACGTCCACATTGGGGTCCTTCAGCAGTTCGCGGTGGTCTGTGAACACTTTCGCCTTGTGAGGGTCAGCGCTCTTCTGCGCACGCGGCTTGTAACTGTCGCAGACCGCCACGATGTCCACGGGCATCTTCTGCTGGTCGCGCAGGTAGGCCACGGCGCCCAGATGTGCCTGCTGCCGTCCGCCCGCGCCGATGAAGCCGACGCCCAAGCGGTCATTCGCGCCGAAGACGCGCCCCGGCAAAACACTGGCCGCCAAGGCGCCCGCCGCGACGGCGGTCGTCTGGCCGAGGAAACCTCTGCGGGTTGCAACTGGTGCGTCAGACATGATGGACCTCCTATTTGGCCTTCGCGTAACTGTTCAGTCCGAGCCGCGACCGTAAGGGAGCGGACATTGCCGCTTGCTTACGCGCGCGGCTCGGACTCAACGTTTCCAAAATCCCTATTTGGCCTTTTCCAGTTCCAGCCAGCGGTGGTAGAGCTTCTCAATCTCCTCCGCCTTGACTTTGCCGTCCCAAACCGCCACGCCGTAGCACAAGGCGAGCGGCTGGCCGGCCTTGACTGCCAGCGGCTCCTTGTGCAGGGCCAGTGTGGCGGACAGGTACGCAAAAGGCGTGGACATGGTGAACCAAGAGACCTTGCGCGCGTTCTGCGGATGATCGAACATGGCCACCGTCACGGGCTTGCCGTCCGCTTCAGCGGCGTAGGCGCACCACGCCGGCCCCGTCAAGCGCTCCTCCGCTCGCACCGCCTCGCCATTGGCCTGCCCCGCGGCAGCGAAGAACTCGCCGATCTTGTCCATGCTCGCCAGGAAACGGATGCCCAGGCCGTAGTAGTTGGCGCCCGTGAGCTTCACTTCCGGGCGTCCCTCAGCCGCCGCAAGCGCCGTGCGCCAGGTCAGCAGGGACGCGGCCAAATCCGCGCCGCGGTACGCGTCAACCCGGCGGACTTCCTGAAGCACTGCCTTTGCCTCGGGCCCGATCCAGTCAAGCTGTTCGGTGAATGTCGCCACCGCCAGGCCGTCCTTGGCCACAGTCTTAACGTCCGAGAAGGACTTGTGCAGCTCTTTGCCGTCTTTCGGCTTCTCCTCCCAGAACGTGGTCCCCTCCGCCCCAATGGCGAACATGAGACCGTGGTGATGTTTATGGTCGGCAACCTGATCGCGGGCGACGTTGACTCCGTTCGGCGACAGCACTTGCCGCGCATAAGGCTTGAACGGCACCTGGTCGAAGCAGTACTCCAAGACGAGCCGCTCGCCGTCCTTGACTGTGATCGCCTCAGCGCCGGTGTTGATCTGAAGCTGGCTCTCGGCGCCCCCGACGCATGCAGCGCCAAGGGCAACCAGGCAGAACACGGCCGGCGCCGCGCCGCAGGCGAAGACACTCATGGTCATACCCCCGAAGAATGTGTTGCGCATCACCGGCTCCTCTTAAGTTGGGTCCGCAGAGTTGCATACACCGCAACACCGCCCAGCGCAAAATTGACTGGCGTTTCGGCACCAAGGACTCCAAAATCAAATTCAATGGACCAAGTCATGTTGCTCGAGGCGGTTCAGACGCCTGTTGCGGACGCGGTGCGCGTGGGTGTCTTGCGGAAGCGCTGCCTGGAACGAAAGGCGCTGGGTTGGCAGGAGACAGCGCTGCTCAGCGCCGCGTCGCTGCGCGGCTCCGAGGGGTTGCCTTGGCCGGTGCGGCGCGGCCTGCTGACGCGGGACCGGCTGGCCGGCGCGCGTTTTGCCGTGGACGAGCACGAGCTGCTCGTAGGCCGCCTGGCCCCGCGCCCCGCGGCAGTCACAGACGCGCAGATCGGGGAGGCCAAGAGATACCTGGCCGGCTTTGTCTGGCCGGGCGGACAAACGGGCCATTGCGAACCCGATTGGCCCACGCTTTTCACACGCGGCATAGAGGGCTTGCGGGACGACATAGGCGCGCGCATGGCCCTGGGAGCGCCGGCGTCCCGCCGGCAGCCGGTAGCCGGCGGGACGCCGGCGCTCCCAGCCTGCCAGTCTTTCCTCTACGCTCTGGACGGCCTCTCTATGCTCGCTGAGCACGCTGCGTGCGCGGCGGAAGAGGCGCTGCCGGGTGCGCCGGACTGGCGCCGCGCAGAGCTGGCCGAAATGGCGGAATCCTGCCGCCGCATCGCGCGCCAGCCGCCGGCGACGTTCCGCGACGCGCTCCAGCTTATGTGGCTGGCGATCCTGGGCCTCTGGCAGGCGGGTGAGGCCTGCCTGGTTGTGCCGGGGCACATTGATCGCACCACGTGGCGTTTCTACAGGCAGGACCTGGACCGCGGCAGCCTGACGCGCGCGCAAGCGCTGCTGCTGATCGAGTCGCTCTATCTGCTCATCAACGAGCTGATTCCAGACGGCCTGGCCATGTCCGTAATGGTGGGCGGGCGCGACGCAGGCGGACGCGATGTGACCAATGAACTGTCTTATCTCTGCCTGGAAGCACTGCGCCGCACGCGGTTGATTTACCCGACTGTCGGAGTGTGCTGGCACGCGGGCACGCCGGCGCCCTTGGCGGACCTGGCGGTGGAGCTTATCAGCCAAGGCTGCTCGACGCCGGCTTTCTTCGGCGACGAGACGATCCAACGGGGCTTGAAAGGGCTGGGTGTGCCGCCGGAAGACGCGTGCAATTACATCAACTCAACCTGCGTCGAGATCACGCCGGTGGGCGGCAGCAACGTCTGGGTGGCGTCGCCTTATTTCTCGCTCTGCAAGACCCTGCTGGAGGAGATTGCGGCCGAGGCCCCTCCCCCTACCCCCTCCCGCGAGGGGAGGGGGGATTTCGCGGCTTTTGTCAAGTGTTACCAGGAGCGGCTGGCGGGGCAGATCGAGTCCGCCGTGGGAGAGCAGAACAGCCTGCGGCGCCAGCGCCGGGAGCATGGCGGCAAGCCGCTGCAAAGCGTGCTGACCCGCGATTGCATTGCGCGCGGGAGGGACATTGACAACGGCGGCGCCAGATACAACTGGGTCGAGTGTTCCTTCGTGGGCCTGGCCAACCTGGCGGATTCATTGCATGTCATCCGCGAAGAAGTCTACGGCTCCCACAGGCTTACTCTCGCCGGGCTGCACAAGATACTGGAAAGCAATTACCGCGGCTGTGAGGCTGAGCGGCAACGGTTCCTCAAGGCATACGCGAAATACGGCAACGACGAGCCGGAAGTTGACGCGCTGGTCGCCGCCACGGTGGGCTTTGTCACGCGCGCTTGCGCACTGCACAAGATGGCTCCGGACGGCAGCGCCTTCGTCCCCGGCGCGTTTTGCTGGATCATGCACGAAAGGCTCGGCCGCGAATGCGGGGCCACGCCCGACGGCAGGCAGGCAGGCTTTCCTTTTGCCGACGGCTGCGGGCCCGCTCAAGGCCGCGAGTCGCGCGGCCCCACCGCGGCCATACTGTCCACGACCTCCTGGGACCCGGCGCCGCTCATCGGCGGCGCGGCGTTGAACCTGAAGTTCAACCGTGCGCTTTTCGACTCCCCCGCCGCCGTCCACAGACTGTGCGACCTGATTGTCACCTTCCTGAAACGCGGCGGTTTCGAGACGCAGATCAACGTGGTGGACCAGGAGACGCTGAAGAAAGCGCGCGTCCATCCGGAGGAATACCGCGACCTGGTCGTGCGCATCGGCGGTTACACGGACTACTTTGTACGCCTTTCGCCTCAGATGCAGGACGAAGTGGTGATGCGCACGGAGTTTCGATAACGGGCCTAATTCACCACAGAGACACAGAGAACGGCAGGATTGGGTTTTCCCAAAGATCCTTCTCTGTGTCTCTGTGTCTCTGTGTCTCTGTGGTGAGTAGTAAAGCTCCGGCGCGCGAAGGCGGGCTATGGAACGGTTTCAACGCGGGGCGGGGCGACGTCTGCTTTCTTTTTCTCGGCCTGCTTCTCAGTTGCGCGCTTGAACAGTTTGTCCTGGATCAGCCGCACGCGCTTGCGCTCCCAGCCGTTGTGTTTCTTCTGTGCCATTCTCATCCCCTTTGCTTGAAAGACTTCGCTCTGTGTGTCTGAAAGAACCCCGGCAACTGCGTGCAGCTTATACGGACAGCGGCCTGCGCACAAGCGGGAATGAGAGGCAGACCAAAGCCTAATACATCTCCGGCCGTTCGTTGAGCGTTTCCGCCAGCAACTCAACCGCCTGGGACAACTCGGCCAGAGCCTCTTTGATCTCGCGCGCTGCCAGCACGGGCCGTTCAAAAGAGCAGGCCTTGTCGGCGTGTCTGCGCACGTTCTCGAGACGTGTGCGCAACAGTCTCTTTGTCTCACACCCGACCACGGGCCTTCCTCCCATAGCCTATACGTGCCAGGAGCCGCAAGGTTCGCAAGGGCTTCCGGGCAGGCAGTTGCAGGGGGCGCAGCCATCGCGTAAGATGACGGGTATGACTCGGCTTTACCTCGACAAGTGCTGCCTGGGCAGAACTCTCGAAGACCCAACGCAAGACCGCGTGAGGTTGGAGGCAGAGGCAATCACCACAATCATGCGGCATGTCGAGGCAGGGGAATTGCTCTGGGTTGGCAGCAATGTCTTAGACGCCGAGAACGAGGCCGATTCGGACGAAGACCGTAAGGCCAAGATTTCAGCGATGTTTGCTCTCTTGGATTCGCATGTTACATTGGATTACGAGGATATGGAGCGTGCGTTGGAACTCAGCGCGCTTGGCTTTGGCCAGTTCGATGCTTACCACGTGGCTGCTGCGGAGAAGGCTTCTTGCGATGTGCTGCTGACAACTGACGACAGGTTCCTCAAGACTGCTCAGAGGAACGCATCGAAACTGAAAGTGAAGGTGTGCAATCCGGTGGATTTTCTCATGTGGAAGATGACGTCATGAAGACCAAGGAACCCAGCCTTTTCGAGATAAACCGCCGCGGACTCAAGGCCCTGGCCAGAGCTCTGGGGCCTGTCGGGTACATTCGCTTCTTGCAGCTACACCAGGTTGGCAAGGGAGATTACACCAAGGAGCGGTACGAATTGCTCAAGCACTGGACGATGGAGGACGTCGCGGCAGCCCTTCGTCCCAAGCGCAAGAAGAAACCTGGCAACAAGGAGTAGACATGGCTGAACCTACCTCACCTCCTCCAGCGGGCACACCGGACCCGCACCAACTCAAGGGCGCGCTGAAGTCCTTCAAGAAGAAGCTGAAGTTGTCGCGCCTGGACAAGGAATCGCGGATAATCGCCGGGCCGCTCAGCAAAGGCTCGCAGTCCGGCATCGTGGCCGTCACGCCGCCCAGCCAATTCCCGCCGGAGATCTGGCAGGAACTGGCCAGGCAGGGCAAGCTCAAGGACGAAGGCGGCGGGACGTACTCGCTGGTTGAATGATGAACGATGAACAAACTGTCTCATCATTCATCGTTCATCGTTCATCGTTCATCGTTCATCATTTAGGGAAGACCCGCATTTCCCACAACGAATAGCCGAACTCCGTGGCGCGTTTCGTGCCGTACATGCGCACCCAGCGGGCTTCAACCGGCGCGAAACGAATCTCCTCGTTCCCGCCCTTGCCCTTGCTGGTCTTATAGACTTCTTTCCACGTCTGGCCGTCGGGCGAGACCTCAATCGCGTACTCTTTGCCGTAGGCGGCTTCCCAGACCAGTTCCACGCGCGCGATGGTTTCGACTTTGCCCAAGTCCACGGCCAGCCACTGCGGGTCGGAGAATTCAGACGACCAGCGCGTGTCCAGCTTTCCGTCCACTGCCGCTTCGGGCTTCGAGGCGCCGTCTATCGCAATGCTCGATGAAGCCTGCGCCGTTTTCCCCACGGCGAGGCCCTCGCGCGCCTTTCGCTCCTCGGCGCTCAGGACCTCGAAATCGCGCAGGCTGCACACCGGCGGGCCGTCGCCTTTGACGAGCGCGGCCTCCAATTGATACGCGCCGGCCTCAGCGGGCGCCGCGCAGTTGAAGACCACGCGCCCCTCGCCCAGCGCCGGCAGTTCCAGCGGGTTCGTTTTCTCCTGGACGGTTTTGCCGTCGCGCAAGAGGCGCAAGCGCACCTGCCCTTGCCAGTCCTGAGCGAGATCGTTGATGACGACGACGGGTATCTCGCGTTCCTGTTTAGGCTCCATTTCGTCCGCCCAGAAGTCAATCATCAGCCCCACGGGTGCGAAGGCCGCGCCCACGTGCTTCTGGAACTCCGGCTCGAACGTCAGCTTCTCCAGATCAATGAAGTCGTCGCTGGTCTGGCCGCCGGGCCGCGAGTAGGTCAGGCTGCAAAAGTGCAGGACACCGAAGCACTTGCGGTGGCAGCGCCAGAATTCCGTCAAGGCCGCCACGTAGCGCGCGCGCAGGCCGCGGCATTTCTCAGGCGTCACGTTGTTGGCGCCCAGCAAGTTCTTATAAACCTGCTGCGTCAAAGTTGTGGGCATACCGTCGCGGTTGATCCACAACCAGCAGTACTCGTTGATGATGATGGGATTGTTGCCCTTGTTGGCACGGGCGTTGCCGCCCGGCGTCGGGTTCACGCCGGCAAGCTGCCGCAACTTGAAGTTAGGGTTGCTGAAGAGATACGGATGCGACTCGAAGCTGTCGCCGGGCTGGTCTTCCGTGCCGTAACCGTTGTCCCAGGGCCGGCCGGAGAGATCGAGCGCGCGGACTTCGTGAATCGCCGCGCCGGTTTCCGGCGTCGAGGTCTCGTTCTGTGCGTCCCAGAGCACCACGCAAGGATGGTTCCAGCGTTCCTGCATCCAGTCCACGTAGTCCCTGGCAATCTGTTCGTGCTTGAGTGCCGGACGCGACTTGCTCCAACCCGCGCCGCCATACCAGATCGGGTACTCATCCTGAACAAGAAAACCTTCCTCGTCGGCGACACGATACCAGATTTCAGGCGGGAAGCCGATGCAGTAGCGCGCCGAGTTCCAGTGCATGCTCTTGAACTTGCGGATGACGTTGCGCACCCAGTCCTCACGCCACGGCAGATTGCCGCGCTGCGGGTCTTCGAAGAAACGGAAGATGCAGATGTTCGTCCCGCGCAGATAGTACGTCTTGCCGTTCAGCAGCGCGCGTTTGGATTCGGGGTCCAGGCGGAAGCTGCGCATCCCGAAGCGCGTGGTCAGCGCGTCCGCGCCGGTGCCCACGGTGGCTTCATACAGAAAGGGATCCTCGGGCGACCATAGATGGCAGTCAGCCAGGGGAACCTTGACTTCGACCGTCGCTTCCGCGCCGGCCGCCAGGTCGAGCGGGGCTGACTCCGCGGAACCCGCAACCGTGCCTGCCGCTGCGGCGCGCACCTGGATTCTGACTGTCGTCTTGCGTTCCGCGCCTGCATTCTTCACCAGCGCCACCAGGCGCACGGCCTTGGCGTCGAGGTCCGGTACGGCTTGCACGCGCACAATATGCGGCGTGCCCGTGAGGATCAGTTCCACCGCATCGTAGATGCCTGGAATGTAACGGACTTTCTCAAAGTCCCAGCCGTCGGGGAGGTCATCAGGGACGGACTTGCGCGAAGAACCGACGCGAATGAGCAGCTCGTTCTTCTCTTCGCCGGGCTTGAGATGCGGACGCAGATCGAAGTACCCGGGTGTGAAACTCGACAGGTGCTCGCCGACGGGCTGTCCATTCAGGAACACGCGCGTGGTGAATGCGGCCTTGTGGATCTTCAGCAGCGCCACGACTGGGACCGGCCCCCCCAGTGAAAAGGTGCGGCGATACCAGAACGCTTCCCGCAGCGGGTCTGCCTCTTTCACGCCCACGCTCTTGAACGCGGGTTGGGCCATGTCCGCCAGGCCCGGCACGGGGACCTTGCTCTCGAAACGCTCGGGCGCCTTGTCCAGCGTCCCTTCGGCGATCTCCCACTCGCCATCCAAGCTGAGGACTTTGCGCGCCGCCTCCCCGCCCCAAACACAGGAGCTGAGAAGAAGTACAGCAACGAGTAGGATTTGTTCCCCCCTCCCCTTGCGGGAGGGGGTAGGGGGAGGGCCTTTCTGTGCAATCATAGTGTCGCAACCCCAAGCCTAAAGCCTAATGCCTAAAGCCTCACGCCTAATGCCTTACGGCGGCAGGTTCATTCTTTCGCGCAATGAACGGGGGTACAAGTCTCTTTCTGCTGCTCCGATGTCGCCGACCTTTTCGCGATACCAGTTGAACCAGCCGGGCGCCAGCGTGCCGAAATCTTTCGCGGCGATGAGCTTGAGCAGGTCCACGGCCGGGCTGCCGATGTCCGAAGCCACGCCGGAGATTTCCCCTCTGGGGAGATAGAGCGGCAGGCGCGCGCCGTAAGGTCCGGCGGGCACTGTCAGGTTTGGCTTGAGAGGCCCGTTGGGGCCCGTAATGTTGGCCGTGACCGACGGGTTGGGGATGCTGCGGACGAGCATCGCCAAAGCGCGCGGGTCGTCAATCTCGCGCAACGCCAGGGCGGCGGCGCGGCGCACATTGGGGTCCTGAGATAAACCATGCCGCAACACCTCGCCCACGGCGCGGTCGTCCTGCAACTGCCGGATGGCGGCGCAGGCTTCCCGGCGGACTTCGGGGTACTTGTCATACACGGCGGTCCAGCCGAGCGTCTGCGCGGCTTGCTCGCTCAGCGGCTGGCACTCGGCCAGCGCGCGCACGACGCCGAGGCGCGTGGGTTCGTCCGTGTTCTGCTTGGGACTCAGCATCGCCAGCAGCACGGGGGGTGCGTCCAGCTTGGCCTGCACGACCTGTTCCCGGGCAGCCTTGCGCTTCTCCGGTTCGGGCGCGCCAAGCTCCTTGAACTGGTCGAAGAGCACGTTGGCGTCAGCGGCGTGCAGGGACAGAGAGACCAAGCCGCACAGGACGGCGGCCAGGACGGAGTTCGGGTGAGGCTTCATGTTGACTTCTCCTGACTACTACAACGAACGATCAGCCACAGAGGACACAGAGAAGGACAGGAACTTGACTGTTCACCATGTTTCGGCAACCCGAAATCCAAAACCTAAGATCTCTTCTCTGTGTCCTCTGTGTCCTCTGTGGCCAAAAGTCGTTGCAGCGCTATTCCTTCAACTTGAACTTCGCGCTTTCCTTGCTCCACCACAACTGCCACGTCTTGAAATCCTTCTCGTTCTTGGAGAAGCTCATGCCTGTCAGCTCCTTCAAGGCGCTCAGCACTGGGTACAGGTCGTGCTCGCTCAACTGCAGGTCAGGTGGCCCGGTTGGCACAGCCAGCCCGTTATCAGTCCCAATGCCTGCGGCCACGCCGCGCGGGGGGTTCTTGGGGTCGAGCGGGTTGCCGCCGGCCAGTTCGTAAGACAGTTCGCGCATGATCCGCTCCATGGCCGCCGCGTCGCCGAGGCGCCGCAAGGCCATGCAGGCGGACTTGCGGATGGGCCAGGGATATTTTTGGTAGTCCCTGGCTATGGCCAGATCCACGAGTTTGCGCATCGCCACGGGGTCCGCCAGCGGGCGCAAGGCCTTGGCCGCGGCCCGCCGCACGCTGTCTTCCGGGTCGTAAACGGCGGAATCCACCAGCGCTTGCAGGGCGCGCAGGTCCCCGCTCTTGCCCAGCACGGCGGCCGCGCGCGCGCGGACCTCCGGGCTGGCCTTGGGGAGCGCACGCGGGAAGCCGGGCGGGATGAGCAAGCGGGTGAACAACTCGGGGCCTTCGTGGACTTGAGCGGCCAGTGTGGCGGCTTGAGCGCTGTCTTCCCACGGTTCGTTGCCTGCATTCGCGGCGGGCGGGGCGGTGAGGCTCTTGATGACCGCCTGGAACTCTTCCGTGGGGATCTCCCGTGGGGCTGTGGCGGCCTGCTTGGGGCCGATGCGCAGGCCGCCTTCTTCGTTTGCGCCCGCGGCTGCGGCTGCAAGAGCCAGAACCACGGAAAGAACTCTAGTGTGCACGGCCGGCATAGCAAAGCTCCCTGATTAGGACGGCCGGGGGCGCATTATACTGCAAGCGGCGGAGAACTAGAAACACGAAATCCGAAGCTCCAAGCCACGCGCGCAGGCAAGTCCCGAGGCTTCGGAACTCCGGCAGAGGCTATAGGAATTATGGGAAGAATGGGAAGAATGGGAGCGATCCAACTGCGACCGTGAAGGAGCTTTTTCATAAATCCCATTCCTCCCATTCTTCCCATTCTTCCCATAGCAGGCAGCAGAGCGCGCCCTGTGACCGCTGTGGCTAAGGGTGCGGTGTAATACTAAGAGTGGAGAAACTCGCCGTCATCGTTGACACCTTCCCGCGTTGGAGCGAACGTTTCATCGCGCGCGAACTGGGGGAACTGCAGCGCCGCGGCGTGGATCTCACCGTCTTCTGCCTTAAGGCCGGCGAGCCGCCGCCGGGCGACGAAGATTGGCGCGGGCTTATCGAGCGCCGCGTGGTCCTGCCCTCGGGCCTGCTGCGCAGGGAGCCGAAGGGCGCAACACCCATGATGCGCGAGCGTTGGGCGGAAGCGCGGCGCGGCCTGGGACTGCGCGGCTACAAGACGCTCGGGCGCGCAGTGGCACTGCGGGACCGGCTGATAGCAGGCCGCTTCGGCCACGTCCACGCGCACTTCGCCAACTTGCCTTCCACGCTGGGTTGGCTGGCGGCGCTGGAGGCCCGGCTCCCCTTCTCCTTCTCCGCGCACGCGCGGGACTTGTTCGTCGAACCGCAACTGCTCGCACAGAAACTCGCGGACTGCGTGCGCGTTTTCACCTGCCACGGGCGCGCCCAGGCCTTCCTGGCGGCGCAAGCCGGCCACAAAGACAAGGTGCAGTTGATGCGCCATGGCCTGCCGCTGGAACAATACCAGTGCAGGCTGGAGATAGAGGAACCCGGCCTGGGGTTTGTGGCGGCGGGGCGTTTTGTTCCCAAAAAGGGCCTCGATGTCCTGTTGGACGCGGCCGCGCGGCTGGCCCGCGCCAAGCAACAGTTTGCGCTCACGTTGGTTGGAGACGGGCCGGAGCGGCGGAACCTGAAGGCGAAGATTCGCGCCTTGCGGCTTGCGGGCCAGGTGGTGCTCATGGAACCTGTCTCCGGCACCGTGCTGCGCGACATTCTCAGTGGCGCCGACCTTGTGGTGGCCCCTTTCCGGACT
>Ga0187861_10004771_pt1 | contig 11180 bp, 19 predicted proteins | sample June2016WEW_10_1_3_FD_132986 | JGI IMG/M metagenome (GOLD analysis project Ga0187861, IMG submission 132986) | Peatland microbial communities from SPRUCE experiment site at the Marcell Experimental Forest, Minnesota, USA - June2016WEW_10_100 | ecosystem: Environmental > Terrestrial > Soil >...
GGGGCAGGCGCTTCCATGAGTGCAACGGGTCGTATGGGAAAAGCCCGATACTCGCGGCCCAGGCCGAAACCTGCTTCAGCGGTTCCTGAATGCAGCGGATAACGTAAGCCTCTCCGCGTTCCTGCGCTATCTTCCTCGCCGCCGCGGTCAACCGGCCCTTAGCGCTGAAGTCGGCGCCGGCGCCCATGCCTACAAGGTTCTTGCCGAGCGCGCGTTTCAGGCTTGCGCGTCTTGCGTCACTGGAAATGGGGGCCTCGGCAATGAACTTCTCCACAAGAGAGGGATACGCCATTTCCCAGCCGCTATTATCCGGCAGTCCCTTCTTGCGCGCGTTCAAGTTGTCCAGAAAGAGTTTCCAGGCGTCTTCTGCCATGCGCCTATCTGAAAACCATTCCGTGTGTTTCCGGCGCTGCCCGCTGATCGGGTCAACGTAGCGCCCGCGGTATCCCTTGCGGTGGGTCTTCTTGCTGATGACGGCGTGGAGTTTCACTTTTGGCCCTCCTGCCTGCGGGGTAACAACAGCCAACTTCCGAAACTCATTTTCGCCTTCTTCGCCGCCTTGCGCCAGGCGCTCGCTTCGTTGGCGGTGATGCGCGCGAAGATAATGATGCGGCGCGCGTTTTTGCCAAGGGGGGGACGGCCTGCGCTGCCTCTTCGTTTTGCCATGATGATAAGTGTAAGACATTCCGCGCGCATTGTCAAGTCCTTTAAGCACCAATTTTCATTTTTTGTTCGGAAATCCGCGCGGCCACGTATGCGTCAATGTCTGAAACGAGAATGCGCCACTGGCCCAGCAACTTGAAGGCGCGGAGTTCGCCGCGGTCAACAAGGCGCTCGATTGTGCGCCAGCTTACGCCTAACATCCGGCCCGCGTCCTGCCGGCTCACTGCCCTTTGGCCGCTGCCCAGCATCGAAATCACGTTGGCGAGCGTGCGCGGCGCGGCCTGGCCTTCGAGGGGCGCGGCGTGACCTTTTGCAGAATTCGGCGAAAAGTTGCTGTTCTCGTTATCGTGCATCTGTATGTACCTCCAGTTGAATTACTGAAACCGAAGTTCTGAGGACGCGGGACCAGTAGTCGGCCTCGCCTTGCGCGTCCCGCTGATCGAAATGTAGGCAGCCGATTTTCTCCCGCTCGCCGTTGGGGTGGATGAATTCACCGCACCAGCGCTCCGATGGCGGCGGCGGGAAAAGGGTGTCTGGGTTGTGCCGGCCTGGCTGAGTTAGGTCCATCCGGCACTGTGGCCGTTTCGGCTCTACGACGCGCGTGGCCGGCTCTAGGGCCACAACCGCGGGGAACGCCTGGGACACCACTGAGCCGCTGGGTGTTTGCCATTGCTCCCTATCTGCTATTGTTTTTCTGTTCATCGCACCACTCCCTCCGCTCGCGGGACAAGGCGGTCGTTTTTTTCCTTGCAGGTCCCGCACAGCCTGTTGTGGCGGCTCTCCGGCTGAAAGGGCTGAAGGCATTTCAAACAGGGACGCTCGCCGTGCTTTGCAGCAAGGACTTTTGCAGTGGAAATCAAAGTATCATTTTGACACTTTGATTTATGATCTCCGCCCTGCTTTCCCTTTGTCCGATTGTACCTCCGCCCGCGCAACAGCGCCGCTGCATCTGGCGTTAGGTTGCGCCGCGCCAGCTTCTTGCTCAGGCCGGATTCGGCATAGGTGGGTGGCTTAGAAATCGGTTTTGTTTTGGAACCGATTTTAGCTGGCCTTCCTGCTGGTGCCTTTGGCGCGTCCCTGAGAATCTCGCCCAGGCGGCGCTCGGCGTTGATCTCATTCATGCTGCACCTCCACGAGAACCTTGGCCGTCTGGACCGTGACCAGCCGCCATTCCTTCTGGTAGAATGCGGCCTGGCGGTCGGCTTCGAGGCGGCTATGGAATAACTGCCCGACGACATCCACGCGCCCATCTGAACGGATCGCCACAATGCACCAGCGGGTGACGACCGTGGCCACCTGCGCTGCTGCCGGCGCTGTGCTGCCGGCAACCTTGGCGATCTCCTCGCGGGTGTCAATCTTTGCTTTGGCAGAATTCTGCGGAAGCAAAACTCCACCTTGGCCTCCCCTCTGATTTTCTTTTGCCCTTGCCTCCACCAGCGGTGCTGTGCTGGCCGGCGGGGATGGTTCGGGAAAGGGTAGGCTAGCAGTGCTCATTTCTTGGCCCTCCCGTTGTCGGCTTTGTGAGTTCGTCCGTTCGTCCACCGTCCACCGTCCACCCCCTAAAGGGGGGGTGGACAATGGACAGTACTGTCCAATTTGGACAAATGGACGGTTTTGGACAGTGGACAGTAACCGCGTTTTTCATAGGGGTTTTCTCCGGTAGAACCGTCCAACCTTGAAAGTGGACGGGGTTAAAAACTCACCAAAAAACTTGGCCGCGGTGCTGCGCTTGCATTTCCTTAGTTTTTCGATGCGTTCCAGGATGTCTTCATAGGCCATTGACTCATTGGCCGCGATCTCTTCCAGGACGGCCTCGGCGGCCTGCTGGGCCGATTCGATCTCCGTTGGCATCCTGTCGGCGCGCTCCCAGCAAATGCCGTGGGCGCCGTGCCTGATGTAGACTGCGTTGGTTTCGCCGGCGTCGGGGGCCTCTGACTCACGAAGGCCAGCGCGTCCACCGCGCTTAGTTGCGCGTAGTTCGTACAGGTCTTCTTCGATCTCGCGTAGGACCAGGATGGCCCGTGCCCAGTTGGTCAACTCACAAGAACCAAGCCCGAAATAGGAAAGCGCACTTGCCCTTATGTTGGTTTGGGCCTTGGGGTCCCTGCTCGGCTTTGATGTGTGGTGGACGATAACCCAGCCACAGCCGACTTGGATACCTACGGGGTTAAGGCCGTTGCGAAGAAAGGCGCTGACGTTCTTCTGTTCGTTTACGTCGGCGCCAAGGTAAGCAAGCAGTGGGTCAGCGAACATTAGGTCGGGCTTGTGGGTCAATGCCAAGCCGCGCGCGAATTGAACAAACGCGCTTCCAGTTAGACTGCACTCAGGGACAAGGATAACGCGCTCCCGCAAGCTCTCGACGGCGCCGGCCAGGTCCAGCCCGTTCACCACACCCCGCACTTGCTCGGACATGTCGCCGATGTCGTTTTCCGCTTGAATGATGATAGACTTCAAGGGCCTGCTGGGAGTAATCCCAAAGAAGGAATTGCCCAGCGCCCAGGTGCTGGCCGCCTGCACAATGGCCGATGATTTCCCCAGCCCGCTTTCGCCGATGAAAAGCAGTCCACCCCCTCGGCATAAGTATCGGTGGCCTAAGAGGCAATTCGGATCATGCTCTGTATCGTAGGCAAGCAGGGCGGGGATGTTCAACGGCGGGGCGGTCGGCAGTGTGCCCGGTATGGAGTCCAGCGCGGCAAGGGCTTCCACCAAGTACCTGCGTTGCTCTGTGACGGTCTCGGCAGAGGAGGACCGTAGTAAGGCATGATCGTGCCGGCGTATCGCGGAAAGTCCTTTGAGCCGCCGGATGAAGCTCTCCACTTCTGCGCCGGATGTGGCCTGGGCGTCCGCGTAGTGACGGTACAGGGCGGTTTCGCCGCCGATCAGGTCAAGGGTGGCAGCGGCGCGCAACTCACTTATGACAAAAAGTGGATCGCTCAGGTCTCTGTGCCTCTGAAAAAGTGATTGTAGTGCGGTGAAGAGCTCGCGGTGTCTGGGGAGATAGAAGTCTTCAGCCTTCAGATCGCCGTCAAAGGCAATGGCAGCCGCCGCGGATTCGGCTTCGCCTGGCAAGGGTGGCTGGAGGATAGACGCCAGCGCGCCGCGTTCCGCGTTTTCATCATGCGCGGGTACTGCCTCCGCTGCCTGCCGTGCCTTCGGTGCTGGCGTGCTCATCTCGACGCCTCCTGGCCGGCGGGGGCGGCGGGGGCGCTGAATGCCGGCAGAAACGGCGCGTTTGACGGGGCGGCAGGCTGGGTATCGAACGTGGGCAGGAACGCGCCGGGGGGCGGCGTGGCGGATATGACAATGAAACCACGGCGGCACAACGCAGCACGCGCGCGTTGAGCACGTGCCGTATCGTTGGACGCAAGCGCCTGTTCAAGTTCCCAAAAGAGAACGGTTGGCGGGTCGGTTCGGCACATCGGGCGAATCTCCTTCGCCCTTAGCTCAGAATTGCTTATCTTGTTGCTTAAGTTCGGCGTTCTACCTATGGAAAAACATCTTAAAGATTTTGCTTATCTCGCTCCTTAAGGTAGCTCGACTTTAGGGCCTGGAAAACCCTGTCACGGCAAACAACGCTCGGTGGCACTTCACAAAGGCGCGCGATTTCTGCATCTGGAATCTCGCCCTTGGTTTGTCGAACATAATTGAGAGCGCGTCGGTGCCAGTGTTTTGGTTCGTTCTTCTTGCTTCGCCGGCGCAAGCGCTTGACAATCCGCTCGGCCTCGCTGGCAGCCGGCGCGGGCGGGGTGACGGTGGGCGGGGACAGCCTGAACGCTGCGAGCCGAAGCTGGCCGGCCTCCCGCAGCTTGAACATACACCTATTCCAATCGCCCGTTTGCAGTAATTCCGGGACCATACAGCGAAGTTCGCGGGGCTTGATTTTGTCCACTGTGATCGCGGTTACATAGTCATGGTCAAGACACCAGTTCACCAGGGTTAGGTCCTGGTCAAGGGCTTTGAAGTCCGCGGGTAGGTCACCTCCCTTGCAGGACAATGGGTTAGCCTGCTGCACAAGTGTCAAGAATTGGAATATCCAGCGGGCAATTTTGGGCTGGGCCTCAGCATCGTAATTGACGCAGTGCTCTTTCGTGTTCCTGAATTCGACGGCGTTCATGTGCGCGCTTCCTTCGCGCTTCCTGTTTGTGGATGCTAGGGACAGGTGGCAGGAAGATTCCACCGTTTCGCTTGCAAGGCTAGTCCCTAGCACAATCCTACCGTTTCTCTTCCTTCTGCCGGTGCGGGGCCATGAGCGCGTCACTCAGCGTCACGCCGTGGGCCTGGGCGTAGTTGCGTAGCGTCGTCAATTCGCCCTTGGTGATACGCAGGCCCACGAAAATGGTCTTGGGTTCTGACAGTGCTGGTCGCCGTCCTGTCCGGTACTTGTCCGCTGCAATCTCGCGTCGTGTTCTCCTGGCGCTCATGGTTGTATCCTACCCTATCGTTAAACGGAAGTCAAGGCCAAAATCCGAGAATCCGAAAAAGTCCTTTTCGGCGTAACCCCGTGCTAACTTATCACGGGGTCACCAGTTCAAGGCCACGTGGCCTTACTGCATGGCCGTCAAGGGGTTGGGCTGGCCGCGGGCTGGGGCTGCGGGGCCGTTCCTGGGGCATTGGGGGCCACAATGGGGGCCGGAATGGGGCCATTTTGGGGCTGCTGTTCGGGCGGCAGGCCAGCCAGGCCGTTCAGGCGCGCGACCAGTTTTTCTTTTTGCTCCGCGTCAAGGGCGAGATCGTAGTGGATGAAGTCCGTCACTCTCTGCACAGGCTCCTTCATGTACTCGACGGCGCGCCGTTTGATTTCATCTTCCGGCGCAAGGCGCGCAAAAAGGTTGCTGTGGCGACGTTCGAGAATCCAGGCATGGGCCGTCCAATTCTGTTCGCCGGCCCGGTGGATGTTCTCAAGCATGGCGAACATACCGTCCGCTTGGGCCGTTTTTAGAGTCTCGCAAAACTCCCGTGTCGCGGCCTCGCGGTCAGTCAACTGTTCGCCGCGCGCGGATTTCTTGTTGGCGGCGGCGCCCTCCGCTCGCCAGCGATATAGTGAACTGGCGTCAACGCCAGCGGCCTGGGCTGCATCCTCCCACGTCATTCCAAGACTGACGGCGCGCAAGAGGCGCTCCCGTACCTGCTCGTTTTGCAGAAGCAGTGGCCGGCCCGGGCGCGGCTTCGCGGGCGTCTTGCCGTAACCGGCCGCCAAGACCAGCTTGTGCAGCCATTCCGCCTGGCCGCTGCTGGCCTGGCGTAGCATCCCTGCTAATTTGGCCCTTTGTGAGTCGGTGGGTTCTGGGGCTGCCATGAGTCACCTTCCTTAAGGTTTGCAGAATTCGGCGGACCTTAAAAAGGAATGGGTCCCGTGGGCTGCGGCAGTGGGCCTGAGCCTTCACCAGAGCCGCCCTTCCACTCGCCTTGTTCGTAGTGCCCGCCCTTACTGACCTGCTGGCGCTGCTGCGTCCGGTTCAACTTTCCGGCGGCGCGGCGCGTGCCTTGAAGTTTGCTGCGTTGTTTCGCCATTGTCCTTTTCCTCCTGTGGTGCTGGTAGGGCGCGTGCCAAGCCCTCAATCCAGTCGAGTGAATCCGGCTGTGGCTTGCCGGCGCTGAGTGCGCCTTTCAGCAAAGCCAGCCTGCATTTTTCGACGCCAAGGGCAACTTGAAGATTGCCGGCGCTGAAGGCCAGGCCGTACAAGTCGTCCAGCCTGCGAAGTGAAACCGCGAAAGCCAACTTTGGGTCAACGTTCAAACTGGCCTTGAGGAAGTCTTGCGCGGCGGCGAAGAGTTCGTCCGATTGCGCGCGCGTCAAGTGCCACGGCCTGCCGGTTACATCCTGATCGCCGGGGCGCGGGGTTAGGTTTGCCCATTGGGAAAGCTCCGACTGAGTGAGTCCGCGGGACACCTCGGCGGCGGCAAGCTCGATGCGTTCCTGGGCATTCATCGGCGCCGGGCCTCCGTGTGGATTTGCTCGAGAATCCCGGTGTAGAAAGCGTAAAGCGCCCGGTCGTTGGTGACGGTGAACTGCTCATAGCTGCTGCAACTGCGCAAGTTTGCGCTGCCTTCTGCCACGATGAAGCGCCCGTCCGTGAAGGCGGCGGCAATGATCTTTAAGTGTGCAAGCGCCGCTGTGAACCAAGTCAAGCGGGCGCGCAAGACGGCTATCGTGTCGGCTTCGCTGTCCTGGCATTGCCAGTAGACGCTGACCAGCAAGCGGCAACGCTGCACGGCTCCGCAGTCCAGAAGCTCAAGCAGTCGGCCTGCGTTTTTGGCATTGAAACCAAGGCTGGCAAGATACAGGTCGGTGATGGTGGCCGGTCCCGCCAGCACCAGCATAGCGTCAATGAGGCTGAAAAAATCGTACTTGGCCGGCGGGATAACGCAGTGCCACGTCTCGCCTGGGGCTGGAAGTCCACCAAGCACTTCTGCGGCGGTGCGGGCCTTCCGGGCGTCAATGAAGCGGCGGCCTGCCGGCGTGTGCCTGAAGGTCGGCACGGCGGGTCCGGCAGGCGCCGGTGATAGCGGTGCGATTTTGGACGGGGATGGCCCAAGTATGAGCATCTACGCCGGCTCCTTCACCATGCTTTCCACGGCCTGCAACAGTTCGGCGCCCGTGACATACGGGAATTGCGCCACGATGTTTCTGAGTGGGCGAAGCAGGGTTCCAGCCACGATGATCCTGGTCAAATCATCCACCTGTTTCTTCTCTGCCAAGTCAGTGAGAAGCTGCCCGACAAGTCGCCGCTGCCGGGCCGTGATTTTAGGCTTGCGTTTACGTGGCTGCATGGGTTTTCTCCGTCTCTGCCCGCTGCGGGGCCTCATCGAAAAGGCGCGCGAAGCCTGCCAGCGGCGTGGCCTGGTGCGCGGACATAGAAAACTTGTTGGCGTCTGTCTCGAAGAGATCGGCCTCTTTCGCCAAGCCAAGTTCGGGAAGTGGCATTTTCTCAAGATACTGCTCGCGGATTGGCTGGGCGTCCTCAGTGCTTGCGAGAATATTCCTCGCCCGGTCGCGTCCGACAGCCTGGGCGAGTTTGGCGATTCCAGCGGCGATTTCGCCAAGCGCCTCCTGCCTTATCCTGGTGGCCTCGGCCCGCATTCGGGCAATCTTCGCTTGCAGGATCGGGATGGCGGCGGCTCCGATTGCGTCGCCCTTCTCCGTGAGCATTTTCCGGGCAACGGGCAAGACGCGGATAAGCTCCGTCAACCTGGCCTGCATGTTTTTGATTTCCTTGGGCGGGGCAGGGGCGGCACGGTCTTCGAGGCTGGCGCGGGCCGCGGCTTCGGCGTGCCTGGCCTCAAGCGGCGGCAGGTCCTTTTCGAGTGCCGCGCGTTCCTCCTGCATGGCCGTCAGCTTGGCCCGGAAGCGGTCAAGGTCCTGGTTCGCGACGGCAAAGTTGAAGTTGTTGTCCACGTTGTTTCTCCGTTCTGATCCGCGATTGTTGCCCGCTGCGCCCGTGCGCGGCGGGGTTGCGTGTGGGTCAGCGCTCAAGGACGGCGGTCCCATTTTTGAGCGCGTTCCACTCGTCCAGCGTGTATTGGCCATTTGCCTGATGGGCGCGTGAAACGACAGTCTTGTTGGTTTGCGCGCGCAAGGCGGGGTCCGCATCGCAAAAAGCCCGGGTGAAGCGGTGAACGTCCCCGCCCGTCAAAAGATGAGCCTGCAAATCGGCACTGCGTTTGATGATCCCGCTAACGGCTTCGCCGGCCGCTGGGCCGCTCAGGCCGTAATTCTTCACGGCCTCTGTCACTTTGCCGATAATGATCTGTTCGGCGGTCACTGGTTCGTCTGCCATTTCCTGTTTCTCCTTCATCTGCGCCCGCGTTGGCGGGCATCTCCTGCACTGCAAGCCGGGCGCCCAGTGCGCCGCGGCGTCACTGTGAAAAAGTTAGCGCTCGAAAGCGCGTTGCAAGAGGGCCTTGTTTTGCTCCTCGGAATTGGGCTTCAAGTTGGGCGCCGGATTGGGCGCGCGTTTGGACGCCTTGAGAAGTGCCTGCTCCTGACTCTCCGGGGGCGATTTCATCAACGGCGGATTGGCGGTGCCGATGACACGATCATTGCAATTTGGCATTCCTGTTCTCCTTTCCTTCGTCTTGTTCCTGCACTGCACCTCGCCGCCGGCACAAGCCAGCGGCACAAAAACGCTGTTACGGGGCGGGCTGTAGCGCGCGCTCTGCGCTGCCCTTACTCATCTGGTCCTTTCGGTCTGGCTCCCGCTGTAATGGGCTGCCAGAATCATTTGAAATCAAAGCAAGGCGTACGCAGGCCCGGAGTGCATCTGCAATGCTCTCTCCCGGTTTCTGCGCCTTTTCCAGCGCTTCGTACAGGTCCCGCGGCATTGCGGCGCTCACCGCGCGCCAGCCGCCGATTCCCTTCCTGCCCGCTCCCGCTCGTGCTCCACCGCGCATTGCTCAAGCCCTTTCGCCTAAGAGTTTCAGGATTTCGGCCTGCCGGCGTTTTGACATACCTGACCAGCGGCGGCGTATGATGTTCACCACGGCGTCAACGTCCCGTGACGATTCCGCGCAACAGGGGCCACAATGGGGGCCATTTTTTGGAGAAACGCTGTCAAAAGCTGTTCTGTCCTGTGCAACGGCTTCTTGACTTATCTCGTTTGTGTGCGTAGGGTTGTGCGGTTCTGTGCAGACTTGGCTATTTTGCGAAAGTCCAATCACACCCACGAGGTCACAGGTTCGAGTCCTGTAGCGCCCACCATCTTCAACTGCGGCAACCTGCTTGTGGCGCTTGCACTTATGGCAGCGCCTTCATCCCCCACAACTTTGCGCGCAACACCTGTGCAACAGGCGGCCTTGGAAATCGCCTCTTGAACGTGCCGGCCTGCGGCTGCGGTTGCTTCCCGAAGTCTCACCGGGTCTGCACTCGCGTAGGTTTCCATAGAAAGCTGTGCGCTGCTGCGCCGGGCCAAGGTCATAATCGTTTTCAAATCTCCACCGCTGCGCACCGCGGCATTGACAAAGGCTTTTCCCAGGCTGTGCCACGTCGCCTTGCCTTCTGGTGTGACCAGCTTCACACCGGCCTTAACGTAATCCGCGTTGATGTACGATGCCGGGTCTCCCCATTTGGGGATTCCCAAGAGCGGTTTTTCTGGCCCCTGTGCTGTGGTCACGGTGCGCAACTTGTTCGCCAGTTCCCGCGTGACAGGCTGCCGATGCTCTTTGCGATCCTCCGAGAAGTCAGCGGCTAGAAAGAGCGACGGGCCAAAAAGGTCCAGGTCCCGGACCCGCAAGCGGAGCAACTCATTCAACCTGAAACCGGTGCCAAGAGCAGTCTCATACCAGATTCGGTGCCGGTCGGGCGCCGCTTTGAGCAATGCTGCGGTTTCTTCATCGGTTAACCTACGTAACAGTGCAAGGGCCGCAGGGCGTGCGAAGAGTCTGGCCGCGATAATCCGTTTCATACTGGCACACGACGCCTTGAAGAAGGAAAACTTCCAGCCACGGCCACGATCACCGAATGCCTTGTTTGAGATGTTGAAACGCGACGGATTGAGACCTGATGTGATAAGCACGGGCGGACGTGGTTCTCGCCATAAGTGGCTTGTGAATCGAGTCAAAGCACATTTGTCAAATCAGGCCGAAAAAAGTCATTCACCTATGTACGCGGGGATAGCCCCGGCTTTCTTCAGCGAATGTGCCGCAGCGCCGAGCAACTCCCCTGCAATCGCCAAGGCATCCGCGGCGGACAACTCCACAGCCACCTTGAACGAAGGCGCGGCAATGTTCACTTCCGTAGGCACACCATGCCGGATTTGTAGGCAAAGCTTGCTATCGTCGCTGTAAACGTGAACTGTGTGGCCGTTTGCCAACGAAGAAAACTGGGCACGCATCCCCTTGGGAGTCATCGGAAACCCTCCTTGTTTGCCTGACGGTTCAGTTGAAAAACCGAACAGTAGCGAATCAATCGTCACTGTTGCACCGGCCCCCGGTGTTACGCAACCAATGTCACATCACGCGAAAGGTCTGCCAGAAGCCGCCTCTTTCTCAAAGACAGGCACAAGAGCGACGTTCAGAGAATCATCAGCTTATTTGAACTGCAAATTCAAGCCTTGGCGTCATAGGTGCGGGGTCTTGATATTTCGCAGGGGATTTCTTGAACGCCACGGCCAGCCGGTGGAGACAACCCGTCTCACTGTGCCCGTGATGGGCGATCCTCAAGCAGCTTTGATTCTTTCGGCGGGGTCGCGGCTGGCGGACATCTATGGGCACTGGCGAAGCAATGGCGTATTGCATCCGAGATATCTGACGCTGGACACCGGGAAGATGTTCCTAGACAATCGGGGCGCATCCGGAGCGACTCTGCTTCGGAAGGAACTCAGGCCCGCAAGGGAGGTCCAAACAATGCCGCGCATTGTTCTCACATGCCACGCCAACCCAAAGCCCGCCATTCTAGGCGGGACGCCGCTGGTGACGCCGGCCATGCAGCCGGCCTGGCCCCAGCACGGGGCGCCCGAACGCCAGGCAATCCTGGGCGTGCTCAAGAGCGGTCGCTGGTGGCGGGGCGGCACGCGCGAGGA
>Ga0187861_10004772_pt1 | contig 11180 bp, 11 predicted proteins | sample June2016WEW_10_1_3_FD_132986 | JGI IMG/M metagenome (GOLD analysis project Ga0187861, IMG submission 132986) | Peatland microbial communities from SPRUCE experiment site at the Marcell Experimental Forest, Minnesota, USA - June2016WEW_10_100 | ecosystem: Environmental > Terrestrial > Soil >...
ACGGTAGAGCTCCGGTTTTGTAAACCGGAGGTTATCGGTTCGAATCCGATCGTTGGCTTTGGTTTAATATCGCCGTTATTTTGAGATAAATGCGGTTTTTGCCTATCTAAAATAGGTTTTACCGCATTCTGTGTTTTGCCATCATCATCGCTTTTTTGTGCGCCGTAGTGCGCATCATTCTCTTGTTTTGTGCCTGAAAGCGCCATACTACGCGCCATGTAAACTGCGTCGTTGTCAGTGCCGGTCTTGGTTTGCTCTTGTGCCTGCTCACTCGGTAATGATAAATCTGGCAATGATTCGATTGCCTCGGATTCCTGCCCCCTGAAAATATGTGTGTAGCGGCTCATGGTCAAGTTTATATCGGAATGCCTCATTAAGGTTTGTGCCGTTTTCGGGTGAACGCCAGCCGCCGCAAGCAATGTTCCAAAACTATGTCTTAACGAATGAAAATCCGCGAAACGCCCTGCATCGTCAACGTAGGCAATGCCAGCGGCCTCTAAATCGGCCTTAAACATCTTTACGGGCTTACCAGGCATATTAAACGCCTGTGTGGCCGGTAACTTGCCAGCAACAAACTGTTTCAACTGCGCCGCCGTATCCGGGCGCAATTGTAAAACGTCCCGGCGTCTGTGCTTTGAGTATGCGGCCTCGACAACCACAGAGTAATTATCAAAGTCAAACGATGAAATTTTCAGCGTTCGCAATTCGTTTGCCCTAAGCCCTGTCTCAACGTCTAAACGATACAACAAAGCCCGAACTGGCCCTGTCATACTATATCGTTCCGGCTGCGCCGCCGTTGTCTCTAATAGCCGCCTTATTTCGTCTGGGGTCAAGGCCCGCCGGTCGTGGCGTCTATCGGTTCGGACATTAAGCCCTTTAAGGTGCTGCAATGGTGATTCACTGGCTCGCCGGTCCTGTACCATCCAACGGCAGAATTGTTTTATCTCTTGCAGGTAGAAATTAAACGTCTGGGCGCTTATGCCCTTTTTGTCCTTTGTATCTGTCCTCAATTCTGCAAGGTATCCCTGAACCTTGCTTGCGGATATATCTGTCCATACGACAAACTTGCAGCCCTCTATTACCCTTCTGGTCCGTGAAATAATAAGGTCAACGTAGCTGCGAGTGTTTCCTTTGCCCAAAAGGAATTGCTCAAAATCCCTAAGATGTTCGCTTAATACTTTACCGCCCGCCGCCCGTTGCGAATCCACAAGCCCCCATCGAACGAAACACCGCATTATCCTGTCCGGCAGGTTCTCAATCCAGCGAGACAATTCCGCATCTATACCCTGCCCGTTCATTCGGCTAACAATGAGCTTGTCAATCATTCGGCCAAGTCCCTCACTTTGCCGCTTGTCCTCAAAGGCCGGGAGCCGATGCGGCCTGTCTAAATGCCTGAATTCGCAATACCATTTTTGAAAATCCTGTTTCACCCCCGTCTTCTTGTCTGTATAGCGTGGTTTAAAAATTCTCATAAATCACCTGCTTTTTTCTTTTCTGAAATAAGCTCAGTTCCAACTACTTCAGAAGTCCTTTTGGCTCGGTTATATTCCATAATAATATCTCGGCTATAAATATACTTAATTAATTGTAGACATATTTAATTATTTGTCAAGTTCAAAACCTAAACATATTTTTGCCCTTAGATACATACATTTTTCTACTCCTTAAAATTTATTTGAGTTCTTTCCAAAATTTCCGCCCGCTTTGGTAACAAGATACCCTGCCGCTTCCAATATCTTGCGGGCCTTGCGTTCCTGTCTGCTACCGGCTTCGACTTTACACCCAGCGCCAAGCAGACAACCCCCGTCGTGATAGTCGTAGTTGGCGCACCCAGGCACATTGTTGTCGTGGTCGCCTTTCAAGAATCGTATTAGCCCGATGGTTCTCAGCATAGCTATAATCCCTCAAATAATCCGCCTCGCCAAAATGACGCCAAGTATTTGATTTTTAATTGCTAACAATTCCCAAAAACGACTTCTCAGGGGTAATAACGGGATTAACGGGATTTTCAGTAACTTTTCTATACGCGCGTGCAATATGTGAAAGTTATATAAAAAGTCGTTATCCCCGTTATTTCCCGTTAGAAGGGGGTTTTGTCTTCGTTCGATGAGCATAAAACTTTTTCCTTGTCATTGTGTTTTGGGTCAATTCGGAGCGTCACTCCACACCAGCACCGTGTTGGTTTTAGCGTGCCGACATCGTTTGCCACCTCTTGTATTTTCTGCACACAACTTTTGTCTGTGAGCCGCTTATTAAATTCTCGCGGGCCAAGTGTATATTTTTGGCCGTTCGCCCCCGCCCAAGTCTCGTATTGTTTGCGGAGGTCGGCCACTGTAACGTAAGCTGTAGGGCCGAATATGCACTCGTCCTCGAAGAAGTCTCGCAGGGGGTCTTGTTCGTCCCTATATTGTTGTGTGGCGTCGCGAATTGATTCTGGCACATCCAAACCCCTTTGCTGCCATAGTAAACACCCTTTGACGGCCCAAGCTAATATCGCTGGGCCTGCAATCTTCGGGTCACGCAATGTCGCTTTAATCGCGGGGTCTCTATTGTCTTCTGGGATAGTATGTTCAAACGGTATTCGCAGGATTCTCCGCCATAGTGCCTCGTCGCGGTCGGACGCTCGCGGGGCGTGGTTTGCTGCAAGCCACAACTTGAATTTTGGGTAAAACTCAAAGCTCTCTTGATACAAAAACCGTGCTGCAACTGTGTCCCCGCCAGTCAAAATCTTGACAAGCCCTTCAGCTAATTCCGCTCCTTCATCGATTTCGATACTAACGACAAGGTGCGCTCCTGCCAGCCGTGCAACATCGTTTCTCGCTGCTCCGGTTGTCATTCTTTTTAGGAAGGTCTCAAAGTCAGCCGTAATCGCATAATCGCCTAACGTGGTTTTGATTGCTTCAAGAAATGTGCTTTTACCCGCTGCCGTTGGCCCGTGAACGAAAAACAGTTTTTCTTCTCTTGTGTCGCCGGTCAGCGCGTAGCCGACAGCCCTCTGCAAAAAATCTTTTAGCTCTGCGTTCCCTCCTGTCACATCATCGAGAAACTTATTCCATAGCCCAAGCTGTGCGTCGCGGTCGAATACGACCGGGCATAACTTTGTCAACATATCGCCTGCCTTGTGTTCGGTAAGCTCGCCCGTTCGCAAGTCGATAGTGCCGTTTAGACAATTAAGCAAATAAGGGTCTTTGTCAAAAACTCGCGCGTGACAAACGATAGCGTTTTGGTTTTGTGCAAGTGCAAGCATTGCTTTTAGCCGGAAGTTGTTTTCACTGGATAAAGACCAGCTAAATATCTTCTCTCGTTCCGTTCTGTCAGGCACGTTCTCTGCGTCTTTTGCTATTGTCCGCGCTGTGACAACGGCTAATTGTCCGGCCTTTTCTCTTCCTAATTCACCGTTCCACCGGCAACCATCCCAATAATACCAACGGTCGTGTTCGCTGCAGAAACGAAGTATATCCCTGTGCATGGCCGCGAATAGCTCGGCGTTGCCAGCGTCGGTTAAGTGAAAGGCCGATCGTGTCGGCTCATAGAGTTTAGCTTTTGTCTGTATCGCCTGGTTATAAACTGGTGCCTTGCTGTACCAATCCATTATCTGGGCACGTAGCGCCTCAGGTTCTAGGTTCTCGTGGTCTTCCATCCACTCAGTAATATCCTTGTACCCATCCGGCACTTCGACAATACGAATCTCCGCGGCCTTACCATATAATGACACTGCGACCTCCCTGACATGTTTTCGCCCCGCATGGTCGTTATGACCCATGATAGCAATCCGCTTGCCGTGCAGCGGCTTCTCAAAATCTGGATACTTTTTACACAACCCCGGCCACTTGCCAGCGCCGCCGGGGTTTGTAGTGGCGGTTAATCCGATGGACATAATGGAGTCAACGTCTTTTTCACCTTCGCAGACGAAAATCAGGTCTTGTGAATTAGTCTTGAGCAACTCCGGCAGCCGATATAATACGCGCCTCGTGCCGTTAAGATTCCATTCCCAGCCGCCGCGGCCATTAGGTCTGCGTAACTTAAAATTCTTCGGTTCATAGCGGACAGACTGATAAAGCAATGCGCCATTTTCACCAGGATAACCATACATCGCAACGATCTTCCGCTCGGCCTTAGCGGGTTTTTCTGTATTGGAAAACAGGTCGCGCGGCTCAATGCCCATCGCATTACAAATAGCATCGTAAGTACAGCCTGCAAAGCAATGTAACAAAATACGATTATCGCTGCCGATAGAGATAGACAGGCTTGGCCTGTTATCATCATGTGCCGGACACTTGGCTTGCCATTTATTTTCGCCTGCTTGTTTGACGTCCTTGAGCCGTGAAAGAATATCGTGCAGTTTGCCGGTGCTATTCATGCTCGCCGCTCCTTCACACCTTGCCAAATTTTTGAGTTCGGCAGCCCGGCCGCGATGTAGCTTTCAACTTCAGCCCGGTTAAATAAGACCTTCCGCCCGAAGTGCAGCGGCTTGACTGCAAAACGCCCATCCCTTAAAGCACTATATAAACTACTTTTCCCGATGTTCAATAATTGAAGCGTCTCATCGACGGTAAGCAGAAGAGGTTCTATTTTTACAGGGGCTTCAGTCATCGGCCTGCCCCCTGCCTCGCTTGCGATTTTAGCGTGCGCTCACGCTCGCGTAGTATGGCGATTCTTTTTTCCGCAGTCAGGCGTCTGATTGTCGCCTTTAACACCTCAATTCTTGTATTGTAGTATTCGATGTTCTTCATACCCCAGTATCATCGTCTGGGGCGCAGAAAAAGTACGTATATCTAAAGTTTTCTTTTGTGTATCAAACGTGCGCAATCAAGAGCGAGCGCGAGAGGGGGTTAAAATGTATCCTTCCCATTTTTTGAAGTCAATTTTACAGGGCACTTTGTGCTTTCGTAGTGCAACCTTTATTACGCGAATTTTCCCCCGCAGAAAATTAGAAGCCGTGTTTGTGCTGTTATCCTTATCCAGAACCTTATACTTCACAACCTTATCAAACGACCGCACAAGCTTTTTCAAAATCTCGACAGGTTTTAGGTCTGCACCTGTCGGAAGCTCCAAATCTTTTATGTCAAAAAAAGCTTGTGCCTGCTCAAAGGAAAACCGCTTTCTTATGTCTTTTGTTTTATTTTGCTGCTTCTTCGGGGGCTGCAATTTCGGTTTCTCATCTTTCTTCTCGCTGGTAAGGGCGGCCTGTAGTTTTTTCCCCTGCTGCAACAAATGTCGCAACGATTTCAGGCGCTTTAGAATGTTTGGCCAACTAATGTTGTTAAGTTCTGGTTGAGGAACATTGCAGTATTTTATCAAAAAATCGCCAATATAATCCATATCATAAGACCCAACAAGCTGCCATATAAGTCGGATTTCATCGTTGGTCAGTCGTTCCGCACTAGGCATCTTGTTGTAAAGCTGAACAAATCGTTTGTGTTCCTCTTTAGTTAGAGATTTTTTTATGCCTTTTCTGACAAGACGCTTAAGTTCATCTAACTCCTTACGAGAAACCAATATGTCGTTGCGAGCGTCCTTCTGTCCCTGCCGAAATGGATAGAGGGGGAAAATATATGCTATGTCGTGCAAAAAATCATCATACGGATTCTCCGGCTTTTTGCTCGCTTTGGGCTTATCTTTGACTTGCTTATGGTCAATCCTGTGTTCCAATTTTTCAGGAGTGTCGATTTGGGACGTGCAGTGTTTAAGGTCAGTCTGGACATGGTCACGAGCGCGTTTAAGCCGCGACAGTTTCTCTCGGAGTTCCCTCTTGCACTTTCCACGCTCCTCTGGGGGTATCGGAGATTGTGGGTCTCGGCGTAATGAAGGGTGAATGTCATTACAAAAGGTTTCGCAGACCGCATAACAAAATCCTACTCGTTCAAACCATTTGCCCCCGATAATAGGAAAAAGTTTGGTAGATGTTCGCTCCATCATACGGTCGTGAACAATACCCAGTAGAACACAGTCGAGCATCAGGTCTTCACCTTTGTCTTTATCTGGCGCTCTTTGACTTGTTCTTTGTGACCCCTCAAGCTCAAACCAAACGAGAGGATTTACGACATTTTGTGGCTGGGCAAAACACTGAATAAATTCAGTCGGTGGGTAATCACCCACCTTAATAAATTTTGTATCTTGCCAGGGAATCTCAATCCAATTTTCAGGCAAAGGACAACACTTGCGTGCCTCGCATAAAATCTTGTATTCTGTCATATTGCGAAACTTTGGGTCTTTGCGTATTTTCTCAAGGGCTTTTCTAAAAGGTATTTCGTAGGGTTGTAAAGCTTGCCCATAGTCCTCGACCATTTTGCAGAGGCGGTCTATATGCTCTGTAAAACGTGGTTTTGCTCGCGGATTGTCAGTTATGAGCCGGTCAATCTTAATCGCTATTTTATGGACTTCGTCTTTGTGCTGTTCAACAATGTCAGTCATTCTTGCCTGTCTTTCTTCGGATCGGACTGAGCATCAGCAAAATAGGATTTAAGCCAAATCTTACCGACATACAGACCCACTTAACTGGTTGCTGACCAATCGTCCCGATTGTCTCAAATTTTCTTTATAAACCGCATTTTACAACACAAACGCAGCCAGTCAAACGAATCTCTCGTCCTCTGCGCAGGCTACTACTCGAAAGGCGACTGGAGCCATTTCAGAACAGTTTTCATCTTCTCAGTTGTTTATCTTGCGTCTGGGGTCTTAGTAATTTCGTCTGTGGTCTTGGGTCTGGTGAACGCCAAACGCTGTCCACTATCTTTAAGACAGGCCTGTCGGCTGACGAAATCGCGATTGTTGAAGGAAGTGACAAGAAATAATCGTCCGCGAAATTATTATCATAAAAAGTCTAATAACGAAACTAGTTAGAGTCACCACGGGATGTTCACCGATATTGGTGCGACATCAGGGAATCGCTCGCCTATTATGGGCTTAAGTCTATCAGCCAAATATTTTTCTATACCATCCAAGTTCGATTGTGGTGCCGATGCCCAAGTTACATATAGACCTAAATTATCAAAGCTCTGTATTTGAGGATCTTGTCTGTGTTCTCGTAATCGATCTCTTATGAATCCTTGCCCAACGCGAACTGTAGCCGGATGTTCCCCGCCATGCCATATGATATATACGCCTGTCATATTGTCGAAATGCTGGTGTTCCAAATTGACCGTGCTTAATTTACACCATACTTCGCCTTGGCATTTTATCCATATTAGTTGCACTTTGTTTCTCCTTCAAACTATCAGCCCTGAGGCTGACTTTGCGCAGGAATGACCTGATCAGGCTGATTCACCGCGACTTCTGGCGTACTAAAATAACTATTTTGAACCGTAACGCAAGATGTATGTATCTTTTTGAAAATATTCTGTAGCTCCAGATTTTTACTGTTTTCTTGAACATCCTTATCAGTATCTATAAAAGATTCAAGGGATTCAGCAATTATCTTGCGATGCTCTGAGGTTAGTAACGCCAGTTTTGCGTTAGTTGTCATGCTTATTACAATTTGGCTAAACACAAAAAGCAGTTGGTCAATAGCTTCGGCGGTTCGGACCAATGCGTCTTGTGGTACATCAGCAAAAAAATCTCCTTTATTAATTTCATATCCGATGTAATTTTTTATTGCCGTGGCAATTTTCCTAAAATCATCAATGTGCTCCCTAAATTTAGATAGCATTACCGTTCTGGAAGTATCCTTTTTTTTCTTCTTTGGTGTCTCTTCAAATGCTTTTGAAATTTCAGCACTTAAACTATGCAATCGTGCTTGTAATTTTTCCAGTTCGATCACATAACTATCAAATCGATTTTGTGCATCGGATGCAAATAATCGCCGTACATGGTATGATAACCTGCTGGACGTAAGCTTGGCTATCATTATGCCCATCAGAGATAGCCCAATTATTACCTCGATTGCCGCTAATGGTCTTGACCAGCCAATCGGGCGAAAATCACCATAGCCCAGAGATGAAATTGTAACTATGCTAAAGTAAACAGCGTTCCCGAAACTCGTATTTAAAGAGACACCATCGGTTATTCCATTGCTTGGGCACAATTGCCAATAAAATAGCGCGAAAATTAATACGATAATCACAAACACTAAGCCAAAATAGCGCAACCGAATATTTTCAATTAACTCGATCATACCATTACGTAATAGAGTCAAAACCTTCTACAATGCCGTATTCGCTTGCAAGAATATAGTCAAATACTGCGCATTGTACACTATGGTCCTCGCCTTTTGCCCTCAGCGGTTCGACCCCTTCGACAAGCTCAGGGCAGGTAAGCTCACCGGAGCCCAAAGGCATTTTGAATATACCTTTTTGATGATGATAGTAAATGGAAAAACGGATGGCGTACTGTAAAAATATTCATCCCACCCATTAGGCCGCCCTCCTGTATGACTTCAAAAGCCCGCCAAAACGCTCCCGACATAGGAATCATATCGCGGACCCGAAGGAAAGGCGACCAATTTCAGCAAAATAAGATACTTGTGGGATCAGATATTCGAAGAACTTAACATCGGATGAGTTTTTTATAGTACGGGGAATTTTCTGTTAAGTTAAGTGTTGCCTCGTCAGAACGCTTTAGATGTTCGCCTTAAACAGATTCTTGTATCGCTCCTCACTTTCCCGCAGCGATTCCGTGGTCTTGATGCGCAAAGCGATTTCCCCTAATCGCTCGCCAATCGCATCTATCAAATCCCGCTCCTCCCTAAGAAACGGTCCTTCGTCGGATTGAGGTCGTTCTTCCTCATAGCAGACTTCTACCGTTCCAACCTTTTGTCCCTGAAGCGTAATATCAGCCGACTGTGTCCACTTGCTCGGCTTGAAGTTGTCTGTCTTGTACTCCTTGTCATCAATTACTATTCTCGCGCAAGCGATGCCTGGATATTGCCAGCCGGCAGGAAGGAGGCATACTATCTTTTCAAGTATCTCCTCTAATGAGATTCCAGGGGTATTGGCAACTTTGGATATTCCATAGAGGCAATTTAGCTCCTTCATGTGCTCATTGACATCGTGCGTAAGCTTCAGCGATAGCATTTGTATCTTCTTTCGCTGCAGCGCATATATGATTGTTCGCACGAGCATGATGTCCAGCGGAAGGTCCTTGACCAGATAATCAGTTGCGCCCTCCTCTAACACCGAGAAACCAACTTGTTCATCTTTCAGTTCGCTGAGCACCACAACAGGTATGTCAGGCGCAACTTTCACAATTTGCCGAACTGTCTCGATTCCACTGCTGTCAGGAAGATGAAGATCGAGCAGTATGACGTCGTATTTTTTTTCAGCGAGGTTTCTAATAGCTTCTGACAGACTTGCAGCCGGCTCAACAACGAATTCAACGGGCGATGAGCAGGTCCTTAGAATCCTCTGCACGGATTTCCTGTCTATTGCCTCATCTTCGACCAGCAAGACCTTCAGTAAACGCTTATCCAGTAACGTCTGTGTTCCTTTGTCTGTTCCCGCTTCCATATCGCGGTTCCCTTATCTGACTAATTGCAAACCCGCCAGCGCTACAAACTTGTCGTCGGTTATCTTGAAGATGCCCTGAAGACCCGTCACGGAAAAGATGCCTTTTGTGTCAGGTGCGACGTTGCAAAAGACAAGCTCGTGGCCCATGTCCATAAGCATTTTTCGCAGCTTCAATAACTTAGACAAACTCGATGATGTTATGATGTCAACGGCAGAGAAATCCACAACCACATCGTAGTCGTCTTTGTATTTTACAATATCCGTGATGGTTTTCAGCTCATCGCCCATCAGCGGTTCAGCAGGCAAATCAACGAGTATTATATTTTCTGACCAGTTCTGAATTCCCATTTTTTAACTCTCGGCTATTAAAAAATCGGTTCTTTTACAGCAACCTATCTATCGGCACCAAAACAGGACAAGTCAAGTAAAAAACACTTAAATGTAACTACTTACAAACAAATGGCTTAGATATTCATCCCACCCCTCAGGCCGCCCTCCTGTATGACTTCAAAAGCCCACCACGACACTCCCGACGTAGGAATTATAGCGCAGAACCGTCGGAAAGTCGACCAATTTCAATATATTAAGCTGTTTGAAGGATCGGGTTTCCCAAATACTTAGCGTTGGATGAATTTTTTATAGTACGACTTCTTACCGCAAACACTATGTTAAGCGGAGTTGGCTGTCAGTTTCTTTACAGTTTTTACGCCTACTTAAGTAGCCCCTTTCTCATAAGACCAATTACCCCCGCCAGCCCTGGGACCAGAAGGAGCACGGCGGATGGTGCGGGGACGGGAACATCGTTGATCTTCAAAATAAATCGCCAATGCGGGTTGTCCGGGGGCGGGTTGACGATGTTATACTTGGTCGCATTACTCATGTCGGAATTTAGCGAAACACTGAACGACGGAGTGATGTCCCAAATACCATAGTCATTTCCACCGTGGATAGAAGCTGTGTTGAATTGGAGCGTACCAAGCAGCGTTGAGTAGGGGTATTGGGCCCCTAGCACGTACTCTTGTTTCGCGGCCGAGAAGAGGCCCCCGCCCTTCTGCGTGACCGTGTTTGCCAAGTTGTAGGGGGCATCCCAGGTGTCGCGAGAGCTAAGGTCCTCCTGGACGTCAAGGCCTCCACCGGCGACCGGCTGGTTAACGATGCTCCCCGGCTCAGGAGTGAGCTGGACATAAAGTGTTGAGATGCTAATGTTCCCTATTTCCCAATAAAGCTTGTAGGTTCCTCCCGCCTCGGGGACCGTCAGGCTGGTAATCATGCCGGTAGGACTTTTTGTTACTGTGCCGTAGATGTCGGTTATGTCGGCGTGTGCGGGCGCGACTTGAAAGAGAACCGCCGCGACCAGAGCCGCATAACTGATAGGAAATTGCTTTTGGAGGCCACGGGGAACGGCGAGGCCAGGAAAATGGGACATCCAAGATTTCCAGGCCGCCAAAAACATTAAGTTTTTCATAATTAGGTCCTCCTTCTGTAGTTTTCCTTTGCTAAAAAATCTTTTCCTGTCTAAAAATATTCTTGTAGTTTCGAAACCGGTTACACCCCGACTGCGCAGACGCAGCACAGTTGAGGCGCGTTTTAAGGAAATTTGAGTGTGCTCATACCTGTGCAGCGTCAGCCAGAAGTGGAACAGTCAGGTGTGTAACCTAAGGAATACCATCAAGTAGATTCCTGCATGCAGGAATCTACTTGAAATCGCCGATTTGGCTCCATATTCTGGGACATAAT
>Ga0187861_10004773_pt1 | contig 11173 bp, 7 predicted proteins | sample June2016WEW_10_1_3_FD_132986 | JGI IMG/M metagenome (GOLD analysis project Ga0187861, IMG submission 132986) | Peatland microbial communities from SPRUCE experiment site at the Marcell Experimental Forest, Minnesota, USA - June2016WEW_10_100 | ecosystem: Environmental > Terrestrial > Soil >...
AGCAGCAATTCGACGTTCCGCTTCTTCGCGAGATACATTTCGGCAATAGCGATCGTACGAAGGAGAAAGTTTCGCGGCTAATTGTTTCTGACGAAGTTCCTGTAATCGTTCGGATGTGCAGAAACAATAGTACGCTTTATCCTTGCTGACGAGTTCTTGCGCATATTTACGGTACAATTCTAAACGTTGAGATTGTACATACGGACCATAACCGCCATCACGGCCTGGTCCTTCGTCATATTCAACTCCGGACCATTTCAGTGTTTCAATTAAATTTTCAACTGCACCCTCTACTTTGCGTGATTGATCTGTATCTTCAATGCGAAGAATAAATTTACCGCCAAAGTGTTTTGCAAAAAGATAATTATAGAGTGCCGTGCGCAATCCACCGACATGCAAATACCCTGTAGGGCTTGGTGCAAAACGAACGCGAACCTGATTTTCCATTTTCAATAACCTGTGATATAAAAAAAAGCGTCCCGAAGATACGAGACGCTTATCCATCTTTCAGGACTTGCCTGCTCAACGAAGTCGCGTGGTTTTTACGCGATGTAGTTTAGCGGAGAGAGAGGGATTCGAACCCTCGATAGCAGTTACCCACTATGCAGGTTTAGCAAACCTGTGCCTTCAGCCACTCGGCCATCTCTCCGAGCTGAATTCGTTTGATTTAATTAAGTAAAAAGAACTCCGAAAAGCAATTTGATAATTATGCCAGCGGAGAGCGAGGGATTCGAACCCCCAAGGGCTTACGCCCGCCAGTTTTCAAGACTGGTGCAATAGCCGTTCTGCCAGCTCTCCGAAAAATAATATTGATCTTTTCGGTGCGAATACTAATCCTTCTTTATCAATATACGAAAATGTATCAGTGACTGCAATTCGTTTTACTATCAGAACCCGCTTCCGCAACTATTTCATATTTCTTCAATTTAATTTCTATCACTCATTTACTTTTACCCCATTACTCCCTTTTTATTGCCATCAATCCTCCAGCATCATCATAACAGCATCAATTCTGCCAAGTGGTGCAGCAACCTGAACTCCGTTTACTTGAGTGCGTACTTGTTGATACGTTTCTTTTGCAATTTCAACTCCTTCAAAAAATGCTTCTTCTTTTGATTTCGTTCTGCGCATGCGTTCTAGAATTTCAGCCGGCACAGAAGCACCCGGTACTTCATTATTCATAAATTCTGCATTCCGGTACGAGATCAGCGGCCAGATGCCACATAGAATTGGCAGCTTGATATGCTCTATTTTTTTTAGAAATTTTTCAAGAATGCGTAAATCGAAGACCGGCTGCGTCATCATGTATTCAGCACCAGCTTGGATTTTCCAATCAAGACGGCGCAATTCTTCATCGAGATTAATAGCACCGGGATTTACTCCAACGGCAATTGAAAATCCAGTTGGTTCACCGATAGGATTATTTACAAAATCTAATCCATGATTAAGCCTGCTAATGAGATTTGTCAATCCGATAGAGTCAACATCAAATACGGCAGTGGCATCCGGATAATTCCCAAGTTTTGGAGGATCACCGGTAATGGCAAGAATATTACGAATACCAAGCGCCCACGCACCTAATAAATCCGATTGCATCCCGATAATATTGCGATCACGGCAGGCGATATGAAGCACCGGCTCAATGCCAACTTCGTTATGAATCCGCACTGCCATCGCCAAAGCCGACATCCGTGCTGATGCGCGAGGTCCATCTGGAATATTAATTGCATCGATACCATGCTCAAATAATGTCCGTGCTTTAGCAATTTCTTTATCTGCAGAGATTCCTTTAGGGGAAACAAGCTCCACTAATTTCACGAACTTTCCTTGTGCAAGCATTTTGGACAGACGTGACTTTTCCTCCTTTGGACAAACACGAACTTCTGCTGGTTTTTCTATAATGAGCGATTCGCTTTTTACATCCATTCTCTTTACCGGCTGCAAAGCTTGCACGGCACGGCGAATTGCTTTAATGTGCAAAGGATTGGTTCCACAGCATCCTCCAATAATGGATGCGCCAGTTTGTATAAATCGCTTTGCATATTCTGCCATATATTCAGGTGAGGTCATATAAAGATTTCTACCGCCGATGTTCTGAGGAAGACCTGCGTTTGGCTGTACAGAAAGCGGAAGCGTTGTTAATTCCCTCAGACGTTCAAGCGATTCCAGCATAAGTTTAGGACCATCCGAGCAATTCATTCCAATCGCATCGACCTGATATTTAGAAATTGTCTCAACAAATCTTTCTAGTGTCTCGCCCGAGAGCAAATCGCCATCGCTATTGATTGTGACCTGTGCAATAATGGGAATATCTGTATTCAACTCGCGTACGGCACGCACACCTTGTACAATTTCTTCTATCATACTAAATGTTTCGAAAACAATGACATCGACTCCACCATCGAGCAATCCCTTGACCTGTTCTGCAAAGGCATCTTTCGCTTCATTGTATGAGAGTTTTCCAAGCGGTTCGATTTGAATACCAAGCGGGCCAATTGCGCCAGCTACAAGCACATTATCTTTCGCAGCCAATTTTGCTAATTGAGCGCCTTTATGATTGAGCTCGTACACTTTTGATTCAAGCCCCTGTGCCGCAAGCCGGTATCTGTTTGCGCCAAACGTATTCGTCTCAATTACGTCGGCGCCGGCGTTGATATAATCTCGGTGTACTTCTGTCACCAATTCCGGGTTGGTTATATTCAGTTCTTCAAAACATCGATTGATGAAGACGCCTTTATCATATAGATAGGTTCCCGTTCCGCCGTCAAATACAATGATTTCGTTTTGAAGCCGTTCTTTGAAAGATTTCATTTGTTGATGTCCAAGAAAATGGAAACAATGATGTTCAAAACAAAATAGGGATAATATGATTGGGCTTCAAGAGTACTATATGACGTATTATTAAACAATGTAATGACGTGCTGTAGAATATTTTATTGTCATCTCAGATTTGATTCAAAAATCAGATCTCAGGCAAAGGGATAGTTTTTTTGTGGAAATAGGTTTAGAGGAACAAGACCTCGAAGGTTTTAAACCTTCGAGGTCCATTTAGATTAAGTAGTCGTCTTCTTATGCTTGCTTTCTTGAGGCAGGGGAAGGGTTCGCTTAATTACATTTAATCGGGATTCTACAAAGCGGGCATGAACATTGTTCGGATATAGTAAGCTCAGTTCCTCATATGCCCATCGTGCTTTGACTAAATCGTTAATTTGTTCGTATGATTTGCCAAGCATAAAGTATGCATCTATTTTTTTATTTGATGATTTAATAGTTAGTACTTTCTGGAAAGAATTAATCGCTTGATCATAATTTTGTTGTCCAAAGTGACATTCACCTATCCAATATTCACAATTATCAGCAAGGTTTTCTTCAATACCCTTATCAAGCAAACTACTGAATGTTGTAAGAGCTTCTTCGTACTTCCTCTGTCGGAAAAGTGAAACTCCTTCAGAATACTCATCACGAAGAGAGGAAGTTATACTTGCCGGCGAGAACACCTGTGGCACTGTATTCACATTTCCTGCAAAGAGCCTCATACGCAATTCTTTTAGCTGCTGAAAGAAATCTTTGTTTTCAGCTTGGAGAGTAACAACGTTTTGTTCAAGTTCTTTTTGTTTGTTGATAGCCATGAATTCTCTAGATTCAAGTTGGTCTACCTTATCGACTAAGTCGCGTGTGGACGCCAGCAATAATCCGGTATAATGCTGCATAGATTTAAGTGAATCCAGTAAAATGGCCATCCTTTGATTTGCTAATTGCAATTGACTTTTCAATTGCTCAATATCATTTGAAGGAAGCGTTGCATCGCTTCGCTGTGAGATTGTTGTTACCGGTCGGAAGTACTCATCATGATTTCGAAATGGCTCACGTGTAAGCGTACAACTAGAAAGTATCAATGTTGTCGTGATAGAAACCATGGCAAATTGGATAACGGTTTTCATATTTTGTCACTCCTATTCACTTGGCGGATTTTTTTTGATGGATAAGACGTATGCAGAAAATCCTAGAACACCAACCATAATAACAGCAGTGGTCACATTATCCAATGCTGTTACGGTGTGCTCAGGTTTGGGTGGAGTTGGTTCTCGTTTTAATGGCGTGTAGTCTTTCCAAGCAATTCGTTTCACAGTATCCACTTGAAAATCAAACCTGTAATTCTTTGCTGTCGGACCAAACATCATAGGAAGCAATAGACTTATCTGTTTACCTACACTTTTTTGAATTGATTGCTGCAACTGCATAGAACGGTGATCTGTAGTTGGTAGTAAATCTAATTCCACCCATTTGTCACCGTCGTTATAGATGTTATCGCGCGGAATTACGACATCATGAATATATCCGAGTGGAGGTATAATAATTGAACTTGAGCGCAGAGTGTCTCCATAAAAGTTACTGGTATGCCGGACTGCGAAGTATTGATCGCTGATACCCATCGATGCCCTGTTCCAGTTAACAGCAACATTGGATCCGGAAATATTTTGGAGTTGAAATCGAATCGCTGCTTCATCAAACTTGAATTGAATGATGATATTCTCATCCTGAAATAAGAGGTTTGAATTTTTCACCGGTGCTACCAGTTTGTATGTGTACCGATACTTATTACCGCTTCCTGGACTAAATTGGCTCGTCGTTACACAAGACATAAAAATTCCAGAAAATGTCATAATAGCCGCGAATTGAATAGTTCTTATTTTCATGAGACGCTTCTTTATTGAATCCATTATAAAGCAAGGATTTTTTTATGAACCTTTCAGATCATTTGATACCGAACCCCTGAGTGTCTTGCGGACACAGTCATGAGAATTCCATGCATCTTATCTCCTCCAACAATCCCCAGATGTGCAATTGGCATGCCTGGGATAACCCCGTTCCACCTGTGGTGGATCAGGATCATTTCAACATAACCATTTTCTTTGTGCTTACATAATCTCCAGCAAGTAAGCGATAGAAATACACACCACTTGCAACACGTGCACCGTTTCCATTTGTCCCATCCCAATTTATGGAGTATCGTCCGGCATCTTGGACGCCATGCTCAAGTGTCCTAATATGCTGACCAAGGATATTGAATATCTGTAATGCCACACGCGGTATTTTGCCTGCTACCTCCGGCACATCAAATTCAATCGTCGTGGTCGGATTAAACGGATTCGGATAATTTTGATACAACATCCAATCGTGCGGTATTGAACTTCTGATGTCTTCCTGCTTTGAATTTAAGAGTGCTACATCATTATTGACACCAGAACACATAAGTACATGTATCGAATCCACATTATTATTCGTCAATTGAATCGGTACACGGAATATTGCAGAGTCACCCGGCTCAATCGGTGAATTATTGATATTCCATAATATTACAGTAACTTCTTTACCTACACTTTTGACTTCCGCTCTCATCATACTTGCACGCGGGTAAATAATATCAGTCGTATCAAGGGTAACCGTATTCTTTAAATACATCACCACTTGCAAACCCTTGATAGGTACAGAATTTCTCAATACGAAACGAGAACCAATATTTGTTGTTTGCACATAGCAAGAGTCCGTCTTTGATGTTAGGAACGTTGAGCTGGAACTTAAAGGCGCCGAACCTCCTTCTATCTTTGACAATGAACCAACATTTGTCGCCAGACAATTGGCTGTCGGATTCCATCCGCTATTGAGTAAACTATCAAGACATACTTGCACATCTCTTATATCGATAATTCCATCACCAATTGTTCCATTTGCATTGTGCGGATACATATCAGCACTTATAAACTCGTATCCAGTTAATAGTTTTTTACCGATGACATGATCTATGATTGTCGTTAAATCGCCAACGTTTCGATAATCATCGTGATTTGCATCTGCATATACAAAGATGGCATTAGCAACAAAAATAGTATCCTTTAAACCTACAGCGGATGCTTTCACCGTATATCGACCAGGTCGATTGCCCAATACCAATGAAGTGTACGCAAGTCCATTTGAATCGGTCGTAGCTGCAGAGACTGTAAGTGTATCATGTTTTGCAAGTGTATCATTCGGTAAAATCGAGAATGCCACTTGAGTGCTTGGCACACCGTTGCCACCTGTATCGCTTACCGACACAACGAACGGACTCAATGTATCGCCAATCTGACCTACTTGTCCATTGCCAGACTGCTGTGCCAGAATTTTTGCGATACCGTGGTAAGCACGTGCGCTGAATCTAATGGTTGTATCGTACGATAACGCTGTTGATTTCGCGCTCACACCATAAGTGCCAATCTTGGACCCAAACTTCAACCATGTTCTTGCATATCCAATCGAATCAGTTATACCGACACTATCAGTCAATGCTTGACCCCATGCACCAGCTGGGGTAGTATCAATTACAAATTTTACTGGCTTGCTCGGTACTGGATTACCACCTATATCTTTAATCTGCACAACAAAGGCGGTATCAAGTTGCGTGAGAATTTGTTGTTGTTGACCTCTACCCATTTGATATGCGAGTGTCTTCGCTGAGCTATTGAATGCAGTCGCCAGGAAATCTTTACTCAATGATTTAGCACTCGCTCTTACCTGATATGTTCCAACTTTATCTCCAAGCGTCAAACGCGTGAATGCAAAGCCATTCGCATCAGTGATTGCAAGCGTACTGCTAAGTGAAACGCCTTTCGTGTTTGACGGGGCATTTGTTACTGCGAAGAAAACCGTATCGTTCGGTCTCGGATTTCCAACTCGATCCGTCAGTACGACAGTAAAGACTGAATCCAGCGGTTGTAAAATTTCCTTACCTTGACCTATGCCGCCTGCAATTAGAATATTTTGCGCCACACCTGGTTTTACCATAATCCTAAATGTGTCCTGCATGCCATTCAGAGTTGCATAGACATTGTACATTCCTGCCTTCGTGCCAAGAGTAAATCTATTGAATGCTTTGCCCGATGTATCAGTATGGACTATCGTGCTATCGATAACACCAGCGATTGTCGTGTCCGTAGAATATTTCACAAGTGCATTCGAGATCGAATTATCATACTTATCACTGAGCAGTGCATATAGTTGAGGAATCACAGTTCCAATCGTATCTTCGAAGAAATTCTTACCGGCAATCATCTTCGCTGGAACATCCGGAGTTGCAGCGAGAATCTGTGATGAAGATAATGCTAAGTTATTCTTTGCTTGCGCTGTTAATGTATAAGTGCCGATTTTCTCACCGAGCATAGCACTTGCCATTACTGTCTTGTTTGTATCAATAACGACGAATGGTGTAAGAAGACTATCATGCTTGGAACTTGTTTGCTTCGTAAAAGAAATCAGTACGGTATCTCCTTGTTTTGGATTAAGTTGAGAATCAAAGAGATTAATAACAAACTGCTTCACTTTCATCACTGTATCTTGTGCCAGTCCACCAACAAGTATATTGTTAATCTTTGCAGCAGTTCCAGGTGTTGCGTTCAAGTCTATCGATGTTTTTACTGATGGATCTTCTATGGAAATTGCATTAACAACCACCGATCCACTCTTTTTCCCAAATGTGATATTCACTGGAGCCTTACCATTCGCATCCGTAATTACAGTATCTTTATCTACTCTGTAATCTGTATCCGGCCCATTTATTTTAAATGCAATTGGTGTCTGGTTAACGGTTAGACTATCCTGATCTTTCGCAACGAAAACAATCGGTGCAATAACCGCCATTACGGAATCTGATGTCCTTGGGATTTGAGCTATCATCAATGAAGCTATAGAGGTTTTTGCTGTCGCCGTGAAAGTATCAACAGCAGTTGGTACACCGGGCACAAATGCCAGAACACGATAATCACCTTTTAGACTTCCGAATGTAATCTTCGTTTGAACTTGACCCGACGCGTCTGAAGTCGCTGATATTGCTGATAATGTTTGTCCGGTTGCACCCAGCGGAGTATCTATAATCGCAAATCGGACATTCTGACCACGCAACGATTGATTAAACGCATCAACAACCCGCGCTACGAACGCCGTATCTGATTGTTTCCTCACACGTCCAAGTTGCTTATTTCCCGCAATGGTTTTTAAGGAATCAGTTTCCCATTCATAATTCGCAATACCAAGCAGATTGCTTGCATCCGCTGCAGTCCATCGTCCATTGGATCCAAACGAAGCGATATTGGAGCGGGTAAGTATATTTCCATTTTGAGACACTCGTTGTCGACGCCATGAAGTTCCACCGTCGGGTGAACGCCAGAGATCCAATGTAGAAGGATTCTGTCCTTGTAGTTCGCTAGAATTATAGGTGAACGAAAGTTTCGCATTAAGCGATGTATCGGTGGTTGTATTGATATCAAGGAATCGCTGGATAGATGATTTTCCATTAACCGATAATGCCGTACCTGATGTCCGAGTGATTGTAGTGAGACCGGGATTTGTGCCACTCCAAGAAATCGATGCACCAATTCCCCCAAAGTCGGAGGAATCGGGAAGTGTGTTGTTAAGATCTACTGTTTTTTTGACTTTACCAATAATTAATCCGCTTTCATTTGTTATTCGCCCCGTGATTTCTTCCAATATCATTGTTGAAGCAATATCTAATTTCACACCATTAGTAACTGCAACAGTGCGGAGAATATTCACATCATTTATTGTCGTTTTCTTTATACTGCCATTTCCTGTCAGCAAAAGATTTTCATAATTCTTGGCTCCTATTTGTTGCGAATCTGTTCCGAAATATTCGAATGTACCGGTCACCGTATCCGGCAATCCAGTCGCTTGCCCTTTTACCTGAAAGAGTCCGGGACCTTTATAGGTTCCGTTTTTTCCATTTAGAAAATCTTGTGATTGTGCATTGTACGTTAAGAAAAATAACGCAACTGCCAAGGCAATCCGGCCACTTCGTGCCTGCCAGATTCTGTGTCTGGTCAGACATCGTGGCTTTATTTTATTTAGTCTAGCGACCATTTGAGTCATCCTTAATTAAATTTCTTATCCATTGAGACATTGAAAAGTAAATTCTCTTTTATCAAAGCAATACTTATCAGGGTCGTTTTGTGTAAACGACTCTGATGAATAGTACTATGAAGTTCTTGATACACATAAGAAACCGGATACTTCGTCTGATAAATCTTTCTATCGTTATTCCATATTCGCTTCAGACTTATCTCTAAATCATCGGAAGACGGGCAAGTGCTTACCCGCCTTCCATTTTGATTTACTAGCATTTCGGAGAAAGAACTTGAGCGGAGTTCTCTTACCGAATAATTTCGATCTTGATCAACATCAATTCCAATCGTCATAAAAACCTTTTCAGATGGACTTACTGTCTGTGACCATGTGATATAGCCGAGAGATCCGAATATAGGAGCACAGCAAGGCTTCTTTGAATCATTTCCCGTCATCATCACAATATAGTTTTTCCAGTTATCCATTTTGCAGCATTTCTTTTAGGTTATTGAACCCTAATTGTCCCAGCGTTCGAGATCGCACCATTATTGGACAAAGGACCATTAGTAACTGTAACACTTCCACCCGTTGCAACTGTTAGTCCTGTTCCTGCGCTATTGTTATTCGTCAATCCACCAGCACCAACGGCAAGTGAACCACTTGTACCACCACCAACCGTCAAGCCGATTCCGGCACCGTCATTAATAGTTGTAGATAATGCTGACGCGGCGTAACCATCCGGAATTGAGACTGATGTGTTAATTACGATATCATCTGCAGTTGTCGGAATTGCATTAGCATCCCACGTTGCTGCTGAATTCCAGCTCGCAGCCAAGATGGAGATAAATGAGCTAAATCGGGTATCAAGTTCTATTTCATCACCGCTTGCAAATGCTGCGCTAGCCAAATTCGCATGTTTTATGTAACCAAACGATCCTACTCCTGAAGATCCGCGGGTAATGGTTCCTCCTAACTTGTTTGTCGATGTAATGGTTCCATGAAACTCTTTCAATCGAGCCTGGACCAAGCTTGCATCAGCTTCGCCGTTCTGATATGCTAATTGTATATCTGCTGTGCCAGTGGACGAGCCTGCATATGTAGCATTAATTTTTCTATTGACAGAAGTCGCCAGCTGATAACCCGTTGGACTTGTTGCCGGCTGAACTTTCAATTGGAACGTGCGCGCTCCATCAGCACCACTAAAGCTGACGACGGTTGAAGCGTTATTAAATGTATAGGATTGGGCAGAATACGCTTCCCACTTCATATTTCCAGCAACTTCTTTAAGGGCAGCGAACGTAGGCTGCATCGATTTTGCCGCATCTTTCATTGTTAAAACACGATTATTGGCGGTATTCATATTAAGATTTTGATTCACTGTCAGTTGACCTTGAACCGTTATATCTGCATCTACATTCTTAACATCAGTACCTGCAATATTTAGATTATTAAACGTCAAAGCGCCTCCTGTGATACTCTGGGCGGCACCATCTAAATTTACTGTCCCTGGTATAGAAGTGGCAGCAGCACTGGTAATATTGCCAGCTATATGATATTGACCATTGCCGGCGAAAACTGATCCACTACCGATGACTAAATTTTGAGCCATTGCCACTGCAACGGCGATGGCAAGAGTGAGTAGGATTATAATTCCTCTACTCAAGCATCTTCTGCTTATTAAGTTTTTCATTGCTGTGCTCCATAAAAATTGTTTTTTATCTTTTTACCCAATTTCTTGAACAAGGGCTCATTTAGCCCCTGAAATAAAATCTGGAACTTGGTTTTCATGACTTGATCCTATTGATCATTTTCAATCTACCTCTGTTTAATATAATTTTTACTTTGTTGTCCTTGCTCAAAGAGACAACACCATTGATTACACCCTTTATATTGGCGCGTGGCTTCGTATTCGCATAAATACCTCCTTCCTTTCAATAAAGAATTATTTGTGATCCGTTATGAATCATCTGATTATTATTCCATTTAAAAAGTACTGTCATTCCCATCTCGATTGATTGTATCAATGGGATAAATGAGAATCTTTCTTTGCATCTTATGTTGTGAATGAGTTGAATTGTCTGCTGTTTATTTTGTGAAACTCCTGAACTGCATAGATATAAATGACCTTCGATTAATCTCATTATATAGTTGAATGTATACCAAATCATTTTTCGTTTCAGCCAAGGACCGTAGCATCTTATCCTAATCGCTTGTTTTAAATCAGGCGTATTCATTGCCCTCTCCTCCAAGAAACTGGGATATGATGGAATCGTCTATCGAG
>Ga0187861_10004775_pt1 | contig 11172 bp, 10 predicted proteins | sample June2016WEW_10_1_3_FD_132986 | JGI IMG/M metagenome (GOLD analysis project Ga0187861, IMG submission 132986) | Peatland microbial communities from SPRUCE experiment site at the Marcell Experimental Forest, Minnesota, USA - June2016WEW_10_100 | ecosystem: Environmental > Terrestrial > Soil >...
CGGAGCAGGGATACAAGGCCTGCGCTGTAAAGCACAAGCTGGGGTAAGTGCTCACGAACCTTCTCGTCGTTCCAGCGCGAGCGGCTGGTCTTCACGTCAGTGACAACCAAATCCGGCCCGGCCAGTTCGAGCAGGTCCAAACGCATTTCGATAGGCGGCACGTCAGGCAAAAACGTGAATCGGTGCTGGTGCTCAATAGCGATAATCTGCGCACCAGCAGATTGCGGTGCTGTATCCATGACGTGCTGGCGATAGGCCGCCAACATCCGGTCGGCCATCAGCAGCAACGACGTGGCATCTTCATCTTTGGCGTGCTGGATTTCAGGAGCCTTGGCGGCTTCTTCGGCCCAGGCTTCGTCATATTTGGCCACGAGCGCCGCCACATCGGGAATTGCCGCGCCTTCGATACGGGCCTGATTCAGGTGCTCAACGGCCCGGTGAAAAGAGCCGCCGAATGCCAGCGACGCCGGCGTGAACTCCACCGGAGCTTGCTCAATATAGCGATACGAAAACTTGCGCGGGCACTGGCTGTACGTCTGAATGCCAGACCACGACAGGTGATTTGGCAACACGGGGACAGCAGCGGCGCCGGTACATGTGACCACCGGCTCCGCGATTGCGGTGTTCATGGTGTTGATCTCCTTGCGTCTAAGGGGATGGGGAAAATGGTGCGGTGAAACTGGCGGCTAGTAATGGGGCTCAGGATTGCCGGCGGCCTGGCGGTGTTTCAGATCATCAATGAGGCGGCTGGCGTCCTTGACGTGCAGTTGGCTGGCATCGGTAACGTTGTAGTTGGCCAGTTCCGCGTTCATATCCAGGTTGAGGCTCTTGCAGATGGCGAAAATGGCACGGCATTGCGCCTCAGTGGCTCCGCTTCGGTGGCCGTTGCCGCCGTTGCCGCCGTTGCCACCAGCGCGAGCAATGCGTTTGCCAGAATAGCCACTGCCGGCCTGTGCAGTCTGCCGGTTCTGCGGCGGCGCTGGTGGGCCATAGTTCGTGCGGCGGACGGGCGGGGGCTGACCACCATTGCCATTGTTGCCGGTGGCGGCACTGATCTGCTCATCCACGGCCTGCGTGACCAGACTGTACAGGTCACGGATGCGGACCTGGATATTCTCTGGCGTGTCGGCGTCGCTGACCTCGATCTCCATGCTGGCGCCGAACTGCTGGGACGAAAACTCGGTGCCTGGAATCGGCACCTTCTTGCTGATGTTCGTGCTGATCTTGATCACGACGTCCTCCTTGTGATGTTGGTGAACGAAACGGGAGCGGGTTCCAGCCCGCTACCTGGTGCTTCTGTCTGTGATGGTGTCTGCTGCGATGCGTGCTGGGCGGTAGGCTTGCGCGCGAGGCCGGTGCGCGGGGCGCGGGACTCCGGCTCGCCGACATTGAGCACCGCGCCGCATTATGCCGAAATTGGCCAGCCGGCGGCTCGCCACATTACGGAGCACTGCCGTTGCTGGGTAATACCAAAAGGAAGCGCCGACGGGCGCCCCTTTTCTTTTGCTGTCGAATCGAATCCCGGCCGCCGTGGCATTCAGCCACAGCGCCGTTACGAGCAAATCGGCGCCAGTGCAGCCTGCGCAGACGCTTCGCTGTTCGCGTTTTTGCCCGCGGTTCTGCCGTTGACCTTCGCCTCCTCGGACGCCTCGGCCTTGAAAACTTGAACGATTGCGTCGACCATGTCCGCCAGGGCATCGCAGATCGCGCGCGCCACGTTTCGCACGCCGTCCCAGAGGCAGCGCGCCAGCGCCAGGACCTTCGCGCCGATGGCCCGGGCGGACTCCATGGCCCACACCAAAAATTTGCGACTGCACGTCCAAACTTTCAGCGCGATGCCCTTGGCCCAACCACAGATCGCGGAGCACAGGCCGCGGAGGAAACCAGGCTCCTCGTTGAGCTTGAGGCCGGCCTGGGCCAACGCCGAATCGAGCCTGGCCACCACATCCCTGGCCGCGGCTTCGCCGTGCTGGGCCAGCGGGACGACCACGATCGCGCTGCCCTGCGCCACTGCCTGTTCGATTGCGGCCGCGACCTCAGCCTGCAACACTGGTCTTGCGGCCGACTTGCTTTCGCCGGTGCTCAAGCCGGTGTTTTCCGTGTTCACGTTCGTACACATTCTTCATCCCTCCAATCAGGCCCGCCCATGCCGCCGGGCGGATTTTTTCGTGTGGCGCGGCCACACGGCCGCGCTCAAAAACCACTTCAACTACTGGTCAGGTCCATCCGCGCCTGGCAGCTTGACCGGATTGCGGGAGTTGCAGCGGAGACCTGCGAGAGATCGAGGGTGCCGGCCAGGCCGGCGATACGGGGCGCGCGGGCGCGGACGGCAGGGCGGCGGGCAGGCCACCTGTGGGCAACGGCGACCTGCCACCAGGTTATTGTAACACTTTTCCCATATGGTATTTAGGCTCGACGGGCCGGTCTGGGAACCACAGGGGGGGGGGTTAAGAGATGCCCGCTGTGGGCATAGGCCTACGAGGGCAGTCTGTCAGCCAAAGCGCCGGGGGGTGTTTTGATGCGTGCGCGGCCCTGGGAAGCCGCTGACACAGGATGTCGCTTTGTCAAGGCTAGCCTGTCCGGGGGACAGGCTACTTCCTTTGGGACGGGTTTGTCAACAACACTCTGCCTGAGTGCGACCGAGGTCGGCGAGCGTGTTGCACCGACTGCGGGCGCCGAGTATGATTCGCGGCCGCTACAGGACACGAGTTCGCTCCGTAGGCGCGAGCGTTGGCGCTGCTGGAGGGCAAGACCAGTGTTGGGCATCCGCCTTCGTAGTCTCGCGCGCACAAGTTTGCGGGCGGGTGAGGCCGCCGTGCGACTGGCTGCCGCAGTGAATGCCAGCGAGGCGGCATTCCTGCGCGCTGGTTGGGACTTGGCCGAGGTGATCGCGCCGGTCCGGTCGGAGCCGTTGAGCTACATCCTCGACCCGCGGAACCTCGACCGCTTCGGCTGCGAGCTTGGCACGATCAATTGGCGGAGCGCTGCGCGTAGCAGGTCTGTTCTCACACGCGAGTACCTGCTGCCCAGTCTCGCACGCGATGCCCGGCGGATGGCGCAGCAGTGCGTTAAGATCGTCATGGAACCAGTCAGGACAGCGTTGCACGGTCGTGACGAGCCTCCAGGCCCGGCGCGGCAGTGGCTTTGGCGTTCTCTGAAAGAAGCTGAGTACGCGGGGCGTCCGCCAGACGAATTACTCAACGAACATGGCATTGAACTCGGGGCCTTCATCGCCTTCCACAACGGCAAGATAGCGCGGTTCGCCCAAGATGCACTGCAGTCGTCGCGCTTCCGGCAATTGCGGCCGTTCTGGAAAGGTTACTTGTTGTGGCACGCCGGCATGCGCAGGGTTGGCACCGGCCGTCTTCTGAAGGCGGCTGCAAACGACCGCGCCAACTCTGCGGGCGAGCGCAAGACTGCCCTCCTGTTGTTGTGGACCGACAGTCCGCTGAGGCGCCGGGCCTTGGAGACGCTGACGCGCGCCAACCAGGAGCTCTTCAGCCAGGATGTTCGCTACAGACGCTCTCCGGGGCCACCAGTGGCTGAGACCCCGCCAGTACCCCGCCGCTCCCTGAAGCAGATGATAGAGAACTTGATCGAGAAGGCTGGCGCCGTGAGGTGGCAACGTGATGAAGCCGCGCGCACACAACTACCCGGTATTCTTTTCGAGTTCTTCGACGCCACTGCGGTCCCCCGGGACCTGGACGAGTATGTGAAGAAGCTCACAGGCGAGCCACTGCGGGCGCTGGTCTATGGGGCAAAAGGCAAGAGGCTGCTGGACGTTGTCAGGGCGACCGCGGCCCTGACCGGTCGGCCACAGAGTGATTGGGTTCCGTGGGATTCGCACGACGCGTCCGTCGAAGGTGCTGGCCTCCCTGCCGAAATCGCGGGCTGGCGTAGTAATCCGCCTGTATACGGCCCAATTCTGCAGAAGCTGCGAGAAAAGACGTTGATTGCTCTGCTGCTGGATAACTGGAAAGGGATCGCCGATGGCGCTGCGGCCGCACTGGCCAGCCTGCTTGCGGAACCGGTACGCCTTGACGTCGAATGGGTGCTGTTCCCCGCGGACATTTTCGGAACCAGGTTCCACTTCAGTGCCAGCGATCCGGTTGCGTGCCCGCTCACCCGCGTCCTGGCCGATGGTTTCAGGGTCGATGCCAGCGAGTCGGATGCTCGGCCTGGCGGAGCAACGACGATTGGCCAGGACCCGACAGCTAAGGAACTGGACGAGCTTTATGAGATTCTCACTCGAACTCGAATGTATCCTCGAACTCTTCATCCAGGACACCGACGACGACTGGCTTGTTGCCGGTTTTCCCAGGCAAGCCGACCGACCCCTCCGCTTCCTCGAAACCCGCTTCCAACGCTACCGATCCATCGTTGCCGCTCGCCCAGGACCCATGACTTATACCTATGGCCTCTGTAAAAAACCACCCGACGACTCATCCTCCCCTAACTCTCAATTTTCTGACCCCGCCGACGCCCTCCTCGCTAAACTTTGATTGCGCTTCGACGGGAAGGACCTCGCCGTGCGCCCTTGGGAATCCTGCACAATGTGGCCAAATACTGCCCCTGTATATACTTACGTGTTGATTGCCCTGTTACCCGTTTTTTGCGTTCCTGTGGCCTCTGGCAAAGCCTCAGCCTGGCCCGGTGGCGCCTTCCCTCCCGCGGCAGTGGGCCTGCTTCCTTCATTCAGAATCAAACAAGAGGCGAGAAGGCGTCTAAGGGCGTCTGCTACCGTCTCGCCAGTCTTGCGCGTGTTTTCCAGGGCCTCGTACAAGTCCCGTGGCAACCTAGCGCACACCGGCTTCCAGCCACCCACTCCCTTCCTTCCCGCTCCCGGTCTTGCTCCACCTCTCATGCCTGCCCCTTCCCGCCTGTGCTGGCCAGCGCCTTTGCCGTCGCCAGAACCACGGCGCGGCCGGCGGCGTCAATGTACTGCCACACCTCCAGCAGTTCCCGTGTTGCAACATCCGTGCAACACGCGGCGCTTCCAAAAGCGTCATTTGGCTGTGTTTGCTTTACGCTCGGCTGACGTGGCGAACCATCGCAATGTCTTTGCGCGCCTGTGCTTGTCGTTGCGCTGTCGTTTTGTTGTCGTTCCCTACCAGCGGGTTCGAATCCTAGCCCGGAAACCAATCTTCATAGGTAAGTCCGGGGGGGCGGAAATGAAAATGTTACCCCCGGACGTTACCCCCTAAAGATGAGTCTCCCAGGCCCCCGTTTCACTATTTTGGGCACGTCGGGTTTTCCTGACCTGCTCTGTCTTCCAGCCGCTCGCGAAGACTCTCTGGCAGTCTCCGGTTTCTTCATTACACTTTTTCCTTCCCGCGAAACAGTAGAGCGCTGGGCACGACCTTCGCCGCCGAGATCAGCCCTGGTTCTGCGGATCAAGGGATTCCCCGGCAGATTGCTTTTTGCTGGCGTATGGAACCAGATGTTCACCAGCGCCCTAGCCCCGGCCTCCCTACCCCCGCCAATTCATTTTTCTCCTCCCCGCGCAAATTTCCGGCTATCATGGCGCGTCTTCCTGGACAGGAAACAGCCCTGCCAGGAGTGCAAGCCGTAGACGCCCGGAATCCCATGCGGAACAGACTGCCAGATGACTGCCGCCAAAACTTTTTCGCTGAACATCCCCAACGGAACTGCCTACTCGCTCAAGTTGACGGCGCTCAGTCATGGCTGGATCAACCTTGACCCGTTCGTCTGGGACGATGACGCGGAGGGCGGATGCGGCAAGAGCGACCGGCAATGAGCCGTGGACTTCGACGGAAAAGCGGCACGGACGCCACTGGGGTCATCGCGCTGCCTCTTTGCCCGAAACCTTCTATGCCCAGCAGGCGCTCAATCATGGGTCTTCCGAGCGGGCGCGCTGTACTTCGCCCGCAGCAGCAACGCCAGGATGGTTTGCAAGTGGTTCTCAATTGCAATCCCCAGGCTGTAGCGGTGCTGCCGGGGAAACTGCCCTGTATGGCGGAGCAGCCAGAGCATGAAGTCGTAGAAGTCGGAGATAACCTTGAGTTCATCCATGTTCATTCCGCCAAGGCGATCCCCCCGAAATGCTTTCCCGCTCGCTTCGCTCGCGGTAAAGTTACAAAGACCAAAGAGCAAAGAGTGTCATAAGTCCAGCACGCAACGAAAGCCGTGATTCGTATACCGGCCGCCAGGACCGCTCCCATCGCGGCGAGCGGCGCGGCAATCGAATGGGCCATCAAACCAGCTACCGCCGCGCAGAACAGGATCTCCTCCAGTGGCCGGTCCCTGGGGATCAACGGAGGGCGAGTCAGCGTAGTATTTGCCATTGAAGTAATCCTGAACCCAATGCCAGACATTCCCGTGCATGTCATACAAACCCCAGGCGTTGGGCTTCTTCTGGCCGACCGGATGGGTGCGCATTCCAGAATTCTTGTTGAACCAGCCTGCCTGTTCCAAGTCCGAATCCTTGTCGCCCGTGTGGTAACGCGTCGTCGTACCCGCCCGGCAGGCGTATTCCCATTGCGCTTCCGTTGGCAGACAGATGTTTCTGCCCGTCTTCTTCGCCGCCCATTTGCAGAACTCCTGGGCGTCATTCCAGGTGACCACGCATACGGGATGGTTGTCCTCTTGCGCGAAGTTCGGCTTCATCCAGTTGACGCCGGAAACCTCTTTCCACCCGTTATCCCAGGTCCAACTTGTGTTGCCAGCTCTCTCCGCTTCGGTCTGGAACTTCATGGCTTCAGCGAATGCCCGGAACTGCGCAACCGTGACATGAAACTTGCCCATGTAGAACGGCTTGCTGATTTTAACCTTGTGGGCTGGCTTTTCTTCCTTACCGCCTTCGTTGTCCTCCCCCATCATAAACTCTCCGGCCTTGATAAGCACCATCTCCATCTTCACGCCGCCGCCGAGGTCGAGCGACATGGCAGGTTCCAGGCCATGTTCCTTGGCATAAGCCGCCACGTCGGCAGGCGGGGGTTCGGGTTTCTGAATACTCGCTGCCGGTGTTGTTGGCGCTTCCGCCTTGGACGAACCGCACGCGACCAAAACGCGGAAGCCGCGAAGGGCAGTGAGCTCACCAGGGTAGTCCCATTTGCGTTGTGCTGAACGGCACACACACGGCGGATCATACCAGGAACCGCCTCGACGCACGCGTTCTGAGCCATTGGCCGGTCCCTGCGGATCAACAACCGGAGACTCCCCATAGTACTTGTCGTTGCCGAAATCCGCGCACCACTGCCACACATTCCCGGACATGTCAAATGCACCGCACCAACTGGCGTTCTGGTAGATTCCAACCGGTGATGTGTAAGCATAACCGTCGTTGTCGCCGCTGTTGCCCCCTCCCGTGTAACCGGTGTTGTAGAGTGATAAATCGGCATGGTTTGCCAATTTCCCGTTCCACCAATCGCCCCAGGGGTATTTCAAACCTTTCGGCCCTCGCGCCGCATATTCCCACTCGGCTTCCGTGGGTAAACGGAAGGTGCGTCCTGCCAGCTTCGTCGCCCATTCACAGAACCCCTGAGTGTCGTTCCAGCTAACGACCACGACAGGATGATTCTCCTCTTGCTTGAAGCCGGGGTCTTGCCAGTTGACGCCGCGCACGACCTGCCATTTGCCATCTCTTACCGTTTTACCTTCGCCGCTTTTCTCGGCTTCTGTCTGGAACTTCATGGCCTTGGCGAACGCCCGAAACTGCGCCACTGTGACAGGAAACTTTCCCATGTAGAACGGCTTGCTGATCTTCACCTTGTGGACTGGCTTCTCGCAGGCTTCTCCGTCGTCCGACCCCATCATGAACTCGCCCGCCGGCACCAGCACCATCTCCATCTTCACGCCGCCGCCGAGGTCGAGCGACATCTCCTTGGGCAAGGCTTCCGCCTTCGCAAGGACAGGCTCAACACTTGCCTTGCCGGTATCCGATTTCGGCGTTTCATTGCTTGCGCCTGTTTCCGATTTTGAGATTGGCGATTCGGATTTGCCGCTCATTGCCAGCGCCGCGATGAGCACCAGCAACCCCAACCCCGCAACGCCAGCGGCGATGTACTGCTTCCTGCCAAATCGCGGTTTCTGCAATCCAGCGGAATGCGGGACTCTTGGCGAAGCCGCGCCCTTGCGCAAGAGAGTTGCCGCCAGCGGCTCCGCCGGTTCGCCCTTTTTGCGGACAACTGCTGCTCCAGGCCGGGCCGCCCTTGGCCTGCCAGCCCCTTTGGACTGCGCGCCCCTCTGCCTTGTGGCAATCGTCGTCAGCGCCGGGTCCAGGTCCACGCTGGATGGCTGCTTGCCCTGACTGGCCAGTTCCAGGTCAACGAGCAGTTCGGCGCAGTTCGCGTATCGGTCGCCAGCGTCCTTGGCCATCATCTTCTGGATGATCTGCACGACGCCATCGGGAAGATCGTCGCGGATGTCCTGCGGGTTGGGCAACTGTTCCGACAGGTGTTTTGCAATGACTACGCCCGCCGTCGTCCCGCTGAAGGGCGTCTGGCCCGTAACCAAGTGGTACAGCGTTGCGCCCAACGAGTAGATGTCTGTCCGCCCGTCTATGGCTTTGTCACCACGGGCCTGCTCCGGCGAAATGTAATGCGGCGTGCCCAGCGCGGCCCCGGTTTGGGTCAGGTAGGACTGCTCGGTACTGCCGATGTTCTTTGACAAACCGAGATCAAGAATCTTGGCGACGAAGCCCTCGGAGAACATGTCCTCCTCGCTGCCATCTCCTTTCCCGCCAGGGACGAGGGGTTTGCAGATGAAGATGTTAGCGGGCTTGATGTCGCGGTGAATGATGTTGTGCTCATGGGCATGCTTGAGTCCGCGCGCCACCTGGATGACGACCGCGATGGCCTTATCCCAGGGCAGGTATTCCTCGCGCTTCAGGATTCTGTCCAGCGTATCGCCATCGCAATACTCCATGGCGTAGTAATGCGTACCGGCGTCCTCGCCGACGTTATAGGCTGTGACGATGTTGGCGTGGCTGAGTTTGCCGGTCGCTTGGGCTTCGCGGCGAAAGCGGGTGAGAAACTCGCGCTCCTCAGAATACTTCTTCGGCAGGACTTTGACGGCCACCTTGCGCCCGACGCTGGTGTCGTCGGCCAGAAAAACAGCGCCCATGCCCCCTTCGCCCAGCTTCTTCAGCAGCTTGTAGGGGCCAAGCTGCTTGGCCCCGCCATCCTGTTCGGCCTGAATCTTCTTCTCAAGGTTCTGGCGTTGTTCCTGGGTGATTGCGCCGATGCGAACGAGCGCGTCAGCAAGGCTCGTCGTCTGCTGGTTGCGCTGCGCCTCTTCCTGAAGGCGTCGGGCTTCCTCGATGCGCTCGAAGCTGACCATTCCCGCCTGCTGGACGGTGCGGGCGAAGGCTTCGTCAGGGACTTTGTCGGCCATAGTTTCCCCGCTCAACAGGTGTAACAGCGGCAATTATAGCGCGCCAGACAGGAAAAGGCAATGGCGGGGGGGTGCAGGTCAGTAAATGCGTGGCCCAGAGCGTACCGCGGGCGTCCCGCCCGCCTTCGTCCTCGCGCCCTGCCGGCCTGCCACGGGCGGGCGGGACGCCCGCGGTACATTTGCTGACATGCACCCATGGCGGGGCCAGCCTTGTCCTTCAGCTTGACCTGGACGGGATGCCAGTCGCCCATGAACCCCGGTTTGTTTTTGATTTCATTCCCCCGAAATCTGGCAAAGGGGCGCGCCCTTCTCTCCAAGCCTGGTTCTTCCCTCTGTTCAACTCCGCCCTGTGCGCGTATAATTTGGGGTGAAATGAATGGGTTCCGATTCCTTTCCCTGGCTGGCTGGCTCTGCATGGCGGCAACCTGGCTTGCAGCGGCAGACGCGCAACCGCCCGCTGCGTTTCCCCTCTGGAACGGCCAGGAATCAACCGAGCAGTATGCGAAGCGCGTGAACCTGCCGCCGACAAAGACGCTGGACTTGGGCAACGGCGTCAATCTTGAATTCGTCCTGATTCCGGCAGGCAAGTTCGTCATGGGGACGCCGGAGCCGGAGTCGCCATGGGTAGGCGGCGTCGTCTTGGGGATCGCTGGCCTGGCCGTATTGCTCTTGGTCGCGCAAGTCCTGGTACGCGCCGTCCGCCAGCATCGCCGCTTTCAGTTCTCGCTGCGTTGGCTGATTGTCGTCGTCCTGGTTCTGGGCGTCGCGCAATATGGCGGTTTCCGCTGCTGGCGGGCCTATTGGGCATCGCGCAACTTCTTGTCGGGTGCGTCCCCCGCGCATGAAGTCACGCTGACAAGGCTTTCTTACATGGCTAAGTTTTTGACAACGCAGGAGCAGTACCAGCAGGTCATGGGCAAGAACCCCAGCGGGTCCAAGGGGGCGAGTCTGCCGCTCGAAACAGTCTCATGGTATGACGCGCAGGAGTTCTGCAAGAAGGTCAGCAAGAAGACTGGCCAGGCGGTTCGTTTGCCCACTGAGGCGGAATGGGAATTTGCGTGCAGAGCCGGAACCACGACGGCGTACTACAGCGGAGATACCGAGGCGGACTTGGGACGGGCCGCGTGGTATCCCGCGAACAGCGGCGGGACGACGCACCCAGTCGGTCAGAAAGAACCGAACGCCTTCGGCCTCTATGACATGCACGGCAACGTCTGGGAATGGTGTCAGGACTGGTACGGGGATTACAAGCCGGAAGCTGCCTTGAATCCGCAAGGCCCGCCCCAAGGCGAGTACCGTGTTCTGCGGGGCAATTCCTGGTACGACTTCAATCTAAGGAGCTGCCGCTCGGCGAATCGTGACTGGAACCCACCGGTCATCCGGGGACCTTACATCGGCTTCCGGTTGATGCTCGCTGGACCTCCTTAACCTTTGTACTTTATGATCCTTCTCCGGGAGACCGCTCAATGACCGCTCCAATTCGTTGCCTGTCAGCCTTGCTGGTACTGTCCTTGGTCGCGGTGGCTCAGGAACCCGCTGCGGCCCGCACCGACATGGCTGACCGCGTCGTTGTCATACGGAATGCGAGCAGCCCTATCTCCCAGGCAGTTGCGGACGACTATGTTCAACGCCGTGGTGTTCAAAATGTGCTGACCATCAAGTGCCAGGATGCCACGGCTGGCGCGCATGCCGAGACTATCCCCTTCGCGGCCTACCAGAAGGACATCGAAGCACCTCTGCGTGCGTTCCTGGCCAGCCATCCCGTTATTGACTTCATCGTGCTCACGAAAGGAATCCCGATCCGTCTCGCCGACGCTC
>Ga0187861_10004788_pt1 | contig 11152 bp, 8 predicted proteins | sample June2016WEW_10_1_3_FD_132986 | JGI IMG/M metagenome (GOLD analysis project Ga0187861, IMG submission 132986) | Peatland microbial communities from SPRUCE experiment site at the Marcell Experimental Forest, Minnesota, USA - June2016WEW_10_100 | ecosystem: Environmental > Terrestrial > Soil >...
CGGGCACACCCATTTCCTGGAAGGCCGCATGGATGCCAGTTTCGGCACCACGCCGCAGGCCATGTCGCGGGCCATTCGGCTGCTGGAGACCGGCTTGGTGCGCGCGGACAAAGTGATTTCCCATCGCTTCCCGTTATCCCGGTTTCAAGAGGCGCTCCAGGTGATGGACGGGCCCGACAGGAACAAAGTCATCATCAATCCCTAACCCGAATCATTCACCACAGAGACACAGAGACACAGAGAACTCTTGAAACCGCAGATGGACGCAGATGGACGCAGATAAGGGAAGAAACTGTTTTATCATCCACGTTCATCTGCGGTTCCTAGAATTTTCGTGGCTGTTCTCTGTGTCTCAGTGTCTCTGTGCCTCTGTGGTGAAAAGTCCAGGCCGGGTGCAACATGAAACTTGAAACTGCCCCGTTTCATGCTATTCTGCTCGTGCCGGGGCAAGGATGGCGCATGGCGTTGTCGCGGGAGAAGGAGTTCTACAATGCTCAGTGTGACTGACGATACTTTTGAGGCGGAGATAGGAGGCCACCGCGGACTGGCGCTGGTGGACTTCACGGGCGAGGGGTGCCCGGCCTGCAGAAGGCTCAGTCCCGTGCTGGACGAGCTCGCCACAGAAATGCCCGACCAGGCGAAATTCGCCAAAGTGGATGTTTATGAGAACAACGACTTGGCCGTCCGCTTTGGCATCCAGTCCATTCCGCAACTGGTGCTGTTCAAGGACGGCGCGGAGGTTGACCGCCTCGTCGGCTACCAGGTCAAGTCCAGGCTGGCAAACTGGCTCAAGAGCAAAGGCTGAAGAGCGCGAACAAAAGCGGTAAACGTTGCGCGGCAGCAAGGCACTATGTTATGCTGTTGCGGCTTAAGGAGCAGGCAATGAAGAAGTGGAATCTTGGGGCTTGGTGTTTCGGCGCGCTGCTCATAGCCGGCGCGGTCGTCCTGGCCTTCAGGGTCAAGGCCCCGCAGAAGGACGGCTTGAGGGCCACGCGTTTCGAGGACGGCTTGCCTCGGGCAGCGGCGCCGGGGCCGGACGTCGTGTCGAAGAACTACCCCGTGGTGATCGGTTTCCTGGGCCATCTGGCGGACCGCGGCACGAAGCGCAACGATGGCTCCGTCGTCCCGTTCGTGATCGGCGACATCCTTACTTTGGATGCCGAGGCGCTCAACGCCACGGAGTATCGCTGGACGGTGAACGGCGCAGTGCTCAAGGAGAAAGACCAGGAATGGAGCGTGCGCAAGGACCGTGAGTATGAGGTCGTTGCGGCCGGCGAGCTGCGTTTCGGCGTGGAGGTGCGCGGCGCCGATGCCAGCGTGGTTTCGCAGCCCAAGGAAACCACGCTCAAGACGGAACCGCTCTACATCGAGAGTTTCGAGAAGAACATTGTCCAGGATGGCGACCGCTGCCTCACCGGCGACGAGTTCACCGTCGAACTGGCGCTGGCCTCGCCGGTCATGGCGGACCTCGATTTCTACCAGTGCCGCTATTTCGTGAACGACGTGCCGCAGAAGGATGACGAGGGTCACGAGTGGACTTCGGAGACGGAGTTCACGTACAAGTTTCCGGCCCCCGGCCACTATTCGTTCAAGGTTGAAGTGCGGCGCGCGACCGAGAAGGCGGCTGAGAAGACAGCGGTGCTGGCGGAGACAATCACTGTCGCCGACGCGGTGTTCTTGAGTTTCGACGCGTACCCGGATAAATGCGCCGCGCTCGGCGCCACGGTCCACCTGGATGCCTTCCCGCAAAGCCTCTTCGGGAAATCGGAATGCCGCTTCGGGATAAAAAAAGTTGAGGCCGCGGATTTCGCTTGGGTGGCCGAAGAGGATGGGGCCATCTGGGGCGAGGCGGACCGCGACTGGCTGCCGGCCGAACCGGGGAACTACATTCTGCGGGCGGAGATTCGCGAGCCGGGCAAGGAACAAGCGGACGATTCCAAAGAAATACTTTATACTGTAACTGTAGGAGAATTCTAAACTTACATGAACGCAGCGCCTGCCTTTGAAAAAAGAAGTAAACGCTCTGGCAGCAGTTGTCACATAATCCCAGCAGGCTGGCAGCAAGCTGTTTTCATTGAGGTCCGGTAACGGTCTTTGAGGGCCTTGGGCCGGGCTGGCGGCGGGAGGGTTAGAGTTCGATTAAGGCACGCAAAAAAAAATTAAAAAGAAACTTGACGTGGAAACCGCGCTGCGTATATTATACCGTGCGTGGTTAAAATGCCAGGATGAGTCAGCGGGGTGAGGCTGGCTGTTGTCTCACGGTGGAACAGAGTGACGGGTGAAGGAACGGGGAGAAGCCGGGGTTTTTCAGGAGGGGAAAAGGATCATGTTGCAGAAATCGGGGATTACTCACGCAGCGCTATTGGGCGTGCTTTTTGCCGCCGTAGCATTTTCATTTGCTTTGGCGACCAGCTCGGGAGTAAGTGAGCAGGGAGGCGGCGCCGCGATCAGGGCTGCTGCTGCTGGAACGCAAGTGCAATTCACTAACCCGATCATTAGTGACAAGATTGGGACTGACCGCGACCTGGGTGTTGCGGCTGTCGGCTCGGTCTTTTCGCGCTATTGCCGGGCTGCTTACGGCGTGGCGCCGTACAAATTCACCAACGCTGCCAGCAGCCAGTTGGTCGCCACGTACGGACTGACCCTGGATCAAACCACCGGGCCAACCGCTGGATTGGTGTCCGGGACGCTTAGCGCTCTGGTGGGCACGCTCATACGGTTTGACGTAACGGTCATGGACAGCGCGATCACTCCCACCAGTGCGACAAGCAGTTTCCGCATCACCGTTATGCCGAACAATGGTGCCTTCCAGTTTGCGACCAGCACTCTGGATGCCGCGGTGCAAGGCCGCTTCTACTCGGTCCCGCTCCCGCCGGTCATCTACGGTAACTGGGCCACGGCTTCTGATTTGACCTATACAGTCTCGGCCGCGGACACCACGACGCTTACTAACGCAGGCTTGACTATTGATCCTGTTGCCCAGACCCTCTCAGGTGTTCCGTTCTCCAGTTCGGGGGGGACTCCCCCGATTGCGGTGACGTTCACTCTGAACTGTAAGGACAAGAGTGGTAACTTTGCACAATCAGCAGATGGGAAAACAGTGGGCCAGAAGTTCACCCTTACGGTGAATCCCGGCGCCGTCTCCAGTGGCCTCCTGATCAGCGCCCTCACGATTGGTGCCAATATGCCCCTGAAGAAAGGTAATCCTGCCGACAGCCTCAAGCTGACCGCTATCACCACCTTGAATCCGGTGAGCGGTCAATTCCTCAGGGTGACCGTCGGTGTTTCCGCGAGTAATGTGCCGGTTACTTCTGGGTCGCCCACTTATTTTTCAGCTACGACAACTGACCCGTTCAACGACAAGGGCAAGGCTAGCGGCAAGGGCGACGCCGTGACCGCGTCAATCTCCAAAGGCAAGCTGACGATCGCAGCGACCGGCCAATCCATTACGACGAGTCTTGCCTCGCCAGTGCTTGTGATCGTGCAGATTTTGGACGCTACGGGCAAAAAAATAGTGGCCCAGGTTGGCGAGAATGTTCAGATTAGCCCCAAGCCGGGCAGGAACAACGCTGTTACCTTCACCCTCAGTAGGGGTGGTACTCCTGGAGGCGGTGTGTTCATGCTCACCAGCGTGGCCGGCAAGGACGATAAGAACACTCCCAGCACTGCGTGGAAGGTCGGCTTCGTTGCTCTGCCGGCCTCGGGTTCCTTTCAGCCCGGCCCCGTGGATGTGACCATTGGCAACCTGGACTTGGCGAATGACAAGACCGGCCAACCAATCGCTGTCACTACCAAAGGGAACGGCGTGGCGTATAAGCCTGCCAGCACGGCCAAACTTACCAAGACCGACATCAACCTTCTCGCAACTCTCGCGATGGATGGGAAGACAGGCAAGGGCACTCTTACGACCTCTAACTTGACACAGAGTGCAGGGACTGTGGGTAAGACCACGGCTGCGACTGGGACGGGTATTACTACGAGTGGCGCGTTCTACACGAACATCACCCTCGGCGCGCCGGCCACGACTTACCAGGGCGAAGGGATCTGGAACGTTACCCATACAAACACGAGTTGGAAGTAAGCTGTAACGAAACGGACTGCGTAGTCAGCGGCCCCGGCTTTCCATGCCGGGGCCGCTTTGTTTGGTGTTCTCTTGACGTGGAAACCGCGTCGCGTATCTTCTCTCGCGCGTGGTCAGGATGACAGGTTGTGTCAGAGGGGTGAGGCCAATTGTTGTCTCACGGTGGAACAGAGTGACCGGTGAAGGAACGGGGAGAAGCCGGTTTTTTTCAGGAGGGGAAAGGGATCCTGTTGCAGAAGACAGGGATTACTCGCGCGGCGCCATTGGGCGTGTTTCTTGCCGCCGTGGCATTCTCTTTTGCCTTGGCGACCAGCTCGGGGGTAAGTGAGCAGGGAGGCGGCGCCGCGAGCAGGGCGGTTGCTGCTGGGACGCAGGTGGCATTTACTAACCCGCTCATTAGTGACACGATTGGGACAGACCGCGACTTGGGTGTTGCGGTCGTCGGCTCGGCCTTTTCGCGCTATTGCCGGGCTGCTTACGGCGTGGCGCCGTACACCTTCACCCACCCTGCCAGCAGCACGCTGGTCACCGGGTACGGACTGAAGCTGGATACCACCAACGGGCCAACCGCAGGGTTGGTTTCCGGGACCCTTACCAGTCTGGTGGGCACGCTCATACGGTTTGACGTAACTGTCACGGACAGCGCAACCCAGGCCTCCACGTCCACGGCGCATTTCCGCATCACTGTGGCGAACAGTGGTGTCTTCCAGTTTGCGGTCGGCACTCTGGATCCCGCTGTGCAAGGCCGCTTCTACTCGGTCCCGCTGCCGGCGGTCATCAACGGCAATCAGTCAAAATTGACCTATGTAGTCTCGGCCGGCGACAGCGCGGCGCTTGCTGCCGCGGGCCTGGCTGTTGATACTGATGGCCTGACTCTCTCTGGTGTTCCGAGCGGCACCTCGCCCGTGGCGTTCACTCTGTACTGCCAGGACGCAAACGGCAACTTGGCCAGATCATTTGACGGGGCGACAGTGGGGCAGCAGTACAACCTTCCGGTGACTGCCGGCGCCATTTCCAGCGGCCTCCTGGTGAGCGCGCTCACGATGAAAGCCGGCATGCCCGCGAAGAGCAATGGGACCGCCACCGGCAGCATCAAGCTGACTGCCACCACCACCTTGAGTGTGACGAACGGTCAATACCTCAAGGTGATCATCGGCTCCTACGCGTCGCCTGTGACAGATAGCGCGTTCGCCAATGGCAAGGCCAAGGCTACTGCCAAGGCAGTGGCCGCGACATTTTCCAAAGGCAAACTGACAATCACAGTGGCCAACCAGACTATTCCGGATACGTACAGCACCGGAGCAGCGCTTGTGGTCGTGCAGATCACGTCGGACGCTGCGGGTAAAGTGGTGGTGGCGCAGGTGGCCGAGAATGTGCCGATTACCGCGACCGTGCAAGCCAACAAAGGGGATACGGTCACCCTCACCAAGAATATTCCTCCTGCGGGCGGGGTGTTCCAGCTCACCAGCGTGGCCGGCAAGGACGATAATAAGAGCACGGTTCCCGCCACTGTGTGGAAGGTCAGCTTCATTGCTATACCGCCGTCGGGTTCCTTCACGTCCACCTCCGGCGATGTGACCATCGGGAACGAGGACTTGCCGTTCACTGGTGGCACCACTAACAACAAAGGTGTCCTGACGTATAGCTTTACCAAGGTCAATACCGGCAGCACACCCAAGGATAACCCCGACGTTCTCGCCACTCTCTCGATGGATCCGAACAAGGGCAAGGGCGCTCTTACGACCTCTGACTTGTCTTGGAATGCAGGGACGAATACGGGCAAGACTGGCACTCCAGCCGTGACTGGGACGGGTCTCACAACGAGTGGCGCGTTTTACATGAACGTCACCCTCGGTTCACCGGCGACTTACCAGGGCGAAGGGCTCGTGCAGATTGCCCATACAGGTACAAGCTGGAAGTAAGCTGTAACGAAACAGACTGCCTCGTCAGCGGCCCCGGCTTTCCATGCCGGGGCCGCTTTGTTTGGTTTTCCCCCGCCGAATGAAACCGCAGACGAAGGCAACAGCCTCCTGCCCACTGCTCTTCCTATCTGCGTCCATCTGTATACGTCTGCGGTTTCAAGAACGCCCGTTTTCCCGCTTGCGATTGTGTCCCGTTTAGAGTAAACAAAGCTTATCGGCAAGTCACGAAACTAGAGGGTCCGTGTGCTTCCTGCCTCCCGCCTCTAGTGAAAGGAGAGGCCATGTCCGGCTTGAGCTTGAGATACCTGGTGAGGATGCTGGCGCTGGCATTGGTGCTGGCCGTGGGCTGCTTTTGTTATGCCACCAGCACAAGCGTGCGGTCCCGCGGGCTGGCAAGTGGGTCTGACAGCCCGGCCGCGGGGCGCCTCCTGGGCAGTTCGCCCTTGCGCTATACCAACCCCGTCTACCAGCAATTCCCATACCCCCAGCCCACCACCTATGATCTTGGCGATGCCGCATTCGGTTCCACGATCGTTCGCTACATCACGGTCACTGGCGGCGTGCGGCCGTACAATTTCGTGGCGGTGGACCTGTCGTCACCGAATCTGGGGTTCAATTCGTCTTTGACCCTGCATCCTTCCGGCTATCTGATCGGCTCCATAACCAACAGCACGCCGCCGCCGCTCAATTTCCAGGTGGCGGTCAGCGATAGCCGTGGGCAGGAACCCAACAATCTCACGGACGTCTTCAGGCTGAACCTGGTTGCGCTCCCTGCCGGGGCGTTTCAGTTCGCCGTTGACCGCCTCAACAACGGCGTGGTAGGCAAGTCCCACGCCGCTAAGTTGGAGACATTGAATGGGAATGGAGTGCAGTTCAGCACCCTGCCAGGCACTCTCGCGCTCAACGGCGTGATTACGGGCACCACGGGCCAATTGGAGACCTTCGGTTTGACTCTGGCCGCCGACGGCACGATTTACGGGCGGCCGCTTGTGGATGGGAAGGTCAGCGTCACGGCCAGGGCCAAGGACCAGCATAACAACATCGCCCGTGATCGCACCGGCCAGATCAGCGACCAGGTGGTCACCTTCAACGTTGAGACCAACCAGACCGCATCCACTGATTACACCACCTTGAAGTGCCACATCCAGGCCGACATCGGCCAGTTCAGCAAGGACTCCATCAGCTTCAGCGGCGTAATCAACCTGAGCGGCACGCAGTGGTTGACGCTGGTGGGCACCCCTTTCGAGCTGCATGTCGGAAGGGCCAAGTTCTCGGGCTTCCTCAATTACCATGGCATTGTGGTTAATGCTCACGGCGGGCCGGCTGTATACGCCGACGGCAGCGCGCTGCATGCGACCGTCAACCCCCACACCGGGATAGTGCAAGGCACAGTCAAGCGCGCCAGCCTGTACCATAACGGCTGGACCGATCTGGCCTCCGTTCAAGATCGCAGCACGGCGCGCGCCGGAATAATGCTGAACTGCGCCCACTTTATCCTCGGCTCGGACATGCTGGACTTCGCCACGCGGCGCACGGGGAACAAGATAGCGCTCGATTACAAACTGGGTTCTATTGGCCAGCCTCTGGGCGGCGCGTTCCAGGTTGTGAGTGTCTTGGGCGTGAACAGGAAGACGGTCGCCGGCCTGGACGGCGTGGCGTGGACAGCCAAGTTCATTATCATTCCGCGCTTTGGGGTGGACCCCAACGCCGGACTGGATGATCTGTCTGTCTTCCGTGTGCGCATCGGCACGAACTTCGACCAGTCCATCGCCGGCCATTACTTCACCAGCACGCGGTCTGGAGACACGCAGTTGATGAAGAATAATTACCTGGGCGAATACGTGAGCAAAGCGACCTTCAGTCCGACGAAGTTTACCGGCACTATTCAGACCCAGTCCCTCTCGACTTATACAACCGGCTTGCCTCAGGCCACGGCTCAAGCCAACTCCAACTTCACCCTGGCACTGGACGTCCAGCGCGGCGGAACAAGCACGAACTTCTATGGCGAGGTGGGCAGGGCCATCCTGGCCCACCCACGGAAGAAGTACTGGGGTGACCAGAAGTGACTGCTGGCCACTGCCCACTGACAACTGACCACTGACCACTGACAACAGGAGGGAGACGATGTCTGAGATCACAGCAGTTCACGGACGCCAGATTCTCGATTCGCGCGGCAATCCGACGGTTGAAGTAGACGTGGAATTGGCCAGCGGGGCCTGCGGGCGCGCCGCCGTGCCCTCGGGCGCATCCACCGGGCAGCACGAGGCCGTGGAGTTGCGCGATGGCGATCCCAAACGCTACCTGGGCAAGGCCGTCAGCCGCGCCGTGCGCAATGTCAACGAAGTCCTTGGGCCTGAGGTATGCAGCCTCGACGCCGCGGACCAGCGCGGCTTGGACCGCGCCATGATCGAGCTCGATGGCACGGAGAACAAGGGCAAGCTGGGGGCCAACGCTATCCTGGCCATCTCTCTGGCCGCGGCCAGGGCCGCCGCGGCGGAGGCCGGCCTGCCGTTTTATCGCTACCTCGGCGGCGCCAACGCCCATACGCTGCCCGTACCCATGATGAACATCATCAATGGCGGCGCGCACGCGGACAACAACGTGGACATGCAGGAGTTCATGATCCTGCCGGTGGGCGCGCCCAATTTCGCCGAGGGTCTGCGCATGGGCGCCGAGGTGTTCCACAATCTCAAGAAGGTCCTCAAGGACAAAGGGCTCAACACCGCCGTCGGCGACGAGGGCGGCTTCGCCCCGAACCTCAAATCCAATGAGGAGGCCGTGCAGGTGATCCTCGAAGCCGTGCAGAAGGCGGGCTATGAGCCCGGCCAGGACGTGTGCCTGGGCCTGGATTGCGCCGCTTCCGAATACTACGATGCGAAGAAGAAAAAATACACGCTGGAAGGGGAAAAGAAGAACCCCGTGAAGAGCGGCGACGAGGTGGTCGAACTGCTGGCCGCGTGGTGCGGGAAGTACCCCATCGTGAGCATCGAGGACGGTTGCAGCGAAGAGGACTGGGACACCTGGGCCAAGCTCACCAAGGCCCTCGGCTCCAAAGTCCAACTCATTGGCGACGACATCTTCGTGACCAACACCAGGATCTTCGCCCAAGGCATCGCCAAGGGCATCGCCAACTCGATCCTCATCAAGGTCAACCAGATCGGCACTCTGACCGAAACCCTCGAAGCCATCGAAATGGCCAAGCGGGCGCGTTACACCGCCGTCATCAGCCACCGCTCGGGCGAGACCGAGGACACCACCATCGCCCATATCGCCGTGGCCACCAACGCCGGGCAGATCAAGACCGGCTCGGCCAGCCGCACCGACCGCGTCTGCAAGTACAACGAACTCCTCCGCATCGAGGAGGAACTGGGCAGTGGGGCGGAGTACCTGGGCAAAAAGGCCTTCTTCAGCGTCGGGCGCTGAGGCCTTCAGAACGGAAGAACAAGCTGCCTCTGCCGCGCGGACCTGATAGCCTTGGGCCTCCGCGCGGCATTTTATTTCTGCGCTGGAAAACGTGCGCCAGCTCAAACCGGCCTCGACACTACGTCTGTTTCTCCGGCGCCTTCTGCTGCTCCGCCTCTTTTTCCAGGTCCACGGGCGGCGGCCCTTCGAGCACACGCTCCGGGATGCCGTTGAGCACGTTGCTCCTGTAGTGGTGCGGGTTGCGAGTGAGTGTGAGAGACACGCGGAGGTGTTTGCCGCCGCGGTCAACCAGCAGCACCGCCACCCGCGCCGGCCCGATGAGGATCACTTCACGCATCAGGTCCTTGACCCCATACACCGGCCTGTCGTTAACCGCGAGAATCTTGTCGCCGGCTTGCATGCCGGCCGTTTCCGCCGGGAACGGCTTGGTGATGCCGGAGGCTTTGTATAACGGATCCTGCTCAACCGCCACGACCTGGTTGGCCATGACCACCGGCCGCCCCGCAGTGCGTCCCGCGCCCCCCGCCGCGCCACCTTCTTCCTCGCCGGGCTCGCTCTCCTGAAGCCCCAAACCCATGAAGCCGCGGCCGCGTAACGCGATCAGGATCTCTATCGCGCGCGCGCGCACTTCGGGGTCCTCGGCTTGAGCGGCGTATTCCAGCGGTTCAATGGCCGCGCGGCCCAGTTGGAGCAGCGTGTTGCGCGCTTGCTGGCGCGTGGCGTAGCTGTCCGCGCCCAGCGCCTGGACCATTTCCTTGGCCTGCTGCACCGCGGGCGGATCGGTCGCAACAGCCGGTTCCCCGGCGCGGGCGTGCGGACAGAGCCAGCCCAAAGCGGCGGAAGCGCAGAACAGGGTTACGAATGCAAGGCGCCGGCGTGCGTCGAATGCCATAGTTTCTCCGCTACCCCCTCCAGGAAAACATTAGGATAACCTGTGTCCTGAAAAACGCAACAGGTTCTGGATGAGCTATTTTTGCTGCATGAACTCCCGCATGCCGGCCAGGAACATCTGCACCGCCACCGCCGTCAACAACAAACCTGCCAGTCTTTGAATTGCCACCAGCGTGCGCTCGCCCAGCAGGCGGCTCAATGTCGTGGCTGAGAACAGGATTACCAGCGACACCAGCCATGCGCACATCAGCGCCAGCAGCCATGCCGGCCAGCGTGCAGGCTCGCGCGTGGCCAGTAACAGCACCGTGGTCATGGCGGACGGACCCGCGATGAACGGCACGGCCAGAGGCACAATGAACGGCTCGCCGCCCGGCACCAGCCCAAACACGCCTCCTGGCTCGGCAAAGATCATCCGCAGCGCGATCAGGAAGAGGATGATCCCGCCCGCAACTGAGAGCGCGTAACCTTCAATCTGGAAGATGTCGAGAATGAAACGCCCGCAGAACAGGAAAACCGCCAACACGGCCAAGGCGATCAGGTGTTCCCGCAGCACGATCCAGTTGCGCTTGCGCACCGCGAAGTCCTTGAGTATGGCCTCGAACACCGGGATGTTGTCCAAGGGGCCCATCACCATCACAAGCAACACGGCTGCGGAAAGAGCGCTCATGGAGACATTCTATCCTGCGTCCCGCAATTTGGCAAAATGCGGGACGGCGGGGGTGCATGTCAGCAAATGTACCGCGGGCGTCCCGCCCGCCCGTGGCAGGCCGGCAGGGCGCGAGGACGAAGGCGGGCGGGACGCCCGCGGTACGCTCTGGGCCACGCATTTACTGAC
>Ga0187861_10004791_pt1 | contig 11149 bp, 10 predicted proteins | sample June2016WEW_10_1_3_FD_132986 | JGI IMG/M metagenome (GOLD analysis project Ga0187861, IMG submission 132986) | Peatland microbial communities from SPRUCE experiment site at the Marcell Experimental Forest, Minnesota, USA - June2016WEW_10_100 | ecosystem: Environmental > Terrestrial > Soil >...
CCGGGGGCGGGACCGTCTCCGCGCCGCCGGCCTCATGCCTCTGGTGGCGTGGTTCCTGGCTTACTTGCGCGCCGGGGGGCCGTTCGGCGGGCGTGCCGCCTACTGCTACGCGCTCGAGCGCCTGACCTATGAGTCGCTGCTGGCCATGCGAGTGCTTCGCCAGCGCCTCGCGGCGGAAAAGGAGAAACCATGATCGATCTGTATCCGAGGGTCCTCGTCACAGGTGGCGCCGGGTTCATCGGTTCGCACTTGGCCGAGGAGCTGCTCGCCGCCGGCCACGAGGTCGCCGTGCTGGACGATCTCAGCACGGGCAGTCTGCGGAACATCCAGCCGCTCATCGGGCGGCCCGGCTTCCAGTTCCACCTCGGCTCGGTGCTCGAGGCGGCGGTCTGCGACACGCTCGTCTCCCGTGCCGATCTCGTCATTCATCTGGCGGCCGCCGTCGGTGTGAAGCTCATCTTCGAGCGGCCGGCGGAGACCATCGAGCGTAACGTGATGGGCACCAGCCGCATCCTGGACGCTTGCCTGCGGCACTGCCGGAAGGTCTTCGTGGCCTCGACCTCCGAGGTGTACGGCAAGGAGCCGCGTGTCGGCGGCGCCCGGTTCCGCGAGGACGATGACATCACCCTCGGCGCCTCCATGCGCTGGGCCTATGCCGCCTCCAAGGCCATCGATGAATACCTGGCCCGCGCTTACGCCCAGAGCAAGGGCCTGCCCGCGGTCGTGGGCCGGTTGTTCAACACCGTCGGCCCCAGGCAGAGCAGCGCCTACGGTATGGTGCTGCCGCGGTTCGTCTCCTGGGCTTTGGAAGGCAAGCCCATCCAGGTGTATGGCGACGGCAGCCAGACGCGCGCCTTCTGCCACGTCCGCGATGTCACCCGTGCCGTCCGGTTGCTCATCGCCGAGCCGCGCGCCGAAGGCGAGATCTTCAATATCGGCTCGAGCGAAACCGTGACCATCCTAGAACTGGCCCAGCGCGTCAAGGAGGCCACGCTGAGCGCCTCCGAGATCCGGCTGATTCCCTATGAGCAGGCCTACGGGCCGGGCTTCGACGACATCAAGAACCGTGTTCCCGATCTCGGGAAGATCCACGCGCTGGTCGGATACGAGCCACGCTACTCGCTGGACGCTATCCTGCGCGATGTGATCGAGTTCGTCTCGACGCTGCTGAGCCGTTCCACGAAGCTCGAATCCGCGGCCGCCGTTTCACCCCAATGACGGACATTCGTCTCTCTGACTTTCGCAACGACTGGTACCAGCCGGGCCGCCCGCGTGTGGTCCAGGCCGCCTGGTTCTTTCTCGGCCTGCCCCTGCTGCGCTGCCCGCTCTTGCCGTTTTCGCGCCCGCGCCGCGGGCTGCTGCGGCTGTTCGGCGCCAAGGTCGGAAAAGGCGTCGTGATCAAGCCGGGCGTTCGGGTAAAGTACCCTTGGTTGCTCTCCATCGGCGACTACTCCTGGATCGGCGAGGACGCCTGGATCGACAATCTCGGTCAAATCTCCATCGGCTCCAACGTTTGCATCTCCCAGGGCGCCTACCTTTGCACCGGTAACCACGACTGGTCTGACCCGGCCTTCGCTCTCCGGGTTCGGCCCATCGTCATCTCCGATGGCGCCTGGGTTGCCGCTCGCGCCGTCGTTTGCCCGGGTGTCACGCTCGCTGAGTGCGCTGTCGCCGCTGCCGGGAGCGTCGTCACTCGCGACATTCCCGCTTTTGAGATCCACGCCGGCAATCCCGCGCGTTTCCTCCGCCGCCACATCGCACCGCCCCCAAGCTGCCGGCCGGGCTAAGCATGCGCACCCTTAGAAACGCAGCCCGGCTGGCTCGCACTCCCGCGATGTGGCCCCTCTACGCCAGGTGGTTGTGTACTGGTCCCCGCACCGGATTGCCCCTCAAAGCGGATCCGGAGCGCTCGCTCGCCGGCTGGTCGAGCTTCAGCGAGTGTTGGTCGTTTCATGACGGCCTGCCCGGCCGCGAGTTCCTGTTCCTGGAGCGCATTGCCCGGTCGGCGGCCCAACCGCCGCTGGCACTCGACGTCGGGGCCAACATCGGCCTCTTCACCCTCGAGCTCGCGCTCCTCGGCTTTCGCGTGCATGCATTCGAGCCCGTCCCTTCCACCTTCGAGCGCCTGCGCGCCAACGTGCGCTCCAATCGCATTCCAGCCGAAAGACTGCAACTGAACTGCGCCGCTGTCGGCGATTTCGAGGGGACCGTCGGCTTCGCGGTCGATGAACGCTCGGCCTCCACCAGCCACGCCGTGCTGGGTCCCGGTGCCGCCGATTCCCTCGTCCACGTACCCTGCACCACGCTCGATACGTACTGCTCCGCCAACGACATTGGCTTTGTGGACCTTCTGAAGATTGATGTCGAAGGCCTGGAACTCCACGTCCTCCGCGGCGCTCGGCGAATGCTCTCCGGCGGCGCCGTCGGGGCCGTTCTCCTGGAGGTTTGCCCCGGCAATCTGGCTCGCGTCGGCGTTACTCCGGCTGACCTGGGAGACCTTCTCGCTCGGTCCGGCTATACCATCCACGCGCTCCTGACCGATGGCTCCGCCGGGCCGTGCTTGACCACCAGCGACCTTCAGTCCATCGACCTGGCTAACCTCATTGCCGTTCGCACCGCGGCGCTAGGCAGTAAGTCGCGCCTTGTCGGAGAGACCGTCCGTGTGCGGAACAACGACTGACATGGCGGACCGCTCCCCTGCGGCGCCGCCTCCTGCCCGCTCCGAACTCCATCGCGAGCGCCTCTTGCTCGGCGCCATCTGTCTGGTTTTTCTCCTGGCTAACCTGCTGACCAGTTCACGCTCGCCGACCGTCTGGTTTGACGAAGTCATGCTCGTTGACCCAGCCGCCAACCTCGCCGCCGGCCACGGATTCACCTCCACCGCCTGGCCGCAGCCTTCCAGCCAGCTCTGGGCCGGCAACGCACCTTTGTACTCATTCCTTCTTGCGGGTTGGATCAGGGTCTTCGGATTGAGTCCACTGGCTGTCCGCAGCTTCAGTTACTTCGGCATGGTCGCAGCCGCCCTGCTGCTATGGGGCGCTTTGGTTCGGTCTCGGCTGCTTCCCGACACCGTTTCCCGCCTTTCGGCTCTGGCCGCGATCCTCTGCGCCTACGGCGTTACATTCAGTTACCGCAGTGGCCGCTATGACGCGCTTGGCATCGCCATTTGCGCCTTCGCCTTCTGGGGCTTCTTTGTGCGGCGGCGTTGGCTCCGCTTCGCCCTCCTGTTTCTGTCGGGCTTCTTGCTCCCCGCCGCTGGCTTGCAACTCATGGTCTATGCCGCCTGCATGGGCCTGCTGGCAACGGTGTTCTTCGGTCGCCGCTATCTTCCGCACTTTTGCGCACTCGCCGCGGGCATCGCCGCTGGCGCCGCCGCACTGTTCGCCATTCTCTTCGCCAACGGGGTTTGGAGCGCCTTCGTGTTTTCGACGCGCGGCATCGCGAAGCTCGATACCGTCCAAGCCGCCCCGACCGACCTCCTTCCCGCCGCCCGTGTGCTGTTTTCCGCCCTAGGCCAGGATCCCAGCCTCGTTGTATTGCTCTGTTTCATCGCCGGCCTGCTCATTTTCGATCTGTGCTCCTCGCGCCGGCCGCCGTCTCTGCTGCTCTTCGGGCTGCTTGCGGCCCTCGTGCCGATGGCTGCATTCTCCGTCTCGCGGCGATCGTTCCCGATTTACTACAGTTGGATGGCTTTCATTCCTGCCTGTATCTGCGCCTGCGTGGTCGTCAGACCTCGGTTTTCCCGCCGGGGACGTGAGTGCGGGGCCGCGTTTGTGCTCCTTGCTGCCGCGCTGGTCGGGTTGCCGCTCCGCCTCGGCGTCACAGCCATGGAATGGCAACAACGCGACTACACCAGGGTCGAGCGATTTGTCGCCGCCAACGTCGCGCGGAACGAGGTGGTCTACTGCGACTTTCCGGCCTACTACGCCTGCCAGCACAACGCCGCTGGCAGCGTGTTCCAATTCCACGTCTCCGTGCTCAACGCCGCTCAACGGGCGCGAATTACCAAGCTCATCGTTCACCCGAAGGTGGCCTCTGCGGTGATGCAGAGTCTCGGCGGGGAATGGCAGGACACCGGCATCCGGCTGCAAACCTCCAGCCCGAACCGGCGCTGGAACTCCTTCGCTGCGGCGCTGTATGAGCTCGCGGTCTACCGCCGCTCGGCTGCCTCCGGCTCCGTCAGCCCCGAGGCGCGCTCCAGAAGGTCACCGAGCTAGCTCTGAAGACACAATTGGCGCATGTACGGAAATACCTGCACTAAGAGCGTTGCCGTCGCGCGGCAGATGGTCGCCAACCCCCGGCACGCCATGCGTTGGCTCACCAATCGGCTGTCTGGGAAGTCCCCCCTTGAACTGCGTCAGCCTTGGTTGACTTACGGGGCCATCGACTTCCTGCGCTCACGCATTCGCCCGGGAATGCGAGTCCTCGAATGGGGTGCTGGTGGATCCACTCTGTTCTTCGCGCTCGCTGGGTGCGTCATCACCAGTGTCGAGACTGACAGGCGCTGGTTTGAGCTGGTGAGGTCGCACCTCATCCGCAGCTCACTCTCCGCCGCCGTTGATCTCCGGCTTGTGGCCCTCGCATCCCCGCTGGATGGAGACTTCGCCGCATACCTTGGATGCGTGCGCGAGGCGGCTTGGGATGTCGTCCTTGTGGATGGATCCGAGTCCGAAGTTCCCACCCGCATGCGGTGCCTCTCCGCAGCCGTGGGTCATGTACGTCCTGGCGGCCTGCTGATCCTTGATGACGCATGGAGAAACGAATACAGCTCGGCTCCGGACCTCTTGCGGGAGTACACCCGTCACCAGTTCTGGGGTCTGGGACCCGCCCGATTACCCGTGGGTAAGACCGACGTCTACATCCGCGACGCTAACGCGCACTAACCGTTCACAGACTGGCAGGAGGTAAACTGAGCCTGTCTTCAGCAACCTGCCGCCGCCCTTGGCCGCCGCCTCCCCGGCCTTTCGCCGGCCGAATGACCACTCACCCGCCCGGCCGCTCGCCTCGGAAGTCTCGTAGCCTGTTCCCGAGACTCTCAAGGGTATAGAATCGGGATAGTAGGATGCTTCAGAAATACATACGGACGGCGATGCGCCGCGCGCACTACGAGATGATCGAAGGCGCGCAGCCCTTCTATGGCTCGATTCCCGAATGCCAGGGTGTGTGGGCGGCCGCGGAGACTCTCGAAGCTTGCCGGGAAGAGCTCGAATCGGCGCTCGACGACTGGATTCTCTTTCGACTCTCGCGCCAGCTAGAGGTGCCTGTGATCGATGGCATCGACCTGGCGGTGCGGGAAGTCGCCTGATGCCCCCTTTGGGCCCCGTCAAACGGCGGGAGCTTGTAGCGTACCTGAGGCAACTCGGATTCGACGGCCCGCTTCGTGGTGGGCGTCATCAGTTCATGCAACGGGGCGCTGTGACCGTGATTCTCCCCAATCCCCACAGTGGCGACATCGACAAGAGCCTCCTCGCCCGGCTGCTCCGGCAGGCGGGCATCGAGCGATCAGCTTGGGAATCTCTGAGTTGAGTGGTGTGACCGCCCGTCCTTGCCACGGGCTGCTGTCGCGCGCCCGCTCCCCGCTGTCCGCTGATAGCTGGTAGCTGTCTCTTGTAGCGCACGCTCTCGAGCGTGCCGCGTCGGCACTCGTGCCGACGCTCGGCTGAAAGCTGAAAGCTGGTAGCTGCTAGCCGCCTCGGTCACAACCCAATTCCCCCGCTGAATCAATGACTTCCCTCAAAACCCTTCCACCCCCCGCCTTATCATGGAAGCGAGGTCTTGTTTCATGTCCGTCTCCGGTTACTTCTCCAAGTCCCGCGCCCCGCTCCGCATGCCTCGCTCTGAGCCCGGCGTCCGTGACCCCAACGGCTTCGTTTTCCACGGCCCCGTCCTCACCGGCTGCATCGATGTCGCCACCGCCATCCGCCGTGAGGCTCTCCAGGCCTGGGCCGCCTCTTACACCCCCGCCGCCGGCGGCCCCCTCGCCAGCGACCCTGTCCTCGACCCTCTCGCCAACCGGGTCCCGCCCGCTCCCGACCCCGCCTGCGTCGCTCCCTTCCTCGACGCCGCCACCCCGCCCAACGAGGCCCGCTCCGCTCCCAACGCATTCCCCTTATTGCCCACCCTCCGTCCTCCCGGCCCTCCTGCCGCCGCCGAGGCCTCCCGCGTCCTTGATCGCTTCCGCGATCCCTCTCGCCGCTGAACTCGCCCGACCGCTCGCCTCCCCTTCCGGTCACGGCCTTGTCAGGCTTTTTTCTCCCTTTGATCCAAATACGTGCATCCGCCCGGACGCGGTGCCCGTGGCCTCCATGCTCTACCCTTGGGCCAGAATGTCTTCCGCCGGTGCGGAGGGCATTGCGCAACGGTTCCGGAAACCGTCATCGTACGGCGCCTCGGCGCCGGGTGCATTCTGGGCCTCCGGGAGTCAGGGTGAGCCAGTGGCATCGCCCGGGAGAAGGCGTACGGCGCGCTCCCACGGCAAAAGGAGGCTTGCCGCGCCGAAAATAGGAGGAGAAGCGCGGGACAAGAGAGGATCGATCCTCCAAGCAGAGGTGGATGGCAGTTGCTCAGCCGCTCTCCCCAGCGGGCGTCGCAAGAACGTCCGTCTGGGGACGCTGGCCCCACGCTCCGCCGCAAGGCGGACGCCGAAGGGTCGGTGCCTTTCGTTCGCGGCTCCGCTTTCGCGCCTGGGGCCACGGCGTCGTGGCTTTTGCCCGGGCTCCACGGAGCCCCTTCTCCGGGGGCGGTCTCTTAAGGCCCCCATCCAGCCTTCTCGCACCCCGTTGGGTGCCCCGGGCTCGGGGCGCCCAACGCGAGCGATGTATCGCTTCCATTACCTCCCCTGACGCCGCCGTGTTTTCTTCCCACTCCATCTGTGAACTTCCTTCTTATCAATCAGTTCTGCGACCCTGACCCCGCCCCCACTGGCCAGCTCCTGGCGGATCTTGCCCGCGCGCTCGCCGCGCGTGGACACTCCGTGACCGTCCTCTGCGCACGGGCCGCCTACGCCGCCGCGGACGCCCCCGCCGATCTCCCCGTCGGCATCACGGTCCGCCGCCTCTGGGGCCTGCCTTTCGCCCGCTCCGCCGCCGCCCGCCTCCTCTCGTATGCCTCCTTCTACCTCGGCGCCCTCTTCCGGTCCCTCTTCGGCCCCCGGCCGGACGTTGTCTTGACCCTCACCACTCCCCCGCTTCTCTCGTTATGCGGGACTCTGGTGAAGAAATCCCGCGGCTCGCGCCACTTTATTTGGGAGATGGATGTTTATCCCGATATCGCGGTCGCTCTCGGCGTCTTCCGCCGGCATTCGCTCGTCACCCGCGTCAGCGGCGCCCTGGCCGACTGGTCGCGCCGCCGCGCCGACGGCATCATCGCCCTCGGAGAATGCATGCGGGACCGTCTGCTGGCGCGCGGCATCCCGCCCGAGAGGATCCACGTCGCCGAAAACTGGGCCGATGGCGACCTCATCCGTCCCGAGCCGCGTCCCGCCGCCGGACCGCTCACCATCCTCTACTCGGGCAACCTCGGCCTGGCCCACGATACCGCCACCGTGGCCGCCGCCCTCGCCGCCCTCGGCGCCGACGCCCGCTTCCGTTTCGTCTTCGCCGGCGGCGGCCCGCGCCGGCCCTGGCTCGAGGAATTCTGCGCCGTGCGCAGCCTGACGAACGTCGCATTCCTGCCCTACCAGCCCGCCCAGCGCATGAGCGCGCACCTGGGCTCCTGCGACGTTGGCCTGGTGACGCAGAACCCGGCCACCCTGGGTTGCGTGGTCCCCAGCAAGACCTACCCGTTGATGGCGGCCGGCCGGCCCGTGCTGTTCGTGGGACCGCGCCAGGCCACGCCGGCGCTCCTGCTCGAGCGCTTCCGGTGCGGCTGGCAGATCGACCCGGGCGATGCGGCTGGCTTGATCGCGCTGCTCCAGTTGCTGGCCGCCTCCCCCGAGCTGGTGCGCGAGGCCGGCGCACGCGCGCGGGAAGCTTTCGCCGCCCACTACGATCGCGCGCCCGGCGTCGGCCGCCTGTGCTACATTTTGGCCGCCGGCCCCGCGGCCAGGGAGCTCGCCAAAACCACATGAAAGCACTCATAACCGGTGTCACCGGCCAGGACGGCTCGTACCTGGCCGAGCTTCTGCTCGAAAAAGGCTACGACGTCCACGGCCTGAAGCGCCGCGCCTCCAGCTTCAACACCGAGCGCGTCGATCACATCTATCAGGACCTTCACGCCTCCGATAGCCGCTTCCATCTGCACTACGCCGATCTGTCCGATGGCGGCTCGCTGACCGCGCTGCTCTACGGCCTGCGTCCGGACGAGATCTACAACCTTGCCGCGCAAAGCCACGTCAAGGTCAGTTTCGAGGTGCCCGAGTACACCGCCGAGATTGTGGCTGTCGGCACGCTGCGGCTCCTGGAAGCAATCCGCCGCATCGGCCTCAAGTGCCGGTTTTATCAAGCCTCCTCGAGCGAGATGTTCGGCGCGGCGCCGCCGCCGCAGTCCGAGCTCTCGCCGTTCCATCCGCGCAGCCCGTACGCTTGCGCCAAGGTCTTCGCGCACCACGCTGCGGTGAACTACCGCGAGAGCTACGGTTTCGCAGCCTCCTGCGGCATCCTGTTCAACCACGAGTCGCCGCGGCGCGGCGAGACCTTCGTCACCCGCAAGGTCACGCGCGCAGTGGCGCGGATCAAGCACGGCCTGGATAAGAAGCTCTACCTCGGCAATCTGGAGGCGCGCCGCGACTGGGGCTACGCGCCAGACTATGTCCGCGCCATGTGGCTCATGCTCCAGCAGGACCGCCCGGACGACTACGTCATCGGCACCGGCGAGGCCCACTCGGTCCGGGAGTTCGTCGAGCTGGCCTTCTCCTGCGCCGGCCTGGACTGGAAGGAACACGTCGAAGTCGATCCGCGCTACTTCCGCCCTTCCGACGTCGATTGCTTGCTGGCTGACGCCGTCAAGGCCCGCCGCATGCTCGGCTGGGAGCCTACAATCAGGTTCCCGGAGCTGGTGCGGCTCATGGTGGCCGCGGACCTCGGCGAGCTGGCCGCGCGCCTGGGCGGCGGAGCCGCGGCGGTCCGGCCGGAGCCGCTTCCAGTGTGAACGCCATGCCCATCGATCTCACCGGAAAACGCCTCCTGGTCACGGGCGGTGCGGGTTTTCTGGGCAGCCACCTGGTCGAGCGCCTCCAGGCTCGGGGCTGCCGGGAGATCTTCGTGCCACGCATCGAGGCTTGCGACCTCACCCGCTGGGGCGACATCGAGCGCCTCTTTGAGGAGCGCCAGCCGGAGGTCGTTTTCCATTTGGCGGCCGTGGTCGGCGGCATCGGCGCGAACCGCGCCAGCCCGGGCCGCTTCTTTTACGAGAACGCCATCATGGGCATCCAGATCATCGAGGCCTGCCGGCGCTTCGGCGTCGAGAAGGCGGTGATCCTGGGCACCATTTGCGCCTATCCGAAATGCACGCCGGTGCCGTTCAAGGAGGAGGATCTCTGGAACGGCTACCCGGAGGAGACCAACGCCCCCTACGGATTGGCCAAGAAGGCGCTGCTGGTGCAGTGCCAGGCGTATCGGCGGCAATACGGCCTGAACGCCATCTACCTGCTGCCCGTGAATCTGTACGGGCCGCGGGACAACTTCGACCTGGAAGCATCGCACGTCATCCCCGCACTCATCCGCAAGTGCGTCGAAGCCGCCGATTCCGGCGCCGGCGAGATCGTCTGCTGGGGCGACGGCTCGCCGACGCGCGAGTTCCTCTACGTCGAGGACTGCGCCGCTGGCATCCTCGCCGCGGCCGAGCGCTACGACAAGCCCGATCCGGTGAACCTGGGCAGCGGGCAGGAGATCTCGATCCGCGAGCTGGCCGAGCGGATCGCCGCTCTCACCGGCTTCGGCGGCCGCATCGCCTGGGATACTTCGAAACCGAACGGGCAGCCGCGGCGCTGCCTGGACGTGACGCGCGCTTGGTCGGAATTCGGCTTCCGCGCGCTCACGCCGCTGAGTGAGGGTTTGGAGCGCACCGTGGCGTGGTACCGCAGCGAGCGGAGGTGTTTGTGATCATCGTTGCTGTTGGCCGGCCGGCCTGGTCTGTTGCTCCGGCCGCCGTTGAGGAGGCGCCGTGCTCTCGCTGAGTTTCCTGGCTGTCGCGGGGTTCCTTCTCTCGCTTCTGCTGACGCCGCTGATGCGGAATGTTTTTCGTTCGCTGGGGGTCGTGGATCGTCCGGATCACCGCCGCAAGGTTCATCCGCAGCCGATCCCGCGCGTGGGCGGCGTTCCGATCATGGCCGCCTACGTGTGCGCCTTCGCCCTGCTGGCGCTCATGCCGTTCCAGGGCAAGGTAGTCCTCCAGCAGGCCTGGCCACTAGTCTGGAAGCTGATTCCAGCGGTCTTAGTGGTCTTTGCCACGGGCCTGCTGGACGACCTGATTGGGCTGAAGCCCTGGGAGAAGTTCGCGGGCCAGTGTTTCGCCGCCGGGCTGGCCTGCTGGGCGGGCATCCGCATATACGGCGTGGCGCGGTTTCAAGTCAACGCCGCTGTAGGAATCGCCCTGACCGTGCTCTGGCTGGTGGCTTGCACGAACGCCTTCAACTTGATCGACGGCGTCGATGGCCTGGCCTGCGGCGTGGGCCTCTTCGCCACGCTGACCACACTGGTGGCCGCCCTGCTGATGGGGCACTACGGCCTAGCCCTGGCCACGGCGCCGCTGGCCGGCGCGCTGCTCGGTTTTCTGCGCTTCAACTTCAACCCGGCATCCATCTTTCTGGGCGACTCCGGCAGCTTGACGGTGGGCTTTCTGCTGGGATGCTACGCCGTGATCTGGTCGCAGAAGTCCGCCACGTTGCTCGGAATGACGGCCCCGCTGATGGCTCTGTCGATCCCGCTGCTCGACACGGCGCTGGCCGTCGTGCGCCGGATTCTGCGGCGCCAGCCGCTCTTTTCCGGTGACCGCGCCCACATCCACCACAAGCTGCTCGACCGCGGCTTCACGCCGCGCCGGGTGGCGCTGTTCTTCTACGGCCTGTGCGGGCTGGCGGCGGCCTTCTCGCTCTTACAGAGCGTGGTGAGCAATCAGGTCGCCGGCTTCATCGTCGTCCTGTTCTGCCTGGCTGCCTGGGTCGGCATCCAGCACCTGGGTTACGCCGAGCTCGGCGTCGCGGGCAGGCTGA
>Ga0187861_10004795_pt1 | contig 11143 bp, 11 predicted proteins | sample June2016WEW_10_1_3_FD_132986 | JGI IMG/M metagenome (GOLD analysis project Ga0187861, IMG submission 132986) | Peatland microbial communities from SPRUCE experiment site at the Marcell Experimental Forest, Minnesota, USA - June2016WEW_10_100 | ecosystem: Environmental > Terrestrial > Soil >...
AGAAAAAAACCTTTCATATCCTTTTTCCCCCTTCATATAGCCAATGCTGTACAGATGAACCATGAACGACACCGTGGTGATCACGATCAGCATCATGACGGAAATGGGATCCAGCAGGACGCCAAGGTCGATGTGTAATTTTTCTGTCAGCTTCAGCCAAACGGTATTGTATGCGATGAGTTTCTGAAAGGCATCCCCGACTTTAGGTACAACAAAAAAGTACTGGTAGGCCGTATAATAGGATAACGCCATGGAAACAAAAAGGCCAGAGGTACCGATGATCCCGGAGACGACGGGCTTGAATTTATTCCCGAAAAAACCGATCAGAATGAAAAAGATGAGCGGTATCAGAACGATCCAAACTGTATAACCGAAATTGATCATATCGTTTTATTTACAATTAATAAACTCTCATTTTAATCTTAATTATCAATTGTCAATTATCCATTATCAATTAGTACTTCATTTCATCCATCTTTTCGACATCAATATTGACCAGCCGTCTGTAAATGTTGATGATGATGGCGATGGCTACAGATGCCTCGGCAGCTGCTACGGCGATGATAAATACCGTGAAGAACATCCCTTCCAGGTGCTGTGGGTAGAGCAGTTTGTTGAATGCAACAAAATTGATGTTTACTGAATTTAAGATCAGTTCGAGCGACATCAGCATTGTGATCAGGTTTTTCCTGACCAAGAAGCCGTAAATCCCAATAAAGAACATCAGGGTGGCTACGATCAGAAACCAGTTTAATGGAACTCCTTCAAACATGATAATGAATATTAAATTCGTTAATCTTTTCTTTTCTTGGCAATGACAATCGACCCTATCATGGCAGCCAGTAACAGGATACTGATCACTTCAAAAGGAAGTGCATATCCGAATTTTCCGGTATTGGTTAATGCCTTCCCGATGTCGTCAATATTTGTGCGTCCACTGATAATGGTCGTTTCCGGGAATTTGTACTGAAGAATCGTCAGGATACACAGCAATGCCCCTGCTGATGAAGCAAGGAATGCAAAGATCTTTTTCGATAGGGCCGGCAATTCCAGTTTCACACCGACCTGGCTGGTCAGGAGAATTGAGAAAATGATCAATACAACGATACCACCGGCATAGAGTGTAAGCTGAATGGCAGCCAGGAAGTTGAACCGCAGCATAAAATAGAGTCCGGCTGTGGAAACGAGCACGAACAGCAGGAATGTGGCAGCCCGTAAAATCCGGCGGCTGGTCACAGTCAGGATGGAGAAGACCACTATGATCGCCGAAAAGATAAAAAACATGATCTGATTGTTCGTCATTCTTCAGTACCTTTTTTAATTGATGAACCAGGTTGATTTAAAATCTTTGTCAGCACGGTACGGTCAAAAACTGCATGCTCAAATTCCTGTCCGAACGACAGTGCATTCTCTGGACAGTTTTTCACACAGAGACCACAGAACGTGCACATCCCGAGGTGGTAAATGTGTTTGTCGATGATCCTAACCTTTTTACCATCCGGACCGTCGATCCTTGTTGAAATCACTTCGATTGATCCGTTCGGGCAATTCAGTTCACAGATGCCGCAACCGGTACACCGGTGATGATTGCTTTGATCGTGAGGCATAATTATTTCACCCTTGAACCGCTCATACATCTTGAGTGTTTTCCGGTTTTCCGGGTATTGTTGCGTCACGATCTGCCCGGGGCTAAAAAAATATTTCCCGGTTACGCTCATTCCTATAAGAAGGGATTTTACACCGGAAAAGATATCTGTGAAATATTTAAAAAAACTGTTCATGGTTTAAAAATGCCAACCCATTAATACTATAAATGCCATCATGAGAATGTTGAAAAGGTTGATGGGTAAGAGGTATTTCCATTCAAGGGTAAGAAGCTGGTCGATCCTAAGTCGCGGGAATGTCCATTTGAACCACATCATCAGCCAGATGACAAATGCTGTTTTTCCAAGATACCAGATAGAAGGCGGGATGTAGTCCATAACCTGGTTAAAACGTGTCCATCCCCAAACGTGGAAAGGCATCCAGCCCCCAAGGAACACGGTTGCTGCGATGGAAGCGACGATGAACATATTCATGTATTCGGCCAGGAAGAAGAAGGCGAATTTGATCCCGGAATATTCGGTATGGAAACCGGCCGTTAGTTCCGATTCGGCTTCGGCAAGGTCGAATGGTCCGCGGTTTGTTTCAGCGGTTGAAGCAATCAGGAAAACAATAAAGGCTATGAAAGCTGGAATGTGCCCTTTGAAAATAAACCAGCCGTATTGCTGGCCCTGCACGATCTCCGAAAATTGCATGGTTCCTGCAAGGATGATGATCGTAAGCAGCGACATCCCGACGGAAAGTTCATATGAAATGATCTGGGCGCCGCTTCGCATCGCACCGATGAGGGAATATTTATTGTTGCTCGACCATCCTGCCAGCAACACCCCGATAACGCCTAAGGAAGAAACGGCAATCACATAAAGGATACCGATATCAAAGTCGATGGCATGTAATCCTTTGGAGAAAGGAATGGCAGCTATGGCCATGAAAGAGGCAATGATGACAATGAAAGGGGCGATGTTGAACAGCAGTTTGTCGGAGTTTTTGATAAGGACCAGTTCTTTCATCAACAGTTTTATGAAATCGGCAATGGTTTGAAAAATCCCATATTTTCCGACACGGTTGGGCCCCACACGGTTCTGCATAAATGCGCAAACCTTTCGTTCGGCATAGACCAGAAACAGCCCAACCAGCGCATAGAACACCAGGAATACCAGCCCGATAATGGTTAGTTCCACGATGAGCGCCCAGGTTGGAGGCAGTAAATGGTAGAGCCCGTTGTGGATCCATTGCGTTAATGAGGCAACAAAGGTGTCATAGATATTATTAGAAGCCATATTGAATCGTATTATCTGTCAATATCAGGAATAACCAGATCGAGGGAGCCGCCGATGGCAACGAGGTCAGCGATCTTAAATTCCCTTGAGATATGATCAAGAACAGAAAGGTTGCTGAAGCTGGGAGTGCGGAATTTCAGACGGTATGGGGTTTTATTCCCGTCGCTGATACAATAAAGACCCAGGTCCCCCCTGGCCGTTTCCACCCGCTGGTAATATTCCCCTGCCGGCAGTTTGATCACGGCTTTCATCTTAGCTGTATAATCTCCTTCCGGGATGTTATCGATTAGCTGTTCAATGATGTGCATCGATTCATACATTTCGTCCATTCTTACCTTGTAACGTGCAAGTGTATCACCTTCCTGGTAAAGGATCTCCTTAAATTCAACCTTATCATAAAGTGCATAAGGATGGTGCTTTCTGACATCGCAGGAAAATCCGGATCCTCTTCCCGAAGGGCCTGTCACCCCATAGTTAATCGCCTCTTCTTTTGTCATGAGACCGATATTCCGTGAACGCTCCAGGAAAATTACATTCCCCGACAGGATTTTTTCATAATCTCTGATCTTCTTTTTAAAATACTTCAGAAATTCCTTTACGTGTTTCTGAAAGTCGGGATGAATGTCCTGCATCAACCCACCCGGGGTATAATAACTCTGAAGGAACCGTGCGCCGGTAGTCTCTTCCCAGATATCGAGGATCTTTTCCCTGTCTCTCAGTCCGTAGAAAAAACAGGTAAGCCCGCCAAGGTCCATCCCGAAACTTGCCCACCATAGTTGGTGTGACTGAATGCGACAGAGTTCATCCATGATGGTCCGGATGTACTTGACCCTTTCCGGAACTTCAATCTGAAGGGCATTTTCAACCAGCAGGCAAAGTGCATGGTTGTTGATGTGTGTCGAAAGATAATCCATCCTGTCTGTCAGGTGAATGATCTGCGGGTAGGTATCTTTTTCGCACATCTTTTCAATTCCGCGGTGGATATATCCGCAATGCGGCTTCAAACCCTTTACAATCTCACCCTGAAGGGAAACTACCAACCGGAGTACGCCGTGGGTTGACGGATGCTGGGGCCCCATATTGATGTGGTATTCCTCTTCTTCAATGGAGGGAACAGGAGTATGGATGTCTTCTTTCATACTTAAAGTTCAACGATGTTTACTTCGTCCTGATAATCTTTTCTAAGGGGATAACCGACCCAATTTTCATCCAGCAACAAACGGCGGAGATCAGGGTGGTTGTTGAACCGGATCCCAAAGAGATCGAAGATCTCCCTTTCATGAAATTCGGCGGTTCTCCAGATATCACAGATCGTGTCGAACGCCGGATTCTGGCGATCTTCAGTTTTCACTTTAAGAACGATCGCATGACCCAGTTTTGTGGATTCAAGATGATATACTACCATGATGTACTTTCCCATATCGGCACCACTCTGGCAGAACAGGTAATCAAAAGCAGTATCCTCGTCTTCCTTCAGCCTCAGTGCCATAGCATGCAACTTCCCGGCAGGAATAAAGAATGTGAGAAATTGTTTGTTTTCTTCTAATTCTGCTTCAGGGACAAGGGTAAGTATTCTTTCCTTTAACTTTTCGAGATTCATATTATCGTAAAATCATTAAATTTTTAGGATTTTAATCTGGTCGGGATAAGTTGCAAGCTTTATCTTGCGTTGCAACTGCATGACCCCATAAAGAAGGGCTTCGGGACGGGGAGGGCAACCCGGAACATAGACATCTACCGGGATGATATGGTCAACTCCGCGAACCACATGATAACAATTATAAAAAAAGGGCCCGCCGGAAACGGCACAGGCACCCATTGCAATCACATATTTTGGTTCCGCCATTTCGTCGTATAATCGTTTGAGGACCGGAGCCATCTTGTTAACGATGGTTCCTGCTACGACGATTACATCGGCCTGCCGAGGACTGGCCCGGTAAACTTCAATCCCGAACCGGGCAAAATCGTAACGCGGAGCTCCTGTCGCCATCATTTCGATACCACAACAACTGGTGGCAAAAGTCAGCGGCCAGATCGAATTTGAACGACCCCAGTCGATAACGTCGTCAATGGTGGTAAGCAAGATTCCCCGGCCGGTTTTTTTGAAGGATTTAAGGGTTTCGTTATCCCGAAAATCCTTCTCTTTCATATTTTTTATTCCCATTTCAATGCTCCTTTCTTCCAGGCATAAAGTAAACCAATACCCAAAACAAAAAAGAAGATGACGATTTCGATGAATCCCATCATCCCTGTTTCCTTCATGACTTTTGCCCAGGGGAAAATGAAAACTGTTTCAACGTCGAATACCAGGAAAATAATTGCAAATAAATAATACCCTACATTGAACTGAAGCCATGTTAATCCCTCTGTGGGGATACCGCATTCATAGGGATCGGATTTCTGAGGATTGGTTGAAGTGGGAGGAATGTAACTTGAAAAAAGAATGGCAATTCCAACAAGAAATGCCCCGACAATAAAGAATAAAATCAGGTTTTCTGCACTCATATGTTATTCCGTTAATAGCTAATTGGCCGCAAAGGTAAAAATTTTATCGGAAAAGAAACGAAGCCTATAAGAAGAAAAGAATGCAGGAATTTAACTTCAATGCAGGAATTTAAATTCCCGCATTATTTGATTTTTTCAAGTGTCCCATCATCTTAACCCGAAAACTTCTTTCAGCTCTTCATTCGACAACTCTCCAATCCACTTTTCGCCAGAGGTAACGGTAAGGTTAGCCAGTGTCTTTTTGCTCTTAAGCATGTCATCAATCTTTTCCTCAAAGGTACCTTTGGTAAGCAAACGATTGACCATGATATTTTTTGTTTGGCCAATACGGTATGCGCGGTCGGTGGCCTGAGCCTCTACTGCAGGATTCCACCAGAGGTCATAGTGAATCACATGACTGGCTGCCGTGAGGTTGAGCCCGGTACCGCCTGCCTTGAGGGAGAGTATAAAGATCCATTTATTGCGACGGTTTTGAAATTCTTCCACAAATATATCCCTTTGAGGACGCGTGGTACTTCCATTCAGAAACAAGGGAACCATCCCAAACTGCTTTTCGATCATCTTCACAAGGATGTCTCCCATTTCTTTGTATTGGGTGAAAATAAGTGTTTTTTCACCGGCATCATGAATTTGAGCGATCAAGTCAAACAGTATCAATGATTTTCCTGATTGATTTGGATCCGTTTTGCCTTTTTTCAGGTAGTTATCAGGATGGTTACAGATTTGTTTCAGCGCCGTGATCATTTTAAGTACCATTCCACGCCGTTGAATCCCTTCGAGTTGCTCGATTTCTTCAATGGCACTGCTTACAACATTTTGATACAGAGCTGCCTGCTCCTTGCTTAACGAACAATAATGATTATTTTCAATCTTATCCGGTAAATCAGAGATAATTGTTTTATCAGTTTTCAAACGGCGTAAAATAAACGGAACCGTAATTTTGCGGAACAATGCTGCTTTCCCCTGGTCGTGGTTTATCTGAATGGGCGTTGAAAATTCAGTTTCAAAGACTTTTTCAGAGCCAAGGTATCCTGGGTTTACAAAATCCATAATACTACGGTATTCCGATAAACGGTTCTCAACCGGGGTCCCTGTCATTGCAATCCTGATACCGGTTTTTAACCCTTTTACAGCTTTGGTTTGTATAGTAGTGGAATTTTTAATGTTTTGCGCTTCATCAATCACCACGGCATGCCAATCCTTTGCTTTAAATTTTGCCAGGTCGCTTCGGATCATGCCATAAGTTGTGATGAGTAGGTCAATTTCTTTCGTTTCAAGTTTACGTCCGGCCCCGTGATAAATGGCTGCACGAAGGGTTGGAGCAAACTTTTCAATCTCTTTTTGCCAGTTGGTTAGCAGGGTTGTAGGGACAATTACAAGAACCTTATTTTTCTTAAGATGACCCTCTTGTTTGAATTTTAAAATAGCTGCAATGACCTGTACGGTTTTACCCAGTCCCATATCATCGGCAATGAGACTTCCAAAACCGATGACAGCGTTCTGCACCATCCAGCGATATCCCGAAATCTGGTAGGGCCGTAATGTGGCGGTCAGGGCTCCGGGTAAATTGATTTTCGCAGAGGGCGTCATCCCTGCGATCAATTTGCGCACCTCGTGTGACAACTCCACTCTTGCCCCGTGAAACTCCTCAGCGAGGGCCGATTTTAACAGATCGTGCGAAGAAAGACTGGCAGGTTTATCAAGTTGGGCGAACATCTTTTCAAGGTCGTCGTTCGAAATCAGCACATACTGATCTTTAATTTTTACGATGCCCGATAAACGTTCCACAAGCTTCCTGAATTCGGATACCGAAATCAGTGTTTCGCCAAGGGCTATCTGGTATTCAAACCCAAGCAGTTGATCAAGGTTTACGAAAGACAAGGATTTTCCTTTGGCCCTGGCGGTTATCTGTAATGTTGGCCTTGGCGATAAAAGTTTTTCCAGCGCTTTGGGCATCAGCATTTCAATGCCAAGCAAACGCAACATCGGAAGTATGCGCACAAACACATCTACAAATTCATTGCTGTTGAACTGGATGGATCTTTTCCCTTGATTTTGGATGTAAAAACCAATATCGGGAAAAAGATCAGCTAAACCTGTAAGGTCACGAAGTAATTCGTATTTGATGTGTGCATATTCTTTCGCTGAAAGAAACTGTTGAAGCGGAACCGGAATTTCGAGTGGTGTTTCGCGGTTAATCACCATGAAATCGATGTAAAACCACCCTTTTCTCTCCTCCACATGAAGCACTGATGCCCATTGCTTTTTGCCGAGGTGAAGCCGCTTCAACCAAAGTTGAATGATATTGGGAATATGCTTTTCTGTAGCTTCGATGAAATTTGCAGGTTTTTGCCCGAAAAACATCTCAGGGATTTTATTTTCGGGTTTCTCCATGAACCGGGATATCCCGTTATACATATTCATATAATAATTCAGAAACAGAGCCGTTAGCATCATGGAATTTTCGTCTGGATTCAATGGGAAATACCGTTCTTTTTTCTTTTTCCCATTACTCCAAATCCAAACAATTCCAGGATTTGCAAATGTTTTAACTTTTTCTGTCAACATTCTCAGTTCAGGATCATTTACTGCCGGAATCCACCGAATCATCATCTTGCCTGCCTTATTGGTCATCATCTGAGGCATGATGGCGGCATTCAGGGCAAGGGCTGCCGCAAACTGCCGGTGAATCTCAATCCCTCGAAGAGCATCATTGCTGTTTGCTAGTTGGACAGGATCGACAGATTCCAGCAAAGTTGTAAAATTATTGAATGAAATCCGTATATCCTGTCTATCATTTCCTTCAACAATCAAAGCAACTTCATTCTCAGTAAAATCGGAATTCAGAAGAACCATAGTATCGTCGAAAGAATCGAGTTGTTCAGCGATGACAGCAAGACTGCTTATAAGCCGACCAGGGGAATGTTTTTGCATGGATTTCGCCAGATTCTTATATCCCGTTTGAAGTAGTTCCCTGAAATCCTGATGATAAAACAGAGGTCTGGAAGGAATTAAAGAAAGAATTGTGCTACCGTTGACCGGTATTTTTGAGAAATCGGGTAACCCGGTATCGCTGAAATCAGTCTGGCTATCCGTGTCTGGAATTTCTTCAACCAGCATAGCTTCCACTGTCGGAATTAATTCTTCTATATGCTTCGTAATGCCGGTCTCTTCATTTTTCAATTCGTTCATCAGGTTTAAACCATGCAATTGCATCACCAGGAATGGGTTTGCATCGATTTCACGTGATATCACATAAATAACTGCTGCAATATGTTTACACGGAACGGCCCAGTCGGGACAGGAACAATCCATTGTAAAATCCTTCCATGATGATGGAAATAGTTTTATCCCCTGATCCAGTGCCATCAGGTTTAACTCCTGCGGCAATTCACGGTTTAGCAGTTTGGATAGGACAAATGGATTTTTTTTTATCTCGTCGACTAGTTTTTCTTTTTGCTTCTGTGTGAAAAGAGGTATGGTAATAGAGATATTGTAAGGTCTGGGCATGCTTCCTTCAACTTTTGCCTTAAGGATGTTTCCGTTGATCGTTGTTTCCAGTACCGAACCGTTACCGGCATAAGCCCTTCCACGGGGAAGACGGTTATCATAATCAATTTTTGTAAGGGCGTTGAGCCATTGTTCACCCCACCATGTTCGACCATATTTAATCCGTTGAGTAGGAGTTTGTGCTTTTTTCTTTGCTTCCCTTCGGGGACGGTACCAATAATCGTAATACATGAACAAAGTTCTTTTGTGCAAACAAATTTACCAAGTTTTCTTTTTGTGTATGACCAGTATTTTCTCAGTCATTATTTTCTTTTTTGATGGTTTCAGAAGAAATTGCTGTCTGCGTTTTGCACTCTTGCTTTTTGCATTCCTTCATTCTATATTCCCGCATTGATAATAACTACCTTTGCTTTATGATAGTCCTTGAAGACAGTTTAATTTCCGACGATCTTCGCGACGTTCATTTCTGTTGCGACCTGCAGCAATGCAAAGGGGCTTGTTGCGTGGAAGGAGATGCAGGCGCCCCGCTGGAAGAAGAGGAGATCTCTTTGCTGGAGGATTATATCGGTAAAGTAAAATTATTCATGGTTCCCAAAGGAATTCAGGAAGTAGAAAAAACCGGTGTTTTTGATTATGATGCGGACGGGAAATTTGTTACTCCGTTGGTGAATGGAAATGAGTGTTGTTATGTTTACTATGAAGGTGGAATTGCCCGCTGTGCCATTGAAAAAGCCTTCCAGGAAAAAAGGATTCCTTTTCCAAAGCCTCTTTCCTGCCACCTGTATCCGGCAAGGATAAAATCAGTTGGCAACCAGGATGCCGTAAACTACCACAAATGGTCCATCTGCAACAAGGCCCTTGAAAACGGGATGAAATTTAAATTGCCGTTATACAGGTTCCTGGAAGAGGCACTGATCCGGAAATATGGAAGAGCTTGGTACAACAAGCTGGTTAAACTGCTTTATTAGAAGTTGGTGAGCTGGCGAGTTAAAAAAAGCCGAACGTTCTTTGTGACTCTGTGACTTTGTTACTTTTCCCTTAACCGCAAAGACGCTAAGGCGCGAAGAAACGCTAAATCATAAATTCATTCCTGCATTCCTTCATTCTAAATTCCTGCATTCAGCTTTCCTGCATTGAAGTTAAATTCCTGCATTAGTTGTTGCTGCTGCCAACTGGGATGCACGTTTTTTAGCAGCCAGGGCAGCCAGTTCCTTGTCCATATGGAATAACCCGCCTTTTTCTTCACCTGCCAGCTGAATTTGATCGAGTACTGCCTTTGCCGTACTTTCTTCTTCTATCTGTTCCGTGATATACCATTGCAGAAAGTTACCCGTAGAATAATCATTCTGTTTGATGCTTATCGCATAGATTTCGTTGATAGATGCCGAAATGTATTCTTCATGTTTTAAGACCTGCTGAAATACATCCAGCAACGATTTGAATTTGGTTGTAGGTATTTCCAGATCAGCCAGTTGGGCAGTGCCACCCCGGTCATTCAGGTAGTGGATAAGTTTTAATTCATGCATGCGTTCTTCGTCGGATTGTGCATAGAGCCATTCTGCAGCGCCCTGGAAACCGTTTACCTGGCTCCATGAGGCCATCGACAGGTAAATCCGGGAAGAATCTTCTTCTTTGCGGATTTGTTCATTGATTGCTTTTTCAATAATTTTTGTTATCATAGATTGAGTGTTTAATTAGGAGTACAAAGTTAATCAGTTATTGAAGACAATGAAAAACTGTACGGAAATTAACTGGCGAGGTGGTGAACTAGTGATTGGTGAGTAAATAAATAGCGAAATGGCGAAGTAGCGCTACCTGCCTGCCGGCAGGCAGGTAGCGAAATAAAAATTCGTAAATCGTAATTCATAATTAGCCTTTAAGTGCTTCGGCTCCTGCAACAATCTCAAGCAGTTCTTTTGTGATCGCGTATTGCCGGGCTTTGTTGTAAGATATCTGCAAGGCCCGGAGCAGCTCCCTGGCATTGTCGGTCGCCTGCTGCATGGCAGTCATTCTTGCTCCCTGCTCGGAAGCAAAGGAATCGAGGATTGATTTATAAAGTTGGATCCGGAGCGATTTCGGGATTAGCAGATGAATGATAGTTTCCTGGTCGGGTTCAAAAATATAATTGGCTTTTATAAGGTGCTTTTCTGTCGGAACCTTTGGATCCGGCATTAAAGGAAGGATCGGAAGATATTGCTCTATGACCACTCGTTGCACTGCTGCATTCTTGAACTGGTTGTAAACGA
>Ga0187861_10004797_pt1 | contig 11136 bp, 9 predicted proteins | sample June2016WEW_10_1_3_FD_132986 | JGI IMG/M metagenome (GOLD analysis project Ga0187861, IMG submission 132986) | Peatland microbial communities from SPRUCE experiment site at the Marcell Experimental Forest, Minnesota, USA - June2016WEW_10_100 | ecosystem: Environmental > Terrestrial > Soil >...
CCGACGCCGATTCCTACAACGTGGTCATGAAAGCCTACAAATCGGCCAAGGAATCTGCCGATGGCGACAGCGCGATCAGCGCCGCTCTAAAACAAGCAACCAGCGTCCCGCTAGGCGTAGCCGAAAAAGTAGTAGAGGTGGCCGGTATCGCAACCAAGCTGAAGCCGATCACGAACCCAAACATGAAGTCCGATCTGACCACCGCAATCGCCCTGGCCAAAGCCGCTCTCGAAGGCGCGCTCGCCAACGTCGAGATCAACCTCGATTCGCTGAAGAAGGATTCGCCGAAAGACGAGGCCTTCGCGGCAGCGACGCGGCAGAGAGCGATGACTCTGAAGGTGTAACCATGCCCAGAAAATCAATTCTCGTGCTCATCATAGTCGTTGGGCTCGCGGCCATCAGCAGTCTGCTGATCAACCCGCTGCGTTATTCCCGCCAGGACATCAAGTCTTGTTTGGACGACGCTGGTGGCCTTCGTGCGGGTGCTGCGGTTCGCATTGCCGGAGTCGATGTGGGCACAGTCCGCAGCGTTCGAGCCAATCCACAGGACAAGAATTGCCCGGCGGAAGTCGAAATGGCTCTGGCTACCACCTATGAAATCAGGATTCCGCAGGACTCAATCGCGGAAGTCGAGACGGCCGGGCTACTCGGGGAAACCTATCTGAGTGTCAACACTACGCAAGCATCGGGTGCGCCGGTTGAGAACTACGGCTACCTGAAGAGTAAGCCCACCAAGAAAACCCTGTCCCTTGCAGACCAACTCAAAGCCGCGGACGTGCTGGCCCATTTAATTCAAGAGTTAAAAGAAACAGAGAAAGAAGCCCCGAAGCCCACTGCCGCTCCCACCCACCATTGATTAGGGGCTGGCTGTCCCTGTTCACGGTCTGTTTCCGTTTCGCAGATCAGAACTTGGGTGCCGGGTGCCCACATATTCGCATCCTTTGCGAATGTGTGGGTGCGCGCATCGTCCCATCTCTCCGGGTGACCTTCTCTCATCACACTCAACCTGTGATGAAAATCATTGACACCCAACCCGCTGTGCGAGAAACTGGAAGTGTCATTGGGGTAGTTTCGAGGCGCGTCCGTGAACCAGGACGCCGCTCGAAGCTGCCCCAAAGTCATTTTCAGCGCTCTTTGACAGCCTAACTCATTGATTTTGGAAGACTTTACCCGCAAGTCCTTTAAACCCAAAGATCTAGCGGGAATTTCTTCGTAACACCATGATTCCAATAGACGGGGGGAGGGGGGGTACCCCTATACTAGTCGGTTAGTAACGCATGCGTAACTAGCTGGACACAGCATCTCCCCGATGAGCCCTACAAACGATCCGCCCTATGGAGGGGAAGTCAGATCGGATCGCCGAATAGCCGGCGCCCCAGGGGCCAAAAGAGAAGAGAGAAGCCAAAGAGAGAAGAAAGAAAAAGAGAGAAAAAGGACCCACGCAAATTCCCGCGCCTCAAGCGTTCCAAGACCATGGCAAGCGGAAGCACTTTAGTTATGGTCGCTCTCTACGTTAGGGACTAAAATAAGCGGAGAACAGCTAAAGTCTGCCCAAGTTCACCAACGTATGGTTTGCGGTTTGCATCTAAACGTTGCAGACCCGCTTTTGCGAACCACATTATTGACGACTTCGTTTCGACGATTGCATTTCGAGCATTGCATTTCGAGGACTTCATTTCGAGGAATTCTATGAAGAATTTGTGTTTTGCGGTTTTGCTTCTGTCGGCGACGGTCGGCTACGCCATGCCCATCGCATCGTCGGCGCGTTCCATCGTGCCTTCTGATATCCAGCAACTGATCGGCGTCGATTACCGGGCAATCAAAGATTCGCCCACCGCCATGGCGCTCAAACAGCAGGTCCTGCCCGAAAACATAAAGCAGGCCGAGACCGATCTGAAAGCCATTGGTATCAACTGCGAGCGCGATCTCGATCAACTCAGCGTCGCCTCTTTCCGGACCGAGAAGAAAGGCATTCAGACCATCTACGTGGCGTCCGGATCGTTCTCCGCCAAAGCTGTCCTCAAAAAGTTGAAGCTTAAGAAGATTTCAGCCACCAAGTACGGCACCACCAGCCTTTACCCGATGGGCGATATGGTGATGACCTTCCTCGACGACAACACCCTGGCGTTCGGCACAACCGCCTCCTTGCACAGCGCGCTCGATACTCGCGATGGCAAGCGCCCGGCGCTCGATTCGAATTCGGTGATGACCGACGAGATGGCGGCGGTCGATGGTTCGCCTGTGTGGAGCGTCCTCGACCAGGCGGGAAGTCAGACCATGATGTTCTCGGCGCTGGGCGATGCGGCCAAGGTCGCCGATTACGAATCTCTCAAGAAACGCATACTGGCTTCGCGCTACACCATGAACTTCGAGAGTGGAGTGAATTTCGATCTGAGCGTGCTTACCGCCGATTCCATGACCGCGGCTACGCTTTCCACCATCGTCAAGGCCGGCATGCTTTACAAGAAGATGACTGCCAGCCCGATCGAAAAGACCGCCATTGACGCAACCACCGTCGACTCCGACAGCGCCAACGTGCAACTCCACTTCAAAAGCGACGACCAGAAATTTCAGTCCCTGATGCACTCGCCGCTCTTCGCCGCGGTATCGCATTAAAGTGTCGAGCTAGTCCGAAGCAGAAAGTGAAAAACGTCCCGAATGTTCTCGCGGGACGTTTTCTTTTGCTGCCCATGACGAGGACGAGGCAGCGTTCTTGACAACGTTTTGCACGCACGGTACAACACGAGGTTCAAGATAGGCCTTGTGCAGGGTGAACTGAGAGGGTCAACTGAGAGTGTTACCGAAGAGAGTGACCGCAGAAGTCGTCTGAAATCGCCAAGCGGTGGGCAAACCGAATGAAGGTTCTAGTTACAGGCGGAGCGGGTTACATCGGCAGCGTGGTTGCCGACGAGCTGTTGCAGGCAGGACACGAGGTTGTCGTCTTCGATAACCTGAGCCGCGGCCATCGCCAGGCTGTGCCGAAAAACGCGGAACTAGTCGTGGGCGACTTGGCCGATCGCGCTGAGCTTGACCAGTTGCTCCGGTCGCGCACGATTGATGCGGTAATGCATTTTGCGGCGTTGATCGAAGCGGGCGAGTCGATGAAGGCTCCCGAAACATTCTTCCGCAACAACACCGCGAATGCCCTGACCCTCGTCGAAGCGATGCTCGCCGCCGGAGTCAAGCGCTTCGTTTTCTCGTCGACGGCGGCGCTCTACGGCAATCCCGAGCGCACTCCGATCGAGGAGGACGATCCCCTCCGTCCAACGAACGCCTATGGCGAATCGAAGTTACTGGTGGAGCGAATGCTCAGATGGTTCCATCAGATTCACGGCTTGCGCTATGCCAGCCTGCGCTATTTCAATGCCGCCGGCGCGTCCTGTCCCGATCAAGGCGAGGCCCACCAGCCGGAGACGCATCTCATCCCACGGATTCTCGAAGTCGCCCTCGGCCGCGCCCCACACGTGAACATTTTCGGCACCGACTACCCTACATCCGACGGCACCTGCGTCCGCGATTACATCCATGTCAGCGATCTGGCGCACGCGCACCTGCTGGCGCTCCATGCGCTCGAAAAGGCGCTGGAGAATTCCCCTCCCCTGACTTCCAAACCTGGGACTTTCAAACCACTGACTCTCCAACCATTGATCTACAACCTGGGCAACGGCCAGGGCTTCAGTGTGCGCCAGGTGGTTGAAGTGGCGCGGCAGGTCACCGGACATCCGGTTCCGGCGATCGAATCGCCTCGCCGCGCGGGTGATCCGGCCGTGTTAATTGCCAGCTCGGAAAAAATTCGGCGCGAACTGGGCTGGCAGCCGAGGTTCCCGGATTTGAAAACGATTGTCGAAAGCGCGTGGCAGTGGCATCGCAAGCATCCGGATGGATACGCAGAATCATTGAAGCGTTAAGTCATGGAAGCATGGACTCAATACCTCAATGACTCGATGAGCGCTTAGTCCCCAGGAACACCAGCCACTGGCCCCAGCGATGGTGTGACCTTCAAGGGGTTACTCTGGCGGTTCGCCTGCCAGGTCGGATAGGGCAACACCGGCATATCCACTAGCGCGGAGACGGTTGCGGCAGCGGACGCACTGGGGCGTAAGGGAACACTCTCCATGCTTAAGGTCGGATCCGACCCCGCGTACGTGAATTGCGGCACGATCTGCTGCAGGTGGGCCAGAATCGAGTCGCGCTTGCCGAGCGACATAGCGACATAGAGTTCGTCAAGAGCGCGTTTCAACGCTGGCCAGGCGAGCTTTACGCTTTCGGTGCAGGCGATCTTTTCACAGGCGCTCGGAAAAACCCGCTCGTCAGAATAGAAGAGCTCCTCGAAAAGTTTTTCGCCTGGACGAAGCCCAATGAACTTGAATTCCTGGCGGGTTTTGCCGGAGAGGCGGACCAGAGTTTTCGCCAGTTCCGCGACCCGAACCGGCTTCCCCATGTCGAGCACCAGAACGTCGCCGTTGCGGCCGATGGCGAAGGCCTGCAATACGAGACTGACGGCTTCCGAAATCGTCATGAAAAAGCGAGTGATCTCGGGATGCGTGATGGTGATCGGCTGGTTTTGACGGATCTGTTCCTGGAAGAGTGGAATCACGCTGCCGTTCGATCCGAGAACATTGCCGAAGCGGACGGACACGCAGCGCAGCCGCTCCCCGGGCCAGGCGGCGAGAATCAATTCTCCCACCCGCTTGGTGCAGCCCATGACGTTCGTCGGGTTCACCGCCTTGTCGGACGAAATCATCACGAAGGTTGAACAGTTCGAACTCTCGGCCACATTCAGCAAGGTCAGCAGGCCGAAGACGTTGTTGCTGACCGCCTCGTCGACATTCGATTCCATAACCGGCACGTGCTTGTACGCAGCGGCGTGGAAGACGATCTCAACGCCGTAGGCCAGAAAGATTTTTCGCATGCGCTCGGGGTTCGAGAAGTCGGCGACGCAAAATACGTTGCGGTCGTTGTTGTTGTTGCCGTTGTTGTTGCCGTTGCCGTCATCGTTGTCCTGGGCAAGCTGATGCTGCAAGTGAAAGATTCCGTTTTCATTCTGGTCGAGGCACAAGAGCAGTTTCGGTTTGTAGGTTCTGATTTGCCGGCATAGTTCGGAGCCAATGGACCCCGCGGCGCCGGTGACCATGACGACGCGGTCCCGAATATGCTCACGCACCGATTCCAGATCGAGGTCGACGGGGATGCGTCCCAACAGGTCGGTAAGCGAAATCTCTCGAACCTGCTGCAGGATGACTCGACCCGCGATCAATTCCACCATTGCCGGGACGGTTCGGAAGGCAGCGCCCGCCTCCTTACAGATCGCGACCAGGCGGCACATCTGAGTCTGAGTAGCCGATGGAATCGCAATCAGGACTTCGTCGATTCTTTCCTGGCCGACCACTTTCGCTAGCCCTTCGACCGGGCCGAGCACCGGCACGCCTAGAACTTTCAGACCCGCCTTGAGCGGATTGTCATCGACACAGCCGATCACCTGATAGCCGGTTTCCGTTTCCTGAGTTTCGCGAATGATCATCTGTGCGGCATGTCCCGCACCCACCAGCAGCAGACGTTTCGAGGCCGAATCTCGCCGCGTGGTTTTCGCCAGCATGCGAGAGAGCACCCGTACGCCGCTCAGGAGCGTAAAGGTGAGTATCGCCTCCAAGGCATAAATAGACAGTGGAAAGAACTTCAGCCCCAACCCATAGCGCAGAATCAGAAAAAACGCCAACGAGCCGGCAACGACGGCTTTCAAGATGTCCAGGGCATCGCTGATTCCGGTGTAGCGCCACCATCCGTGCATGAGATTGAAAAATGGCATCAGCGCGAGGCGAACAATAATCAGGATGGGAGCCGCGGCCCACAGCAGGCCCGGGTCCGGCAGCCGGAACTCGAAACGCAAAAGCCATGCGCATACCAGCGAGCCCAGGATAAGCCCCACTTGCGATACTAGGACCAAAAGCGACCGGCAACGCACCAACGCAAACGACTTCCTATTGATTGTTTTCATCGCACGACAAGAGGACTGTTCTTAGTTGCGGACACCATCTGTAATTGCCTAACCATTGATTGCCTAACCTGTGATCGCCATAACCCATGTTGGCCATGATGGCCATGACCTATGATCGCCATAACCTATGGATCGGCATGTGTGGGCAGTTCCTTGAGGGGAAGGGAGGGAAAACCCCAACCTTATGGGCAGGCTGAGGCAGCAATTTTCGGGCGCCGCGCGGGAATCGAAGCGGCGACGAAAGGAGAGCTTAATGTTGCACGCCCTCCCCCGTGAGCACTCTCCACAGGGTTAGCATTAGAATCTTCAAATCCAGGAGGGGCGACTGCCCTGCCATGTATTCCGCGTCGTAACCCACCTTGACTGGAATTTCCAACTCATCCCGGCCGTTCACTTGCGCCCAGCCGGTAATTCCGGGAACCAGGCGATCGACGCCGCACCGGGTGCGAAGCGCGACCAGATCGTCCTGATTGAAGAGTGCGGGACGGGGACCGACCAGGCTCAGATCGCCCCGCCAGACGCTGATGAGCTGCGGCAATTCGTCAAGGCTGGTCCTGCGCAACAGGGCTCCGATCGGGGTCAGATAACGCTCCGCCTGCGGCAACAGATGCGTTGCCATCTGAGGCGTGTCGAGCCGCATCGTCCGGAACTTGGGCATGGCAAAAAGATGATTGTCCTTTCCCACGCGCTCAGACCAGTGCAGGGCGGGGCCGGGCGACGTCGACCGCACCGCCGCCCAGCACAGCAGGAAGCAGGGACTCGACAGGATCGCGACCATTCCTCCCAGAAACAAATCCATGCCGCGTTTCCATGCCGGCAGCCGGTATGGCGAAAGAGTGGGAGTTAGAGTGGGATTTGTGGTGACCGAGGTTGTGACCATAAGAAACAAATTTCCCACCATTCGCGCCAGTCTGGGGCTTACGGAAAGGCTGACGTTACGGAAAGACTGGGGTAACTGAAAGAATGAGTTCGGAGGATCCGGCGCTAGGAAGCCGCAGCCCGCGCTTTCGGAGGCGCGCCCGGTCCCTTGATTACGCGCTTATCGGAACTCAGGTGGTATTCGGCGCGCTTGAAGTAATCGCGCGCTCGAACCGCGAAACGAACCAGGAGTTTACTCACGCGGCTCTTGCCAAAGTAGTCGTAGGCTTCGTTGAAGGCGATCAGCGCATCGTGCAGTTCGCGAAGCGAACTTCGCGGGGTTTGATTGACGCTTTGACTGCCGAAATGAACGACCTCTGCACAAGGTGTGTAGTGCACCGCGTAGCCTTTTTTCTTTAGCATGAAGTTGTATGCCAAGTCGGAGACAAAGAGCCGGAAGCGATCATCCAGCATGCCCGCGTTCTCCCAGGTAGAACGCCGAATGATGTAGGCGGTCGTACCGATGCTGTCGACCGGCTGGGCTTTCGAGTAGTCGAAGCGGGTGGCATAGTAACGATCCGCGACCCGGCCCCGGGGAAACAGTTTGTGCCAGTTGAGGGCTTGCAGCGCCAGGGTGCCGACTCCGGAAAAATGGCGGATGCAGTGCTGTACCGAGCGGTCCGGGTTCAGCAGCTTCGGACCGCAAGCGGCCACTTGCGGATTTTCGTCCATGTACTGAACGAGCGCACGAAAGGCATTGCTGATCAGCAGGGTATCGGCGTTCAAGTGGCAGGCGTAGCGCGCCCGCGACCTCCGCATTCCGAGATTGGTGTTGGCGACATAACCCTGATTGGTTGGGTTCCGGACGAGGATTACCTCGGGAAACGCTGCAGCCACCATGTTCGCGCTGCCGTCGTCGGAATGGTCGTCGACGCAGATCACCTCAAAGGCGATGCCGCGTGTGTGCGCATAAATGGACGCGATACAATCGCCGAGCAAGCGCCGGGTGTTGTAACTGGGAATGATCACGGTAAGATCCAACAAACTTTCCATCGATTTCTCCTGGTTCGCTGTTTCTGCTATCTCGGTGCAGCCATTTCGACGTCTCGATTCCTATGCCGTTCTTGCGATACCTTGCGGGCGGGAATGCCCACCATGGTGCTGTCGGCCTCGACCGAGTCGACCACCACCGAGTTCGCGCCCACGGTAACGTTGTCGCCGATGTGGATTCCACCCAGAATCTTCGAGCCCGCGCCCAGAACGACGTTGTCCCCCACCTCGGGACGCAGTCGGAAATCAAACCCTAAGTCCATCCTCTTCGCACCCAGGGTTACGCCCTGGAGGATGATGGCGTTGCGGCCGATGCGCCAGGCCCCGACTACGGTGCCCGAAGGGTGCGGGAAAAAAATCCCCGGCCCGATCTCGCAGCGCGGCGTAACCTCCAAGCCAAAAAGCACAATGTTGAGATAAGTCAGCAACTGCGGCAGCGCGGGAATCCTCCTGAGCATGGCGGCTCGGCTCATGCGGCAGAGTACGATGGGCAGGAAACGGGGATGCAACAGGCGACCGAGTAACGCGGCCAAGGTAGGCGAAACGGGCCTGCCCTCAAGTTCGGATTGACGCGCGAGATCGCTGTACAGAAGCTGTCTTAGCATGAACGGGCTCCCTAGGGATGCGTGGGTGACAAGAGGATCTCGAACAGACCAGCCCAACCAGGCGCGAACGGCTCGGCGATCGGGGCCGCAGTCACCGGTTCGAATTGGCTGCTGCCTTCGATGACGGATTGCATCAGGCGAGCCAGTTCATGGGGATCCTGGGGATCGAAGAAGGCGGCCTGGTCGTACGACCCCACGCTTTCCCGAGCGTAAGGAAGATCGGCGGCCAGGATCGGCTTCTCGAATGGTTTGAATTCGCTGATGGGGAGTCCCCAGGTTTCCAGCCGCGAGGGGAACAGCAGACAGTGGGCGCGCCGGTAGCGTTCGAACACCTCCGAACGCGGCAGTAATCCCAGGAATTCCACCGATCGCATCCCGGCGTAGCGCTTCACCAGACTGGCGGCATAGGAATTCTCGGTGCCCTTGAAGGTGAGCCAGAGGGCAAAATTAAAGACGCCCCGCCGCTCCAGTATGGCGGCGGCTTCAAGCGCCAGTTCGGCATTCTTGAACACCCGCGGGTAGGCGGGGAAAAAGAACAGCGTTTTGGCGTCCGCGGGGCCTTGCCGGCTCTCCTCGTGCATTTCCGGACGAGGCGGAACGAGACGAGGCGGAACAATCGGATGCGCTACGATGACGTTCCTCACGCCGTAACGGGACTTGAATCGGTCGCGCATCCAGTCCTGTTGCACGATGACATAGGCGTTGCGTTTGATATTGATCGCGTACAGGAAACGGTAGAAAAGAGTGAAGGCGCCAAAGCCTGGGTCATGGCGCGCATCCCGGAAGCGGAAGGGAAAGAACGCGGAGGAATTATGACAATATACCGCCTGCCTCCGGGCGATCACATTCGGCGTCATGTCATGGAGCGAAAGCCAGAGCCTGGCATTCATCCCCCGGCTGATTCGTTTGAGGTCGAGGTACTCGAATTTCAATCTTCTCAGCCACGAACCTTTGATCGCGGGGAACTCCAGGTAGGTGACCTGGGGGACGCCGACCAAAGACTGACGGTGCACCAGCGCGACAATTTCGTAGTCCGCCGCATAGTGTTCGGCGAGGAACGTCAGGATCTCCTGGAGTATGGTGAGCGGCCCCATTTCAGAAAAAGTGACGGCGGAAACCACGATCTGCGGCTTGATCTGCGGTTTGATATGGGGTTTGATATACGGTGGCATGGCTCTCGCTTTCGAGCGCGCAGGCGGCGCTCGCGATCAACCCTGGGGCAGCTGGCAACTCATCCGGTAGCGATCACGATCGCGAAGTCGCTGCCAATTTCTCCGGTCGACATATAATGGCGTTCCAGGTCGCAGACGAGTGCGAAATCGCGCCGGTGGCACTCGTTCCCTTCGTCAAATCGTTCATAAAAGCGCGCGTCGAGCGAGAACTCGAGCAGGCCGCCACCCAGCGGATGGACTTCCGCCGCCGGAAAGAAACGCCGCACTACCGGCAGCACGTCGGAGGAGCGTACGCACTCCGACGGATCGGTTCGCAGCAGATGGGATTTGGGAGAGATGTGAACGACACCAAAGTCGAACGCCGGGCGGCGTGCCACACGTCGGGTGGCCCGCGCCGCGAACTTCTTCCATTCCGGCCAGTGTGGCTGGTCGGAGCAGGCCGCCGCCGTATGCAAACGGGCGAGCGAGCGGAAGATCGTGGGATGACGATGCCAACGGCCGCCGGTCCGAGCGCGTAGCTCCGGAGGAACTAGAAACGCAGCCGCGTTGATAAGTTCCAGCTGGCGCGGGGAGTGGTCCTGATAGTTTGGACCGACGCATTCGCAGGAAACGAACACGCCACCGGTTTTCAGCGTGCTCCTTATGCCGGCCAGTACGTCTTCGAGGTTGCTCAGATGGTGCAACGCTCCGTTGGCGACCACCAGGTCGTAACCGTCCGGTTCCCAGGCGTAGGCATTCAGGTCCGCGACCTCATAGCGGACGGCCGCAAGCCCAGCTTCAGCGGCCAGCCGCCTGGCTGCCGCAATGGCGCCGGGCGCGATGTCGAGCGCACGACAGTCTGTGATCTCAGGCAAACGTGGCAGGAGAATCCGTTCGGAAAGACCAAATCCGCAGCACAAGCTCAGGACGCGCCGGATCGGACGACCCGCCAGGTAGCGGTCTACCAGGATGTCCCAACCCCAGGTGGAGCTGCGGCGGTAGGGTTCAACTGCCTCGGGGCCAAAGGCGCTCGCCAGGATGTAAGGCCGTGTAATCGGCGAGTAGAGAAAGCCGCCATTGGCTTCGGTCGGCGGTTTGCGCGCGGACCAAAAGCGGGGCACGGTGCGAGATTGGAGCGTTGGTGCGGAACTGGCCGTGGTCATAACCATCCTGGATGAGCCTCTCGGCTGAGGTCATGGGCGTGAACGCCGGTGGCGGCGACGACGGCCAGATAGGAAATTGCCAGCGCCGCACCCACCGGCGCAAACGTATCCAGCAGCAGCGAAACAAAATACTGGGCATCGATCGGCAGGACTGCGATCTGGATGCTCAGAGTAAGCAGGGAGACAAAAGCAATCACGCCCAGTTTCGGCGGGGAGAAAAACAGCTTCCTCACAAAAGATACCAAGTATCCAATCGTCATCGAATAGAAGAATCCACCGACTGCGCCGAAATAGATGTGGCCGGCGACATAGAA
>Ga0187861_10004805_pt1 | contig 11119 bp, 4 predicted proteins | sample June2016WEW_10_1_3_FD_132986 | JGI IMG/M metagenome (GOLD analysis project Ga0187861, IMG submission 132986) | Peatland microbial communities from SPRUCE experiment site at the Marcell Experimental Forest, Minnesota, USA - June2016WEW_10_100 | ecosystem: Environmental > Terrestrial > Soil >...
TCAGTAAATGCGTGGCCCAGAGCGTACCGCGGGCGTCCCGCCCGCCTTCGTCCTCGCGCCCTGCCGGCCTGCCACGGGCGGGCGGGACGCCCGCGGTACATTTGCTGACATGCACCCGACCGCTTGGACTGACAAAGGAAGATTGTCTTTTCGGCCTTGCGGAGTATAGAATCCAGGCGTCTCGCTGTGGTGTGAGTGGAGTCAGCAACATGATGATCCGGTATTGCGAGAAGTGCGGGCAGCGCTTGGCCGACACCGATCTGGCTGCGGGCCATATTGTCCAGACTGCGGAAGGCAAGTGGGTGTGCGCCGCTTGCGCCGCGCCGGCCGCGAAGCCTGCGGCGCCGCGGCTGGCAACCGGCGCCCAGATCAAGACCGGAAGCCAGCGGCGCCCCGGGTCTCCAACAGCCGTCAAGGTCCCCTCAGTCCGGAAGACCGTGCCAGTATCTGAGACGGTTGACACGCAACCTGTTCCGCCAGGGAAGCCAGCCGCGCAGCGGTTTGCTACGATTGCAATGTACGCCGGCGGGGTCATCTTGCTCTTGGCCGGTATTCTTCTCCTGGTTGCCGGAAGAGGCCATGGCAAGAACAAGCCTGCGGGGCCTGTGGCCGAGGCCAAGGGGACACCTGCGGCATCAAAGGACACGCCGCGCAAGGCCGAGCCGCCACGGAAGAGTCCCGGCCTTGCCGGCAAGCCGGCGGCGCCGCCTCCCACGGAAGAGGGCGTTGGCGCTCCCGCCGCCAAGCCCCAGCCACCGCTCGCCACCGGCGCTGCACCTGCGCCTGAAGCCAAGGAACTCTCGCCGGACGAGCGTGCCAAGCAAGTGGACGCGGAGATGGGGAACTTCCGCGACCAGCGCGCGGCGAGGTTGCTGGAAGAGCATAAGGCCTGGTTCAAGCAGAACCCTTCTGATCCGTGGTCGTACCAGGCGCGGCTGCGCGAACTTGTCACATCCTACGGTTCCGCGCCCGCGACGGCGGAAGCCAGAAAGTTGCTGGACGAACTGAAGTCGCTGCCGCCGCCGCCCGACCGCTTGGAGGCGAGCGCCCCGGAGTCCAAGGATTACCAGTTGGTCTATGACCTCGATCTCGCCAGAATGGGCCACGACATCACGTACGATGTGGACAATCGCAGCAAGATCAAGCAGCCGTTCGACCGGATTGCGTATTTCCTTGAGCTCCAGCCCAACACCGGCGCCATGCAGTATCTGTACGTCTCCATGGATGCTTTCACCGACGACTTGGGCAAGATCGGGATACCGACGGTTGCCTCGGGCGCTCACTTTCAGCAGAACGTGGCGAACATGAATGTTTGCTCGAATGTGGAGGGCATCGTCACGGGCACGGGCCTGCAGGGCGGCAACATCGAGTTCTGGCCCAACAACTATGGCCCGTATAACTCCGCCAACGTGCCGAACGCCGCCAACGACAAGTACGACTGGGGCGACCAGCCGACTCAGCCTGTGGACGGACACGGCTCCATGCAGGTCCACAACCACGATGCGAAGCAGACGCTTTTTGCCCTGAATAAGTGGAAGGACGGCGGAGGCGCCGACCTGGGAATCGGCAACCAGCCCACCGGCCAGCCCGACTGGACCTTCAGCGGCTGTGCCGGTTCCTACAGGGCCAAGCGTCTGCGCGTGCTGGTGCACTGCAAGTGAGGGGCTTGGACGCCACAAAACATCGCCACTGAGAACACAGAGGACACCGAGATCATGGATAAAACAAAAAGAACAACTCTGTGTTCTCTGTGTTCTCTGTGGCTGGTCGTTCAGGTGGCTGCCGGCGAAGGAGGCAAACCGTTGGAGAAGAAGCTGCCGCTGGATGGCCAGGTATTCCAGGTTGAAGGGCACACCGCCTTCCTGATCCTCCCGCCGCAGCAAGTCCCAGGCGTCCCCACGCCTTGGGTCTGGTATGCGCCGACGCTGCCTGGACTCCCTGCAAAGGAAGAACGTTGGATGTTCGAGAAGTTTCTGGCCGCCGGGATCGCCATCGCCGGAATGGATGTCGGCGAATCCTACGGCAGTCCCACGGGGCGCGCAGCATACTCAGCCTTCTACAAGGAAATGTCCGCAAAGCGCGGCCTGGCTCCCAAAGCCTGCCTCCTGGCCAGGAGCCGCGGCGGACTGATGCTCTACAATTGGGCGTGTGTAAATGCCGGGTCTGTTGCGTGCATCGCCGGGATATACCCGGTGTGCAACCTGCAAAGCTACCCCGGCGTGGCCAAAGCCTGCGGAACGTACGGCCTGACCGAGGCCGCGCTGACAGCGCAACTGGCTCAGCACAACCCGCTTGACCGGCTCGCTTCGCTGGCCAAGGCTGGAGTGCCCATATTCCACATTCACGGCGACACGGACACCGTCGTGCCGTTGAAGGATAACTCCGGCGAACTTGCCAAGCGCTACCGCGAACTGGGGGGCAAAGTTCAATTGGAGGTCCCGCCGGGCCAGGGACACAACATGTGGCAGGGCTTCTTCCAATGCCAGGCCTTGGTGGATTTCGTGATCGCCAACAAGGCAAGATAGAAACTTGAAATCCGAAACTCGAAACTCGAAAGAAAAGGAAAAGAAGAGAAAAAACAAATGCGTCGGCGCGCGCGTTAGCAAGTCCCGAAGCCTCGGGACTCCCTCACGGCCGTGGCTCGGAGACCGAACGGTTGCGATTTTTCTTCTTGCAGTTTTGAGTTTCCTTCGGATTTCGGATTTCGAGTTTCGGATTTCGTTGCAGTGCTACTTCTTCAGCGCATACAGCCGTTTCATGGTGGCGACGTAAACCACTCCATTGGCGGCCGTGGCCGTGCCGCTGATCTCGCCGTCGAGCCGCACGGAACAGAGCACCTTCAGCTCCTTGCCCGCAGCCAGAATCCAGAAAGTGCCCGCTCGCGTGCCGATAAAGACTTTGCCGTCCGCGACCAGGCACGAGGCCCAGAGCGGGCCTTGGGCATCGTGTACCCAGTAAACCTGGCCGGTTTCGGCGTCCACGCAATGGACCTTGTTGGAGCAGTCGCTGATGTACACCAGGCCGTCGCGGATCGCAGGTGTGCTGATACAGATGGCCGGGATGGGATAGGACCACAGCTCGCCGGTCTTGGTGATCTCGCCGCTCCTGGAAGCGTCAATGCACTTGAGCCAGGCGGACCGTTTGCCCTGCCAGACATCCCCGCCGGCGGCGACGTAAACGCGGTTCTTGTAGAAGACGGGCATGCCGGTGATCTGGCTGGGCCCTTCGCGCTTGTTGCCCTGGTACTTGTGGATCTCCTGCTTGGGCGCGGCGGGGTCGCAGTCGAAACTCCAGACCCGCCGCAGCTTCTGCACCTGCCCTTCCGGCGGCGCGGATTGCAAGGCCTCAAAAGCGTAGCAAATGCCGTTGGCGCCGCCCAGGAAGATCAGCTTCTGCCCGTGGACTTCTCCCAGCGCGGGAGACGACCATTGGGCATGGGGAATGTTGGGCGCAATCATTTCCTCGTCGCGCGCGAGGAACTTTCCCGTGGCCTTGTCGAGCACCACCAGGCTGGGGGCGTTCGGGCAGCGGATTTTGCGGTGCGTGTTGTCCACCCCGTTGCTGGTGTTGATGTACAGGAAAGGCCCGTCAAGCAGCACGGAACAGTGCTGGGCATCATGGGTGTAGATGCCCGCGCCCGCGACCATATCGAAGAGCCAGAGGATGTCGGCGTCGGTCGGGCAGACTTCATGCGGCGACTGGCCTGCAACCGCCATGTGTTTGCCTTCGTCAACGTAGGGGCCGTCGTTGCCGTTAGCCATGCCCGCGAGGTCCAGGCACACGGCTTCGCCGCGGTTGGTCACCGTGTAGACGCGGCCGCCTTCGATAGTGGGCGGGGAGACCATGCCCGTCTTGGGCCAGTCCTTGAAAGGGTCGCCGCCTTCGATCTTGGGCACGACGAGCTGCCAGACGAGCGCGCCGTCTTTCTCGTCCAGGCACAGCAGCACGCCGCAGTCATCCTTGTGTTTGGGGTTGCGCGGCGGCTCGTTGTTGGTCCCGATGAACACCCGCCCGGCGGCGATAATGGGTGTGCCGTAGCTCTGCGTCCCCAGCGGCACGGACCATTTCACGTTCTTCCCCGTGGCCGGATCGAAGCTCTCAGGCAAGCCCGTTTCGTCGGAAACCATGTTGCGGGAATGGCGTTCGCCCCATTGCGGCTGGTCATTGGCTGCCAGGGCCGCGCACACCGAGAAGGCACAGAGCGAACTGATGAACCTGATGTCCATTAAACCAAACTCCCCAATGGCCCCCAATAGCCTACACCGCTTGGCCTGGAAGCGGTGCATGAGGCGGCCTTAGCAGAATGATGCAGCAAGACTAATCCTCATAGTCGTCAACCTACAGAAGGCATGGATAATCCGGAAGACGAGACTGTCATTATCATAGCTGAGATGGTCTTGCCCGAGAACAGGGGAAACGCTGCCGGCCTGGGGAATTGGGCGTTGTTTATGTGGCAGGAAAGGGTAGCGTGTCAGTTGACGGGGGACATAAGCCTTCGGGAGGCCAGGCCATGCACGGCCCTAACTCAAGACGGATCATTGTAGCGGCATTTGTCGCTCTTGTCGCGATGGCGTGTGGCGCGCGCTGCCGTGGAGAGGAAGCTCCGGCTGACAAAAAGGTGGCGGTGGAGGGCGACAAGCGGCTGCCATTGCCGCCCGCATCTCTCCTGGTCGAGCCTGAAAAGCAGATTAAGGAAGCCCTTAAAGAGGAATATGCCAAGCACAGCCCCGCTGACCGCGTTGCCCTTGCCCAGCGGTTGCTCAAGCTCGCCGAGGACAGCAAAAATGATCTGCCCTCCTACTATGTGGCCTTGCGCGAGGCCAAGGACATCGCCGCAGCCGCCGGAGATTCTGACACGGCTATGGCTGCCGTCGAGGCGCTAAGCGCAGCCTTCAAGGTCAACGAGGGGGACTTAAAGCTGACCGAGTTCAACACCGTGGTGCGAACGGTGGCCACGCCTGAGGAAGCCAACAAGGCGCTTGCCGCAGGCCTCAGCCTGATGAGCGAACTCGCCGGTGACGGCAACTTCGATGCGGCGTTGCGGTTGCCGCCGCAGCTTGAAGACCTGGCTCGCAAGGCGCGGAATGTGGAAGCTTTGAAGGCCCTCCAGGCGCGCGCCAGCGAAGTCCGTGGCCAGCAGATCGAATGGAACAAGGTCAAGCCGATGATGGACAAACTAGCCGCAAAACCCGACGATCCTGAAGCGGCGCTGGCGGTGGGCCGCTATCATCTTCTTACCAAAGGCAATTGGGACAAAGCGCTTCCTCTCTTTGCCAAGTGCTCCTCCGACGCCTTGAAGGCCGCTGCCGCGAAGGAGCTCGAGGCGCCAAAGGAAGCCGAGGCCAAGGCTGACGTAGGCGACCTATGGTGGGCGCTTGCCCAGAAGGAAACCGGGGCGATGAAGGGCGCACTCCAGAATCGTGCTGTGCTGTGGTATGCGGACGCGGCCAATGAACTTACCGGCGTGCGCAAAATCCAGGTAGAGAAGCGCCTGCAGGCTGCGGCGACTGGCACAGGTTCCGGCGGCGTGGCCGCGCTCTCTTACAAGGAAGGGCTTATCCGCACCATTACGGTGGACCAGACGGTGAGCAGCTTGCATTTCCTGCCCAACGGGAGGCTCTGTCTGGCGGCCTGCAATCGGGCCATGCTGCTCGTTGATCTGGAATCTGGCCAGAAGCTGCGCTCGATCTCAATATCCAATCCTGCAACCCGCGTGGCGTTCTCCATGGACGGAAAGCGTCTGGCGGCTTTTGGCGAGTGGGGCGGAGCGAAATGCGAGGAAGCCGCCGTCTGGGACCTCACCAGTGGAGCGGAAATTGGCCGCTACAAGCCGGGGCCGCAGCAGATGCACGGGGTGGGTTTCTACGCCGATGGACGTGCTGTGTGCATTGGCGGTCTTCCCGACTCGCCAGACATTTCCCTGCGCCAGATTCAGGATGGGAAGATACTCCTGCCCAAGCCTCAGATTCCATGGGGGGTAGCCCAGTTCAGCGCGGACGGGTCTATCTTGTCCATAGGTGACTCCATAGTTGAGAGCAAGACGGGGAAGACTTTGCACAAGCTGGATATCCCCCCCGAGGGCAACTGGATAGATTACTCCTGCCTGTCCCGTGACAAGCGGTTCATTGCCTGCATGCAGAGGCTAACGGTAGGTCACAAGCCGTTTGGAGTATGTGTTTACGAGGCCGGCAGCGGCAAGCTCGTGCAGACGATCAAGCCGCTTGATGAGAAAGGGTGGTCGTTTGCGCAGGGCATCGCTCTTGATCCCGACGGCAGACGACTTGTCGTCACAGTCGACCCCCAGACCAGAATCTATGATGTGGCATCCGGCAGAGAGCTGGTGCGGTGGGACAAAGCGGGTGGCTACTGCGATGTCTCTCCCGACGGCCACTTCGCTGTGGTCCAGGGCGCAGGCGGCAAGACCATCTGCTTGTTCGGCATGCCGAGATAGACCCTAAGTAGAAACGAGGAAAGAATCATCCGACAAAGGCAACTGCACCAATGGCTGTAAACGCCTATGGCGCAACGGTTTGCAGGCCAATAAAATTGGATGAAACATTCTGCGTTTCTACTTAGTAAAGCGGAAAGACCACCACTTGTGTCACCTCCCCGTATCTTTGTCGGTGTTCGTCCGTGTCCGTCCGTGTTCGTCCGTGTCGGATAAATCACCGTTTCGGCGGCGCCGCCTCCCGTATCACCGCGCCGTCGCTCTCGCTCATCAACAGCAGGGCAAACGCGGCCACCCCGTCCAGTTCGTTGGTGCTGAGCGAAGCGTAGTCGAAGCGCCCGCGCAGGTCGGTGTAGCCGTCCTTGTAGAACTGCACGCCGCCGTCCTTCATCTTGGCGTAGACTTTGACGTACACTTTGGGCAGCGGCTGGCCGGTCTTCTGGCTGGTGACCTTGACCTGCCCGTAGTTCTCGATCACCTGCAGGGCCAGGGCATGAGCGTAGTAAGCCTGCGATTTCCGCATTCCGCCGGCCGCGAGTTCGACCATGACGTTCGAACTCTGGAATTCCTTCGGCAGCTCGAACTCGAACGTGCGGGCGTTCTCGGGGAACTTCACTGTGTCCGCCTTGAACGGGCGGATGAAGGCGAACTGCCCTGTGACCTCGTGCACAAACGGGTTGGTCGAAAAGAGCAGTTCGATGTCCATCGGATAGTAGTTGACCTCGCAGCCCGCCAGGTTCTGGTAGTTCACCAGCACCTTCTGCGCCTCAACCTTGAAGTCGAAGGCCGGCGCAGTTGCGGCCAGCTTGCCCAGAGCCTGGGCGCGGTCCTCTGCGTCGCTCACCTGCGCGGCCTTGCCTTCCGCTTCGTCGAGCTGGTTCAAGACGTCGCTGAAGAGGTCGCGCCAACGATTGACCGGGAAGTCCTTGTAGCCCTGCGCGATCTGGCGCGCCAGCTTGCGGCCGTCAGAGAAAAAGTCCACGTAGGCCTGCGCATAGTCGTACTGGAGCCGCGACGGGACCCGGGCCGGGTCAACCCGCTTGAGGAACGCCGTCCCTTCCTCGATGCGGTCCTGCAGCAGCAGGTAGTACGCGGCAGTCAGGCGGTCGCTATCGTCCAGGCCAGGCTTGCAGCGCAGGACCTCCAGGAAGCGGATGTACTGTTGATAGAAGCGCTCATTCAGGATTTTCCGTTCCTTGCCCAAACGATGCGCCCGCGCGTTGACCAGCGGACTGAATTCGAGGTGCTGGTACGTGGCCCGCGCGACCGGATCAATGGCCAGGAGCTTGCTGTCGAGCCAGGGGCCGCACTGGGCGGCGAAATTGTCGTCGTGCGCCAGGAATTCGCGCACCGCCGCCGCATCATTGTGCAGGATGCCGTAGGACCAGAGGGTGTGGCTGTAGAGCCGCCGTTTGGCGAGCAGATCGAGCACGGACTTGAAGTAGCCCGCGTCCTTCATGCGCCAGGCGATGCGGTCCAGATTCAAACGATGGATGTTGTTGGCCTTGAGGTAGGCTACCACCTGGTCGCCCGTCCCGTGCTGCGAGAGGTACTCCCAGGATTCGGTATCCACCTTGGTCAGCTTGCTGACTGCCTTCAAGGTTGCCGGCGGGGCCGACGCAATCAGTTTTCCATTCTTCGCCACCTGCACGGGGTAGTGCGGGAACTCGCCCGGCTCCGGGAAATAGAAGTTGTAGTCGAACGTGGCCGTTGAGTAGGGCTGCAACTGGAGGTAATGGCCCTTGGTGTAGAAGCCGTTGAGCACCGGCAGCGCGCCTCGGGGAATCTGCAGCAGCAGATCCAGCTTCTGCGGCGACGAGGTCGGGTTGGTCAGCACAATCTGGCAGCCGTAGACGACGGCCACCAGGAACTCGTCCGTGACGTACTTATCGAACTGCTCGTTGTTCTCGTGGCGGTAGCGGTCGTCGAGGCGGTAGAAGTTCTGGCTGACCAGGATCGGAGTCTTCTCGCCGGGGACGCTCTCCTTGATTTCCTTATGGTAGGCTACCAATGGGCTTTTCGCGGTCAGCGTCATGCGCGCGGCCTTGAATTCCGTCTCATGCTTGCCGGCTTCGAAGGGCAAGTCCAGGACCGCCAGAGCGAGCATGATCTCGGTGAAGTTGCGCGAGGCCTCCGCCAGGTTCGGCGAAAGGAACGGCGCGGCCTTGCCGGCCGCGGCGTGCGCGGCGTAGTCTTTCCAGAAAGCGTTGGCTGTGACCAGATTGCCGGTCTGCTGCTCGATGGGCAGCTTGTAGTAGTTGTTCTCGGCCAGTTCCTCGGTGGCTTCCAGTTTGCGATAGAATTGGCGCAGTTCGCCACGTAGCTCGACATCCTTGGCCAGTTCCTCGCGCTCTACCCCCTGTTCCTTCTTTGCCGCACGCCTGTCTTCGTCACCTTTCCTCTCAACTCGCTTCAATGCGGCTGTCGCGGGCGCCGGGGGCGGCGCGGCCGCCGCCGGTTTAGCCGGCGCGTTGGACGGGGCCTTGGCCTTCTCGGCCAGTTCGAGGTGGTCCGCGAGTTCAGCGCCAGCCTTGTCTTTGGCTGCGGCTTCCTTTGTCTCAGCCGGTGCTGTCGCGCCCAGTTTGCCCAATGTCATGGTACCGTTAATGCAGATCGTCTTGGTGGTTTCAAGCGCACTGCCCTGCAGCGCCGTCTTGAAGAGAAAGTTGTAGCGCTCCAGGTCGGGCGGGAGCAAGTCGTATCGTTCCTTCACGTCCCGCGCTGCGGCTTCACGCTCCGCCTGGAGGCGTTGCGCCAGCAGAATCTGCTCCACCACATTCAGCCGCGAATACGCCCAGGGATTGAGATACTCGGACAGGTCGTCACCTATCAGGTAGCGGTCCATGAATGTCTTGTCTTTCTTATTCTTCAGGTAGGGAGCGATTACCGAGTTAAAGAACTCCGCATCCTTGTGCGATAGGAAGAAGTTCAGCTCGTGGCACGCGTACTTGGAATAGTTCGCACGCTTCTCCTCCGCTTTCAGAGCCGGCCAATTGACGATAAAACCGAACTCCGCCAGTTTTGCATCGCCGCCCAGCGTGGTATACAGGCTGTAGACTTTGCCGAGCGAGTCGTAGGGTTCGACGTTGGCCGTGCCCACGTCATCCAGCGTCAGCACTTGCCCGGCCTCCACAACCGACACCTGCTTCTGTTCGGTGAAATGCTTGGCCGGGTCCAGCCCCGCGGCCAGACGCAGGTCCAAGGGCTTGAAGGGAACTTCGGGCAGGGCGACTTCGCGCCAGACCGTGTTGGCGTTGTCAGCCGCCAGCAGGCGCACGTACTGGTGCGCGCCCAGGTCCTTGCGCGGGACGGTCACGAGGCCGTCTTTGTCCGGCGTCAGGTTGGCCAGCAGCACGGCGCTTTCCGGGAGGTAGTCCAGATTGGGCCACATGCCGCTGCCGGTATCCGTGCTGAGCCCGCCGCCATGCCGCTTCACCATCATGCGCCGCCCTCCGGCATTGCCCTGGCCATACCCGCCGCCGCGTCCTGCTTCCTCCACACTGACAGCGGTGGGCGTGAGCGACCACGGATTGAGCAGCAGGCTGAAGCGTTTGAGCATGTTGCCTGGGAACTTGGCTGCATAGCGCCGTTCCAGGATGTAGCGGTATTCGTCGCCGATGTTGCGTCCGGTCTGGTAGTCCGAGAGGAGCTTGCCCAGGCCGACCATCTCAGGCTCCGGGAACGAAGTGCTGCCGAGTTGCGCGAAGATCGAATAGGCCGGCATGAACACCGTCGCGGTCACGTGCAGGCGCGCGGCCGCGGAGGCGTTCCTGAGATGGACCTTGAGCGCGTCGGCGGCCACGTCCACGCCGGCAATCTGCAGCGGCTCCGGGTTGGCCACCTCCAGCAGCCGGTTCTCGGCCAGGACGTAGCCGTTGCGCACCTCGCCGTCCGCGACGCGCACTGCGATCTTCTTCCCGGTTTGCTTCAGGAACAGGTCGTAGTCGCCCGCCGGCAGCGACTTCAGTTCCAGGAAGCCATCCGCAATGTCGAGGCTCTCGAACCAGTCCTTTATGTAGACGCCGGCGTTCTCGCCGCGCGTCCCGCGCCGCTCCAACAACGCGAACGCCTCCCGCCCGGGCTTCTTCTCCGTGCCCATGTGGGCCACGCGCAAAGGTTGGCCGGCCTTGCCGTGGATCGTGGCCGGGTAACTGTGGCCGTTATGCCTGAGAGCCCAATGGTATTCCTGCCCGTCCGCCAGCTTGCCGCTGAGGGTCAGGATGTCCGGCAGCGCCCCGAGCTCGATGCGGCCGGCAGCGTCCGCCTGCAACGCCACGTGCGCCGGCTCGGAGAAGTCGCGGTGTTTGAGCGACACATTCACCGCGCGATCAGGCCGCGCTTCGCCGGTCTTGCCCAGCAATTGGAACACGTAGCCCGCTTCCGCGTGCGACAGCAAGAGGCTCTCGGTCTTCTCGGTCGTGTCAACTCCGTTGAGGGAGAATTCATGGCTGTCGGTGAGATCCAGTTTCTTGTTCTCGCTGAGGCTCTTGACCTTGGCCTTGAGCGTGAAGGCGATGTCAACCACGTTGTCAGGCGTCAGGAATTCGTAGACGGATTCTTTCTCATCGGACAATTTGAACGAAGGAACTTCCTTGGTGCTGCTTACCTTGTCCCGGTTCGTGGACTTGATGGTCAACGAGACGTCTTCGAGCAGCGCCAGCGTGGCCGGCA
>Ga0187861_10004806_pt1 | contig 11119 bp, 7 predicted proteins | sample June2016WEW_10_1_3_FD_132986 | JGI IMG/M metagenome (GOLD analysis project Ga0187861, IMG submission 132986) | Peatland microbial communities from SPRUCE experiment site at the Marcell Experimental Forest, Minnesota, USA - June2016WEW_10_100 | ecosystem: Environmental > Terrestrial > Soil >...
CGGATGGGCAGGATGGCAAACCCGGCAAGAAAGAGCGGCTTTCGCCCCCAAGTGTCGGCCTTGTACCCGACCAGAAGCGCGATCGGCAGCATGACCGCCTGTGCGGCGACGATACAGGTCGACATCATCGCCGTCGCTTCGTTGGGATAGGCAGCCGCGAGCTTCTGTCCCACTAGCGGCAGCAACGGCGCGTTGGCGAAATGGAACAGCATAACGCACAGGCCGAAGATGACCAGCGGCCGCGACTTGAACAGCGCGAGTCACCCACTGACAGTGCTGCAGATTTTCCGATCTGTTGTCGATGACCCCGTAGCTGATTGCTGTCCAGCGCCCGAGCTCCATCGTTCGCCCCGATCGCCGCGAACGGATTCCGCGAAAAAGAAATGGCGACGTCACCCAGAGCCGCAGCGCCACCCAGGCGGCTCAACCATATTGCGCGGGTCGGTCTGCCGACCGAGCTCGGCGTGTCGGTGCCCGCCTCACGCGCGCGTATAGGCAACGAGTCCGGTTAATTGGCGCCCTTCTGCTTCGTCGTGAACCATATCCGTGAAGTCGCCATGTGCCACCTCCTCATCCAGCAAGATTAGAAGGTGTTGCAGTGACCGGTTGAACTCACCGGGATAAACCGGACCTGACGCGGACGTGACGCGATGTCCGGTGGTGACCCCGACCGGACATACATGCGGAAGCCCCGGTGTGGCGCGCTTCGGCGCGCTAGGGTTCATTCCGCCATGTTGTCTCGCCTCGACCAGTTCATTCTGGGCAACGCTCTGTTATCGACCGGCCAAACCCGTTGAATCAAGCCGTACATAAGGGCCGTCGTCAGTCCAATCAGTATTATCCCGTTCAAAGCTTCCAGGGCGCCCATAAGCCGCCAACGCTCCGTTAGAAAGAGTTCCGAATGACCGTAGGTCGTGATCGCGCTCAGCGAATACAAAATCGCCGATTTGCTATCAGGCAAGGCTCCGAGAAGCCGGTAGGCGGCTGCCCATATGCCGGCTTCGATTGCGTGCAATAAAATCGCCCAGATTGTGGTGATCCCTATTCCAAGCGCAAATGCGCAGATGAAATAACGGCGGTCTTTCACAACAGTTAGGACTTGGACCATCTTTACATTGAAAAGGCCTAGCCCTATGACGTGAATGAGCACGGTTAGCACGATCAAGGGTACGCTCCAGGCCCAGTCGCTGTTCCACGCTGACGTACCATCCATGTTCAATTCACCCACGTTTACTCATGAAGGTACGATAAATCCCAGGCGCCCGCGCCGCCACAATTGGACGCCGCGTTGCCCGCGGACGAAAGCGCCTTCGATCCGCTGAGGGCCGTCGTGGCATAAGATGGGGTAATCGGCCAGCGAGCTTGTGGATAGCTGAAGATTTGGGGTGCTGCGCTTCAGGCTGATGGTGAATACGAGGTCCGCATCGGCGGCCTCAAGCATCAGAAGGAGAAGCGCAGCATGGACCATTTTGCTGGACTGGACGTATCTGTTAAGGAGACGAGCATCTGCATTGTGGATGACACCGGCAAGATCGTGCGGGAAGTGAAGGTGGCGAGCGAGCCTGAAGCATTGCTGGCGGTGCTGAAGAACCCGCCTACCACTTCAAGCGAATTGGATTGGAAGCTGGACCGCTGTCGCAATGGCTGTTCAGCGCTCTCGCCGAAGCCGAGTTACCGGTGGTCTGTGTTGAAACGCGGCACATGCAGGCGCTGCTGAAGGCGCAGATTAACACCAGACAGTTTCGGCCTTGTCCGTACACTTGTGACGGGAGCCGATGATGGTTCGAGGTGGCGGATTCCCGACATGCCCCTTGGCTTTCATGCCGATTGGAAGAATGGGTCCGCCGCTTCGGAGTTTCGCTGCCGATGCGCATGACTGCATCATGGTTCAGGTCCTCGGACCTACCGGATACAAGGTTGTGGCGCGATTGAACCGCGCCCGAAAGCGGGCTCCCCTCTGATCGTCATCCCGACCGCCCAAGCGGCGCCATCGTGCTGGAAGACGTCACGGTGCGGCTTGACTATGGGGACGAAGGAACGGACTTTCAGATCGAACAAAGAAACCGACGAAGGAAAACGATGTGCCGCTCTGCATAAAAACTTCTTGACTAAAAAAGCCCCATACAAGGGCCTTGGTGCCGATTCCGAAGAGAAGCACGAGCCCGTGAGCGGCATCGACACTGTAGCGGTGGATAGTCTGAAAGTGCTTGACCCGAAACGGGCCGATTAGAGAAGCGGACATCGGATCGGGTCGCCTAGTTTTGGCTCTAAGCCGAAGTGCAAGATCTGTGGATCAGTGTCTGCTTACGGAGAGAGAGGGCGTAGCAGACGTGACGCCGACATCGCGGAAATGTCTGCGTGAGACCCTGAGCCGACATGTGCCGACGAGCGTCTCGTGACGAAACGCCATGCAACGAAAACGCCATGGAACGTTGGTATGGAGCGGATCAGACCAGCGTTAAAGCACTTCGCGGATGATGGCCCGCTTCCCTCGGCGCGGAGCGCTTTCAAGTTCCATCCCGAATTGGGCGACAGGGAAACGCCGTCGAATGATGCTACATCGCTCCTGGCAGCCGCAGAATGGGTACCCGCCCGAAGCCGCATTCTTCTCGCCGCAAACGGATGGCTTTGACAAGATAAGCAGGCGGTGACAGCTAACCCGCGTCCTTCGCGGGCATTTTCATGCGTCGGTGAACGCGCGAACCCTTATCATCGGAGGTCGCGATATGAACCTGAAACGGCGTGACTTCTTCGCAGCGGGCGCGTCGGCTGCGGCGATCGCTACTCTGCCAGGCGGCATCGCGGCTCCGCCAGCCGCCGCTCCCGACGAGCACTATCCGGTCGGTGACTTCATTCTCACGCGTACGGAGCGCGGTCTGCAGGTCTCGCACAAGCAGGAGCCGGACCGGGTTATTTGGGAAAGCGAGCCGGAGGGCAACTTCATCATTGCCGAGAGGGCGACGGTCAGCATCAGTGAGTTCGGCGCCCCTGAGGGGACTTTTGAGATCTCCGACACCGTGTCGGCTTCGTACGAGAAACCAACAATTGAGGCGATCAATGCCGCCGGGAACACCACGACGGTTTCCGGAGTCTTGACCGCCCCAACCGGCGCCATCGGCTACAAGCTCGTTTTCGAGGCCGTATCGACGACCCATCTGCGCTTCGTGATCAGCGCCGACGGGTCCAAGGCATTCGGCGTCAATCGCATCCGTCTTGTGGTCGCATCGGCCAAGGACGAGGCCATTTTCGGCTGTGGAGAGCAGCTCACTTATTTCAACCAGAAGGGCAAAATCTTACCTATCCTCGTTCAGGAGCATGGCATCGGCCGAGGTCGACCGATTATCACTGAATTGGTCGATCTCTTCGACCATGAAAGCGGGGGAAATCCTTACCACACCGGATTGCCGGCGCCGTACCTCATCACCAGCAGGCTGAGGTCCCTGTTCCTGGAGAACCTGGAATACAGCGTGTTCGACATGCGGCACGCCAACCGTATCGATATGAAGGTCTGGTCAGCGACGATGACCGGCCGCATCCTCTACGGCAAGACGCCGCTCGACCTAATCGAGGCCTATACGGAATACGCCGGCCGCATGCGCGTGCTGCCAGATTGGGTGCACAACGGTGTGATCCTCGGTTTGATGGGCGGCACGGATCTTGTGCGCTCCAAACTCGACAAGGCTCGCAAGGCGGATATCCCGGTCGCCGGTCTTTGGCTCCAGGATTGGGTCGGCGTACGCACCACGTTTGCGGGCACGCAGCTTTGGTGGAACTGGAAGCTCGATGAAAGCTACTATCCGCGGTGGCGTGAGCTGGTCGCCGATGTCGAGAGCCAGGGCGGAAAGGTGCTCGTCTACATCAACCCCTTCCTCGCTACCGAGGAAGATCACAACGAACTGTTCGCCGAAGCTAAGGACAAGGGCTATCTAGTTCAGAAGGTGGACGGCACGCCCTACCTGATCAGGAATTCAAGCTTCTACGTCGGCATGCTTGACCTCAGCAATCCCGGGGCCCGCGCTTGGATCAAGAACATCATGAAGACGAACATAATCGGGGCGGCGGGCGGCTCGGGCTGGATGAGCGACTTCGGCGAGGCGCTACCCTTCGACGCCAAGCTGTACGGTGGGGCCGACCCCGCGGTTTGGCACAACCGTTACCCAGAAGAATGGCAACGGGTTAACCGCGAGGCAATCGACGAGACGGACCGCGGCGGCGAAATGCTGTTCTTCTCCCGCTCCGGCTTCACCCAAAGTCCTGGCGTGGCAACCCTCTTGTGGCTCGGCGACCAGCTAATGACCTGGGACGCCTATGACGGCATCAAGACGGCGGTGGTCGGGCTCCTCTCCGCGGGCGTGTCGGGCTTCAGCCTGATGCACAGTGACGTGGGCGGCTATGTCGTTATCAAAGCGAGCCTAGCCGGCAAACAGATTCCGGTGATCAATCGCACACCAGAGCTTCTCATGCGTTGGATGGAGCTCAATGCTTTCACCGCTGTTCTGCGAACGATGGAGGGTGCCGCTCCCGACATCACTCCGCAGTTCGATTCGAGCGCGGAAACGCTGGCGCACATGGAACGCTTCGGCAAGTTCTACAAGGGGCTCGCGCACTACCGGAAGAAGCTCGTCGCCGAAGCGGCGGCGCGCGGTTATCCCGTAGTCCGGCATTTGTTCCTCCACTATCCGGACGACCCGAACACCCACGAGCTGAGATACCAGTTCCTGCTCGGCCCCGATCTGATGGTAGCGCCAGTGCTAGACAAAGGCGCTGACACAGTCGAGGTCTACTTCCCTGAAGGCAGCGAATGGATCGACCTGTGGACGCGCGCCGACGCCGGGAAAGCCGGCGACTGGGTCAGGATGCCGGCTCCCCTCGGTAAGCCCGCAGTCTTCCTCCGGAAGAGCGGCGCCACCAACACCGAAATCATCGAAGGCCTGAAAGCAGTCGGCGTGCTGAGCTGAGGTGGATGACGGCCATATTCCCTTCCCGTCTGTCTCGAATGCGCCGCACTTTGGTTCGCATAATGCCGTGGATCTTTCGCCACATTCTGGCGGGCAGCCGAAATGAAAATGACGGATTCGCATCAGACGGCGCGGCGCCGGGCGGGGCGCGCGTATTTCGAATATATTGCTCCGGTCTGCCTCGCGGCGCTTGGTCTCGCATGCGCCGGTCCGGCGTTTGCAGCGGACAAGCCGCCCCTAAACCCTGATCCGCCGTCGCCGCTCACGACGACATCGCGGGTTTCGGCGACTATCGAATTTGGCCTACCCGTACTGGCCTCTGCGGTCGAGCGCGATATCCCGCGGCGTCTCGCCACCATCGATGAAGAGGTTAGATGCGTGCATCGGCGGGTACTGGGTTTCAGGGTCAACGCGAATTGCGACATCTACGGCTATATCGAACGGGCCGGCCCGGTCTCGCTGTATGGTCGTGGTGACCGCATCATTGGCGCCACTCGCATCTACGGCGCGGTGGAAGGCCAAGGCGCCAACCGCTTCACCGCCCGTATCCACGGCGAGACCGAAGCCAGCGCCACCTTCGAGGCCGAAGCCCGTCCACAATTGCGCCGCGACTGGTCGCTAGACTTGAATTTCAGCGACGGCTTTCGCTGGAGCGAGCCGCCTTATCTCCACGTCCTCGGCCGTGATATCGCGGTTGCGAAATATGCCGAGCCGCGCATCCGCGCGCAATTGGCCAAGGTCCGGTCGCGGGCCGAGGCCGCGGCGCGCCAGCTCGATCTGCGCGGCAAAGCGGCAGCCGCCTGGCAGCAGGCTTTCGAGCCGATCAAGCTCGTCGACGAGCCGCAAGTCTGGTTGCAGTTGACGCCGCAAAGTGCCGCGTTTGCCGGCGTGCGCGCAAACGCAAAGGTCCTTTCAGGATCTCTCGAGCTTTTAGGCTCGGCCGAGACTTTCATTGGCCAGGCACCGCCCGCCGTCACGCCGACGCCGCTGCCGCCGCTTGGCACGGACGTCACCGCGCCGGGCTCATTCGACGTCATTCTGCCGGTGCGCATCGGCTACGACACGCTGCGCGACAAGATCATGCAGGTGGCTGCTGCCGCCGCGCCCAAGGGCGAGAAAACCATCCGGGAGGTTCAAATCTATCCGTCGTCGGGCAAACTCGTCGTCGGATTGCGCGTGGCAAAATCCTCCGATACTGACGCCAGCGCAGGCGAATGGACCTATCTTTCCGGAACACCGGATGTCGATCCGGAAAAGCAGACGGTTCAGCTCTCCGACCTCGCCGCGGACGGCGCGGAGGTCAATACAATCGGCGCCATGCTTGGCGACGACAATCTGCTCGGGCAGTTGAAACAACAGGCCAATGTCAGCTACGGCGCCGCCTATCAGAACCTGCTGACTGCCGCCAACCAGCGGCTGACGCGGCCTTTGAAGAACGGTTTTCGGATGGAAGGAGACCTGACGTCGGCGAAATTCGAGAAGATCTCGCTGCTGGGTGACGGCTTGAGCATCGTGCTTCATGCCAGCGGCGAACTGAAAATCCTGTACGGACTCTGATGCTCATCGGTGTCGTCACATTGCGCCGCACCAGACTTTACGTGCTTCCACACCGCTGCGGCTTCGCTCTGATCGTAACCCTTTGCGTTATCGTTGGCTTTGCCAGCGCCGCAATGGCGCAGACACCTTTCTATCGGGCACCGCCATCGGCCGTCGTCGGTGCTCCGGGCACGCTCGTCCGGCAGGAGCCGATTGATGGCGCGCCGCTTGGCGCTATGGCCTATCGCGTGCTGTACCGCTCGACCGGGCTGGACGACAAGCCGATCCTGGTCTCAGGCATCGTGATCGTGCCACAAGGTCCGTCGCCGCCCGGCGGCCGGCCGATCGTTGCCTGGGCGCATCCGACTTCCGGGATCGTGTCGCGCTGCGCGCCCTCGCTTGCGATCTTTATCTTCCAGCAGATCCAGGGTCTGCGCGCCATGGTCGAGCGCGGCTACGTGGTCGCGGCGACGGATTATCCCGGGCTGGGTGCGCCGGGACCCCATCCCTACCTTGTTGGGGTGAGCGAAGCACGCGCGGTGATCGACTCGGTGCGCGTTGCGGGCACTTTGCCCGGCGCGGGCGGCGGGACAAGGTTCGTGGTCTGGGGCCATTCGCAAGGCGGGCAGGCCGCTCTCTTTACCGGAATGATCGCGAGGAGTTATGCACCCGAACTTGCGCTTCTCGGCGTCGCTGCTGCTGCGCCTGCCACAAATCTTGCGACCTTGATGAACGACGACATCGATTCAATCGGCGGCAGGAACATCACGGCCATGACGCTTTGGTCATGGCAGCGGGTCTATGGTGCGGCTATGGACAAGATTGTCGACATGCGCGCCGTGCCCGTGATCAATCGCCTTGCCCAGGAATGCATCGAAGGGCCATTCGATCTCGCCGTGCGCCAGCGCACCGAAAAGCCACTGGAGCAGTATTTCCTGACCGCCAAGGGTCCCGCCGATTTAGAACCCTGGCATTCGCTGCTGGCCAAGAACACGCCCGACACATTACTCGCCGAGGTTCCGGTTTTTGTTGCGCAGGGGGCACAAGATCTCATTGTTCGTCCGAAAGTCACGCAGGATTATGTCGCCACGCTCTGCAGCGCCGGCAGCAAGCTAAGAATGCTTATCCTACCGAACATAGGCCATGGCAGGGCAGCCCAAGCCAGCGCGCTTGCGGCGGTCGATTGGACGACAGACCGATTTGCTGGCAAATCACCTCCCGACGATTGCGCGAGATAAACAAAGCGCAAATCGAATTTCCTTACCCCTGAGCTATCTTCGTGGCGATACGGCAGCGAAGCCGCTGGCCCAGCGCACCAATATCGTAGATGTTTGCGGGCGGGGCGGAGAAGGCGCCGCTGCCCGGGATTAGAAACCGCGCACGGTCCCACAGACCGGAGCGTTTGACCTCCAACGACGGAAGGGACACCAACGATGTTGAAGACGCTTGCCCTTGTCTTGACAGCCGCGGCGCTGCCCACGGCCGTTTCGCCGTCCGTAGCGATGCCGTTTCATCCATCCACGGATCGGTCGTCGATGATCGTCCGAGTGGCCGAAGGATGCGGCCCTGACCGGTATCGGGGACCTGGCGGCGCCTGTCATCGGTTTGGGCGCGGACCGTATCCGGGCGGATACTGGGGACCCTATCGACACGCCCACGGCGGGAATGGCTGCCCGCCAGGCTATTGGCGCGGGCCCTGGGGCCATTGCCGCAACTCGCCCTACCACGGACCGCTGCCTGGCGGCGGCTGGCAATAAGCTCGACAATAGCTCGACAGCTTTGCCGGGGGGCGACGCGCGATGACGAACGACCTTAGCCGCCGGAAGGCGATCGCCCTCGCCGGCGCCGCCATCCTCGCGCCAGCCCTCGGCGGCGCGTCGAGCGCATTCGACCAGAAGGGCGACTCGAGCAGCCCACCGGGCGCGACAGCCTCAGCCGAGATCGCGCCGGGAGACGCTTTCGCGCGGAATCTCGAAGCCTTGCCGCGCAACGTCGAGAAGATGCTGACCGGGCGCGCCGTCTATGTGGATGACGTTCGCTTCGACGGCGAAGCCGCCGGCGTTGTCGTGCGCTCGCCCCATCCCCACGCGCGCATTCGGGCCATCGACGTCTCGGCGGCGCGGGCCGCGCCGGGCGTGCTCGCCGTCCTGACGGGAGGGGACGTCGCCCGCGTGGCGAAGCCGCTTCCGTGCGTCATACCGCCTTCGGCCTATGGACGCGCCAAGCCGCTGCATGACGATCGTCCGATCCTCGCGGTTGACCGCGTGCGGCACGTGGGCGACGGCCTGGCTTTCGTCATCGCCGAAACAATGGAGCAGGCGAACCAGGCGGCGGACCTGGTCAAGGTCGACTACGAGCTCCTGCCCGCGTACGTCGAGCCGCGCGCAGGGACCGCCGAGGCGCCGATCTGGGCCGACGTGCCCGACAACGTCGCATTCGACTGGAAGTTCGGGGATGCAGTTTTGTGTCGGAAGTTGTTCGACCAGGCGGCGCACACCGTCCGGATCCGTCTCTCAATCCCCCGCGTCATACCCAATCCGATCGAGCCTCGCGCCGCGATCGGTCTATACGACCCCCACGCCGACAGGCTGACCCTGGTGTCGAACCCGCAGGGTGTTCACTTCGTCCGGGGCGTCCTGACGCGCGCCCTTGCACTGCCGGACAAGAAACTCCGGGTCGTTTCGCCCTATCTCGGCGGCGCCTTCGGATCGAAGATCTACGCCTATCCCGAGCATGCGCTCGTGCTGCTCGCGGCGCGTACGGTCGGCCGTCCTGTCCGCTGGACCTCGACCCGCGCCGAGGCATTTCTGTCGGACACCCAGGGCAGGGGACACACGACCGAGGCCGCCCTGGCGCTCGACGAAAACGGACGCTTCCTCGCCCTCTCGGTGCGCCCGACCGTGGACCTTGGCGCATACTTCTCGCAACTCACGCCGATCACCGCGACGGGCGTCGGGGCGCCAGTGCAGGGCGGCGGCTACCGCTTCCAGGCGATCGAAATTAATGTACGCGGAATCTTCACCAACAAGGTCCCGGTGGACGCTTATCGCGGTGCCGGACGGCCGGAGGCGACCTATGTGCTCGAGCGCCTAATCGATCGCGCGGCCGCCGAGCTCAAGATCGATCCTGCCGGGCTGCGCGCGCGCAACCTGCCCGCTTCGGCAACGGCGCCGTTTACCGCCGTGACCGGGCTGCCAATCGACGGCGGACGGTTTCTCGACAATCAGCGGCTTTGCCTCGAGCGCGCCGACCGAGCCGGTTTCGCAGCGCGTCGCGCGGAGGCGGCGACGCGTGGACGCCTGCGCGGGTTCGGATTCGCGAATTACCTTGAGGCCAATGGCGGGCTGCAGGTCTCCGCCGCGATCGCACCGGGCGACCTACCGCACGAGTGCGCCGCTCTGAAGTTCGGCGCCGACGGAACAATGACCGTCACGATCGGCACGCAGTCCTCCGGACAGGACCATGCATGCCCCGTCGCGCTCTACGTTTCCGACAAGCTGGGCTTTGCGGCCGACGCGATCGTCGTCCGGGAAGGCGACAGCGACGCCCTGCCGGTCGGCGGCGGCACCGGAGGCTCGAAATCGACGTTGACGTCCTCGGTCGCGATCAAGCGGGCGGTCGACATCGTGATCACGAAGGCGCGCGTCGTGGCCGCCCGGACGTGGAACGTCCACCACGAGGCTGTTCGGTTCGAACGGGGCGTCTTTTCTGTCGCTGGATCGCGCCAAACGGTCGGCTTTGCGGAGCTCGTGGCGCAATATCCAGGGCTGTTGGACAGCGAGGGGGAGGCCGCGCTGCAATTCGGAAGCAGCGCGAACGGCTGTCACGCCTGTGAGGTCGAGATCGATCCGGACATGGGCGCCGTCGAGATAGTCCGTTACACCGCGGTGGACGATTTCGGACGGGTCATCAACGCGGCCAACGTTCGGGGTCAGGTGCAGGGCGGCGTCGCCATTGGCCTCGGCCAGGCGCTCGCCGAGATCGCGCCAACGCCGGAGGCGATGCAGCGCCCCCTCGCGACGTCGAACTTCAACCATGCGCTCCGCCGCGCCGCCGATATCCCGACCGTGGACTGGGTCGACAACGGGATGCCGTTGTCGACCAACGTCTTCGGAGCCAAGGCGTGCGGCGAATCGGGAGCGAGCGCCGCCCCGCCGACTGTCATGAACGCGATCGCCGATGCGCTGCGCGACTATCCGCGCGCCCGCGACCTTCAGATGCCGGCGCGGCCGGCGGATGTCTGGGCGGTCGTCGCCCCCGGGGCTCACGCCGCAGATCGTGGACCTCGTCCGAGGCGGCGGTCCGGGGCCGTATCGCCAGCCAGGCGTTTCTTGCCAGCCTCCAGGAAGTCTTTCGACCAACGATAGTACAGGTTCTGAGCGCGGTCGACAGCGCGACCTGCTGGGGCCGACTGGGCGGCGCTGTGGCTGCTGGGCGCCGTCGCTCCTTCGTTTTAGTTCTCCACCGGGCCTTGCCGGACCTGCAGCGCATGAAACTTTGCTACTCTGCGGCTGCGTCGTCGGCACCAAGGTCGGTATTCTCTTGGTGCGATTAAGCCCGAGTTTTAGTTGGACCCGGGGTTCCTTGAGCACCTCAGACTGTCGCCACGGGCCGTCATCGGCTCC
>Ga0187861_10004808_pt1 | contig 11116 bp, 13 predicted proteins | sample June2016WEW_10_1_3_FD_132986 | JGI IMG/M metagenome (GOLD analysis project Ga0187861, IMG submission 132986) | Peatland microbial communities from SPRUCE experiment site at the Marcell Experimental Forest, Minnesota, USA - June2016WEW_10_100 | ecosystem: Environmental > Terrestrial > Soil >...
AGTTTATGTTGTTGCAACGGCAACTCCCGATTCCATCTGTGCGGGTGAAAACTCTCAGCTTTTAGCAACAACGATAAAGGGAACAAGTCCATTTATTTTTTCGTGGACACCCACCACCGGACTAAATAACCCCAATATTGCCAATCCTGTTGCATCCCCAACAAAATCTACATGGTATCATGTCACTGTGATTGATGCTGATTCTCACACAGCCAGCGATAGCACCCTTATCAGCATAATTCCTACCCCAAATTATCCTGGAAACATTAGCGGACCAGCAGTTATTTGCCAAGATTCCATTGCAACATATAGTATTCAGATTGTTCCAGGCGCGATTTCCTATTCCTGGATGGTACCTTCCGGAGCACAGATATTGAGCGGACAAAATACAACATCTATCATCATTCATTGGGGTAATAACGGTGGAAATGTATCAGTGATTGCTGGTAATCAATGTGGGAACAGTAACCCGAGTGTCCTGGCTGTAACGATCACAGCGCCTCCCTCGCAACCCGCATCCATTAAAGGACCTATACTGGTATGCATTGCGGCTATGGTTTCTTTCTCGATCGACCCGGTTCCGGATGCTTCTTCCTATTTCTGGACAGTACCGGCGGATGCAACGATAGTAAGCGGTCAGAATACCGATTCAATTTATGTTCTCTGGGGCGCAAATGCAGGCAATATCACTGTAATTGCCTTTAACATTTGCGGAGAAAGTGCACCCCGAATCCGGGAAATCGGAATTGAAACATTACCGGGATCTGCGGGAACCATCTCAGGTAATGATACGGTTTGTTCAAATAATGAAAGCTATACCTATACTGTTCCTGCGATCGCCGGAGCAACTTCTTATACCTGGTTGTTCCCCACGGGAATATCAATCATTTCCGGAGAAGGAACCAATACTATTGTCGTCATCATAAACCCGGCAGCGGTATCAGGTGTGATTACCGTTCAGGGGAGGAATGCCTGTGGTTTAGGATTAGCCAGTGTAAAAAACATCATGGTAAAAATCTGTGCAGGAATTTCTGAAAACAAAACAGAAACAAACCTCTCAGTTTATCCCAATCCCGCAGAAGGAGTTATAAATCTTATCATTACCAATGGGGAAAATCAAATTGATCTTCAGATTATTGATATCAGAGGACAAATAATATACAAGGAATCACTAAATAACATTCCGGATGAATTCACATATAAGGTCGATGTTTCAGCCTTATCAAGGGGCGTGTATTTTGTAGAAATGATCAACAGTAAACGGTTTATGATCAAAAAGATCATTCTTCAGTAAAAAAAAGGAAGATTTGTAACCTCAACATTATAAAAGCGTCAAAAGGGATAAAAAACAACATTAACCCTTAAAACCGAAAACAATGGAAGCTGGAATTCTAGTCCCGATAGCGTTTTTCGCAATGGTCTTTGGAATTGTTTATATTGTTATCAGAAAAAAAGAACGAATGCTTTTGATTCAAAGAGGTGCTGATGTATCTGTTTTTGAATCCAAAAGAAATAAAACTGCCAATCTGAAGTGGGGATTACTTTTCCTTGGCATTGGTATTGGCATCTTACTTGGAAGGGTTTTTGCCACCTATACCTGCCTCGGTGAAGAAGCATCCTATTTTTCGCTGATCTGTCTCTTCGGAGGATTAAGCCTGGTGATCTATCATTTTATTGCCAGGAATATTGAAAAACAGAATTTATCTCCGAAAGAATAATCCCGTAACATTTTTCTCCTTCCTCAATTGAAAAGTTTGAAGAGCCAGGTAAACTGGCCCTTCTTTTTTTAATATACTTTCAAAAAGAATAAAACGATCCACATTGATCTCCTGCGACGAAATTCCCTTATTCTGATCAATGATCTGCTGAAACAATTTTTTATCCCTCAAAAATTTTATCCGCCCGATGGTTAGATGAGGTACTAAGTTTTGACGACCTGATTCATAACCGATGACTTCCATTTTATCGCGGATGATCTTCATGAGTGTAGCTAGTTCTGCATATGGCTCGATACCCACCCATACTACCCGCGGATCATGGGCGCTTCCGAAAACACCCAGTTTCTGAAATGAAAATGAAAAGACATTTATATCTGCGGACAATTCTTCCAGCAACCGAACAATTTCAGGGATCTTTCCCTCCTCCGTTTCCCCGAAGAATTTCAATGTAATATGGATGTTGTATTCTTCAACCCACTTGATCCGTTCGGGCTGCAACCGGTTTTGAATTTCGTGGAATTGATGAAGGAATGCCTTATCGGGCTGGATTTTTATAGCGGCAAAAAGACGTTTCATTAAAATTAGGGGGATTAAGACAAGAGTATCTTTATTAATTTTAAAACTCACCACAGTAGTCACATTAGTATCCTTAATTATTTTCTAATGTGTTCTATTATTACTATTGTGGTGAAAAACTCAAAATAAAAGTACGTATTTATCTGCACTTTTTATATGGAAAAACAAAACCATTAACCAATGAAAATATTTTTTAATTTTGCCACTGATTCCGGGGTATTAGCTCAGTTGGCTAGAGCGTTAGACTGGCAGTCTAAAGGTCAGGGGTTCGACTCCCCTATACTCCACGAGAAAGTTTTAATGAATGATGAGTAATATTGCTCATTGTTCATTATTTTATTACCACAAGTTTTTTCCCCACGGTAGTTTTTCCCGGTATTTGCAGGTTGTAATAATAGGTACCTGGTGCAAAGTCGCCGGTACTAAGTGTGATATTTGCTGTGCCGGGATTCACCTTAAAACGATTTACTTCTGTTCCCAGGGCATCATAAAATACGATCTCGCCAAAACCAACATTTTCAGGCAATTTATAATCTATCCTGGTATACTTATTTGCAGGATTAGGAATTGGAGATGAAAGACAATTGCTTTCATCGGGCAGATCGTTTGATATTCCTAATGGGTAAGGAGAGGAAGGAGGAGAAATTTTAAAAATATAACCATCACGACTACCATTAAAACTATCGTCATAATATGCACCATTTATAGGGTCCAGCGTATAAGCATCACTACCCCATGCCGTACCAATAAAATAAACAAAATCCTGGCTGTCAACTGCGATATCAGTTCCATAATCCCAACCATCACTTCCATAATATGTAGCCCATTGTCTTGCACCCAGATTATCAAATTCCAGCATAAAGACATCTCGCGATCCATTACGATTGGGTTGAAAATATTCTCCTGTTAATTCCTGGGTTGGAAAATCCGAAGAAGTAGTCATTCCTGTAAAATAAATGCTATTCTGGCCATCCTCACAAATTGAATAACCATAATCATCACCACTACCTCCATAATAAGTAGCCCATTGTCTGACCCCTTGATTATTAAACTTTAAGATAAAAACATCTGTATTTCCACCATTGATTCCCTGCCAATATGCTCCGGATAATTGCTGGGTTGGCAAATCTGTTGAAGTGGTACTTCCAGAAAAATATACATTATCCTCGCTATCGACACATATGGCATAACCAATTTCGTGTCCGGTTCCCCCATAATAGGTGGCCCATTGTCGTACACCTTGATTATCAAATTTTAACAAAAAAGCCTCTGTATTTCCACCACTGGTTCCCTGCCAATATGCTCCTGCTAATTGTTGAACAGGAAAATCTGTTGCAACAGTATAGCCGGTCATATATACATTATCCTGGCTATCTGTACGTATACAATAACCCCTATCTTCGCTGCTTGAACCGTAATAAGTAGCCCAAACCAATGCGCCCTGATTATTAAATCTGATAATAAATGAATCACTACTGCCTGGACCGGTATTATCAGGTTGCCAATATGCTCCTGCCAGTTGCTTGGTTGGCAAATCGTGTGAAGATGTTTCGCCTGTAATATAAACATTATCCTGGCTGTCAATACACATCGAACGGCCAAAATCACTATCACTTCCACTATAATAAGTAGCCCATTGTCTTACACCCAGATTATTAAACTTTACAACACAAATGTCCCATGCAACGGGATTACCCGTTTGCCAATATGCTCCTTCTAATTGTTGGGTTGGGAAATCCGGTGAAGTAGTACATCCCGAAAGAACAATATTATCCTGGCTGTCTAAACAAACAGAATAAAAAATATCACTTCCGGTTCCTCCATAATAAGTAGCCCATTGCCTGACTCCCTGACTGTTAAACTTTAATATAAAAGCATCTTCATCATCTCCTCCTGCATTCGTTTCCTGCCAATAAGCTCCAGATAATTGCTGGGTCGGAAAATCAGGTGAAGCATAAGTCAGTCCCGCAATATAAATATTATCCTGGCTGTCTATCCCGATTGAATTGAACTCATCAGTGCCACTTCCTCCATAATAAGTAGCCCAAACCAATGGGTCAATTATCAGAGTTTTTGTTTTATCGTAATTTCCTATTTCAAATGCTATTAATTGGTCTTTATTTTCAACATATCTGCTTTCTATTCCCTGCTTTTCAGTATTATCCAGAAGGTAAGAAAGTAGATTACCTTCTTCAATATTACCGGCAATGGTTTGTATTTTAAGTTTAGTGTAGTTTTCTGCCAAACTTGTGCTCTGTGCATTCAAAAACCTAATCTTAATATCTTTATAATCTGCTTGCGGATGAACCACAAAATCATATTTCAGTGGGTGTTTCTTTGAGTTTCCATTTGAATAAATCACCCAGTCAATACCTTTGTAAATATTTTTTATGGTAATCTTTCCATATCCTTTTATTCCATAAATCCCTTGCGGGCAATGTGCATAAAAATAATTATTAACACCTTGCGTGCTCTCCTCTTCCTTTATTATATTGACATTAGCGATGGTTGCACCTTCCAGGTTCATGTCTAACCGATAATACATCATTTTTTTGTCTGCTTTCTTTTTTTCTCTAAAAAAGTAAATATCATTTTTAGCTTTTAAGCAGTCTTGTGTTTTTTCCTGTTTTAGAAATACATAACTCAGGCCTTCACTGGTAATATAAATATCACAATTCCCGAAAGATGTTTTAAAAAGTACATTCTCCGCCGGCTTACCAGCGTCATCAATAAATTGTCCTTTATTTTCAAAAAATTCAAGTGGCTGATTGTTAAGCCACTCTCTAGTCTTTGCTTCTTTTGATTTATCAATTTTGTTATTGCTTGAAAACAAAGTAATTGATAACAAGCAAAATAAAACTAAAAATATGTTTTTCATATGGGGATTTTTTAATATTTACCTAGTCAAAGTTGTGTTATAGACACATAACCCTCACTTTGGTTGCTTGATATTCATTATTTTCCTGTTTTGGTTGTTACCTTATTTTTAAGGCTTTCAAAAATCCATAAGTGTTTAAAAATAATTGAAAAATATTCGGCCATTAACATATTCATCGTATATTTGCGATGAATAATTGAAACAACTATGTCGCATCTTAAGAGCATCAATTATAAAGAAGATGAAATTAACCTCGCACGGTATGCCAAGGTCTTAGGACACCCGGCAAGAATAGCAATCCTGAAATTCCTGGCAAGTGAAAACACCTGTTTTTGCGGCGAGATAGTAGATGAACTTCCCATCGCCCAGGCAACCGTTTCACAGCATTTAAAAGAACTGAAAAACGCAGGGTTGATCCAGGGAAGCATTGAGCCGCCGAAAGTCAGATATTGCATCGACCCGGAAAACTGGAAGACAGCAAAGAAGTTACTTGATAATTTTCTTAAGAAAAGCAAAAAAATTCCTTGCTAATGAGACGAAATTAAAAATTAATAATGTCGTAAATGAATAATGAATGATTCTGCAATTATTGATTCTGTAATTACTCATTATTGTAATACCCCAAAGCATGAAAATCCTGATCCTTTGTACAGGCAATTCCTGCCGCAGCCAGATGGCAGAAGGATTCCTGAAATCCTTCGATTCGCGACTGGAAGTTTTTTCTGCGGGAACACATCCGGCTTCACACGCCAACGTCAATGCGATAGCTGTTATGAAAGAAGCGGGAATCGATATCTCACAGAATGAACCCAAAAGTGTCGACTCTTTTCTGGCCGAATCGTTCGATTATGTAATCACCGTTTGTGATGATGCAAAAGAAAGTTGCCCGTATTTTTCCGGCATTGTGCGTAACAGGATGCACATCGGGTTTGAAGATCCTGCAAAAGCGGTTGGCATACAGGAAGAAATTCTCGGGATATACCGGAAAATCCGTAACCAGATCAGGGTAGAATTTTTAAAATTCTATAAAACACTATGAACAACCTGTTTCAAAACTGCAAATTACAAATCGACGGGGTCTGCTATGTGTTACCCTCAGAGGTAATCCCACTACTTCGGCAGGGTGCCGTTCTTATTGATCTTCGTGAAGAAATGGAAACAGACATCAAATCATTCGACGTTGAACAGGTAATTTATATGACTCACTATGAATTTGAGGAAAAATGGAAAACCCTTCCGTTGGACAAACCACTAATCCTGGCCGACTCAGTTGGAATATGGAGCAAAAAAGCTGTAGCCACACTACAGTCGAAAGGATATATTGAAGTAGCCAGCCTGGCAGGAGGATTCAATGAATGGGATAAAGACGGATTCCCTGTAAAAGCCGGAAATTGTAAACCACTCAACGGTCCTTGTCTATGTATGATTAAACCACATGAGAAAAAGTAAAAAATGAAAAATTCAAAAATACAGGAATTTTAATACTGACCCTTAACACTTAAAACTTAACACATAAAACTTTTTACATGGAAAAAAATTACAAAGACAACCAACCTGTTAAAGGAGAAAACCAAAAACAAAATTGCGGTTGTAGTGACGGCAATTGTCAACCCAAAAAGAAAAATATTTTTTCAAAATTGATTTTCGCGGTGATCCTCCTGGCCGCGGTGGCAATCATCGGTGTAAAGTTGGCAGGTCATTCAGGCAATGCCTCTGGTAAACAATCTATCGCTACACCGGGAAAGGCATCCTGCTGTGATACAAGCAAGACAAAAACCTGCGATACGACTAAAAATTCATCCTGCTGTTCTAAAAAGTAAGACATATGAACCCATGGATTCACCAGGTTTTAGGAAACGAACATGCAACCATCACAGTTTTGATTGCCGTATTCCTGATGGGAATGATCAGCGTAGTTACCTGCGGATGTAATTTTGCCATCCTCGGTGTCGTCGCAGGTTATTCAGGAGCAAGTTCCGCTACGGATAAATCAAAAACAGTATGGCTGAGAGGAATCGCATTCCTGCTTGGCGGTATCATCTCAATGGCGACAATCGGCGCTCTATTCGGTTATGCAAGTCATTTGATCAGCAATTCCTTCGGAAACTACTGGAAAATAGCAGCAGGTTTGATTGCCATCCTCTTCGGTCTGTATTCCATGAACCTGCTGCCAATCAACCTACCCGGATTTTCCATCAAAACAAATCAGACCCGGCAAGGAATTTTTTCAGCGATCCTCTTCGGACTTGCCATTGGAGGGTTATCCACAGCATTGAATTCATGCTGTAACCCGATTTTCCCTGTCATTCTTGCTGCTTCTTTCGTGAAGGGAAGTGCTCTATGGGGATTGATGATGCTTACTGCATTTGCTTCCGGCTACGGATTACCTCTGGCGGCGGCAATTGTGGGATTCGGACTGGGACTGGGGAAAATTTCAAAAACCCTCTCCATCGTAGGCACCATTGTAACTTATATTGGAGGTATCACATTGTTACTACTGGGATTTTACTTTTTGATTACCATTTAAGAATGAAAAAGAAAAAATAAACAATACGATTCTTGTTTTTTCATTCTTCATTAAAACACAACACTTGTGAAATTATGAACACAGGCTTTCTTACAGGTAGCACAATCGGCGCCATCCCACAAGTCTCCACAACATGGAGCTCGCATGATTTGTGGGAAACAATTAAAATCCGTTGGTCGGTTGGCAGGATGAGTTATAAAATAGAACCGGGGATTTACGCGGTTGGACAACCTGAAGAAAATTCCCCTGTTTTTGTGACAGCCAATTTCAAACTGAGCTTTGACCATGTTCGTCGAGCATTAGACGGCATGAATGCCTGGTTGTTGGTACTTGATACTAAAGGGATCAATGTTTGGTGTGCAGCCGGGAAAGGAACGTTTTCGACAAAAGAACTAATAAGGCAGATCAATCTTGTCGGACTTGAAAAAATCGTAAACGACCACAAAGTGATCGTTCCCCAATTGGGAGCCGTTGGGGTTTCCGCACATGAGGTTAAAAAAAGTACTGGTTTTTCTGTCATTTACGGTCCGGTGAGGGCGGAGGATATCCATGATTTTATGGAAGCTGGCATGAAAGCGACAAAGGAAATGCGTGCCGTGAAATTTTCAACCTGGGACCGGCTAAAACTAGTCCCTGTTGAACTAACCAATGGGAAAAAGTACTTGGTTCTTATCCCAGCCATATTCCTTATTCTTTCGGGACTGAACAGGAAAGAATATTCTGTTGACCTGGCCTATCACGATGGATTGAGATCGGGATTCATCCTGCTCATCGCCTATGTTACCGGATGCGCAATTACCCCGGTTTTATTGCCTTGGGTACCCTTTCGCAGGTTTGCGCTCAAAGGACTGCTTACTGGCTGGCTGGCTGCATTCATCCTGGCTTATTTCAATTTTCTAGGGCAAGGAACCATTGAAATTATTTCCTGGTTTTTGATGATCGGGAGCATATCTTCATTTCTTATGATGACATTCACCGGAACCTCAACATTCACTTCGCTTTCGGGAGTTCAGAAAGAAATGAAAACAGCCGTTCCCGCGCAGATCGGGATGGCAGGGTTGGGCTTCATTGCCTGGATCATCTCAAAATTTATCGCCATATGAACGGATTAGTATATCTTAAAAATGTTGTTACACTTGAATTGGATCAAGAAAAATGCAACGGCTGCCGGATGTGCACCATTGTTTGTCCTCATGCTGTTTTTGCAATCGAAAATAAAAAAGCGATAATCGTAAATAAAGATTTTTGCATAGAATGCGGCGCCTGTGAGAAAAATTGCCCTGAAAATGCTATTTCCGTGCGCTCAGGCGTTGGATGCGCTGCCGGCATCATCAACGGAATACTGAGAGGAACAGAACCAACCTGCGACTGTTCCGGGCCCGGCAGCAGCTGTTGTTAACTTTTCACCATTATCGTTATGTTTTCCCTGTGGATTTATGCTTTTTCCTACGCCTTCACGGGGCCTTCAATTTCTTCCATAACGATGGAAGAAATAGTAAAACAACACTAGTCCCATTCAGTATAAGTACTATCTTCCATTACTACGATTTGTTCCGGATGACCATTTAATAAATTTATAGTAAAACCAAGATAATCTGAAACCAGGCGAGTTGTCATTACTTTCGAAATCCTGATCGTTTCTTTCTGAACAGGATGATTATTGAAAAAGAAAGATATAACCACCTTTATCATTTCCCGTAAGATATTTTTCGATATGGTCGCACTGAAACTGAAAAGAGTATTCATTTTCATGGTATCATATTTCCGGTAATCGATGAATCCTTTGACATCCGTTTTGGTAATAATTTGATTAGACATAGCAGCCGGGATATGATTTTTTGGCACGATTTCATTATACCTGTTATTTCCCAGAGTATTGATTTTCGTATCTGTTATCAATTGATCAAGCGAAAGTTTATCTTTAGTATGAGATACTTTAACAAGAGATGAATTCTCGGCGCTTTGACCAAATACCAGGAGTGTTAAAACAATAATTTTAACCAACTAAAATCCAAGCATCTCTCTCCTGGAAGAAATCAAAAACAATTCTATCCGTTTTACTAAAGAATGGGAAAATAAAACCTCCGAAAATGTGGCTATTTGCCTAAAACCAGCTCAAAAAAAGAAAGACACAAGCAGGAGTAGGATAAAATGTATTAACCAAAAAACAAATTATTCAAAAAATGCCAAAATCTTGTGTCTTTCATATTTTAATGCATGAAACTATGCTGTATTTGATTATTTTTTAAGGATTCCATTAAACAGCATTTTCAATAATTTATCCACACGTTGCTCAATATCCTGTCCTTTCTTTCCCTTAATGTACAAGGGAATCTCAAAACCTTTCATGGAAGTTATAATAGTTATGGAAGCAAGAAAAGGATCTTCGATAAGGAAGTCGCCTTTTTCAATCCCTTCTTCAAGAATTCCCTGCACGGCAGCTATCTCTTCCTGGTCATATCTGTAACGGATGCGTTCAATGAATTCAAATTGCGCTAAATATTCATTTTTAACTGCATTATAGAAATTGAGCATGCTTTCGATTCCCTCCATGCGGGTGATGATATAAGCTTTTAATTTTCCTTTGTGATGCTTTTTCTCGTTCACCGCTTTCTGAAGCTTTGATTTCAGGAGGAGCACTTCCTGTTCAAGAACAGCCTGAAAGATCTCTTCCTTATTCCGGAAGTAATAATAGATTGAACTTTTTCCTTTGCCCAAGACCAACGCAATATCATCCATGTTGGTCTTCTTGTAACCATATTTACTGAAAATGTCGCTGGCGGCATTCACAATGGATTCTTTCATGTTGTCCTTTTGGATCAAGGCAAAAAAAAATTTCGACGATTTGACAAAAATCGTCCAAAAATACAAAATATTATCATGATTCCAATTTTTACTTTTTTGTGGAATAAGAGTTCTTCTTTATTATGATGATGATATGATGGAAATCATCTTAACACATCACACATAACACTTCACGATTTTTTCTCCGTTTCTGATGATAATTCAAAAAATACAAATAACTTTGCCTGAATACTTTAACAATTTCCAATCCCTATGAAACCTACTCATATTGAACATGTTGGAATAGCTGTAAAAAACCTTGATGAAAGCATTACTTATTTTGAAAATCTTCTGGATATAAAATGTTATGCAATCGAAGAGATAAAAGACCAGAAAGTCAGGACAGCCTTTTTTAAAATCGGACAAACCAAAATCGAATTGCTGGAATCGACAGATCCTGAAGGCCCGATAGGGAAATTCCTGGAGAAAAAAGGAGAAGGCATCCACCACCTGGCTTTTGCTTTTGAAAATGCCGATCAGGCATTGAAAGCAGCGGAAGAAAAAAAGCTTATACTCATCGACAAAGTCTCCCGGAAGGGGGCAGAAGGAATGAAAATCGGGTTCCTTCACCCC
>Ga0187861_10004810_pt1 | contig 11114 bp, 11 predicted proteins | sample June2016WEW_10_1_3_FD_132986 | JGI IMG/M metagenome (GOLD analysis project Ga0187861, IMG submission 132986) | Peatland microbial communities from SPRUCE experiment site at the Marcell Experimental Forest, Minnesota, USA - June2016WEW_10_100 | ecosystem: Environmental > Terrestrial > Soil >...
CGCCAATGGGTTGAACCTGCTCCACGTCGACGCGAGCTTCCAGTATGTGGTGACCGGGCTCATCATCATCATCGCAGTGATCATCCACGAGCAGAGATTGAAGAAGAGGTAAAAGAGATGAAGACAATTGGAATTTCCTTCCTGGACATCACGCATCCCCACGTGTGGACGCGCGCGGACATCTTTCGCGAGATGGAGGGGGTCACGCTCCGCAGTGTGTGGGAGCCGAAGGACGTGCAGGGCGCCAAGACATTCTCCGAACACTACGGCGTGAAGATCGCGGACTCCCCGGAGGCGATCCTGAAGGACCGGAAGGTGAACGCGGTCGTCGTCGAATCCTTCACGCAGAACATGGCGGACCTCACGATCATGGCGCTGGAAGCGGGCAAGGCGGTGCTGCTGGAAAAGCCTGCCGCCAACAATCCCGAGAACATGAAGCGCATCGTCGAGGCCTCCCGGAAGAGCACGTCCCTCCTGCAGATCGGCTACATGATGCGCCAGGGGTCGATGGTCGATTTTGCGCGCACCGTGCTGGACCGGCGGCTCCTCGGGCGGCTGACCGCGGCGCGTTTCCACGTCTCCGTGCCCGCGCCGGATGCCGTGACTCCCTGGTTCAACCTGAAGGATGACATCGGCGGGGTTCTCTTCGAGGATGGGTGTCACATGCTGGACATCGTCCTGCACCTGATGGGAAGGCCGCGCCGGATCTCGGCATTCGTGCCGAAGTTCGAGGACCTCAGGAAGAAGCACAGGCACATGTACGAGGATGCGGCGGTAGTGAACCTGGACTGGGGGAGCTGCGTCGGCACGATGACCATGATCGGATGGGAAGCCAACGAGTGGATCGAGTCCTGGGAGATGGATTTCTACGGCACGGAGGGTACGCTGCAGGTCGGACTGCTCCCCGCGTACTCCCGGCTCTTCCTGCGGGAGGACAAGGCAGGCTACCGCAAGGGGTGGACCCATAACCAGGAGACGCAGTTCAACGTGTCGTGGCTGGACACGACGGCAAAGCACGTGTGGCACGCCGTGCAGAACAGGACCTTTTTCGCCCGGGAAGCCGCGCAGTTCGTGCAGGCGGTCCGGGGCAAGCGGCGGAAAGCGGGAGTCACTCCGTCCGACGCGCTGCAGACCATGGAAGTGATCCAGGCCGCCTACCAGTCCAGCACATCGGGACGGTTCGTGGATCTTTGAAGGGGCCTCGAATGGGCGATGCGATCGACTTGAATGGCCTGGACCTTGACTCTGCGCCGAAGCCCGGCGGGAAGACGGACTACCGGATCGGGATCGTCGGCTGCGGGGGCATCGTGCAGGCCGCGCACCTTCCCGCGTATGCGAAGGCGGGGTTTCGGGTCACCGGCGTCTGGAACAGGACCGTGGAGACCGCGCGCTCCTTGGCGTCCCGGTTTTCGATCGGAAGAGTGTTTCCCTCCTGGCAGGAACTGGTCTCATCGCCGGACATCGACGTCGTGGATATCTCGCTCCCACCCCACCTGCACCCGGAGGTTGCCACCGCGGCGGCAGAGGCCGGCAAGCACATCATGGTGCAGAAGCCAATGGCCACCACGTATCCGGATGCCGTGAGGATCGTGGAGGCGGCAAAGAAGAACCATGTGAAGCTCGCGGTGAACCAGAACGGGAGGTGGGACCCGGCAATACGCGCGAGCCGGTCACTCATTTCGCGAGGCGCCCTGGGAACCCGGCTCACCGCGTTCATCGAGCTGCGGACCATGCAGCCCTGGCAGCGTTTCTGGGAGGACGCGAAGCTCTACCCGAAGCTCATGATACTCGGGATGAGCGTGCACCACCTGGACCAGTTCCGCTTCCTCTTCGGCGAGCCTGAGTATATCACTGCAATCACGGCGCGATACCCGGGCCAGAAATGGGCGGGAGAATCTATCGCGCACTACTGGCTGGAGTACGGGGACGGCTTTTTCGCCTCCAGCCTCGACGACGGCTCGACGTGGACCCGGGACTACGGCATCCGGTTCAGGTTCACCGGCTCCGACGGTGTGCTCAAGGGGACGATCGGGTGGCCGGACTCCACGTACAGCACGCTCCAATTCACGTCACGGCGAATGGACGGGTACTGGCACGAGCCGATCTTCCAGACAAAGTGGTTTCCGGACGCCTTCAGCGGCACGATGTCGGACCTTTTCCAGGCGATCGAGACGGGAGGCGAGCCGAGCATCAGCGGTGAGGACAACCTGAAGACGCTGCAGCTCGTCTTCGGCTGCTACAAGGCGGCGGAGGAAAGACGCGCGGTCAGGCCCGCGGAGATTGCGTGAAATCGCAACCCCTGGAGACCGCGTGCCCGCCCGCATCCCCGATCGCGCGGCTTGCTTGTCCTGAATGTGTCCATAGAGGCGTTTTTAAGGGAGGGCCACCCCGTTACAGTGATATACTGAAATGGAGAAGAAACACCACCACACGAAGGAGGATAGAGTATGCCCCAGAAGATCCAACGTTACGGATGGATCCATGACCTGCCTGACCAAAGAGATCACCTGTACGCCGCGCCTGCGCAAGTCCTTGGCGTCCTCCCGGCCAGTGTCGATCTGCGCCCGCAATGTCCTCCGGTCTACGACCAGGGCCAGTTAGGCAGCTGCACGGCCAACGCCATCGGCGCCGCCATTCAGTTCCTGGAGATGAAGGAGCAACTGCCCAACGTCTTCACCCCCTCGCGCCTCTTCATCTATTACAACGAGCGGGTCATGGAGGGGACCGTCGATTCGGACAGCGGCGCGCAGATCCGCGACGGCATCAAGAGCGTATCGAAAGATGGAAGCTGCGCCGAGGAGATGTGGCCCTACGATATCACGAAGTTCCGCACCAAGCCGGATGCGAAGTGCTATGCCGAAGCGGCCAAGCACAAGGTCATCCAATACCAGAGGCTGACTCAGAACCTCCAGCAGATGAAGGGATGCCTGGCATCTGGATTCCCATTTGTCTTCGGGTTCACCGTGTATGAGAGCTTCGAGAGTCCGGAGGTGGCCAAGACGGGTCACGCGCCTCTGCCGGGTCCGACAGAGCAGGCCATCGGTGGACACGCGGTGATGGCGGTCGGCTACGACGATAGCCAGCAAACCTTTATTGTTCGCAACTCCTGGGGAACCGGCTGGGGCATGCAGGGGTACTTCACTCTTCCCTGCGCCTATCTCAGTCAGCCCAGCCTTTCGTCCGATTTCTGGACGATTCGATTGATATGATCAAGCGCCGAGCACTTCCCGAACGCTCACCCGCAGCCGAAAGATTCGCGCCGCCTTTCTTTCCTGCTCCCACTTCCGCTCATAGAACAGCTCGATTGCGCTTACCCCAACTCGCTCGGCTCTGAACAGCCAACGGTGGGCTCCGCCGGTGCCCGGCGGGCCCTCCTTGGGCTCGAAGGAATCGCCATCCAGGACGCAGGCCGGCTCGCCGCGTGATCCGTGCCTCCACCGGAACCCCGTGGTCGGGTTCTCCGGGAGGCGAATCTCCAGGATCTGCCCGATCCGAAGTGCGATCTCCTGGCCGCTATCGTTCTCTCCAACTCGTACCGTGTCGTTCATCTCGGTCCTGGCATTCTCCCCAGCACGGCGTCGATGCGGTTCCTCCTTAAGTATAAGACAACTGCAGTGAGGCCATCAACCTGGAACTGCGATCAACTGCTTCTCGCGCTGGAGGGTCTCGTCTATATCTCTTTGTTGCGCTTTGTCGGGATGATCGGTAATTGAGCGTGACCGTCACGTTGTCGGAGTACATGCCGATGGGAGAGATCGGGTTCGCGACGAACGCGCCGAGCTGGCCGTGGGCGGTGAAGGTCTGGGGGGATCCGGTCCCGGTGCTGAACACGCGCTGCCGGATGCATACGTTCCCGCGAAGCCGGCGTCGCCCCAGAGAAACGAGTTGGTCGGGTCGAAGATGATGAACGGCACGTTGTACGGGCCGTTTGCTACATTGCGGTTAACGCCGTCAAAGTTCTGGCCTGCGTCCATCGTGATCGCGTATGTGGTACCCGGCGTGGCCTGCACGCTAATGGTCGCCGACGAGTAGAGGATGTAGTTCCCGATCACCCACGTCCCGAAGTCGAGACTTGTCGTGGATACCGAAAATGACGGGAGCAGGTTTGCGAGCACCGGCATAGTAGTGGACTGATTGTCAGCAGATGCCATCAACCCGCCAGAGTCAAAAGACTCATTCCCAGCAGAACCGCATTCGCGCGACGGAAGCGACAACCTTTACTATGAGGAGCAGCGCGCGACGACTTATTCTGTCGTGCTTCATTTTCGCAAATTTAACGACTTTACCTCAATTGGACATCTTTTTCAAGCGCAGGGGGTACGCATTGCCGAATTTGGAATTATCTGAGGGGGACATTTCTATCTTGCATGTGATATAGGCGGACACATGCGCGTTTTTTCTTGACAGCTTCATCGGCGAACAGTAACCTTGATTGGTTGTTGTCTTTCAGCTTGCTTTGGCAAGAGCTCGAATGAAAGGAGGGGGAATAGATGAAGCTTATTTTTGAATAACATCGGCTGTTGGGACAAGCTCGGTTACATCGGTTACAGATGATCTTCGCAATGAGTATGCAAGGTCATTCATAGACATGATTCAATCGGAGGAAAATCTAATGAAGCGTTTGTTAATCTTGGCCATGTTCGTCTGCATTGTGTCGGTGGGAGCTTTCGCGAACGCCACCTCGACCGCTCTCCCCGTGACCGCATTTCTCCAATCGAGCGTTGCCGTTTCGGCGACAGACCTCGATTTCGGTAACTTTACGCTCCCCAGCCCTGATAGGATCGGGACCGCAGTTATCACCGTAACGGCCACTAGTGGGCTCGTTTACAACGTCACGTTGGACGCAGGCCAGCACTATGTCGCACCCTTGAGGAACGTTGCGAATGGCGCGAGCCTGATCTCTTACAAGATCATGGATCCCACGAATGCTTTCGAGTGGGGTGACGCGCTTCCCTATGCAAACACCTATCCCGCTGGCACTGCTGTGGGGCCCAATACAGGAACTGGAGCTCCCCAGCCCTGGACCGTGAACGGCACTCTGTCCCTCGCCGGGCTTGTGGGTTCCTTTCCGGCCGGCCTCTACTGGGACTTTGTGACAGTGACGGTAAATTATTGAAGACAGTTTGTCCCGACGTGTCAGTCCGACTGACTGCGGGAGTGATTCAAGGAGCCTCCATCCACAATGGAGGCTCTCTTTTCATGATTGGGCGTACGCTTTTTCCTTTGCTGTTGGTCGTGCTGCTCGGGAGCGTCGCGGATCCTCGGGCGGGCGCAGATACCCTGGCAGCCTTTACACAGGTGGGCGTATCCGTAGCGGGAGTGGACTTCGGGGCGATTTATGACACGGCGGCGACGTATTTCGGCCACGGCACCATCGTGATTACAGCACCGGCAGGCGCAGCTTTTTCCATTGCGCTGAGCGGCGGCTTCCATCCTGATGGAGATCACCGAAACCTCCAGCGCATCGGGGGGAGGGAAAGGATTCCCTACAATCTCTACAGCGACGCCGGCTGCACCATTCCTTGGGGAGATTCGGATTCAAGCGCGACGTTCCCCTCCGCGCGCAGCGTCATGGGCCTGGGAATGGGTCGCGATCAGCCGATCACGACCTACGGCAAGCTGACCCTTCCTGCGCTCCTGCCGGCAGGCGCGTACACGGACAGCGTGACTGTATCAATTTTGTATTGAGGTGATACGAGTGAACAAGATACATCGAGCGCTCTTTGCGGCCCTTCTGTTTGCCCTGCCGCTTACCGCTTCTGCCGCGGCCATGCTGAAGTTCGTGCCCGCGATGATTGTGCTGGATTCCGAGCCCAGACGAGGCACGCTCACCATCATGAACGCGGGAGAGGAAAAGGTCACCGTACAGCTCCAGATCATGAAGTGGTCGCAGGATCAGGACGGCAAGGATATCTACGAGCCTACGAAGGACCTGGTTTTCTATCCGCAGATCGTGTCGATCGGTCCCGGGAAGCAGGGTATCGTGCGGGTTGGCTACGAGCCGGCGGGAGCCCTTTCTGTCGAGAAGTCATATCGACTGTTCGTCCAGGAGCTCCCGGTCAGCGCGCCGGGCAAGAACATCATAAAAATAACAATGCGGGTGGGTATCCCGGTTTTCATTCCCCCGAAGGATCCACACCCTGCCCTTTCCATGGGCAATGCCCGGGTGGAATCCGGGATCTTTCAAGTCACCATAGGAAACAAGGGCAACAGCCATTCGATGATCGAAAGGATCGCCATTTCCGGCCTTGATGCCGGGGGACGCGAGACGTTCAACAAGGAGCTCAACGGCTGGTACGTGCTGCCGGGGGCGGCGCGGTCCTTCGCCATCGACCTCCCTCCTGAGGATGTGGGAAAGTCCCGGTTTTTGAAAATCACCGGGACGGCCAAGAGCGAGTCTGTTGAAGGAAAATTCGATGTGGATGAGCACTGGAGCGCCCTGCTGGCGGAGGGAGTCGAAAAGAGAAAGCAGCAAGCTGAGAAGGAGCGGCCGAGCGAAGTGCCGATGCCGCCCGCGAAACCGTAAGGACGCTGCGGCACTTCGCCGCATATCGCCACCCATAATCCTGCTGCTTCTGCTCCTGCCGCATACTAGGCTCTGGGCCCAGGAAACGGTTCTTCTGAAGGTCGTCGTCAACACGGAGGACAGGGGAGAGTACTACCTGAAGCTTACCGATGAAGGAGACGTCCTCATCACGCGCGCGCAACTTCAGCAGCTGGGAATCGGAATCAAGGAGGAGGCGAACGTTGTACAGTCCGTGTCGCTGAAGTCGCTCGCACCCGACGTCACGTTTCGACTGATCGAGGGGGAAGCCATCGTGGCGCTGACTGTGAATCCCGCTCGCATGGGCACCCAGGTGAAAGACCTCGCCCTCAGGAGGCGCGCCGATGTCCTGTATCCAGAAACGAACAGCATCTTTCTCAACTATACCCTTGACTACGCAGGTCAACAGAATTTCCTCAATCTCCCGCTGGAGCTCGCGGCGCGACTGGGGCCTTTTCTTCTGCTGACCGATGCAACAGGCACCATCGGACAAAGTCCCACTCTCATAAGAAACCAGACCAGCATCGTGCTGGACAGCAGGACTGCCCTTTCTCGGACCATCCTGGGCGATTTTACCGCCACTTCGGGCGGCATGGGGCTTGGATCTTCCGGGATATTCGGCGGCCTGAGCATCACCAGGAACTTTTCTATCGATCCCTATTTTCTTAAGAAACCGGACATCAGTGTCACCACTCTCCTGCCCGCGCCGGCGTCGGTCCAACTATTCCTGAATGAGATGTATTCAGGGGCGGAAACGATGTTCACGAGCGGAAAGATTCAGTTCATCAATATCCCTTTCCCGCCCGGCGTAAACACAGCGGCGCTCCAGATGACGGACATGGCCGGCATCGTGAGCCGGCTCCAGGAGCTCTTTTACGTCGGCACCGATCTGCTCGCGCCTGGCATCGACGAGTACAGCTACAGCGCCGGATTCACGCGACAAGGACTGGGGATCAATAGCTTCGACTACGGAGATCCAGCCTTCCTGGGCTTTCATAGGGTAGGGATCACCGACTGGCTCACGTTGGGCGCCCGCGCCGAGGCAGGTCCCACGACGGTGAATACCGGCCCGACAGCGACAATGACCCTGGGACTCCTGGGAGAGATGAATGCCTCCTTCGCGTTGAGTGACTACAATGGCACGCTCGGGTACGGCGCCGCGGCTGCATACAGCTACCAGGCCAGGGCTTTTGGCGGAAGCGCATCGCTTCAGTACGTGTCAGATGCATACAGCACCATAGCCGCCCCGGGGGGCGGCAGCATGCCGTCTCTTATCGCGAGCCTCTCCCTGAGCCTCTCGGAGAGGTGGATTGGCTCCCTTGGGGCGAGCGCGTCGTACTACCTCATGAGGGATGGCCCCGACAAGGAGCTTTTCACCGTCTCCTATTCGCGGCAGCTCTCGGGCAATCTCCAGTTGCAGGCCATCCTTAATGCTCAATTGCAGTCTAGAAACCTGCAATTGGGCGGCTTTGTCGGGATACGACTCCTTATCGGCGACGCCCTGGCCAGCGTGAATTACAACTCAGAAGGTGGTCTGAACAGCGTTTCCGCAGGGATCGAGCGGAATGTGACCCGCGGAAACGGCTTTGGCTACAGCGCCAACATCGACGAGGCTCAAAGCGCGGGCGCGAGCGGCACAGGGATGTTCGATGGACAGGCCGCGCTCAACTACCACGGATCGTACGGGAACCTCGCCGCCTCGGTCGCGTACAATCAAGAGCAGAACAGCGCAGCCTACGAGCTCAGCGGCGCGGGGAGCATCGTCATGATCAACGGGACGCTGCATTTTGCTCAGCCGATAACGGACAGTTTCGCGCTGGTGCGCGTCGACGGCCTCGGAGGGGTTCGCATCAAAGACGGTACCCAGTATGTCGGCGTGACCGACGCCTCGGGAAACGCGCTGATCCCCGGGCTCGCCTCCTACAGTGAAAACGAGCTCAGCATCGAGCAGGCCGACATACCGATGGATCACACGATCGAGAGCACATCAGCATTCATCTCTCCGCCTTACCGAGGCGGGGGCGTCGTGGACTTCAAGACGGTCAAGTTCAAGGCGATCTCGGGAAAGCTCTTCTTCGTCGAGAAGGGTCAACGCACTCCCGCCCAATACGCAGGCCTCGATGTCATGATCCCGGCGGGGAAGGTGAGCGGCATCGTCGGACTTGGCGGCGCCTTCTACCTGGAAAACATTCCTCCCGGCACCTACGCTGCGCGGCTGTACACGCAGGACAAGGAATCGAGGTTCCAGCTTGTCGTGCCAGAAAGCGCAGACACGGTTGTCGACCTCGGGGAGATCGACTGCAACGTGAAAGAGACCGACGAGGGCGTTACCCCGCCGTGACCTCCAGGTCCCGCGCTGCCCTTCGCTCGTCCAACCTGCGCACCGGCGAAAAGTGCGGGGCCTCTCGAAGAGTCCTTTCCGAATGTCGCCAAAAGCAGAGCATAAATGGTGCTGTTCCCGGATGAGTGCAGCCGGTTCCGGCAACAGCCTCGCTCCGCTTCAACCCTCATTTCCATGCCCTCATCCTCGAGGGCGGCCTCGATTCCATCGGCCAGTTCTACTACCTCCCCATCTACGACACCGCGCGCCTGAGCGAGTGCCTGCGCCGAGGCACCATCGCACTATTCCTGACGCGGGGCCTCATCAGCGAGCAGTTCGCCACTACCCTCCTTTGCTGGCGGCACTCCGGGTTCTCCGTGGATAATGAAGCTCATCGCCCTGATCACCGACCCGGTCGAGGTACGCAAGATTCTGCGCCACCTCGTCAAGATCAGAAGGGCTCCGCCCGGACTGTGGCCCGCCTCGTTGAACTGAAGCCGAACCGAACTGCCCCATGATCGTTCAACCCCTCGTGCACTGTGAACGATGTGCACACCCGTGCTCCTGGAGATGAGAAGGAGGGAGAGATCGATCGTCGTTTCTCCACGGAGATAGAGGAACAGCCGCAGAGTAGCCACATTCCGCACGGATAGAGTATCGTCTTCACACATTGCTTGGGGGTGAGGCTAGATACGAGAAAGGCGTCACTATGATTGATCGCGAGGAAGAGGATGAGCGTAAATGGGAGAAGGGGCTACGCCACAATTTGACATAGTCATAGCAACACTCAATAGGGAGTCAGCATTGAGGCTATCCGTGCCGCGCATGCTGACACAGAGTGCATTGCCCGCAAACTTCATTGTGGTAGACGCCAGCGATAACCACAACCAGGTCAAGAAGACTCTAGAATCGGCGTTCCAAAAGGCCAACACCTCGGTGCGTCTCAAAATAGTTCGTTCGGAAGCCGGCTCGAGCCTGCAAAGGAATGTGGGTCTCGAATTTGTAGAATCTCCAATAGTCTTCTTCCCTGACGACGACGCCCTATGGTTTGATGGATTCTCAGAGGCGATCATGAAAGTATACACTGCGGACACTATGAATGAAATTGGAGGAGTCGCTGGAACCGCATCCAGCGTACCCCCGCCGGGTGTACTCGCCTACCGGCATACCCCTTACCGGATGGAGTTGCACGATCTTCTCTCGCCACGACTTCGTCAGTTCATGAGAACAATAGAAACCTTCTTCCCTGATCCGCTCTTTCTCGAAGGTCACATTCGCAATCAACACAAATGCGCGCCCAGCTGGCTTCAATCAGACGATAACGTGGCTGTTTCTAACCTTATGTCTGGATTCCTCATGACTTTTCGAGCTGATCTCATTAGGAAAACCGGCTTTGATGAGACACTCGGAAGATATGCCGCCTTTGAGGACAGAGACGCTTCACTCGCGGTGCTTGATACTCACCTCATTGCTCGTGCAGTACACGCACACGTTTTTCACTATAGGGTCCCTGGGAAACGGGTTTCCGGGTTCGAATGGGGTTTTATCAAGATCGCTAACTGTGCATACATCTTGTGCAAGCATACCCTGGAAAGTGCATTGTCCAGAAGATATCTTAGGAGGTTCTCATATTACAAACTCCTTAGCTACTTGCTCCAGGCTCACACATCGTATGGCCGTGCTCGCGTCGCTGGCGCTTTATCAGCGATAAGGCATTTGCCGGCCTTCCTGGCTGCGTCGAAGGGAGAACTTCCGGAGGTCTACACAAGTCTCAGAAAGAGGTATCTTGGCCATTAGTGTCGCTGTCATGAGCTCTGTTTCACGTTTGCTGCCGGTTATGGGAGACGTCGCGAGAGGTGAATTGCTGTGATTAAGACATGACTGAAACGTCTTCTTGAACTTATGGCTGGTCTCAATTATTGATCTTACATAAAGTAATGGATACGTTAGATCAAAAAGAAAGAGTCGACTCGCATAGGCATGCCTTCAGCAATTGCTGCGACCGGCCAATTCTCCCGAGGGCCCTCCGCAGATCTTGGCTCAGCTCCTCAACGTCCTGGGGTGTGGCGTTCGCCAAGTAGTGCTTGCTTTGAGCCCAAACGTATTCATCGGGATTGAGTCCAGGGGCATACGCCGCGCCGTTCGGGCTTCTAGGGGATCCATACCAAGTCGACCACAAGCAAACGCCACACCGCCGAGCTGGCGTACCGTACACCGAACTCCTTCTCGAGGAGGTTCATCATGCAAGCA
>Ga0187861_10004811_pt1 | contig 11110 bp, 7 predicted proteins | sample June2016WEW_10_1_3_FD_132986 | JGI IMG/M metagenome (GOLD analysis project Ga0187861, IMG submission 132986) | Peatland microbial communities from SPRUCE experiment site at the Marcell Experimental Forest, Minnesota, USA - June2016WEW_10_100 | ecosystem: Environmental > Terrestrial > Soil >...
GTCGCGGAACCTGAGGAAAAAATAATATGCAAAAGCATAAGCGAAATATCCCATGGCTGCCGATCTTCATTTGTTGTATGATTAATTTAGCTGGATGGAAATTCGTTTATTCCCAAAACGCATCGTCAGATGGAGTGTCATTTCAAGCAATAACATTTACGGATGTGAACAAAGTTATTGCCGTTGGCGATAGCGGAACTATTGCACGTTCTACCGACATGGGCAGTACATGGTCAATGTGGCGCAATGTCAACCGCATAACGACTCCCTTGAATGGAGTAGCGTTTGTAAATACAGAGCGTGGATTTGCCGTAGGTACAAATGGTATTCTTCTTATGACGACAAATGGCGGAACAACTTGGACTTTTCCAATCATCACAACAACGGCGACATTGCGCTCGATTTTCTTCAACAATGAGGCAATCGGTGCTATTGTTGGTGAGAATGGCACCATATTTTATTCTCCCAATGGCGGAAATAATTGGTTCAAGCAAACAAGCGGTGTTCGTTTCGATCTCAACAGTATATTTTTCATGGATAAAAAGACAGGAATCGCTGTCGGCGACCACGGAACAATTCTTCGCACGACAGATGAAGGAGAGATATGGACAAACCTTTCCTCTTCATTCATCACGTATAATTTATATTCTGTTTCTTTTAACGAATTGAATAATGGAATCATTGTCGGTGAGAATGGAACCATCCTGCATACAACGAATGGCGGCATAAGTTGGACGTTAGAACCAAGCGGCGTCACGCAGACACTTTTTTGTACTGTATCCCCCTCATCAAATTTTTCTATCGCTGTAGGTGCTTCTGCAACAATTCTTACATCCAATGTAAGAGAACCAAATTGGCTGAAACAAACGAGTTTTACGCGCAACACGATTGTTGCGGCAACGTTTGCTAATGCGAAGTTTGGCATTGCAGTTGGGGCTCAACAAACTATTATTCGCACAACGGATGGCGCGGTCACTTGGAATGCTGTGACGCCTGTGTTGGAAAAACCAGTCGCACTGGCAAGGATAACAGCATTACCCGATAGATTTCCAAAAAAGGATATTGCTATAGCAGTAGGAACGAATGGTTTGATTCTCCAATCTAAAGATTTCGGTGCGACATGGGCAAAAATAGTCGGCACAAGCGAGAACACACTCATGTCAATCTCTACTATAGACCAAACGAATCTCGTGGCTGTTGGAAACGGCGGCGTTATTCTCCACTCGAGCGACGCTGGAGCGACTTGGGTAACTCAGTCGAGTACAACTACTAGACCATTATTCCGAGCATGCTTCACAAGCAGCGATACCGGAATAGTAGTTGGTGATTTTGGCATTATGCTGAAAACAATGAACGGAGGTACGACCTGGATTAGACAGCCATCGGTTACGGTCAATCATCTGCGCGATATTGCATTCATTGACAATAAAACTGGTGTTTCCGTCGGAGCAATGGGAACAATTATTAGTACTATCGATGGCGGAGTGACATGGACATTGCAGGAAAGTGGAACAGTAAGCTGGCTAAATTCTACAGTGCTTCTTTCTAAATCCACATTCATCGTCGTTGGCGCAGACGGAATAATTTTACGATCTATAGACAAAGGCAAAACGTGGATATCACAAGTTAGCGGAACGACAAAAGAATTATTGAACGCTTTCTGTGTCGACTCAACTAATGTGTTTGTCGTTGGAACAGAAGGAACAATTTTACGCACTCAGGATGGCGGAATTAAGTGGACTGAGATTGGAAATCAATCTTCCAGCGACTTACATTCAATTCAATTCTTCGATGAAAAACGAGGTGTCATTATCGGAGCTGGAGGAACAATTCTGAGAACGACAAATAACGGAACCACTTGGACGAAGGTGGAAACGGATTTCCCGTTATCGCTTTTTAGTTTAACAATCAATTGAAATCGAAGTATCATTTACCTTTCATCTTCCCTAATATCTTTTCAGGATTTTTAGCACTGTTTCCATATCTTTAGGCATTGGTGCATCTATTAATATCTTCTCGCCTGTCGCTGGATGAATGAAAGAAAGAGAAAAAGCGTGAAGAGCTGTCCGCGCTAAAAGCGGCTTCTCTTCTCCATTCGATTTGTAATTTCGTTTAATGCTCGAAAGAAAAAACGAGCCACTGTTGCTATATAAAGGATCGGCAAGAATCGGTAATCCGATGGCGCTCAAGTGAATGCGAATTTGGTGTGTGCGCCCTGTATGCGGCTTTGCCTCGATGAACGCGTAGCCTTTAAATTTTTCAATAACCTTATAATCTGTAATCGCTTCTTTTCCGTTTTTCTTATCAATCTTCATCTTTCTCACACCGTGCTCATTCTCTGTTATCTGCAAATCGATGCAACCACTATCAGCATTTGGCGATCCGACAACAATTGCCCGATATGTTTTTTCCACTTGCCGCATTTCAAATGCAGTATTGAGAAGCGCATGCGCTTCGGCAGTCTTGGCAAAGAGCACCACACCGCTTGTCTCTCTATCAATTCTGTGCACAACAAAAATAGTTCCGAATGTTTCCTTCAATAATTCATATAGATTGATTAATTTCCTATCGAACCGATCTGGCAGCACTAATAATCCGGCAGGTTTGTTGATAACAATAACGGTATCGTCTTCCAGTAGGATACCACCGCCATTCTTCTTGAGAATATTTTCAAGCTTCCGTCGCATAAAGATTTATTTTCAATGTAGAACCGCATTTGTTGAAAAACAAGCGATTGGAGAAATTGATTGTCAATAGAAATTGATTTACATTCGTTTCAATACTTGTTGGGAAAGATCAGGAATAGGACTATGGATAAAGACCTCCAATCAATTCAGGAAGCGCGCGATCTTCTCGCCCGCGCCAAAGAAGCACAGCTTGCGTTTAAGAGTTTCACACAAGAAAAAGTTGACAAGGTTGTCAAAGCAATGGCTGACGCAGGTTTCAGTGCAGCGGAGAAACTTGCAAAAATGGCGGCAGAGGAAACTGGCTTCGGTAAAGCGTCAGACAAAAAACTTAAGAACGAATTTGCTACTCGACGGGTGTGGGAATCAATCAAAGACCTCAAGACCGTCGGTGTTATTAACGATGATAAGGAGAAACGGATAATTGAAATCGGAGAGCCGATGGGCGTGGTTGCAGCGCTTATTCCTTCCACCAATCCAACATCGACTATGATGTTCAAGTCCATCATTACAATCAAAGGGCGCAATGCTCTTGTTGCAAGTCCGCACCCAAAATCAGTTAACTGTACACTCGAAGCCGCACGCACCCTCACACAAGCAGCGGAATCAGCAGGCGCCCCAAAGGGATTGATAAATTGCATGTCAATTCCGACAAACGAAGGCACCAGTGAATTAATGAAGAACAAACTTACTGCAATTATTCTCGCCACAGGTTCGAGTGCGATGGTAAAAGCAGCATACAGTGCCGGCAAACCGGCATACGGTGTAGGACCTGGAAACGTGCCATCATTCATAGAACGCACAGCAAATGTTAAGAAAGCCGTTGCCGATATCATTTTCGGAAAATCATTCGATTGGGGCGTGCTTTGTTCTACTGAATCTGCAGTAATTCTCGATGCTCCAATTAAGAAATTAGCGGTTGAAGAGTTCAAGCGGCGCGGAGCTTACTTTGCTTCCCCAGAAGAAAAAGAACGATTATCTAGATTGATGTTTGACCCGCGTGGTGCTTTGAATTCGGAGGTTGTCGGCAAGTCTCCAAAGTTCATTGCGGAAAAAGCCGGCTTCGATGTTCCGAACGACACGACTTGTATCATCGCAGAAATACCAGCGGTTGGCAAAGAATATCCGCTATCGCGTGAGAAGCTTTCACCTGTCCTTGCGATGTTCACTGTGGATGGCTGGTTAGAAGGATGTCATCGCTGCATCGAGATTCTGGAATTCGGCGGCATAGGCCACTCGATGGTGATTCACTCCAGCGATTCAGAAATTATTTTAAAATTCGGATTAGAGAAACCGGCATTTAGAATTCTCGTGAACACCACTTCTTCGCTCGGTGCGATCGGTTATACAAATGAATTGATGCCATCTCTCACGCTCGGTCCTGGCACTTGGGGTGGATCCATCGTTTCCGAAAATGTGTCTGCAAAACATTTGATAAACATCAAGCGACTGACATTTGAAACTCGTCCTATCAACCCGCCGGAGAAATTCGGTGGACAACCCGCAGAAGAAGTCCACAAAACACCTGCACCTTTAAAGGTATCTCAACATATTCCTGCTTCCGAACCTGCAGTTAGATCGTGGATGGATGAAATTGACGAACGGATTAGATTGAAGGCAGGAAACATTTTGACTGAACCTAAACCATCAATTAATATTCAGCAGCCAGCAGAAATAAAACCACCACAGAAGATAGAATCTAAACCTTTAAAACCTTCTGAATCAAAATTCGGAACGGGCATTAGCGAAGCTGAGATTGATAAGATTATGACTCAGTTTGAGAAACGTTGACTGGAGTTTGAAAACAAAATAGGTTTACGGTTTTATTATTTTTCAGAATAGCTACAAAGCGTATTATTTATGGATACATTTATTCCATAGTTTCCTCCCCTCTTAGGGGAGGACTACGTGCTCGCCGTCTTTTTGGCGAGAGGTGGGGTCATTTATTTGACCTCACCCTAACCCTCTCCTGAAGGAGAGGGAATAATTTCTCTATTAATCACTCATCACTGCACATTGCTCATTGAAACCACTCCCCCGCTCTTTCTATCTTTGCCCGACACTTCAAGTTGCTCGTGACCTTCTCGGCAAGCACATTATTAGGAAGATCGACGATAAATTATTGATTGGAAAGATTGTTGAAGTTGAAGCCTATTGCAAAGGAGATCCAGCATCTCATGCGTTTCGCGGAAGGACCAAACGCAACGATGTGATGTTTTGGGAAGGCGGGCATTTGTATGTCTACTTCACTTATGGTATGCATTTCTGTGCTAATGTGGTTACAGGAAACGAAGGAATTGGAGAAGCAGTGCTAATTCGCGCCGTAGAACCTTTAGCCGGAATTGAAATGATGAAAATAAATCGATATGGTTCTAACAAATCACTAAATCCTAAATCCCTCAATCGCAAATCACTCATTAATCTGTCCAATGGTCCAGCAAAGTTTTGTCAAGCATTTGGCATTGCGCGCAAAGAAAACGGAGTAGACTTAATCGGTGGCGAAATCATTATCACCGACGGCGAACCCGTTCCTTCTAAACTCATTAAGTGTTCGTCACGAATAGGAATTCAACAAGGAATGGAAAAGAAGTGGAGATTTTTTATTGCAGGAAACCAGTGGGTATCAAAATGAAGAAATCCCTGCATGTGACTGTCAACTGTTTTGTTTTGCATAGTTGGTGACGGTCACAGCAATACCAACCTCTCCGATCGCTTGAAGCGGTCGGAGAGATCACATTAAGCGTTCGTCGCGAATCGGGATTCAAAAGGGAATAGTAAATAAATGGAGATTTTTTATTGCAGGAAATTCGTGGGTTTCAAAGTTGGATAAGACATAAGAATTATTTCAATTCCTTCTTCAAATACTCTCCAGTGTATGACCGTTGATGCATCGCTACTTCTTCCGGCGTTCCTTCAGCAACAATCTCACCCCCTTCATCTCCGCCATCAGGTCCTAAATCAATAACCCAATCCGCGGTTTTGATCACATCGAGATTGTGTTCGATAACGATGACAGTGTTTCCTTTATCAACCAATCTATTCAGCACGAGAAGAAGCATTCGAATATCTTCAAAATGCAAACCCGTTGTTGGTTCGTCGAGAATATATAATGTTTTACCTGTTCCGATTTTCGATAGTTCTGTTGATAGCTTTACACGCTGTGCTTCGCCGCCGGAAAGCGTAGTAGCTTGCTGACCCAAACGGATGTAGCCCATGCCAACATCATGAAGCGTTTGTAAATGCCGATGAATACGCGGCAGCTCGCTGAACTGTTCCATCGCCTCATCGACTGTCATGTTCAGCACATCGGCAATGGATTTTCCTTTGTAGTGCACTTCAAGTGTTTCACGGTTGTATCTTTTACCGTTGCAAACATCGCAATGGACATAAACATCCGGTAAGAAATTCATTTCAATTTTTCTAACACCATCGCCTTCGCAATTCTCACACCGCCCGCCTTTAACATTGAAGCTGAAACGCCCTGCTTTGTAACCGCGAATTTGTGCCTCGGGCAATTGCGTGAACAAATCCCGGATAAGCGTGAATAGTCCGGTGTAAGTTGCAGGATTTGATCGCGGCGTTCTGCCAATAGGCGACTGGTCGATATCTATGACTTTATCAATGTGCTGCAATCCATCTATAGACTTGTAGGAAAGCGGAACAAGTTTCGTTTTGTAAAACTTACGCGAAAGAATCGGAAAAAGCGTTTCATTGATAAGTGTAGATTTACCAGAACCACTCACGCCGGTAATGCATACAAATTTTGCGAGCGGTATCTGCAAAGAAATATTCTTTAGATTGTTGCCCGTTGCTCCTTTTATGAGGAGAAACTTTTCATTCCCCCGCCGTCGTTTTTTAGGAATGTCTATCTTGTGTTCTCCACGAAGATATGCAGCTGTGAGAGACTGATGATTTGAGTTTTCAGAATCAATTTCTCCCTTTTTCCTTTTTCCATTTTTCATTTTTAATTGATTTGGCGTTCCTGTCACAACTACATGCCCGCCATGTTCGCCTGCACGTGGTCCGAGATCGATAACAAAATCAGCGCTTTCAATCATCTCTTTATCATGTTCGACGACGATGACGGTGTTGCCCAGATCGCGGAGTGATTTAAGAGAATCGATCAGTTTAATGTTGTCGCGCTGATGCAAACCAATGCTCGGCTCATCTAAAATGTAGAGTACACCAACAAGTTGTGTCCCAATTTGCGTCGCGAGACGAATACGCTGACCTTCACCGCCAGCGAGCGTCCGCGCAACTCGATTGAGCGTAAGATAACTTAAACCTACATTCAACAGAAAGTCTAAGCGCTGTCGTATTTCTTTCAATACCTGATGAGCAATTTCTTCATCACGTGAACTGAGCGTGAGGTTCTCAAAGAATTGCTTGGCTTGTGAAATGGAGAGACTCACTACATCGTGAATATTCGTTTGCTTGCCTGTCTTCACATTTTGTAAACAGATAGATAAACTTTCCTTGCGCAGTCGGCCGCCTTTGCACACTTCGCATGGATTCGTCGCCATAAACGATTCCACCCAATCCCGCACTTGATTAGACGATGTCTCTTCGTACCAACGATCTAACATTTTGAGAAGCCCTTCGAAGCGGTGCTTGTAGATTTGCACACGTCCTGTCTTATCATGCGTGTATTCAATTTCTAATTTCTCACCGTGCGATCCATAGAACAATACGTCAAGCGCTTCTGTGGAAATATTTTTTATAGGAGTATCGAAATCGAAATCATATTTCTTTGCCACAGCGCTAATCTGACTGAACATCCAAGTCTGACGCGGCTTGCCCATCGGAGCAAGTCCTTCTTGATTGATGGATAGATCCTCATTGGGAATAATTAATTTCATATCGAAGGAACGCAGTTCGCCAAGTCCTTCACACTTTGGACAATATCCTGCGGGCGTGTTGAATGAAAACGAACTCGGCGCCGGTTCTTCATAGCTGATTCCGCATTCATGACATGACGATTTTTGACTGAACAGCTGATCCTTTTCGCCATCATTGACAATCAGAACTCCTTCGCCATAACGCAGTGCCATTTCGACTGAATCGGCAATGCGCGAACGCATTTCCTTCTTTAATACAATTCTGTCAACGACAATTTCAATCGTGTGAATTTTATAGCGGTCGACCTTCATTCCCTTTTCGATTTGCCGCACTTCACCATCAACCCGAACGCGCAAAAATCCATCTTTAGTGATGCGCTCGAATAATTCCCGATAATGTCCCTTGCGACCTTTAACAATAGGTGCTAAAATATGAAGTTTTGAACCATTTGAATAACTCAGAATAGCTTCAATGATTTGGTCAACCGATTGTCGCTGGACTTTGCGGCCGCAGTTATAACAGAATTGCGTTCCGACACGTGCGAAGAGCAGACGAAGGTAATCGTAAATTTCCGTGACGGTGCCAACAGTCGAGCGCGGATTGGTGCTGATTGTTCTTTGCTCAATAGAGATGGAAGGACTTAGCCCCTCGATGAAATCAACATCGGGACGTTCCATTACGTCAAGAAATTGGCGCGCGTATGCAGAAAGACTTTCAACATAGCGTCGTTGTCCCTCGGCATAGATTGTATCGAACGCTAAGCTCGATTTTCCCGATCCGGAAAGGCCTGTGATAACAGTCAATGAATCACGAGGAATATCAACATCGATATTCTTTAAATTGTGTACGCGTGCACCGCGAACTATGATTTTGTCTTCAGCCAAGATATTATAAAATAGGGATTGGGAATTAAGATGATTTAATAATTTTCAAAAATTCGTATTTATTCAGCGTGTTTTTCGGTAATACAATCTTCTCATTGATCTCCTCCCCTCATAGGAGAGGGAATGATTTTTCTATTTCTAGCAAAAAATACGCATTGCAGTTACAAAAACTCATTGACTTTCTTAATGCATTTTCCCCCGCTTATTTAAATATTCAAATAGAGCCTTGTCGAAAGGAGTGCTCGTATCCAACAGAACATAATCGATGTTATTGTTGCGGCATTGTCGTTTGTAGAAATCGAGAAACTCTTGCATCGATTGTTTATATGCTTTCTGAATGTGCCACGGTTGTGTCATTAATTCTTCCTGAGTCTCTAAGTCTTTAAAGATTGCATCACCGTCAAACGCAAATGATCTCTCCAGCGGGTCTAATATTTGCATCACTACTACTTCATGTCCCTTGTGGCGAAAATGTTTTAGTGCCGTCATCACCGATTCCGGTTTATCAAATAAATCGCTTAACACGATCACTAATCCGCGCCGCTTAATTTGTTCAGCAATAAGATTTAATGATGCCGATGTTCCAGTTTTATTTGCGGGCTGCGCAGATTCTAATTCTTTCAGAATTTCTTTCAAATACGAGCGTGTAGCACGCGGCGGCAATGAGGTACGAATCTGTTCATCAAATAATATTAAGCCCACTGCATCGCGCTGTTCGATCATCAGAAACGATAGAGCGGCTGCAATATACGAGGCATATTCAAATTTTTTTATATTTCCTTTTGATGCATAATCCATTGATCGACTTTTATCAACGATCAGATATGATTTAAGATTTGTCTCTTCCTCAAATTGTTTGATATAGAAACGGTCGGTCTTTCCATACGCCTTCCAATCGATGTGTTTGATTTCATCACCCGGCATGTATTGGCGGTGCTCAGTGAATTCAACACTGAAGCCGTGATACGGACTTTTGTGCAATCCAGTGATAAATCCTTCCACCACTAATCGCGCGCGTAATTCCATATTCGCAAGTTGGGCAACAACGGCTGGCTGGAGATATTTTATTGATTCGTTCAAAATAGTTTTTCAGTTCTCAGCAATCAGTTTTTAGCAGATATGTGCTCCGACAATTTAACATCGCAATTACTCAATGATTTACTTATTTAAATACTCTTCTACATCTATTTTTTCTTCACCTTCTTAGCAGGTTTTGTCTCTTCTTGCGTTATCTGCGTTTGTGCTTTCAGAATTTCTGTCGGATCTTTTCCGAGATTACTTAATTCGAACTTGACCGATTCCACCAACTGGTTCGTAGGATATTGTTTAAGAAAGTCTTCGTATGCAATCCGCGCTGAATCAATATTCTTTAATTCATTGTTGTAAATAAATCCAATAAGAAACGATGCATTAGACGCGGTGGCATGATTCGGATATTTTTCCACAAGAAAACGAAATGTCTGAATTGCTTGATGATATGAATGTTTGTGATTCTGATAAATTGTTCCGATAGCATAAACTGCTTCCGGAGTGCGTGCACTATCAGGATAAGCTTTAATCAATTCTTGATAAGAATTGATTGCATCGTCGTATTGTTCTGCTTTCTGTAAATCCGTGCCCTTATTGAACAACTCTTCAGCGCTGGGTTTTGAACAGCTTACGAGAGTGAACGATATAAATATCAGAATGAAAAAGAATCTCATCATGGCATCCCCTTTTTTATGGTGCAAAGTCTAAACTTTCAACAATCTATTTTGAGCTTTCAGTATTTACTCCTTAACTGATGACTGAGCTCTGAAAAACTGACTATTGTTTTTCAAAGTATCAAAACATCTCTGGAGAATCAACGAACAGTATGCTTTTCAAGAACAGCACAAAAGAAGCCATCAGTTCCATGAATGTGAGGAAGAAGTTTGAAGAATGTTTCTGCTGTAAACAATTCATTATGCCATTTTTCTAATAATCCATTTGCCTCGACTAAATTGAATTCAGGATTTCGTACCATAAATTCTTCTATTACATCTTCATTCTCTTGTCTTAGCAATGTGCACGTTGCATACACTATTCTTCCTCCAGGTTTCACAAGCGGCGCAGAGGAACTGAGAATAGATTTTTGTTTATCCGATACTTCGTTAACTGTCTGTTCCGTAACCATCCACTTCATTCCGGGATTGCGGCGAACAGTGCCAAGTCCACTGCAAGGTGCATCTACAAAAACTATATCAAAGAAGTCAGAATATTGTTCAATCAAGTCTTCAATTGCCTGAATTTCTTGAATACGAACATTTTGCGCTCCGGCGCGCTTCGTACGCTTGCGCAATTCCTCAAGACGATAACTATTGATATCCGTAGCAAAGATTTCTCCACGATTCTTCATCAGTGCGGCAAACTCCAGCGTCTTGCCTCCAGCGCCTGCGCATACGTCGAGTAGTTTCGCATTCGGTTTCGGATCGATCAGAAGCGGCAGCACCTGACTACCCTCATCCTGCACTTCAAACCATCCATCCCGGAATATAGGAAGTGAAAATACATTTATGCGTTTTGCAAGATTCAAACCAAACGGTGACAACAATGTCTTCGTCGTCTCAACTCCCTGCTTACTCAATTCCGCCTGACATTGTTCAACAGTCGTCTTCAACGTATTAACACGCAATGTGATTGGAGCTTGCCCGTTAAGACTTGCACATATTTTTTCGACTTCAC
>Ga0187861_10004815_pt1 | contig 11106 bp, 10 predicted proteins | sample June2016WEW_10_1_3_FD_132986 | JGI IMG/M metagenome (GOLD analysis project Ga0187861, IMG submission 132986) | Peatland microbial communities from SPRUCE experiment site at the Marcell Experimental Forest, Minnesota, USA - June2016WEW_10_100 | ecosystem: Environmental > Terrestrial > Soil >...
GTAAGCCTTTTTACTTTTTATTCACATTCGTTTGTTAATCAATAAAATGAATAGTTTATCTTAAATTTTTAAACAGACTCTTACTTTACAAATATAAATAAAAAATTCAGATTCTAGTTTACCCACGAACTGTCGGCGCGCGTCACAGATTTATCCACCTGTGGCGGACGCGCGCCAACGAGGATTGTAATTTTCAATAATTGGAATTTGCCGTCACAGACTCATGATTTAAATAATTTTTAACAAATAAAAAGCGACAGACATTCAAAAATGCCCGTCGCTTATAGTATCCGATGATACTAACTTTTACATAATAATCGTCACCATCCGCATGACCTGATTGTAGCCAACTTTGTTATATCCATTGGTGGTGTTTGAATAGGCACCTAATGTAAAAGCGTAAGCACATTCTTCCGGGGGCATCCATGGAGCGCCTCCGGCCGGTATCACTAGTTTCGTTACTCCGTTCCAGTCTGCAGGCTTGGTTGAATCAAAGACATCAGAATAAATAGTCCCACCAGTGCCATTGCCATAAACATATGAGAAGCTGAAGCTATCTATATTGTTCTGAGGATCATTGACCGTAATCATAAATTTAAGCCCTTCGTTCTTTGCAAGCGTGGCAAATTTGCAAGCGGCGAGATCAGAGTCTGGGAGATTAATATCCTTACTAGATGGTGCAATACTGTCAATGGAGACTGTCGGCGCTGTATTGTCAATATATAAATTCAAAATTTGCTGCATATCTGTAGGAGGTGTGACTAATGTACCTACAGCATTATAAAACTCCACCGTAAAGTGATGAATACCATTTGGTAAAAGGGCTGAATTGAATTGTATCAACAAGTCCTCAATACTGTATTGGGATGCGGCATCAGGAAAGGTATAAAATCCACCGGCGTCAGGGCCAAAAGCATCGAGTACAACATCATTACCTACCCAGCGGTAATTGAGCCATGCGCTCCGTAATTCTGTTCCGTCGCATTTTACCTTGTATTTGGCTACTGTCGATTGCAGGCTGGTAACTTTGTTGCGATTGAAAATGAGGTTCAGCACTCCGGCGAAAGCTGACTTATATGCTTTTACATAATAGCCTAATGCTGTTGTAGCCTTGCCGGTAGTAGGATCTATAATACTTTCAGCAGTAGGTATTAACCCTACAGCTGCAATCACCGGACCCATCAATGCAGGGTCTATGACCGGGTTGCGGGCAAATAAGAGTGTCAAGCCTGACCCCATATTAGCAAAGTTGGTGCTATCGAACCCTGGTACAAATTCAGAAGATCGTCCACCAACATTTAGCTTCAATCCCATTATAGCAACAATATTGAACAAGGATAGGTTGATTCCAAAATCAGCAAGCGGAATCCTCAGCTTCCATACTTTATGGGCACTACTGTTTTTGGGAGAACCTTCAAAAGCAAATTCGAAATCGCCTGGCTCGCTTTTTATGTAAGTAAATCTACCCGGGCCAAGAAAATATGACTTGGCTATCTTGCCTGGTTTGATTTGACTTCCTCCATAAAGGATATCCACATTCGGATTAATTGTTTGATTTTTATTCACATCACAGCCAAGCCAGAAATAATCACCCCCAGAATCGCTATTACTCGTTTCATCTGGCATATCTATGTTGAGATACATGAAGTGTGCATCATTTCGCAGATAGAGCCAGGCATTTATAATACCAGGCACGTGTTGGGGATTGCTGCCCTTCCAGGCGGTATCATTGAGGGTGTCGGTAAACTGCACGGGATTTTGCGCCCATTTGGAAATAAGTATCATAATGTTAAGTATAAAAGGGGTTGCTTACTCTGATCAGTTTTCAGCATTCCTGTCTTACTCTGTTTAGGATTTTCAGATTTCTCCTTTAATAGAATTCTATTTGGTTAAAATTTTCACTTTTTTATATATTTTGTCACGTAAAATACCCTTTTAAATAGGTAATTTCCCCTTTTTTTGATAATAGTTTACAAAATGTATTAATCTTATAACTAATTTTCAGAAAAAAAGATTTTTTTGTTAAATAATCAGTATTGCATTGATCTTAAATCTAAACCTTCAAACAATTTAAAATAGAATTCATTAAATATAAGATATTAAAACCAATCAAATGTACAACAATCTAACCCATAAGTCAAAAGTCATTAGAAAAAAGCATATCCCCCATTCCTTTTACATATTCTTCTCTAACTTGATTTTCCTTTAATACTTTAGTGTATGGGTGTCTTCTAGCCATTGTTTTTGGTTTTAATTACAAATATAGAACCCCCCTGAATAAAGCAAGGATTACATTCATAATTCATACATAGTGTCATGTCAAGTATGGATTGACGGATAAAGTCGTTTCAATTTTATTCTGGCGTTCTTTGTAGTGAACTGCCAGTCAATTTTTGCGTTTTTGTTATTACGGGCATTTTGCCAAGCCTCAACTTCCTCTTTCATTTCATTTACTTCACCAATCCTTCTGTTTAAACATTGTTTCGTTAACACATTGAGTTCAATTTCTGCCATGTTCAACCGTGACCCGTGCTTTGGTGTATATGTAAATTCAAATCGATCCCATAAAGTTTTTGCAATTTCCGGGGAGTACTCCTCATACAAAGCACCTGAAACATGGGTTTTAAAGTTATCCATCACCAGCGTAATTTTTTTCGCCTTGGGATATTGAAGTGAAATATCATTTACGAAATCTGCCCAATCTATTTTTATTTTTCTATCGGTTATTTTGACCAACCGTTTTCCTTTCAATGGCTCATTAGCCATGAAAATATTACACACTCTATTCGAACATACTCATAATCTACCCTTTGTTCCTGTCCCAGTGCCATCTGTTCTCCGGTTCTTGTTTCTCCAATCAACTGTTTTGGCGATTCATCCATGCAGACTACCGGATTGGCTTCGTCGTAAGGCCTTTTATACACATCAAGAACATGTTCCATGCTGCAACAAATTGATTATCATTACCTGGAGGTATTACCCACCCTTTTACTCTCCAGGGCTTTAAAGTGTTTTTTTAAAGCGGTTCGCACCGTTTCATGGGATATATTTTCTACATAATTGAGCTCAACCATCTTGTCTGCTAATAAACGTAAGGACCATCTTCCAAAGCCTTTTGGTGGCTTGCCGCAACTTAATGCTATGAGATGCGCTTCAACATCTCCGTCAGCCTTGCGTTCATATTTTCGCTCAGATTCTTTTCGTTCAAGGGCGGCATCCAACCCATCCTCAACGAATCGCTTTTTTATCCGGTCGATGGTTCGCATACCAACCTTTAATACTTTGGCCATTTCTTCATTGGTTACCTTGTCGGCGAATTCGCCCCTGTCAGCGTTAAGAAGTATATATGCACTCCTGTAACGCTGCGAACTATGGGTACCTTTATTGATAATAGCCATCAGTTCTTCTCTTTCTTCTTTTGTTAACGTAACTTTGTACGTGACTTTGCTCTTTGCCATATCGTTTTATTTTTTGGCAAAGATAATAATATTTACGTCATATTATACTTGACATGACACTAGGTTTAAGTTAATGGAAACTTCCTTTCAAATGACAGGAAGTTATTAATCTTGCTAACACCCGTTGGCGCGCGTCACAGGTTTATCCGCCTTTGGTGGACGCGAGCCAACGGAGGTTGTTATTTGAGTATGAATAGAATTTTATTTATATTTGTTTAGGAATAAACATTTGACTCACTATTCTCTTACAATTAAAAATCTTATGAACGAAAACTACACTGTTTCCCGGTACCTGCTACATCGTTTGCAGGAGATCGGTATTAAGCATCTTTTCGGGGTTCCCGGAGATTATAACCTGGATTTCCTTGACGATGTCATGGATAGTCCAATCAAATGGGTAGGAAACTGTAACGAGTTAAATGCCGGTTATGCGGCCGACGGTTATGCCCGTTTGAATGGCATTGGCGCCGCGGTTGTCACTTACGGTGTTGGGGGATTGAGTATTATTAATGCCGTGGCAGGAGCCTATGCAGAGCATGTCCCCGTGATCGTCATCAATGGCGCCCCCCCAGCACGGCGAAGAGAAGCGGGCGCCATGGTGCATCATCTTGTTTCCAATTACTACCTGCAGCTTGACATCTTCAGGAAAATTACTGTCGATGCCGCCCTCCTGACCGATCCCAATACCGCCCCTGAGGAGATTGATCGTGTGATCCGGAATTGCATTACCCGGAAACTTCCTGCGTACCTAGAGCTTCCTGCTGATATCACCCACGCTCCATGTCATCCCCCCGAGGAAATTCTTACTGCCCTTCCATTAATTTCCAATCCGGAAAGTTTGGCAGAGTGTGTAAGGGAAGCTATCGAGTTGCTCAATAAGTCAACCCGTCCTATGATACTCGCCGGCGTTGAACTGCTAAGATTTGAACTCGGGAATGAAACGCTCCGGTTGGTCGAAACAAGCGAAATTCCCTTTGCAACTATGCTCAGCAGCAAATCGGTTTTACCGGAACTTCATCCTCAGTTTACCGGCATCTACCAGGGTGGCTGGAGCAAGGAGACAGTACTCCATCAAGTAGAGGATTCCGACTGCCTGCTTTCACTCGGTGCTTGGATTACAGATCTCGATACAGGTTTGTTTAGTATCAATCTAGACAACCGGCGTATGATAACCGCTGGTGGAAATCAGGTCCGAATCAGCAGTCATTTTTATCAACAGGTGCAACTGAGAGATTTCATCCGCGAACTCGCCTCAGCAATTCAACCCCGTTCTTATCTGGTTTCCCACCCGGCCGAATCTTATCATCCGAAGCAACCCTTCGTACCTGAGCCTTCGCGAGAGCTGACTGCAATACGCCTCTACGAATGTCTGAATTACTATCTCGACGACCACATGATCCTTCTTTCGGAACCCGGCGACGCTTTCTGCGCAACCCCGGAATTCCATATTGAAGAAGCCGAGAACTTCATTGTGCAGGTCTATTATTGCTCCATCGGTTTCTGTACGCCGGCTGCTCTGGGCGTTGCAATGGCACGCCCCGGTAAACGACCGGTTGTCCTCTCCGGCGATGGCGCCTTTCAGATGACGGCACAGGAGGTTTCAACCCTGATCAGGGAACGTTGCCCGGCGCTGTTCGTGATCATCAACAATGATGGATATCTGATCGAAAGGCGTCTCCACCAGGATGGAATGTATAATGATATTCAAATGTGGCAGTATGCAAAACTGCCCGGAATGTTTGGCGACGGATCCTTTGTTACCGGTATCCGGGTGACCACCGAGGAAGAACTAGAACAGGCCATGAAAACCGCCATCAGTGAGAAAGACAAACTCGTATTTATCGAAGCCTACCTGCCAAACCGCACTTGCTCAAAGGGTCTTGATCGTCTCGGAAATGCCTTCAGAAAATCGCAGCAGAAGCAATAGCAGCTTGCCAAATTACATCATCAAGATACACCCCGTTGACGGACACGCGCCAACTTGGAAACAAAGGCTATCAGAATTGCAAATTCTGAAATGTTCCAAGCAGCATTACAAATGCCGCTTAGCGGGGTAACACTAATAACGAATTTTTTTGCACTTTCGCTCCATCTGAAATTCACATTATTCCTCTTCCTTGCTGATGAGATTATTAATGACAAAACGAAGATAAACGCCACCGGAAGGCCGGAACTGGTTATATCCTTCCAGGTTGACTGTGATATAGTGAAGGTATCCTCCCAGTTCAAGGCCGATCTGCCGGGAAAAGATAAACCCCATTCCTCCTCCGGCGTAAAGTCCGTATCCAAATCCGTTCTGGTAGGTCTGAGTTTCCTGGAGGTTCGTATTGGGAATATAATTCTGGTTTCCGTAAATGTTGATAATAGAATATTCCTTGTCGTAAAAGTTGATGTAATTTTTCATGACCTGGCAGTAATTGACATTCACGCCGGCCTGTGCAAAGAGGTTCATTTTTTTCCTGTAAACCGGGAACCTGCGGTGGACCCCCAGGTCGAGGTTGACCCGTTGTTCACGGCCATGAATGCCGAAGAGCTGAAGGTTCGGCTCGGTCAGGTAGGTGGCCGGATCGATATTTGCGGTAAATTCTCCGTCGGTATTAAGCTGTGCATAATCAACTTCAAGAAAAATCCCCCACAAACTAGTGAAATTGTACCGGAAAAAAAGGCCTCCTGTGAGCGCCACATGGTAATGCATGTTTGTGGGAAGCCCTTCAATGATTACCGTATCCGCAGCGTTCAACAGATGCCTGATCTCCTCGTACCAGTAATAATTGGTCATTACATAGTTGATGGTATTGACATTCCCGTCGCTGCCGTTGTAATAGTTGGCGGTGTATTTGTTGGAAAAATAAGTGCCGAAGTTGATCCCGAAATCCCATCGTGCGATCCGGTCCTCTTCCATTTTTTCCCGGTTCAGTTGTTTCCTGGATTTGGTCTCTTCCTTTGTGCCCGGTTTGTTGGTTTGCGTCATACCGGTCAAAGGAAAAAGCAGAGCCAGAAAGAAGATCAATGGGGAAATGGAATGACTGTAAGGGCTCATATCTTTAAGAAAGTAAAAAGTCAGATGACACAAAATTAAGAAATAAGAACCAGGAAAAGTCTAAAAAAATTTTTTCCCCTTTGGCGGACGCGCGCCAGCTGGGATTAAATCCATTCAAGATATACTGGCGTATTTGTTCCTGCTCGTCAGGTCTTCTCATTCACAAAGGCAAGGGCTCCATCCAGGCGCGGGAAGATCTTAAAATCAGTATGCATGCCGACCATAGTAAATATTTCCGAAACGACCTCGGTGGTTGAGCAAAAGATTAGCTCCCCCTGCCAGTCTGCCATCGCCTTAGCTACCTGGTAAAAGACTCGAATCCCGGCACTGCTAATGTATTCCAACAAGGAACAGTCGATGATAAACACCGGAAGCCCCGGATTAATTGCGCTGAGGAACTGGTTCTTTACATCCGGTGATGTAAGGGCATCCATCTTGCCTTTGAGGATGGCGACTGGTATTTTCCCAGCCTGATTAATGATTATCTGCATTTTTAAAATTTTAATTCTTCAAGCTATTCGTTTACAAGTGAATACGACATTGCCACAACTGCAATATCATCATATTGACTTTGTCCAAGCGCAAATGAATCGACCTCTGTGATCAGGTTTCTTACAAGTTCTTCAGGTGAGTTGCCATGATTTTCAGTAATTGTTCTCAAAAGCCTTTGTGCTGAAAAAAATTCCCCGTCGGGATTCATTGCTTCAGTTATCCCGTCAGTATAAAGGACAAGCTTATCCCCGGGCCTTATCATTGTTATACAACTGGCATATTCCGACTCTTTTTTAATCCCCAGGGGCCTTGTTTTTCTGTATTCCGGCTGATGAATTTTACCATCTGGGGATACTATGAAAGGTATGGTGTGCGCGGCATTGCTGAACAGGAATTCTTGTTTTTCAAAGTCAAGCAGGCCGATGAAGAGGGTCACAAACATGCATGTTTCGTTTGCAATAAGAAGTTCTTCGTTGGCCAATTCCAGTATCTTGGCAGGATCGGGATCTTCATGATAATATTCCCGGATTACCTTTAAAGCTGAACCCAGGATACTCTTGCAGCGTGAGAAGAAAAGCGCAGCTGGGATCCCTTTATCGGAAACATCCCCTATAAGTATCAGCAAACGGCTGTCATCAAGGAGATAATAATCATAAAAGTCTCCGCCCACGGAACTTGCAGGACGGATAAATGAATAAATGTTTATGCTAAAGCGATCCAGTTGTTTCACCAGTGGGGCAGGCAATAACGATGCCTGTATCTCACGCGCCAGGTCAAGCTCCTTTTCCATCCGCTGCCTTGCCCGTTCCGATTCTTTTTCCCTGACAAGGTTCCTCGATATGATCATGAAAATGCCCATCCCGATACTGTTTGCCAGTAACATCGGGATAAATCCGACCCGTATGGTAATTATGGGATCGTAACTTTCGTATTGTCCGATCACATAGATCAGGATATAATGCAGTATTTCTATAGAGGCGGCAAAGATTACAGCGCCCCAGATCCCCGGTACTTTGGCTTTCCTGAAAAGGTAGACCAGCCCACCAAGCAAACCTGCCAGTACTGTTGCCATCGAGCATGCTACCTGTGTTCCTCCGGAATAATAAAAATACCGATGGATTCCCCCTATCAGTCCTGCAGCCAGGCCAACTAAAGGTCCGCCGATGAGCCCTGCAATCTCCGGGCCCAGGTCCCTGATGTTGATCAGGGACTCCCTGTATACAAATGCACCATAATCAGCATAAATTGCAAAAAAACCGAAGATAATACTAAGAAGCAGGCTGTTTTTCAGTGTAAGCTTTTTTTCGAGGATGATCTCTGTATACAGCTTTGTCCGTGTAAGCAGATAGGCCACGATCAGGATCACGGCAAGGTTGTTTGTCAGGGTGATGATCAGCTTGATGATGTTCATTATTGTCATGGCTGGTTTTAATGTTTGAAATGAAACTTTATGTTCATCTGCTCGCCCTTTTGTTCTGTTTTAAGTCCGTCAACGTACTGCCTTATCATATATCCCGAAAGCATGGTTGTTGCATGATCATCTTCAATCATTTCCTGTCGGGATGGTTTCCTGTCAGGGAATTCAATCGGATCTCCCGAATAACAGATGTCAATATTCAGGTCGAACTCATTAAAGCTCACAAGCATAAGCACATTTGAACTTGAAAGCTTATTGGAAATGATGGTTTCCATAGTCTCATTCATTGCGCCGGCGGCACTGTGGATCACATCGGGTCGTGCACCCCAGTTCCCTCCCTGTCTCTCCATGAAATCGAGGATATCAGAGGATGAGAAAGCAGCAGGGTTCAGTTCCAATCTGGCTTTTTCAGCCACCCCGATCCGGAAGATCAAGTTCAGTATTAAAGCCATGATGGTAGTCACGGAAAGCGCAGAGCTGAATACAGGTTTCAGCCAGGGATGAACGCCGGAATATGCCCCGGGGATAAAATACACGCATAAACCAAATGCGAGCGATATGCCGATCACAAAGATCCTCCGGGCGTTCATCATACGTGAGACCATGATCTGGAAGCCTGTAAGAATAATGAAGCTGACCGCAAAGATCAGGGCTGCGCCCATGACCGGAGCCGGCATGATGATCATCACCTCGGAAAGTTTCGGGAAAAAAGCCATGAAGATCAATATCCCTCCCATAGCCAGAGAGATTACCCTGCTGGTGGCCCCTGTCGCAATCGATAATCCGACATTGGATGAAGAGGTCGAAAGTCCGAATCCGCCGATCAGTCCCGGGATAACTCCTCCCAGGCCATCCGCAAAAATACCTCCTGAGAGTGTTTTCATATCTGCACGTTTCCAGTCAGGGTCGTTTATCTTCTGACAGGTGACTATATCTCCGACAGTTTTAAACGTAGAACATATTGCGGCGATGATGAATGGAACGATCATCGTGAAATCAAAAGTCCATCGGATATGTCTGATCATGGGGAAATGAATGAAACGGGCAGCTACAATCCTATGTAAATCACCGGGTGGAATGATCCCTGTCAGAATGCTGGCAAAATAGCCCAGGATCACCCCTATCAGCGCACAGAAGAGTTTCATGTTCCCCTTGCTCCAGATATTCAGCCCGACCATCACAGCAAGGGTCAGGAAACCTATACTGATTGCTGCAAAGTTACTTCCTGCTGTTTTTTGCTGGGTTCCGAAAAAATATTCCAATGAGACAGGTAATAAAGACAAGCCTACCATACTGACGATCAGCCCTGTGATCTCGGCCGGGAAAAGGAAACGGAGCTTATTCATGACCTTTGAAAAAAGAGATTCTATTGCCCCCGATAGCATTGTCATTCCGAAGACCAAAGGCAGACCACCCAGAGCTGCTGCCATCTGTGTAGCATCCATATAGGCAGGCCCGCAAAGGCCCGGACAAAAATACCCGGATCCTATGCCAAAGCGGCGATAGGACTGTAGCATAACGGTTATCCCTCCTGCAATCATGGTCATACTTAAGTAGCTCTGAGCTTCTTCGGGAGTAATGGAATTGCCCAGTTGACGTATAATGATGATCGGGAGTGTCATCAAAACGAAAAAAAGACAGGAATGCTGAAAGCCCAGAATGATCGTAATCAGTAACGGAGGCTTATCCTCAAGTCCATAAATGAGGTTGGAGGGTTTTTTTGGCATCTGTTCGGTAATTGTCAATATAAAACTACAAAACCGGGAATGGTAAAGATATTAAAAAAAATTTCACATAAGTATGTAATAATATTATCCGGTCATTCATATAAGCCGTTTCTGTGATGTTTCCCCTGGACTGTCAGAAAGGAGTGCCACTCATAACTTCCGTCTCACAGAAATGGGTAAGCTGTTAAGCAGATATCGGTTATTATCAGTATTATAATGTATCCTGATCCCCCGTTGGCGGACGCACGCCAGCAGGGATTCATCATTATTCATTCTTCATTAAAACAATTTCTATATCTTTGAAAGTGAATCCAGAATACTATGTATCAGCTCAAAATCAGTATTGATAAGATCACCCCTCCTATCTGGAGAACCATCCAGGTTCCGGAATCGTTTACATTTAACCAACTTCATCATATCATCCAGATCGCATTTGGCTGGACCAATTCCCATCTGTACAAGTTTGGTGTCTGGGAACACAAGATCGGTGATCCTATCCTTTGGGGTGATGGTGAGATAATCTGGGATAAAAAGATCAAAGTTAAGGACGTGCTTTCGAAAGTCGGTGAAAAATTTCCTTACGAATATGATATGGGTGATTCGTGGAAGCACACAATAGTATTGAAGAAGATTGCGGTTGGTGGATCGAAAACACCCCGGTGTCTCAATGGTGCAAGGTCTGCCCCGCCTGAAGATTGTGGAGGGGTTCCGGGATATCATGAATTAATACATCACCTGAAGCATCCTGAAAAGGACGGCTATATTGAACTTCTTGAATGGCTTGGGGACGATTATGATCCAGAGCGGTTTGATCTGGCAGTGGTAAACCGGGAGCTTAAGGGGTTGGCTGAATATATCAGGGAGTTTGATGAGGAGAATGGGTTGAATACCTGATACCAGCAGAAGAAACAACGTATGAGTAATCGTTCAACGGCAAAACACAAATGATGAAACAATGAAAAAGTGAATTAA
>Ga0187861_10004821_pt1 | contig 11089 bp, 9 predicted proteins | sample June2016WEW_10_1_3_FD_132986 | JGI IMG/M metagenome (GOLD analysis project Ga0187861, IMG submission 132986) | Peatland microbial communities from SPRUCE experiment site at the Marcell Experimental Forest, Minnesota, USA - June2016WEW_10_100 | ecosystem: Environmental > Terrestrial > Soil >...
ATCATCCGGTATCTTCTGCCGGACAAGGTCAAACGTTCGCACTTCCGCCTTCAGCTCGGTGGGCACCAGGGCCGCCAGGACGGCGAGTGTCGCGGGAGCCCAGCTGCTGTAGGGTCGTCCCCGCGCAACCGCGCGGCGATAGCTCGCGTTTGTCGAAAGGACTAGGCCGATCTTCAGTCCCGCCACAGGCAGTCCTTGAACTCGAGCATTCTCAATCCCAGCGGCCTGATGTTCTCGCGGCTGATCTGGGTCAGGCAGCACAGCTCATCGCCACGGACATATCCGGGGTTTTTCTCGAGGAAGAAGCGTACCCACCGCCCCTCCCTTCGTGATTCGGGGACTTCGATCAGCTCCGGAGTAAGGAAGTCCCGCTGCCCGCAGTGGGAAACGATGCCTGTGTACGGATCGTAGCAATCGGGATACCTGAGGCCGGCAACGGTGTCCAGGATCCGCTTCCACCCTTGCGGAACATCGTTTTCGAGCGTCGGAACGAATTGCTTGAAGAACACCGGCAGGATCATGAAGGTCCGATGCCCCTTGGTGATCAGAAACCAGTAGATTTCTTCCCCGGATCGTTCCTCCATCAGCCTGGCAACGAAAGCGCCGAAGGGAGGGACAAGGAGGTTGCGGCTCCAGTATTCCGGATGAACGATGGTGTCTCCGGAAAAGAGGATGAACACCGAACGGCCGTCCGCCGTTTCCGGATAGAGCCGGATCGTGGTGAACGCCACAAGATCCTGTCCATCCGAGACGGTGATGACCCAGTCCTTTTCCCTGAGGTCCCCGTGGAAGACGTCCCGGTCGAGATTCCGGAAGAAGCGCGCGTGAAGGAGGAACAATTGTTCCTCCTCCTCCGGGGAAAGTCTCGATTGCCTTTGAATGCGCATGGCGATCATAGTGTTGCCAGCTCCAGGGAGGGGATGCGCTTCCGTTCCGGCAGCGGAGGTTCGGTGCCGTCCCAGTGGGCAAGGAATACGCGGGAATCGTAGCGAGCTTTCGCCAGACCCCGGACGGAGTCTTTCAGGGGATCAGTGTCGGCAAAACCGATCGAAAGAAGCCGGGCATCGGTTCCGCCGAGATCTGCGAGGGCCGCCCGAACGACGCGGGCGAGGGCCGAGGGATCGTTTCCTTCCGCCGTTGCGAAGGCGAGATACCGCAGCTCCAGCTGTTCCCCCTCGTTCGGAAGACTCTGCCTCCCGATCAGACGAAGGCAGCCGTTTACCAGCCTGAGGGTCAGGTGGAGGGACGGCGGATATTCCTCGACGACAACCTGCCGGCAGCGAGTCTGGTCCCAGATCGCGGCCGCGGCCCGGATCTTTCCTCCGGGAGCCCAGACATACCAGGCTGACCCATCGAGCGAACGCAAGCTGCCGTCGGTGAAGTCCCGGGCTTCGAGAACCGGATGAAATTGTTTCTTTCGGCCCTCCTCGTTGAGAAACTCCAGGAGCCCGGGAACTTCGTCCCGGAGTGCGCGGTGGACGGCCGGGAACCGGACTCTCGATGAATGCCCAGGCGCAAGGAGGGAGTACGCATGGTACCCCCCCCATGGATGGAACCTGAGCAGACCGGGGCGGGGGCGGGTCATGATCTGCATGGAATTGCAGCCCTGGCTGAGGAAGGTGCACAGGTAGAGACAGTCTGGCTTGTCCTTGTCGGTATCCCGGAGAAGCCGGTACCCCGCCGGAAGGTACATTCGCCTCTGATGCTCCGGCGGCAGGCGCAGTCCTCCGAGGTACCCGACTCTCGTCACACGGCCGTCGATCCACACCCTCTTCCAGCTGCGGGTGCACGCCCCGGTCAGGACGGCCCCGTGGTAGACGCCGATCACATCCGTCTCTTCGCCGACCGGCTCAAGGCCTGCGAAGTAGTCGGGCTCCCGCCGGTAGCTCAGGCGCGGCTTTCCCCCGAGCGGCAAGCGAGCCAGTGCGACGAGATCCGGATTGTGTTCGGCGCCCAGGAGCAGGGCTTTCATGGACTTCCATCCTCATCTCGGCTTCCCAGGGGAAGGCCCTGGCGGAGATCGATGTCCCTTCGGCCCGCCAGGCCCTGACTCCAGAACAGCAAGAACTTGAGCGGATCGGAGGCGTTCGCGCGGAAGTTGAAACTGCGCTTCACCAGGGATGGAAGACTGTAGAACCTCTTCCGGAAGGCCAGGCAGGTGGCGGAAAGCTCCCCGGGGCTGAGCCGGGCGGGCCGGAAGGCGATATCGCCGAACCGGTAGGATGGCTCCAGCCACCAGCGGTCGAAAAGAAGGAGGCCGCCGGCTTTGAGTCGCTGATAGAGAGGTGTACCGGGGAAGGGAACCAAGTGGTTGAAGGCAGCGAAGAAAAACCTCTGCCGGACGGCGAATGCCAGGGTGCGCTCGAAGGTCTCAGCCGTGTCCGTGTCGTAGCCGAAGAGGAAAGTGGCGTAGACGGCGATCGACCTCCTTCGCAAGGCTGCCACCGCGGCTTCGTAGTGCTCCGCCCCCCCGTTGACCTTCTTGTGCATCTGCTCCAGGTTCCGAGCTTCCATCGATTCGAATCCGATGAGCACCCCGATGCATCCGGAAGATTCCATGAGGTCCAGCAGGTCTTCGTCCCGGGCGATGTCGATGCTCATCTGCCCCACCCAGCGAATCCCCGTGCCCTCCAATGCCTGCAACAGCCTCCGAAAATGGGAGCGGTCTGCGCCCAGGTTGTCGTCGATGAAGAAGTAGAGCTTGCCCCGCGTGCGGTTGATTTCCCTGACCACGTCCTCCACCGGCCGGGGCACCCAGCGCCGGTCGAAGAAGGAACAGATGGAGCAGAACTCGCAGGCGAACCGGCAGCCCCGCCCGGTTTCCACCAGGGTGATCGACGTATACTTTTTCTTTCCGTAGATGGAACGGTCCGGGAGCTCCGAAGCGAAGGCAGTTCGGCCTTCGTATCGTCGCTGGAGCCTGCCCGCCGCGCAGTCGTCAAGGACCTCGCGCCACACCGGCTCCGCGCTGCCGGTGACGACGGCGTCCGCGTGCTCCGTGACCTCATCCGGACACAGGGTGGCATGGAAGCCTCCCATGACGACACGGGCCCCCGCCCCCTGGAATCTGCGCGCAATCTGATAAGCCCGCCGGGCGGTATACGTCTCGACGTTGATGGCGACGAGGTCCGGCCGATGACCATAGTCCACTGGCTCGAGCCGATCATCGAAGAAGCGCAGCTCGTGTTCGGGAGGCGTGAGGGAGGCAAGCACGGCAATGGCCAGAGGTTCCATCTGCCACGTTGTGACGTAGGGCTGACCTTCCTTGCGGCCCACGCTGGGCATGATGAAAGTGATCTTCACCTCACGCTCCTCCGGCCCCGACGCCGAGATGCAGGTGTTGCTTGCTGTAGATTTCCTGCCGGAAAATCCGTAGATAGCTGATGTAGGCTCCCAGCATCACGAGCCTCCCCCCGTCCCCGAGGTACCTCAGAAGCCGTCTTCCCATGTTCACGGAGGAGTTGTACTTCCTCCTGAGCTCCCAGCCGATGCGGGTCAGCTCTTCGGGGCTCATGTGCCTCGGCGTGAAGACGGCATCGTTGAATCGATAGGAGGGGTGAGTCCACCAGCGGCCGCCAAACAGCAGTCGGCCTTCCGCTTCCAACTGGCGGTACAGCTTCGTGCCGGGGTACGGGGTGAGAGTATTGAAGGCAGCAAAAGGGAAGGCGCAGCGACGAGCGAACTCGTAGGTCTCCCACAGCGACTTCGGAGTGTCATCGTCGTGCCCGATGGTGAAGGCTGCCCACAGGCTCAGGCCGTGCTCGCGGAAGGACTCAATCTCCCTCTCGTAGGGCCTGCCACTGCCGAGAGCATGCGGCTTGGCCATCCACGCCAGACTTTCGCGCTGTGTCGACTCGAACCCGACGACAAATCCCAGGCACCCGCTCCTCTCCATCAGGTCCAGGAGCTCCGGATCGCAGCCCACGTTGACGGTCACCTGGGTGACCCAAAGGCGCTTCAATGGAATCAGCTTCTGCATGAAGGATTTCGCGTAGTCGGCATCGGCACAGAAGTTGTCGTCCACAAAGAAGAGAAGGCGTGAGCAGTCCTTCTGGATCTCATCCAGGACCTCGTCCTGGGGCCTGTAATGGAAACGCCCGCCGAAGTACTGACTCGTGGCGCAAAACACGCAGGCATGAGGACATCCGCGGCCGAGTTGGACGAGGCTCACAGGAAGATATCCCTTGCCGCGGAAGATGGATCGGTCCGGCCGGATGCCCGGCTGGACCGCCCCGGGTTCCCCGTCGTAGCGAGGCTTCAACCGCCCTCTCGCCAGGTCGCCGACCAGTTCGCGGAAGCCATTCTCTGCATCTCCGGTGAACACCGAATCGGCGTGCTCTCCAGCCTCCTCCGGTGCCAGGGTGGGATGCATGCCGCCGAGGATGACACTGACGCCGCGGCGGCGGAACTCTCCGGCTATCTCGTAAGCGCGCGTTGCGGTGAAGGTTTCTACTGTAATGAAGACCGCATCAAAGTATCTGTTGTACTCGATGTCATCGACGCGGTCGTCCCAGAAGGTGACCTCCGCCTGGCCGGCAAGCAGGGCGGCGAGGATCCCCATCTGCAGAGGTTCCATGCGCCCGGCGTCCACGTACCGCTTCATCCCCATCCGGCCGATCCGCGGCTTCACCAGGGCGACCTCAAGCATCGACGAACCTCCCTTGCAGGAAGAGATCCCAGTCCTGGCGGCGATCCAGGGTCGGTGACTTGATGTTCCCGAGCTTGATGCCTTCGGCCACAAGCCTCCGGTCGAAGTCGGCCCAGCCGCCGCGCCGAATCTGGAAGAGTCGAAGCGGAAGAAGCTGCCCCAGGCTCCGGGCCAATCCGTAGTGGTAGTTTTCCCTCAACATCATGTCGGCGCGGCCGGCCAAATCGAGAGCCGTCGTGGGCTCCAGGCCGGGCTTCTGGAGAAAGAGGCCATAGCCCCAGGTGTCTCCGGATTTCAAGGGGGCGAAGAAGGCCATGTCCGGTTTCCGGCCGTCGGGGAAGAGCCGTTCCAATACTGATCGACAGAAGACTTCGCTGAGCTTTTCGCCGACCAGGTCGCAGCAGGAAAGGCGGCCCAGGAAGTCGAGCGTCGGCAAACCCATCCACCGCCCCGAAACCCGGATGAGATCGTTGAGGAGATAGCGGTACAGTCCGCCCGCCGTCGTGAGAATCACCGTGTACCGGCAGCCGGGTTCCAATTCCTCCAGTGTCAGCGCGCGAGTACCGTCGGATTCCCCCTCGGGAAGAAACTCGTAGAAATGGGAAGTATAGGCCGGAACCTTGAAGGGTTCCCGAGCGGCGCTCTCCGGCCAAAGCGGAATGGTGACAATGCCCTCGGTGGCCAGAAGGCCCTTGGGCTGGAATACGGCGGCGGGAAAGACTCGACGCAGCTCGGCCGCGCCGGGGCCGCTGGCTCCGTCTGCCCAGGCAGACACGAGGGCGAGGTCCGGCCACCAGGCCCTGACCAGTCGCGCCATGTCCCGGTCTTTCTCCCACCTCGTGCAGGCTGCGACGAGGCGAGCGGCCCGCTCCCGGGCGCTCGCGTTTCCCCTGGACAGCTCCTGCGACACCAGCGGAGCTTCCACCAGGCAGGCGTCCAGCACGCTCGTCAGGTACGAGGGACTCCAGACCGAAATCAAGGTCAGGTCGCCGGTGCACAGAAGGCACCTTGCCGCCGTGCGGAAGGACTCCTCCACGCTTGCTGAGACCTTTGCCGAGCCCGGCATGGCAAAGAGCCTGCTCAGGAGCCGGCCGGACAGGCCCAGGTAGGCGGCGTCGCTGTCGAAGCCCACGCTCAGCGAAGTTTCAAAATCCGCCTGCACGCCGCGGGAGGACGAGATCGACCAGAAGTGCCTTCCGTGCCGAACCCCTGGAACGCGGCGGTAGACATCGTGAAGCCACACGCTCACACCCCGGCTGTACTGCCGGCGCAAACCCTCGGTGTAAGGGATGAGCTTTACCGCGGAGGCGCTTCCGCTGGTCGGCTCAAAGAGCTTCACTGCCTCGGTGGTTAGAACCCTTTCGGCTCCGGTTCGGATCGCGCGAATGTGCGGGAGGAATTGCTCCCAGTTTCCTACGGGCACGCGTTCCTTGTAGTCGAGGTATGTACGAACCTTGTTGAAGCAATTCTCCCTGCCGAACCTCGTCTCGCTGTTGGCCTTCAAGGTCCTGGCGAGCAGCTCGCGCTGGATACGCGGGGCAGAACAGGCGTTCCGACGGAAGTAAAGTGCATCGGGTGCCGTCATGTGCCAGACCAGGCGATGGAGCGCCCCGTTCGTCCCCTTCACGCGCCGACCCTCATACGAAGTTTCCTGGCAATCTCCGATCGACTTGCCAGATTGGCGGACCAGTACAGGAAGGCGTTGGTGACGCCAGCAGCGTTTGCCCGGAAATCCGCGAAACGACGCAGGATGGATCCGATATCGTTGAACTTCTTTCTTGCTTCCTGGATGGCGAGCTCCATTTCCTGGGGCTCCATTCTTCGAGGCCGGAAATGGCACTTCCCGTACCGGTAGTCGTCGTTGATCCACCAGTCATCGTAGAGCAGGCGATTCTCGGCTTTCAGGCGATCCAGAAGCGGCGTGCCGGGAAACGGAAAGAGCGGGTTGAAATGCGCCAGACACAGCTTCTGTTCCAGGGCAAACTCGAGGGCCTGGCGGACTGTGTCCTGGCTGTCATGGTCGTACCCGAACATGAAGGATCCTGTGACCATGATTCCACTGCTCTTGTAACGGTCGACAACCTGCTGGTATTCCACGGGACGATTTGCTCTCTTGTTCATCGCTGCGAGATTTCCCTCATCGAAGGACTCGAATCCGATGAACACCGCCCTGCATCCCGCCTCCGCCATCAGACGGGGGAGCGCGTCGTCGCGCGCTGCATCAATGCTGATCTGGCATGCGAAAATTCTTCTCAGTGGCTTCAGGGCGGCCAGCAGCTTTTCCAGAAGCGAGCGATTGGTGAAAAGGTTGTCATCCACAAAAAAGAGGTAGCGCGAGCGGATGCCGCGGATTTCATCGATCACGTCCGCCAGGGCGCGGCATTTTACCCCGGCGCCGTAGAAAGCGCGGACGCTGCAAAAGTCGCAATCGAACCGGCAGCCCCGACTGAACTGCACCGGCTTCAGGACGGGGTAGGGCTTGCCACGGAATATCGAACGGTCGTAGACGGCCCGGAACGCAGTTTGACCCGAATGAACGGGCGCATCGTAGCGGGATTTCAGCCTGCCTGCGGCGGCGTCTGCAAGGATGGACGGCCAGATCTCTTCCGCGTCTCCGACAGCGACGCTGTCCGCGTATCGGGACGCTTCTTGAGCCTGGAGAGTCGGATGATACCCCCCCAGGACCACCGGGACTCCCCGCTTCCTGTATTCGGCGGCAATGCAGTAGGCGCGTTTCGCTGTAAAAGTCTGCACGGATATCGCAACCAGGTCCGTGGGCTCATCGAGGGGCACCCCCTCCACGCGCTCGTCATAAAAAACCCGTTTCACCGACGGAGGCGTCAGCCCTGCCAGCACGGCAAAAGCCAGCGGTTCCAGCGCATCTCGCGAAGTCTGCCGAGTGAAGTTGGGGTTGATGAATGTCACCTTCACGGAGCCTCCTGCCTGGGGCCGCGCATTTCGCTCGGCCGCCAGCCTGCCAGCATTTTCACAGAGAAGAAACCGTCTCCCGAAAGAGGATCCAGATAGTCCGCCATGCACACGGGCACGAGGCGGCCGTGGCGGATCGTGGCGTCCGGGCAATCACGGCAGTGCTCGAGCTCGCCCGCGGAAGTTGCCGTGGGGAATTGCTGAAAAACCAGGCTCGTGTGCTGGATCGTGCAACCGGGTTTGATCAACAGCGCAAGGAAGCACAGGGCCGCCCAGGCGTCCGGCAGGCTGCCGCAGCTCAGGGCATACAGAAGCAGAGAGACTATGCATCTCCGTGAATCGTAGGCGGTGACAAAGCGGTTTGGAACTCCAAGCCAGGCGGAGAGCGCATAGAACAGCCGCGCCAGGTTCTGGAAGCGAACTGAAACCGGCAGGCTCGTCCAGCGGCCGCCGGGTTCCCGGATCGAGAAGACGTAGTACTGCAGCCAGCGGGGCGCCCGGGGAGCGAGGTTGGAGGGAATCATGGCAAAAGGCTCGTAGCCCTGGCGGCGCAGTAACTCCTCGGTTTCGACCAGTTCCACGCACTGCGCCTGCAGCTCGTTGTCCAGCACCGCCTGCTCGGGCGGGAGACCGGTGCGCTCCCGAAAACCGGGGTACCTGCTGCCCAGCACCAGCCCGCCGTGGAAAGCCACGGCCGCGCGCTGGGGGTCGCTGCAGCAGGTGAACAGCACGCCCGTGATGGAAGGCGTAGTGATCGCGAAGCGCACCATGTCCATCAACTCGGGCAGGGCTCGGCGATAGAGCGTCACGGCCAGGGTGCATTGCAGGCCATGGCGAGTTATCCGCTCGGACAGCGTGCGCCGGAAGTCATGCAACTCACCCTCGGTCCGTGCGCGGGGGTGATCGGGGCGTTTCTGCCCGCAGTCGACGTGCAGGAGGATCCTGCTGAGGCCAGCTGCGTGATACGCGGCCAAGCGCGTATCGTCCAGGTTCACCCCGTTGCTCAGCATCATGACCGTGAGCCCGCGCTCCCGCAGGAACTGGATCACTTGCGGCAGTTGCGGGTGCAGTGTCGGTTCCCCGCCGGCCAGGGTGACCGCGGTGAGCCGGCGTTTTTCCAGCAGGAGCTCGATTTCGGCGAGGATCTGGCCCATGGGCTTTGAGGTGTGTTCGTGGTGCTTGTAGCAGGCGCGGCAGGACATGTTGCATTCCTGGTTCACCTCGAGCACCGCGTGCGGCACCCGGCACCCGGTAAACGGCAGCGCCATGGGCCGGCGGTGTGTCGCGTCAGCCGATGAACGGCCGGAAGGCCTGTGGGAGCTCACGACTTCTGGTCCTTTGCGCCTCGGCTGAGGCGGCCGTCCCTGAGCTCGAGAGTGCGATCGGACAGCGCCGCGAGTCTCGCGTCGTGGCTCGCCACGATTGCTGTCGCTCCTCTTTCCCTCACGTAGGCGTGGATCGTCTCGATGACCCGTGCGCCCTGGCCGCTCTCGATGCTGGCCGTCGGTTCATCGGCCAGGATGAGCTCAGGAGAGGCCGCCAAAGCCCGTGCGACAGCCACCTTCTGGCGCTCGCCATGGCTCATGCCAGATGCCTGGCGTGGACCCAGGGCGGCGATTCCCAGGGCGGCGAATATCCTCCTCGCTGTCCTTTCGGCCTCGGCTCGCACGAGGCCGGCGAAACGGAGCGATATCTCGGCATTCTGGTAGCCTGAAAATGAATCAATCAGGAGGAAGTTCTGAAAGATGAAGCCTATCCTCCGCGCCCGCATCGCCTGGAGCTCGCTGTCGCGCAAATCGGAGAGTCGACGGCCGAAGACCCATACCCGCCCCTCCGAGGGCTCCACGAGCCCGGCGATGACCGTGAGGAGACTCGTCTTTCCGCTTCCGCTCGGCCCGAGGAGGAGGGCGAGCTCGCCCTTCTCGATCACCGCGTCGATGCCCTTGAGGATCCAGCGCTCCTCGGTTCCCTCCATGATCATCTTCCCCAGGCCTGCCAGTTCCACCGTTCCCATGTCACTCCTCCCGCCCGCGGAAAGCCTCGAGGGCGTAGAACCTGGAAAGCCTTCGCGCAGCGATGGCCGAGCTGACGATCGAGACGGCGAGGACGGCCCCTGATACCACCGCGATCTGAAGAGGATACGTCCCCGTCTGGAGTTCCGGGCTCCATGCCTCGATGGCAGCTCTCACGAGAAAGAGGAGGAGGATTCCCAGCGCTGCCCCTGCCCCGCCGAGGACTGCCGCCTGCGCGACCACGAGCGAGGGTATGAATCCTCTCGGCGCCCCGAGCGCCTTCATGATCACGAAATCTTTTCTCTTCTCGAGGATCGAGAGCGAGAAGAGGAGAATCAGGACAATGGCGAGGACCCCGGCGCCCATCACGGTGATGATGAAGAGGAATGCGAGGAAGCCGCTCTGCATCTCGAGGACGTTGTTCTGTATGAACTCCCCGTTTCCGAAAAAGTTGAGGTCAGGCCGCCGCGACCTCAACGCCTCGATGGCGGCCCCCTTCTCCACACCGGCCTTGAACCTGGCGGCAACGAAGCTGATGAAGCCGGGAAAGCCGACGGTGGTCTGGGCCCGGGAGAGGGTCACGAAGGCGTACTGGATGACCATCGCGTTTGTCCCGCTGCTCAGGCCCACGATCCGCAGGTCCACGCCCTGTATCCTGACGGTCTGTCCGATACCCAGGTGGTGCTTCTTCGCAAAGACCCTGTCGAGGACGATCTCGCCGTCATCGGCGGGTGCCCGTCCCGCCGCCAGGGCAGGAGGACCGCCCATGGGCTCCTCGGGCCGGTATCCCGTCAGGAAGAGGGTATAGTCTCTTTCGCCTATGGACGCCGCAGTGCAGAGAAGGAGGACGGGCGATGCCGATTCGACCTCCGAGGCGCTTCGGATTTCCCCGTAGTCGCGCATGCTCATGATGGAAAAGCCGCGAATGATGTTGGCGCAGTTGCCCTGGAGGACCCAGAAATCAGCACCCGTCCTCCTGATATAGTCCACGGCTCCTTCGTTCACGCCCTGGTAATCGGACCAGAGAAAGAGCATGAGCAGGGTGCAGGCGCCGACCACCATCACCGTCAGCGCGAGCCTGCCGGGATTGGTCAAGAGCGGGTTTTTCACAGCCATGGCGGAAGGAGCTCTGCAGCTGGCACTCTTTTCATGGTCGCCTCACGTTTGCTTCGAAAACGGCATTCTACGCGCCGCACCAGACTTCTATGCAAACGGAATGCCAGGATGGTGTTTGGTGCTAATTCCTTTGCTGGGAGCGACTTATTCTTGTCTTGGGGCGACGCAAATCGGCCTGCGCCCTGCAACCCAGGTTGCGTCTTCCAACAGAAGTTGCAAAGGCAAGAAAAGTCTTGACCACTCCAATGCACCAATCCGGAATGTAAAGCCGACTACTTCCGGGCGTTCTCGTTTTGTGTTGCACTTTAAGGCTAATCCGCCGCATTTCTAATGAGGTAGAGAGGACTCGCAGGCCGTTATCCTTTGCGTACAAAGGGAATATCAA